>OGTB01001830.1_pt1 | contig 13295 bp, 10 predicted proteins | sample 1553611 | NCBI WGS metagenome assembly OGTB01 (sample SAMEA2580032, study PRJEB22360) | human gut metagenome | biome: human gut; feature: human-associated habitat; material: faeces | place: Denmark | collected 2008/2010 | reverse complement strand
CGACGATGGCGAGGCCCCTTGTCGCGCCCCACTTGCTGGACAGGACTTCGTTCATAGCCTGCGCCAGCTCCATGGTGTGGCCGGGCAGAGCGGAATACCGGATGCCCTGGGCGGAGATACGGGCAAACGCGGGCTGCAAAGCAGTGAGAAACTCGGATTTCAGCTGGCTGTCCAGCTGGTCGCGGGTGTAGTCCTGAGATACGTTGCCGCATACGTTCTTGTAGAACAGCATGGGGTCGGCGATCTTGTAGGAATACTCACCGTTGCAGCGGATGGAAACGTCCATATCCAGACCGATGTTGTTGTCCACAACACGGAAGGGGATGGGAGCGGGGGTGCCGTACTTGTTGCCAACCAGTTCCTTCAGGTTGAAGAAGTACACCCGCTGATCCTTGGCGGTATCTCCGCCGAAGGCGAAGCGGCGCTTGAGGGTTTCCCAGCTGCCTTCCAGACCTTCCAGACCGCCCTGAAAAATGGTGGGTTCGCTGGAGGAATTCCAGGTGTATTCGCCGGCCTCGGCGGCGAACTCCACGATCTTGCCCTGCTCCACGATCATCATGCACTGCCCTTCGTTTACCGCGACGACAGAGCCGTTGGAAATGATGTTGTCAGAGCCTTTGGTGTTGCTGTTGCGGGAGGAGGTGCGCTTTTTGCCCTTGGTGACCAGAACGTTGGCCGCCATGCTGTCACAGTAGAAATACTCTTTCCACTGATCGGCAAGGACGCCGCCTGCCGATCCCAATGCTGCTTTGATCAGACCCATAATGCTTTCTCCTTATGTAATAAAATATAGTGAATACTGACTTAGAATTTCCCGCCGCCGCCGCCGTGGGTGCTTCCGCTGGAGGACGTATGGACGGAGCTTCCGCCACCGCCGGAGCTGCTGCTTTCCTGCTGGATGCGGGTTTTGGTGACGTTGCTGTACAGGAACAGATCCCGATTGGTGCGCAGGTGGTAGGAGCTGTCATTCAGGTAGCTGCCCGCGCTGCGCTGGGGGCGCTTGGTATTCATGCAGGCACGCATGATGAGGACGGTGATTCCGCCGATGACTGCGCCGGTGGCAATGGAAATCAAAATATTTACGCGCCGGGGCTGCTCATAATAGACGACATCTTCCTGATCGCCGACGAGCCGTACCGCGAGATCGTGTTCGACGGCGGCGAGCAGCCGTATCCGAGCAAATTCTACGACAACACGCTTTCGTGCTACTCGTACTCCAAGTCGCTGTCACTGCCGGGCGAGCGCATCGGCTATGTGGCGGTGAATCCGCGTGCCACCGATGCCGAGCTGATTGTGCCGATGTGCGGGCAGGTCAGCCGTGAAACCGGACACAACTGCCCAGGATCCAGCGTGCAGCTGGCCGTGGCCAAGGTGGTGGACGAGACCAGCGATCTTTCCGTATACGAAAAGAACATGAACCTCCTGTACGACGCGCTGGTGAGGCTCGGATTCGACGTGGTGCGCCCGGGCGGTACGTTCTACATCTTCCCGAAGGCGCTAGAAGATGATGCGAACGCGTTCTGCATGAAAGCCAAGGACTACGACCTGATTCTCGTGCCGTCCGACAGTTTCGGCGTGCCCGGCTACTTCCGTATGGCCTACTGCATCGACACGGAAAAGGTGGAACGCTCCATCAAGGCACTTGAAAAGTTCGTGCACGAAGTCTATGGCCGCTGAAAAAGTCGTTTGCGCTATATGTGGCAGGTTTATGCGGAAAACGACGGTTAGAGGGGATAAAACTTGCTCCCTAAGTGACGTTTGGCCTAGTAGGTCTGCCACATATAACGAATATTATTTTTCCTGAGAGGGGGAATCTGCCACATATAACGAATATCGTTTTTTGATGTGTGCGGATATGGGTTCGCCCGAAATCCGGTGGGGGCGGGAGACCGGGCGAAATCTACGAAACGAGGTGCTGGTCGGCGCGTGGTACGTGGCGCTCGCCGACCATAACGCAATCAGTGCGTGGCAATTTCGTCAATCTTGGTGACGTGGCCGCCGAACTGGGCGCGCATCGTGGACACGACGCGCAGGATGTCGTCGGCACCGCCGCGTGAAGTCTGACGTGCGTACAGTGCGGCCGCGGTGGCGGGGGTTGGTACGCCCAGTTCGAGAGCCGCTTCGATCATCCACTTTGCCTCGCCGGATTCGTTGGCCACCGGCGGCATGGACTGGAGTGTCGGATCCGACTTGAACGCGATGGCCAGCAGATCGAGCAGCCAGGACTGCACTACGGAACCATCCTTCCAAGAGCTCATCACGGCCGCTGGATCCTCGACGAGATCAGACTTCACCATGGTGGCGAAGCCCTCGCCGAAGGCCTGCATCATACCGTATTCGATGCCGTTGTGCACCATCTTGGCGAAGTGGCCGCCGCCCACCGGGCCGGCCAACACCAGGCCGGAATCGCCTTCCGGCTTGAGTGCTTCGAAAATCGGACGCGCGGTCTCGAAATCATCCTTGTTACCGCCGACCATGAGCGCGTAACCACGGTTAATGCCCCAAACGCCACCGGAAACACCGCAATCCATGAAGTGGATGCCCTTCGGCTCCAGTTCGGCCGCGTGGCGGACGTCATCGGTGTAACGGGAGTTGCCGCCGTCGATGATCATGTCGCCAGGCTCCAGCAGCTCGGCAAGCTCGTTGATGGTGCTGTCGGTCGGCTCTCCAGCCGGAACCATGACCCACGCCAGACGTGGCGTCTTCAGGGCTGCCACCATTTCCTCAAGGCTCGACACGGTGCGATCCAACTCGGGGGAACGGTCGAAGCCGACCACTTCATGTCCTGCGGCCGCGATGCGCTTCGCCATATTGCCACCCATACGTCCCAGACCGATCATTCCCAACTGCATGATGTGCTTCTTTCTTTGAAAAATGTGTGCGATTGATAAGTATTGGTGCCATCCGTCGGCTTCCCGCGCCTTCCGCAACGCAGAAAAGAAGGTTGCGGAAAGCTTCGTGGACGGCAAGATTTGGTTATGTGATTGCGATTGCGTGGCGATTGCGTAAGCCGCGGCCTACGCAATCGCGGATTAATATGTCGATATGTGGTTTGCTCTTGAGTTCTGTCAAAGCACCAGCGAGAGCAGCATGACGCAGCCCAAGCCGACCACCGACAGGATGGTTTCCATCAGCGACCAAGTCTTCAGCGTCTGGCCCACGGTCATGCCGAAGTATTCCTTGACTAGCCAGAAGCCGGCGTCATTCAGGTGCGAGAAGAACACGGATCCTGCGCCGATGGCGAGCACCAGCAGCGCCAAATGCGTCGGGCTCATGCCGGTGGCGAGCGGCACCATAATGCCGGAAGCGGTGACGGTGGCCACGGTTGCCGAACCGGTGGCAAGGCGGATGAGCACGGCCACCAGCCAGCCTGCGATCAGCGGGTCCATGGCGGATTCGGTGATCGAATTGGCGATCACGTCGCCGATGCCGGAATCGACCAGCGTCTGTTTGAAGCCACCGCCTGCGGCGACGATCAGAATAATGCCTGCCACGGAGCCGAAGGACTGTCCGACCATGCCGTTGACGGCGTCACGGGAGAACTTCTGCAGGTAGCCGAGGGCGACCATGGCGAAGACGGTGGTGATGAGCAGCGCCACGAGCGGGGTGCCCAGGAACGCGATCACGCGGCCCCATGTGGTGGTGTTCTGCCCGGTCAGGTCGACGATGGATGCAGCGAGCATCAGTACCACCGGCAGCAGGATCACGGACAGGGCCGTGGTGAAGGACGGGCGGTTTTCCGCGGATTTTGGCGCTTCGGCCTCAGCCTTGTTTTCCGGAGCGGCGATCGGTACCCACTTGGCTGCGAGTTTGCTGAAGATCGGACCGGAGATGATTACGGTTGGGATGGCTACGAGCAGGCCGAGTGCCAGGGTGATGCCAAGGTTTGCGTTCAGTGCGCCGATTGCGGTGAGCGGGCCGGGGTGCGGCGGCACGAACGCGTGCAGGGTGGAAAGACCTGCGAGGGCCGGAATACCCAGCAGTACAACCGGAGCTTTGGCGCGGCGGGCGGCGAAGAGCACTACCGGAATAAGAATGACTACGCCGACTTCGAAGAACATGGGAATGCCGACGATGAACGCGATTAGTGCCATTGCCCACGGCAGGCGTTGCAACGGCGTTTTGGACATGATGGTGTCGACGATGGTGTCGGCTCCGCCCGACTTGAACAGGATCGTGCCAATGATCGAGCCAAACGCGATGAGCAGACCGACATTGGCGATGGTGGAGCCGACGCCGGAGGTGAAGCTGACGAACGCCTTGTCGTATTCCACGCCTGCACATACGGCCATCGTGAATGAGCCGGCAAGCAAGGAGAGGAACGGATGCACTTTGCATACCGCGATAAGTAGAACGATGATGGCGATGCCGATGATCGCCGCTGCAATGAGGTTCATGAATCCTCCTCGATTCATGGGTTTGGCGTGCTAGATTTGTCCGATTCTGGAGATTCGGACATTCATGTACCGGTTTTGGTGTTTGGATGTCCGTTTCTGGTGAATCGGACACATTTGGACCGGGGGATGGCGGGTTAGGCGGCCTGGGCTGCGGTCTGGGCTGCCACGGTTGCGGCCACGGTTGCTGCATAGGCGTTCAGCGCTTCGATGGCACGGTCGACCATTTCGTCGACGCTGCCTTCAATGGAGATTTCCACGCCGTTCTCTTCGGGAGCAAGCGGCTCAAGAATGGCGAACTGGCTTGGCAGTAGTGCGGGCGGCATGAAATGGCCCTTGCGTTCGCTGAGCCTTTGCTGAATGAGCTCGTGGCTGCCGTTGAGGTGAATGAAGAATGTGGGCACGTCCTTGGCGAGCACCTCGCGGTAGCTGCGCTTCAACGCGGAGCTGGACACCACGGTGTTTTCGCCGAGCGCCTCACGTGCCACCATCCAGGAGTTGATGACGTTCAGCCACGGCCAGCGGTCCTCATCGGTGAGTGGAATGCCGGCTGACATTTTGTCGATATTCGCCTGTGGGTGGAAGTCGTCGCCTTCCGCGTACGCGTATCCAAGTCGTTCATGGATGGCTTCTGCGACGGTGGATTTGCCACATCCTGCAACGCCCATCACCACTACGTGAATGCTCATGTTGCTCTCCTTGCTGTTGACGATCCTGTGCCGCTTCGCATCAGGAATAAGACTACTATAAACCGTAAAAGTAGTATCAGTCAAATAAAAAGTACTACGAATTGGAAAAATCGTGTGACTTGCTATGCTGGAGATAGTGCAAAATGGCGGTAAATCACGCAATCGCGGATACGCAATCATCTGTGATTTGTGATTGCCGCGCATGCCACAGAATACGTGAAACATACCGTGAAACAAAGCAGGCATGTTGTGGAGTGGGTAAGGGAGGAGCGATCGATGGCTGAAGGCACGGTAATCGCAGAAAATACCGGCGGTGAGCTGATGCAGGATTCGGTGAGTCGAACGCTCGCCATCGAAATGCTCGACGGCGAGTGGAAGGCTGGCGAAAGCCTTACGTTGGAAGCCTTGCAAAGTCGTTTCGGTATTTCCCGAACCGTGGCGCGAGAAGTCGCGAAAACACTGGAATCCATGAATGCGGTACTTGTCAAACGTCGCATCGGACTTGTCGCACGCCCATTCGGCGAATGGCAGGCGCTCAACCATCAGGTGATCGAATGGCGTCTCCACTCCACGCAACGCGAGCAGCAGCTGTCGTCCCTCACCGAACTGCGGCTAGCGGTCGAACCGGCTGCGGCAGCTTCCGCCGCGCGTCTTGCCCCCATCGACGTCAAGGCGAAATTCCCTGTGTACGCGGCGCAAATGCGGCAGATCGCCGAAGCCAACGAGGAGGGCGAAGCCGGGCTCGCACAATTCCATGATCTCGACGTGGAATTCCATACGCTGATCCTGCATGAAAGCGGCAACGAGCTGTTCGCCGCGCTTTCCGACACCATTGCCACCGTGCTGCGCGGGCGCGTGGAACTCGGCAAATACCCGATGAAGCCGAAGCCCGACGCGCTTGACGCGCATGATGCCGTAGCCGACGCGATCGCCAAGGGAGAGCCTGAACGTGCGCGCAGCGCCATGCTCGACATCGTCGACGAAGTGGCACGTGCCCTCAATTTCTTCTGATTTTCGAATCAACATTGCGTTTCTTCGCAGACTCTGAAGAAGAATGCAATTGCGATTACTACGCGGCTGACTCTTGCCATGCATGACTTTTCAGATGTAAGTTGACATCGGAAATACGGCATCACCTAGGAATGCGCACGCAGAATCAATTGGTTGTGGCGATTGAATCTACATGCGCATTTAGTAGACAAGTACTACTTACGGGTGGGGTCTTTTTGCAGGAGAAGGAAGATGAGGGCGACGATCAGCAGGATTGCGATTGAAAGCACGCCTACCGAAGCGTTGCCGGTCAGCGACGTGGTGGTCGCAACGAGGAAGGTGCCGATAATCGAAGCGGTTTTGCCGAAAATATCGTAGAAACCGTAGTATTCGTTGGCACGATTCTTTGGAATGATCTTGCCATAATACGAGCGCGACAACGCCTGAATACCGCCTTGGAACAAGCCGACAAGAATCGCAAGAATCCAGAATTCCGTAGCGGAACGCAAGAAGAACGCGGCGAACAGCACAATGCAGATATAAGCGATCACAGCGGTGGTGATCATGGTTTTTGCGCCAAAACGCCCAGCCAGTTTGCCGTACGCGATCGCGCTCGGGAATGCCACGAACTGCGTGATCAGCAGCGCCATTACCAGATGCGTGGAGTCGATGCCCAACTGCGTGCCGTATGAGGTGCTCATGGAAATCACCGTGTTGACCGCGTCAATATAGAAGAAGAACGCGATCATGAACATCCACAGCGGCTTGTTCTTGCGGATTGCGCGAAAAGTGGAGCCGAGCTCTGCGAACGTACCGCGGATGGCCTCGCCGGTCTGACCTGCGGTAGCGCGGTAATGCACTTGCTTATAGCTGGTGAGCAGCGGAATGGTGAACGCAACCCACCACAATGCGGTGATTACGAACGAAGCGCGCGTGCATGCCACCGTGGACCATCCGAACAACGACGGACCGCCGAAAATCAGCGCAATACAAGCGATGAACGGAATCGTGGAGCCAATATAGCCCCATGCAAAACCATGTGAAGATACGCGGTCCATACGCTCATTCGACGTGATATCGACCAGCATGGAATCGTAGAACGTGAGCGAACCGTTCAGGCCGACCGTGGCGAGAATGCACACCACCAAGAAAATGAGCCAGCTGAGCGGCAGCGCCATCGCACAGCAGGCGACCACGCCCGTCAAGAAGAATCCGGTGAAGAACTTCACCTTCATGCCCTGCACGTCGGCCATGGACCCGAGCACGGGCATCATCACCGCGATGATCAGCGATGCGATGGTCTGCGCGTACCCCCATGTCGACACGATATTCGATTGGCCGGCGGACTGCAGTAACGAGTTTGCGTAGATTGGTACGACGGCGGTCGACAGCATCACGAATGCGGAATTGCCGACATCGTAGACGATCCACTTTTTTTCGCGGGTGGTTAGTTTTGCGTTGGGTTCCGGCAGATTTTCTGCTGATGCTGCGGATGCTGCAGAAGCTACGGGCGCGGAAGTTGCGGCAGGCGCAGTTGTTGGCGCTGTTGCGCGTTCAGACATGATTGTTGACTCTTTCGAATAAACCGTCAATTCACTGTTGTATACACTACAGTTCATCTTAAATGGATGTAAGGGATGCGCTCTGCCGTTACGTATGAACAATGCATGAACATTGCGACTGATGTGTGATTGATGTTCAGTTTTTTGAACAAGCGCCATGATTCCGGGGAATCCAAGGCGATTTCTATCCACAGGTTTGCAATCTGGTTTGCGATTGGCTGGGGCTGGTTGTATAGTTGAGAAGTTGTGTGTTCTGCCGTGCATTCAGTTGCATGGCGTCGAACGCGCAGACTTGCAAGTCAGTAGTAATTATAGGGAGTCCATTATGGCAGCTCGTTGCGCAGTGTGCGGCAAGGGACCGCAGACCGGTTTCACCGTTTCGCACTCACATATTCGCAATAAGCGCACCTTCCGCCCGAACCTGCAGCCGGTTCGCACCACCATCGACGGCGAGAACGTTCGCGTTCGCGTTTGCGTCAAGTGCATCAAGGCTGGCAAGGTTCAGCGCGTTGAAGCGTGAATCGCGAAATAACAGCTTGAAACCCCGGTAGACCGCTGGTCGCCGGGGTTTTGCTTTATGCGCCCAGGTCTTGAGCGTCCGGATTGTTCCAGTGGGTGGGGAATTTTGCCCGCTGAAGCCGCATCTGTCGGCATAAATGGGGAGAATGGTGCGTTATGAGCACCACACTGGAAACACCGATTTCATCAATTGAAAGCAACCGCCGCAGGGTTGGCGCGCTGAAATCGCTTGGCGTGGTGTCCGTAGGCGACGCCCTGACCTACTATCCGTTCCGCGTAACCGACCCCGTTCCAGCACACGCACTGCACGAGGCGAAAATCGGGGAGAAAATGGCATTCGCCGCGCACGTGCTCGAAACGCGCGTTTTCCCCATGGCCCGTCGTGGCTTCCGTCTGATCGCAACAGTCACCGACGATGATTTCGCAGCCCGTCGCAACACCCCAAAATCGTTGGCGTCGCTGGTTTTCTTCTCATATCGCAAATCGTATGTCGACTGGGTGCAGCGCAAATTGCACATGGGAGCGCTGCTGGTCGTCGCAGGCGAGCCAAGCGTGTATGACAATCGTTTGCAATTCACACATCCCGACCTGCTTACCATCAATCCCGTGCAATCGCAAGCAGAAAGCGGGGAATGGAATGACGGTTTCGGCGATCCTGCAAATCCACCTCTTGGTAATCTGAAATACGATGCGCAAACGGTTGATGAAGCATTGAAACGAGTCTGCCGTCCGCGACCGGTATATCATGCGAATTCCAGGATTTCCAGCGAACATATTCACGAATCGGTATTGAAATACATGGATGCGTTGCGAGGAAGCGAGTATTTGCCATCGCAAACGCCAAATAATTCCTCGGATAATATCGCACAAGAAGGGGAGTTTGACGCTCCTCAAGTAGATCGTGAAGCGCAGATTAAATCGTTGTCTGTTGCTATTCCCGACATTATTCCGGAAGATTTTCGTGAGAAATATGGGCTTATGCATCGCGCTGAAGCATTCATGGCGATTCATGATCCGGTCGATCGCAAGAATTTCGACAACGCCCTGCAAACGCTGCGATACGAGGAAGCGCTGATCTGCCAGACCGCACTCGTCAAAACACGCGACGCATCACGCAAAAACAGGGCGACCGCATGTTCCGTAACGCGGTTGAAAGACGATTTCATTGCCTCGCTGCCGTTTGCTCTGACGAGCGGTCAAAGGCAGGTTATTGCCGATATTTCCGCCGATATGACGCGCGATTACCCCATGCAACGATTGCTGCAGGGCGAGGTTGGATCCGGCAAAACCGTGGTCGCGGTCGCAGCCATGATGCAGGCTGTGGGATCAGGCGGGCAGGCCGTGCTTGTAGCGCCAACGCAGGTTCTTGCCGAACAGCATTATGCGAGCATTTCCAAAATGGTGGCGAAATTGACGGATGCAGACGATAAAACGGCTTCCGCAATCCAGGGAAATTCTGCGTCAACTCAAGTGTCGAAAGTCCAACAAACTGGGGAATCCACACAACAAACTATCAACAATAATGCTGTGGATAAAGGTGCACAACTTGTCGACCTGTTTGACATAGCCGAAATTTCCAATGTGGATAACTCAAATAACGACGATTCGATTACATTACGAAGTGAGCAATCGCATATTTCCGATGCGCAAAAAGCGGGTATTCCAAGCAAAGGGAACGATATATTCGGCACAAAAGATGGGGAGATTCCCGTATTTCTTCTTACGGGAGGCATGCGACTTGCCGAACGTCGCCGCATACTCGCCGCAGCCGCATCAGGCATGCCCTGCATCGTCGTGGCGACGCACGCCGCATTTTCCAAGAGTTTCCAGGCGCCGAACCTCACACTGGCGGTAATCGACGAACAGCATCGCTTCGGTGTGGAGCAACGTGAATCGTTGAATTCCAAGGGAGCTACTGCGCCGCATCTGCTGGTCATGACAGCCACGCCGATTCCGCGCACCGCAGCCATGACCTGGTTCGGCGATCTTGATATTTCCGCGCTGACCGAACTTCCTGGCGGCCGCAAGCCAATTCGTACATTCGTGGTGCCGGAAAGCAATGCGTCGCTGATGAGCGAAATGTTCGCCCTGATCCGTAAACGCATTGATGCGGGTGAGCTCGCCTACGTGGTCTGCCCGCGTATCGACGACGATTCCGAAAATGCGGACGACGTGTTGGCGGAGTCGGCTACTTCAAACTCGAAAACCACGGGCTCGCCGATTCCCGCCTTTGATGAAGCATACGATCTTGGCGAAGACGACGAACAGCGCGCGCAACGTCCCCCGTTGCATTCCGTCGCAGAAATCGTGGAGCGTCTGCAATCGTTGCCGCAATTTAAAGGCATTCGCTTCGCAACATTGACCGGGCGCGACGATGACACCACAAAATCGCAGGTTATGGCCGATTTTGAAGCCGGTATAACGCCGATTCTGGTGGCGACCACGGTAATTGAGGTCGGCGTGGACGTTGCGAAAGCCAGTTGCATCGTGATTTTCGACGCGGATCGGTACGGACTTTCGCAATTGCACCAGTTGCGAGGGCGCGTTGGTCGTGGCGGCACTGATTCGGGGGCTTTCCTGATTTCGCGTGCACCTGCGGACAGTGATGCCGCCCGCCGTCTTGACGTGATTCAGGGCACGTTGGATGGTGCTGAAATCGCACAGGCCGATTTGGAATTCCGTGGAGCCGGCGACGTGCTCGGAGATGCGCAATCCGGCGGAAAAACGGGATTGAAACTGCTGCGCGTGGTCAAGGATGTGAAGATCATTGAACAGGCACGGGCCGAGGCCACGCAGCTTGTTGCGGCCGATCCCGATTTGCTTGGATTCGTGCAGTTGGCTGGAGCGGTATTGGATTTCACGCGCGGCAACGAAATGTTCCTGACCAGCAATTAGTTTGGCACGCCTAAAAGAGCCGGACACACCTAAATTAAGCCCGCCACGCTAGAGTAGTGCGTATGCGCGTAATTTCAGGACGATTCAAAGGTGTGGCATTGACCACACCGAAGTCGGGTACCCGACCGACTACAGATCGCACCAAAGAGGCGATTTTCTCGCACCTTGATTCGTGGGGAGTGTTGGACGATGCCCGCGTGCTCGATTTGTTTGCGGGAACCGGTGCTTTGGGCATCGAAGCATTGAGCCGTGGCGCGCGAGAGCTGGTGGCGGTGGAATCCTCCGCTCCGGCGGCCGCATTGATCGCGCAGACGCTGACCGCGTTGAAGCATAACCGTTCGTGGGAACATGGCATGTGCGCCCGCGTGGTGAAGGCCCGCGCGGAAAAATATGCGGCTTCGGCTTCGGCCGTTGAACCGTTCGACATGGTGTTCATTGACCCGCCGTACGCCTTCGAAACGAATGATTGCAACCAGCTGCTCGCCGATCTTGCCAGCCGTGAACTGACCTCCAGCAACACGGTGATCATGCTGGAACGATCCACCCGTTCCGAAGCTCCCACGGCCCCCGCAAACTGGGAAATCACCGATCGGCGCGACTATGGCGAAACCGCCGTCTACTACATTGAACCCAGCGAGCCAATTTCCGATAACGGTCAGCAATAATCGCAAAAACTTGCGATTATTCCGCGTAAAAACAAGCGTTTAAAAAGCTAGCGTTTGCGCGGGTGAGCGGCGGAAACCTCCCAACCGAGCGCCATCAGCGTCTTGCGATCGGCTTTGTCGAGTTTGGTGCAATCCAGCGCTTCGATCAGATCCGGACGCAACTCGTCGGTTTTCTGGAGCGCCTCATCACGGCGGAAACGATCCACTTTCGCATGATTGCCGGAAAGCAACACGTCCGGAACCTTGATGCCACGCCATTCGGCAGGCTTCGTGTACTGGCGATGCTCCAACAGCGCGTTCTCGCCCGTATACGATTCCTCAACAATCGATTCTGCATTGCCCATAAAACCGGGCAGCAGTCGCGTAATTGCCTCCAACATGACCGAAACCGCGACCTCACCGCCGTTCAACACATAATCGCCGATCGAATATTCACGCACGTCAATGCCTTGCGCGCGGTAATACTGCGGAATGCGAGCGTCATACCCCTCGTAACGGCCGCAGCCGAACAGCAGATGATCGGCATGGCTTAGTTCCGTCGCATCCTGTTGTGTGAACAGTGGGGCGGAAGGATTCGGGAAAATCAGCACAGGACCTGCGGACGATTGTGCAGTGTCAGTTTTTTCGGAATTGCCGGATTCTGTGGGAACTGCAACAGTTGCAGAATTGCCAGAATCGCAAGTATCGCAGGAATCTGCGGAATCCTCAATATTTTCCATATTTTCCGTATTTTCGATTGTAGCCGGCTGAAGCTGCAGCAGCTCGTCAAGGCATTCGCTCCACACTTCCGGCTTCATCACCATGCCCGCGCCTCCGCCGACAGGAGTGTCATCGACGGAATGATGCACGTCGTGCGTCCAGTCGCGCAGATTGTGTGCGGTCACTTCCACGAGACCTTTCGTCTGCGCTTTGCCGAGCAGACTGAGGTTCAGCACTTCGAAATATTCCGGGAAAACAGACACGATATCGATCTTCATAATGTTCAGAATACCGGGATGTCTGCCAAGTGACGGAAAACGTAAAGGTGGGCACTGGAAATCCAATGCCCACCTTGAGATAGATATGTGATCGCGAACGATTACAGACCCGGAATAAGTCCTCCGGGCGGATCGAGGGTTAGATAGCCCTTTTCGAGGTCGATGTCCGGCACGAGCTCGTCCACAAACGGCACAAGCGCGCTGTTCTCAACCACAACGCCGTCGGCATCCTTCACCGGATTGGCGAGACGAATTTTCAGCAGCCATTGGGCCACTTCTATCACGTCAACGACTTTGCCGACCACCACGCCCGGCTCAAGGCCAAGCATATTGTTTTCAGCCAGTCGTGCCTCAAGGCCAATAAGGTCTTTCGGATACCATTCGTCGGCTTCAAGCATGTCTTCCGGATCGTCCGCCTCGCCATACAGCACAATGCCGTTGGCCGCTTCGGACTGGTCGCGGTTGTCAATGCCTTCGAACTTGACGATCCAACGGTTTTTGAAGGTACGGGAGTTTTCCACCACATACTCTTCTTCGCCGTCTTTCGTGTACAACACAGCACCGGGAGCGAACCGGTATTCCGGTTCGTCCGTAAAGATCTGCA
>OGTB01001823.1_pt1 | contig 13330 bp, 8 predicted proteins | sample 1553611 | NCBI WGS metagenome assembly OGTB01 (sample SAMEA2580032, study PRJEB22360) | human gut metagenome | biome: human gut; feature: human-associated habitat; material: faeces | place: Denmark | collected 2008/2010 | reverse complement strand
CCTGAATTTTCCCCCCCCCCGCCAAAAGGCGCGGCCTGCCGGTAATGGTAAAGCCGCTGCCCGCAATGCCGCCGACATAGTTATCACCGCTCAGGCGGCACTTGGCTGCGCTGCGGCGGATGATGGACTTGCTCTGCCCGGCAATACCTCCAACATAATCCGCATCGTCCGATTCCAGATTGCCAAAGTTATAGCTTTGCAGCACCGAGCCCATATCCATGCTGCCAACGATGCCACCGCCGCCTTTTTTCTTGACATTGACAGCCCCCTTATTGATGCAGTCCCGCACCACGATGCGGGTCTTGTAGGTCACATTCAGTGAGCTGCTGCCGCTGGTTTTGGTATCATCTTCGGGGTCCAGGTCGTTTTCACGGGCCATGGCGCCGGTAATGCCGCCTGCATTGATATCGGCGTTTACCTCGCCAAGGTTCATGCAGTTGAACACTTTACCTTCGGTATCGCCATCGGTATCGCTGTCTGAAACATCTTCAAACAGGTTGTTGTCGTCCTCGCTCTGGTCTGCAGCACCAGCCAGCGTATCGCCAATTTTGTTCAGCTGGCTGCTGATGGCCTGCACATCCTGGATCAAAGCCTGGGTATGGCTGCCGGTGTTGGTGTTCAGGCTGCTGACACCGTCAATGATGGAAGCCAGGCTGCCGTTCAGGCTGCTGCGGGCTGCGGTGATGGAATCGCGGTCGCTCAGCGTAATACTGGGCACCGTCAGGTCAATGTTGCTGTCGATCTGGCCTTCGCCGCCATGGTCGATGGTCACATCGCCGCCAGCGTCACCGCCGCCTTCCCCGCCAAAATCGAGATCCACATCAAAAGTGGGTTCATTGCGGCGGGGGCGGCCATGTGCTTCGCCCTCGCGGTCGTCCTCGCTCTGCTCTGCGGGCTGGTCGTCAGGCTGGTCCGGCTCCGGGGCAGGCGCCGCAGTCGGATCCGGGTCAGGAGCCGCGGTGGGGGCTTCCGTCACGGCCGGCGCTTGCGTCACAGCCGGCGTTTCGGTGGGTTCCGGGGTTTCCTCCGGTTCTTCGGTCGGCTCCGGGGTGGGCACCAGCTCAATGGTGCCGTTGATGTTGCCATTGCCGGACCCGTTGGCGCTGCCGTTGCCGCTGCCATTGATCGTACCCTGCCCGGTCAGTTTGGTCAGGTTGGTAATGTTGATGGTCTGGGTGCCGATATCAAACCCATTGACCGTCTTATCGATCAGGGTATCCACGGCTTCGCGCGCGCTGTCCACCCGGCCGGTCAGGTCATTCAGCTGGCTGGTCAGCTCACTGGAAGAAGCTGAGGCATCGTTGGTGGCCTTGTTCATCAGGGCAGAAAGGGTATCCAGTTCGCCCTGCAATTCCTGCAAGGTATCCTGGTTATATTGCAGCACGCTGGAGGGTTCCATCTGGCCCACAATGCCGCCGCCCTCCTTGCGGGCGTTGACGGTGCCATAGTTCACGCAGCCCTCCACATAGCCGGTCTGGCTGCCGGCAATACCGCCGACATTATAGCCAATGTGGCTGTAGCCAATGGTTCCGCGGTTGATGCAGGCGCGCAGCACACCGGCATTGTTGCCCGCAATGCCGCCTGCATCGGTCACATCGTTGGCCTTTTCGGTTTTCAGCACATTGTCCAGGGTCAGGTCATTCAGCTTGACTTCGTTCTGGCTCACGGTGGTATTCACGCTGGCCGCATTGGTGCAGTTGGCAGCTACGCCGTCATTCTGGCCCACAACGCCGCCCACAAAGTGGCTGCCGTACACTGTGCCGCTTACCGTGCAGCCGTTGATGCTGCCCTTGACCGTATTGACACCGGCAATGCCGCCAATCTGGCTGGTGCCGGATACCACGCCGTCAAACGCGCAATTTTCAATCGTACCGGCGTTGCTGCCCGCAATGCCGCCCACGCTGGCGCGGGTGCCGCCCGGCTTGATGCGGCCCTTTACCGTCATATCGCGCACCAGGGCCCCCTGCTGCACATAGCGGAATAAGCCCTGCACGCTGCCGTCCTGGCTGAGGGAAAGGCCGGTAATGGCGTGGTTCTGGCCTTCCCATGTGCCGCCAAAGCTGGGGATACCGTTAAAGTCAACGCTGGAAAGGTCAATATCGGCTTCCAGCACAACGGTGCGGTTCTGGCTCCAACTGTCCAGGCGGCAGTTCTTGGCCAGCTGGATCAGGTCATCCGCACTGGAAAGGTGAACCGTATCTTTTGGGGCCGTATCCTGCACGGTTTCGGTCTGGGCGGTGTCGGCTTCCTCGGCAAGCACCTGGGCGGGCAGCATGGCCCCCAGCATACACAGGCAGATACATACAGAGAGGAGTTTTTCCAGCGTGCGTTTTGCTGTATTGCGTTCCATCAGACTTCCTCCCCTTCCGTATAATGTTCTGCCCATTCAGCCGCCGCTTGTTCCTTGCTTTCCGGCAGATAAAAATCAGGCTTTGTTGGTTCTATCGTTGTGCCGCTGGTAACAGAGGCTTTCAACGTACCGTTCAACGTACCCTTGATCTCGGCATCGATCACACCGTTCACATAGCCGCGCACCCGGCCGCTGACGCGCATGTTGCCGCTGGCCGTGCGGTTGACGCGGGACAGATCCACAGGAACTTTTACATCAAAGCTGGTGCGCTCCACAATGGTATCGCCGATAAGCAGGATCTGGGGCAGAACCGCCATAACCAGCACAATGGAAATGACCGTGCCGCGGCCCAGGCAGGTGCCGATGGCAGCGATGACCGGATTGGTGGTCATAACGCCGATCAGCGCACCGGCCACCGCCAGAATGGTGCCGGATGTAAAGATGGTAGGGAACGCTTCGTTCAATGCGGCGATAATTGCCTCTTTGGGCCGCATTTCTTTTTTCAGGTCAGTGTAATGGCTGGAAATAACGATAGCATAGTCAATGTTTGCACCCATCTGGATGGAGTTGACAATCAGGTAACCCAGGAAGTACAGCGATTCATGTTGGATGGTCGGCACCGAGAAGTTGATCCAGATACTGCCCTGAATGACAACGATGAGCAGCACCGGCAGACCGGCCGATTTGAAGGTGAACAGCAGGATAATAACAACAAACAAAGCGGACAGCACACTGATCAGCATATTATCCTCGCCAAAGGAGCTGGACAGATCTTTGACGTTGGTGGAGTTGCCGACAATGTAGGTATCGCTGCTGTAATATTTGGCGATCAAGGCGTGCATCGTATCCAGGAAGTCCATGGTCTCGTCACTTTCTTCCGGCAGGTTCAGGTAGACAACCAGGCGGCTGTATTTATCGCTTTGCAGCTGCAGCTGTGCCTTGTTCAGCTGTTCAAACAGGTCATCCAGCGTTTCCTGAATGTCGCCGTCCAGCGTAATGTTGCCGTCTTTCATCTCCCGCTGCAGGAACATGAACATATCAAACAGCGGTACTTTATAATCGCCAAGGCCGCTGATCAACTTGCCGTATTCGTTCTGGTCCACGGCATAGGCGGCGTACAGGGCTTCGGCCACCTCGTAATCCAGCCCGGCCAGTTCCGACATCTGGCGCGGGGTCAGGGCATCGGCCAGTTTGTAGCCATCCATAGCGTCAATGTTGGCCAGGCCCTGGGTGGATTTTACTTCCGCGCAGGAATCCAGGTCCTTGAGCAGCTGGCGTTCGGAATCATAATCCCCTGTCGGCACGATCACCGCCACCATGTTGTTGACACCAAAAGTATTCTTGATTTTCTGGTGGGCAATCTGGCTTTCACTCTGCTTGGCGGTGACCAGGTCTGTATAGCTGTAGCAGTAGGGGCACTTGTTGGCCAGCACTGCGGTGACTACAACCACAACGGCAAAAATCGGCGGGACAATGAACCGAGTGGCGACATCAAACTTGCCCAGGAAGGTGATCTTGGGGATCAGGTTTTTATGGCGGGTTGCATCGATCTTTTTGCTGAACACCATCAGCAGGCCGGGCATCAAGGTAAACACCGACAGCAAGCTGAACAGAATAGCCTTGATCAGCACGGTTGCCATATCGCGGCCAATGCCAAAGTGCATGAACGCCAAAGCCCCCAAGCCGGAAATGGTGGTCAGAGAGGAAGAGCTGATTTCGGGGATTGCCTTGGACAATGCCGCGATACAGGCCTCCCGCGTATCCTTGGTTTCGTGCTCATCCGAGAAGCGGTGGCACAGGATGATGGCGTAGTCAATGGCCAGTGCCAGCTGCAGAATAACGGTAACGGAGTTGGAGATAAAGGAAATGGTGCCACACAGGAAGTTGGTGCCCATATTCAGCAGGATCATAGCGCCAATGGAGGCCAAGAATACAAAGGGGATCAGCCAGCCATCCAAAAACAGCAGCATAGCCACGCACGCCAGAGTCACGGCCAGAGCCACATAAATGGGCTCCTCCTGCTCGCACAGATCCTTCAGATCCACCACCAGAGCTGTCATGCCGGACACGAAGCACTGCTTGCCGCAGATGCTGCGGATCTGCTTCACAGCCTCCATGGTGACGTCTTCAGAGGTGCCGGAGTCAAAGAACACGGCCATCATGGTGGAGTGGTCTGAGTTAAAGGCCTGGTAGACCTTGTCCGGCAGCATCTCCATGGGGATGGAGAGATCAGCCAGAGAGTCGTACCAAAGGACGGTGTCCACATGGTCCACCTGCTCCACCTGCTGCTTTAGGGCTGCCACATCCTTGTTGGGCATATCCTCAAAGATCAAGAACGTGAAGGCACCCTTGTTGAAGTCCTCCAGCAATTCATTTTGCCCGACGACCGTGTCCATATCCTCCGGCAGGTAGGTCAGCATGTCGTAGTTGACACGGGTGGCCGCCATGCCAATGGCCGAGGGCACCAGCAGGGCTACGGTCAAAATCAAGATCAGAATACGGTGTTTGACCACCGCTTTTGCAAAACGCATTTACGATTCCTCCCATTCTTCATAGTCATCCGAAACAATCACATCCGGCTGCTGGTTGTCCACGATCTTTACCATGCTGATGGCAACGCCCAGGCTCAAAAGCCCCTCAGACACGAATGAGATACCCAGCAGCACCGTAACGGCCCGAGCGGCTGGCACGGCGCACGGGACATAGAGTGATGAGCAGACCGATGAGGGCCGTGAGCCCGGCCAGCACCAATGTCACCCACCATTGGCGGATGCCAAAGGCCTTGGCGTCCAGCGCCGTTCGGATCTTGAACAGGCTGTCGGCCATAATGCAGATGCCGTAGGCCACACAGAGGAACGCCACAGCGTCCTTGTGCCGGATGAGGGTGATGATGCCCAACACGCACAGCAGCACGCCAAACTGCAGATCGTACTGAAAGGCCAGGCGAAACAGGTCCCGAGACCAGTAGCCCACCAGCTTGATGATGCCGAAGACCAGAATGGCGATGCCGAAGAAGATACCAATAAAGGATTGGGACGGCGTGGGATAGAAGATCATGGCCAGTCCTGCCAAAGTGAAAATGGCGGAAATGGCAATGTAACCGTATTTGGCGATTTTCATGGGGGTTACGGAACGCAGCTTCATGTGATGCACCTCCTCTTTGCTTTTTTTGATTGCAGAGCAGAGAATACACCTTGCGGCAGCATTTGACCACGGACAAATAAACCGTCCGTGCCTGAAAATCAGACACAGACGGTAAAATTGGCCAAAAATTAGGCACGGGGGCGTCCCGTGCCTAATTTTTATCCCATGAAAGCCTCGCAGAGTTTGCCGCCCACAGGCGGCAAAAAAATAAAACCATTTTCTCTCGCGACCTGTGCGTGAGAGAAAATACCTCTCAGGCTGCCAGTGTATAATTTTGAGCCTGCAGCTCGAAATTATGCGCGCAGCAGACTGCAAACTCCTTGTCGGAAAAACAAAGTTTTTCGACAAAAGCAGTTAGGCACGGGGGTGTCCCGTGCCTAATTTTTCTCGTATTAAACCTGATCCCGCAGAAGGACGGCGGCCTCCGTGGCCATGTCCCGCTTCAGGAGGAAAATCCGGCGGATGGATTTCATGTACTGCTCGGACATACCACTGTCCAGCCAATCAACGGTCAGGCCAAAGCAGACACATTTGTAGTAGTCGATAATGGTTTTTCTGTCCTCGGGCGAGATGTTCTCCTGAGCCAAGGCGGTGTCTACATAGCTGCGAACGAAGTACTCGCACACCTGCATCAGCTTGCGTTCAAACACATCCCAGCTCACGGAGCGGTAGATGTGCAGAATGGCCCGGCGGCGGCGTGAGGCAAATTCGATGACCGCATCAAAGCCCTCCACAATGGAGGAAACGGAGGGGTAGGCCTGGATGATAGACTCGGCATCCTCCTTGATGATCTCCTCAATGAGGGCAGGGAGGTCCTGGTAGTGGTAGTAGAACGAATTGCGGTTGATGCCGCACCGCTCCACAATATCTTTAACGGTGATGTCGTTCAGGGGGCGCTCCTCCAACAGGGAGGTGAAGGCTTCCTTGATTGCCCGCCGTGTGAAATTTGCCATGGCGCAGGGCTCCTTTCTATAGCTAATATCATTATAGCATGTATTCCGAAAAAAACCAAGACCGGTTTTTGATCTGCTGCCGGGAGGCAACTGGATTCCTCTGTAAAAAAAGGTGGCTTTTTGCCGAAAAATGCCTTACAATAGCAGTAAAGAATATGAAAGCCGAGGAAAACCCCCATGAAAAAAACGCTGCAGGAAAAGCTCTTGGCCCGACAGGTGAAAACGCCCAACGGCCTTCTCTATTGGATACTCATGCTGGTGGTGAAGGTTCTCAACAGGAAGACACATACCACCTTCCGCTATAAGGCAGACCCCCGTAAGGACAGAGAGCCGTTCATCATCATCAGCAACCACGCCTCTCGGGTGGACTACCAGTTCACCGGCCCGGTGTGCTATCCCAATAAGCTCAACTATGTGGTGGGATATAACGAGTTTTTTCGATTTCCGGCATGCCTGCTGCTGAAGATGGCCCAGGTCATTCCCAAGAAGAATTTCACCCCGGATCTGCACTGCATGCGTCAGATGCGCAGCATCATCCACCGGGGCGGCCACCTGTGCATTATGCCCGAGGGAATGAGCTCCATCACGGGCATGGCCCAGCCGGTGATGGCCGGCACGGGCAAGTTTTTGAAGATGATGGGCGTCACGGTGTACTACACCAAGATATCCGGCGGCTACCTGACCTATACCAAGCACTGCCTGGATGAGCGTGTGGGCCGGGTGGAGGTAACGGTAGACCGGATGTTCACCCCTCAGGAGCTGAAGCGCCTGCCTCCCCAGGAGATCGAGGACACCATGAACCGTCTGTTGGCCCACGATGACTATATCTGGAACCGGGAGGCCCAGGTGACCTTCCGGGGTAAGGGACAGATGGCCAAAAAATTGGATACGCTGCTTTATATGTGCCCCAAGTGCGGCGCCATGTACCAAATGAAGTGCAGCGGCAATGAAATGCGCTGCACCGCCTGCGGCAACACGGTATCCCTGGATGAAAGGTATAACCTGCGCCCGGTGGGTGAGGGAAGCGTCTGTCCGGAGCTGGTCAGCGATTGGGTGCTGCTGGAGAGAAAAAAGGCGGAGGAAGATGTAAAGGATCCGAATTTTACATACAGCGGCCATGTTCGGGTGGGCAAGCTGCCTGAACACAAGACTCTCAAAGGAGACAATACCTCCGTGATCTGCGGTGAGGGCGAGCTTCGACTGGATCGCAGTGGCCTGACCTTTGCCGGCACGGTGGAGGGGAAGCCCTGCAGCTTCCATCTGACCACGGAGCAGGTACCCACCTTCGGCATGTGTACGGATATTTCCCGATTCTATACGTTCGTGGAGGGCGAGTTTATGGAGTTCTATCCAGACCGGCAGGATGTGCTCCGCTGGGACCATCTGACCGAGGAGATGCACCGCGTCTGCGGCGGCAAATGGCAGAACGTGCCCTACCGGCATTGCGACTCATTGCACTGAAGGGGCATAACAAAAAAGCGCGCAGGTGATGCCTGCGCGCTTTTAGCTTGTATTTATGATTCCCGGGCCTTGCCAATGGCCATTAGGGGGATGGTGACCAGGATCAGAGAGAAGCCCAGCAGATCCAGCCAAGTGAAGGCGGTGTGCAGGAACAGCACAGAAATCACCACAGAGCCCACCGGCTCAATGGAGGACAGGACGCTGCCCACCAGGCTGCCCACAATGCTGCACCCACTCTGAAAGAGGCTAAAGGAGAGCACCGTGCCCAGGACAATAACGCAGGCCAGCAGCACCCAGAGCTTGCCGCTGAACTGCACACCCTGGATATGCCACGGGCGGAAGATCAGCAGCATCACTGCACCGCCAATGGTCATGCCCCAGCCGGTGATGGTGAGAACATGGTACTTCTGCATGAGCTTCCGGGGGGACACAGTGTAAAAAGCAAAGCACACGGCACTGATAAGGCCCCATATGGCGCCCTTGGCAGGCACAGCCAGCGTGTTGAGGTCGAAGTGGGTCACGCAGGTAAAAGCGCCAAGCACCACTAACACCACGCTAATCAGCTCATAGGGATGCGGCTTTTTCCGGGTGGAGGCAATGCTCCACAGCAGAATGACGATGGGGCTGCAATAGGACAGCACCGTGGCGAAGGCCACATTAGCGTACTGAACAGATGTATAATAGCTGTACTGGCAAAGGGCGGAGCCCAGCAGGGAGAACACCAGCAGAGAGGGCCAGGCTTCCTTATGCCGTAGGATCGCCATAGGCTTATTTCCGGCAATGGCGGCTGCGGAAAGGGTGATAAGACCGCCGATGAAAAGACGAATAGGCACTAACCAATCGGAGATGACGCCGCAATCCCGGAATATAACCTGCCCGCATGCGCCGCCAACAGACCAGAGTAAGCCGCCCAAAAGAGTCATGATGTAGCCCTTGACCATAAGAGAACGATTATTCCCAGCCATAAAAAAGCCCGCCCTTTTTAACAAAATCCTGCATCAATATAGCATGGTGGGGCATGGATTGTCCATGAGCTTAACTGACAAAAACAGACAGAAAAGGCCAAGCTCTCATGGTGAAAATAACCCGGCTTCAGCAGTTGGAACGGATTGAAAACTGCGGTGCAATGTGATACCATAAGCTGGAAAGGAAGGTGATGGCGCTGGAAATAAGGATCAAACGAGCGGAGGAATACTCGGCCCGGCAACTGGCGGCGGAAATGCTGGCAGATGCTGTCGGCTCCGCTCCGGAGGATATTTTCTTCTATCGGGGAGAAAACGGCAAGCCACCATGCTTTTTCTAGGGGGAAAAAAACGCAAAGCCATTGACAAACCTGTCCCTGCACTTTAATTGCAGCCACAGCGGGGGCTTTGTGGTCTGCGCTGTGGGCGAAAGGGAGGTCGGCGTGGATCTGGAGCAGATCCGTCCGGTGCACCCCCGGTTGGAGCGGGCCCTCACGGCGGCAGAGCGGCAGTGGCTGACCTCGCTCCCGCAGGCGGAGCGGGATGAGGGCTTTTTCCGGCTGTGGACGCTGAAGGAGAGCTGGATTAAGTGCCGGGGCGGCCGGTTAATGGAGCTTCGCCGAACGGAGTTTTTGCTGCAAGAACGGGAGATCGTTTCTGCACCGCCAGGCTTTATCTTCCGCTTTTTGCCTGCACCTATGGGCTATGTGCTGGCAATCTGTGAGAGAGAATAAAAATGCGGAGGTTTTTCCAATAGCCTCCGCATTTTATCTATATAGATCAGGTTATATGCTGTATTTCCGCTTGTACTCGTCGTAGTATTCTGCGAAGGACTCATCCTTCATCTGCTTTAGGCTGCGGACATACTCGTGAGTATCAAAGGAGTCCGATTGCAGCTCAATGACTGCCAGGGCAATGTTGGAGCAGTGGTCGGCCACACGCTCAAAATTTGTCAGCAGATCATTGAAAACAAAGCCCTGGTTCAGCGTGCATACGCCCCGCTGCAGCCGCTCGATGTGATGGCTCTTCATCTCATCGCACAGGGTGTCCACGATCTCCTCCAAGGGCTCTACCCGGCGTGCGCCTGATACATTGCTTTCGATAAAGGTATCCACAGATAGGTGTAGAATATCCCGGATGGCCTGCTGCAGCACGGAGAGCTCCCTTTGCGCCTGCTCGGAGAAAATGATGTTTTTTTCGTGGATTTCCTTGGCACACTCGGCGATGTTCAGCGCATGGTCGCCGATGCGTTCAAAGTCGGAGATGGTGTGCAGATACTTGGACACCTCCTCACTCTGCCGGGTATTCAAGGACTTGACAGTGATTTTCATAAGGTAAGTGCCCAGCTTGTCCTCAAAACGATCGATGGTATTTTCCTTATCCTCAACAGATTGGAAGCCCTTGTCGCTATAATTGGAGATCAAGTCCAATGATGCTGTCAGATTGCTGCAGGCGGTGTTAGCCATGGCGGTGGTGACCTCCCGGCTCTGCTCAATAGCCAGGGCGGGGTGCTGCAGAAAGCGCTCCTCCAGCCGGTCCATCTCCAGCTGTGCGGGGTCGGCGCCGCGCTTATCCGGGATCAGGAAGCATACAAATCGCTCCAAAAGCCCAATGCACGGGGCCAGAACGATGACCGTGGCCAGGCGGAACAGAGTGTTGAGCAGGGCGATGGTCACGGTGGTCATGGTCATGGGCATAAATGGGAAATGGACAAAGGCGTTCACCACATAGAATACGCTGGCCCAAATTATAACACCCAGCACATCAATGAGCAGATAGACAAAGGCGGTGCGCCGGCCGTGAATGTTGGCACCCAGGGCGCTGAGCAGCACCGGGACGGCTGCACCGATGGCGATGCCCATGATGATGGGAAACGCCACCTCAAAGGTGACGGCGCCGGTAATGGCCAGTGCCTGCAGGATACCTACAGAAGCTGAAGATGACTGGATGACCGCTGTAAAGATCATACCTGCGATGATTCCGATCAATGGATTTGAGAATCTTGTCATAAGGTTGATAAATGGTGGATACTCACGAAGTGGTACCATTGCATCTCCCATCATATTCATTCCGACAAATAAGATACCAAGTCCTGCGATGATTTCCCCAACAAACTGTACTTTTTCATTCTTTGAAAATACAACAAGTGCTACACCAATAAACGCGATCAATGGTGCTAAAGCCCCAACGTCTAAAGCAATTAACTGTCCTGTAATTGTTGTACCAATATTAGCTCCCATGATGATCCATACTGCCTGATTTAATGTCATCATTCCAGAATTTACAAATCCTACGACCATAACTGTTGTCGCTGAAGATGACTGGATCACAGCTGTGATCAGAGCTCCTACGATAATTCCTAAAAATCTGTTAGATGTCAGTTTTTCCAAAATGTCTTTCATTTTATTTCCAGCAACGGATTCCAGTCCATTACTCATCATCTGCATACCATAAAGGAATAATGCTAATCCTCCTAGCAGACCTAAAATGTTTGTACTGCTCACTTTTCTTTCTCCTTTTGTTGTTTTATATTTTTTTCACTTATTTTTTACAACAGTTTTATTTTAACTTATTTTCAAGTTGAGTAGTGTTAAATCTATGTAAAATTTTAATTGCATGGACTACGCAGCTTGAAAACTTTATCTTTGGCATCCTTTTATATCAGCTATATGGAAAAAATGCGGAGACTTTCTATTGATCGTCTCCGCATTTTCTTATTGTATTTGCATTTTGTTTTCTATGAATTCTGACGAATTATTCTTCATCGTCATCATCTTCAACCCATTGAGCATATCCTGTGTTAAATGTTGATGTATTCACTTCGTCTGTCTTAGTCTCAGAAACTTCAACATTTTCCTGAGTATTTTTTTCAGTTTCTACATCTTTTTCCATTGTCTCTGATACATTTTTCTCAGACTCTTTTTCCGGATTCTTGTATTTATTGAAGATTTCCATAAATTCTTTTCCTGTGATCGTCTCACGCTTGATCAAAAACTGCGCTGCTTCGTCAAGAATGTCCATATTTTCACGAATATATGTGACTGCTTTAGCGTAAGCTTCTTTTAACATCTTCATGACAACTTCGTCAACCTTGGCTGCTGTTGTCTCTGCACAGTTCATAACGGCACGTCCGTCAAGATATCGGTTTGTGATAGATTCCAGTCCAATCAGACCAAATTCTTCTGACATACCGTACTGTGTAACCATTGCTCTCGCGATCGCTGTTGCACGTTCGATATCATTGGAAGCTCCAGTTGTGATCGTGTTGAATTTCACTTCTTCTGCAGCACGTCCACCGAAAAATGCTACAAGATCTGCTAACATCTCGTCTTTCTTATTCAGATATTTTTCTTCTTCTGGACGCTGCATTGTATATCCAAGTGCTCCCATTGTACGAGGCACGATGGTGATCTTCTGTACTGGCTCTGATTCTTTCTGTAATGCCATAACCAATGCATGTCCAACCTCATGGTATGCAACGATCTGTTTCTCTTCATCACCAAGGATTCTGTCTTTCTTCTCTTTACCAGCGATGACAACTTCAACCGCCTCAAATAAATCCTTCTGTGAAACAGCTTTTCTTCCGGCTTTGACAGCTCCTAGTGCTGCTTCGTTGATCATATTTGCAAGATCAGATCCTACAGCTCCGCTTGTTGCTAATGCGATTTCTTCAAAGTCAACAGTCTCATCCATCTTAACGTCTTTGGCATGTACTTTTAATGTCTCAATTCTTCCCTTTAAGTCTGGACGTTCTACGATAACTCGACGGTCAAAACGTCCTGGACGAAGAAGGGCTTTATCCAAAACTTCTGGACGGTTTGTAGCTGCAAGGATAATGATACCTTTGGATGTATCAAAACCATCCATCTCTGCTAATAAGGCATTCAGTGTCTGTTCACGTTCGTCATTTCCTCCACCATGCATACCGTTGTCACGGCTCTTACCGATCGCATCGATCTCGTCGATGAAAATGATACATGGTGCCATCTGCTGTGCCTGTTTAAATAAATCACGGACTCTTGATGCACCAACTCCGACGAACATCTCTACGAAATCAGATCCGGAAAGTGAAAAGAATGGTACTCCTGCCTCACCAGCTACAGCTTTGGCAAGCAATGTCTTACCAGTTCCCGGAGGTCCTACAAGCAATGCACCTTTTGGAAGCTTCGCACCAATCTCTGTATACCGTTCTGGGTGATGGAGAAAATCAACCATCTCTGTCAGTGTTTCCTTCGCTTCACCCTGACCTGCAACATCTGCAAATGTCACGCCCGTCTTCTTCTCAACATATACTTTTGCATTGGACTTTCCAACTCCCATCATACCGCTGCTTCTGCGCATCATCATAACAAGGAATCCAAAGATCAGTAAAGTAGGGATCAAACTGATCGCTACGGATAAGAATGTATCCATCGGATCTTCTGGTTCCTGCTCAAATGCGATCTTACTCTTGATCAGAC
>OGTB01001821.1_pt1 | contig 13335 bp, 7 predicted proteins | sample 1553611 | NCBI WGS metagenome assembly OGTB01 (sample SAMEA2580032, study PRJEB22360) | human gut metagenome | biome: human gut; feature: human-associated habitat; material: faeces | place: Denmark | collected 2008/2010 | reverse complement strand
CCATACCGCCGACCGCCGCCATGAATGCGAACCCCTCGTCGGTCACGCCGCAGCCGCCGTAACCCTCATAATCCTCCAAAACGGTCGTCTGCCCGGTCTCGGTATTGAAATAGGCCGGATAGTAAGTGGAATTTATCCTGTCGCGCGTCTCGTTCAACGACTCCACCGTAAAAGTACCGGCCAGCCACTTGCCGTCGGGACTCGCCTGTCCGGCTCCGCTCCAGGTCTGCACGCCGTCCACCAGCGTATAGGTGTACTCCGAGCCGCTCCAATCGACCATCGTCACCTCCCGCTCATTGCGGACATCCTCACCCACATAGCGGGCAGTCCCTTCGGCATCCCACCAAATCATGCCGGCATCCTCGTTATCCCAGGTCGAACCGTAGATGATTTCGCCGTTGGCCGAGATACCGCGGGCCATGGCACCCTGGTCGTGTTCGTCGCCGCGGTAATTGAGCTCGGGAAGCGGAAGCGGCTGGTACTCGCCGTCCACTATTTTCACCGGACCGTACGTGTACCCTTCGGGCGAACCGGTACCCCAGCCCACCATGACGCGCCCGTCCAGTGCGCTGCCTTCGATAACGGTGGCACCGCTGAAACCGGGCGCCGCTTGGGAAAGGAAGTAGTCGCCGTCGGGCGTGAAGCCGCCATTGACGCTGTCATCTATGTAGAGCGTCCCCTGGTCGGTGATGGCCATCGCATCCGCCAGGCCGAACATCGAAGCCGGATAGGGCCCGAGAACGATGCGTTTATCGGTCTCTATATTGATGATAACCGGATAGTTGATGGTATTGTCGTTCTCGTCGTAATCGTTGTAGAAGGCACCGAACCACTTCCCGTTAGGCGAAATAACGCCGCCGAAATAGTCAATCATGTAGCGGTAGCGGGAGGGAACACCCGTCTCCGCGCCGAGCTGCCACACCTCTATCTCCTGCGAAGCCGTGCCCGCGGTAACGGTTATCACCGCCCGGCGCTCCGCCTCCGCCACGTTGTCGTCGACCGTAATGGTGAGACCGAACTCATCTTCGGTATACCTGCACCACGAAGCGTCGCTCTCGGCACTCCATTCGGCAGGACTCGTCCTCACCTCGACGACCAGCGGCTGGTTTCCGGCGGCCCGGAACGAATACTCCGCATAATCCAATTTGACATAATGCGTTTCGACCTCTCCGAGGGTCTTGCAGCCCGACAGCACAACGGCCGGCAGCAGGCAAACAAAGATTCTGAAGTCAGTTTTCATAGAGATTGATAATCTGTCGTATTTAGGTTCAACATAAAACGGCCTGTGCACCGGCGCGTTTTGCAAATATAAAAACGCGCCGAATATTTTGCAATAATATATCAAGACGATTACGAAAAAAATCCGGATTTCCGGCCGTTTCCGGTCAAAAAGAGATACCGTCCTCCCGACAGGCGCCCGTTTTCAGCCGACTCCCGGATACGGCTTTCCGAAACGACGTTCCCGTCCGACAAAAAAAGTCCGCCGGCCTTTCGGGACCGGCGGACTTGACCGCCCTGCGCCTCACCGGCGCATGCACTCGCTTACGTCACTGCTCGTTCGGGTCGGCCACGTACCAAAATATGTTCTCGGCCCCGCCGATACCCGTCGTCAGGCTGGTTCCCATGAAGGACCTGCCGTCCGGGCAGATATACATCAACGCCCCGCCGGGGATGACGATATCGAATTCGGCACGCACCCACTCCGCCAATGAACCGTAGAGCTGGACGCCCGTATTCACATCGACTACACGGCAGCTCGCCATACCGTCCGTACTGCCCACGAAACCGATGCCGTCGTCCGTGACGGCGCTGCCGCCGAATCCGCCGAGTTCATCGAATATCACTGTAGTCTTGGTTTCCGTATTGAAGAAGGCGGGACAATAGGAGGTATAGACCTCGCGTCGGTCCTCGCTGAGCGTCTCGGTACAGAATGTCCCGGCAAGCCACCTGCCGCTGGGGCTTGCATTGCCCGCACCGGCCCACGTCATCACGCCGTCGCACAGATTGTACTGATACTCCTCGCCCAGCGCATCGACCATCGTGACTTCCCGGACATCACGCACGTCTTCGCCCACATGGTGTACGTTGCCCTCCTTGTCCCAATAGACCATACCTGCGTCGAGGTTATCCCACGTACTTCCGTATATCACCGTCCCGTCAGCCGATATGCCGAACGCAAGGATGCCTTGGTCGTGCGGCATGTCGCGATAGTTGAGTTCGGGCAGGGGCAGCGGCCGGTACTCGCCGTCCACCACCTTCACCGGGCCGTAGGTATGCCCCTCCGGGGAACCGGTACCGTAACCTACCATCACACTGCCGTCCAGCGAGCTGCCCGTTATCACCGTCCTGCTCTTAAAACCGGGCGCAACCTCGGTACTGAAATAATCTCCGTCGAGGGTGAATCCCACTACGCCGCCGCCCACGCCATCGTCAAGGAAGAGCGTCCCCTGCGAAGTTATCGCCATCGCATCGGAGAAAGAGAACATCGATTTCGGGAAGGGTCCGAAAACGACCCGTTCGTCGGTTGCTATGTCGATAATCACGGGAAAATAAATGGTATGGTCGTTCTCATCGTAATCCAGATAATACCCTCCCGCATACCGTCCGTTCGGAGAGATGAGACAGTTGCCGTACAGGTCGTCCAGCAAACGGTATCGGGCACCGTCGAAGCCGCTCTGACCCAACTGCCAAACGCCGATTTCCTGCCGGGCCTGACCGGCCGTCACGGTAATGACTCCCTTACGCTCCGCATCGCCGGTATTGGGCGCCACGGTAATGGCTACCGCCCCCTCCGATTCGGTGTATCGTATCCACGATGCATCGCTCTCGACGCTCCACTCGGCCGGGTAAGCCCTGACGCCCACGGTCACAGACCTGCTGTCGTCGGCAAGGAACGAAAGCTCCGCATCATCCACCTTGATGAAGTGCTCCTCTCCCGCCCCCTTCGGGTCGGTACAGCTTCCCAGAACCGCGGCCGTTACAACTGCGGACAACACGACGGCTACATTTTTTTTCATAATAGATTAGTTAAAATTAAAAATTAAGTTAGCAATAACTATTCGTCACGGCCATCACACGCAGCATACTTATCCGTGCAACAGCCAATTTACAGCAAATATAATATCATTTAAATAATATCACAACATTATAGATGAATTTAAAAATAATTTTCCTCTGTTTTGATAAATTCATAATTATGCAAATTATCATTCATAATTCTTCCGACCGTACCGGTGTGCCATGACACCGCCGGACGGCAGCCGACGGGCACCGCCCCGGACGGATAACCGGCCTCTCTTGCACGGCGACAACCGCCGCCTCTCCTTTCCGCACCCGACACGAAAAAACCGCCGCATCTTCAGGATGCGGCGGTTCGTCAATCGGTGCAGCCGAAGCCGTACGGGCCGTCAATTGTTCAGTGCCGGAGCGACATACCAATACAGCGTGGTCACCGCACCGTTCTGCTCATACCGAAGTTTGGCACCGAATACCTTCTGCCGGTCGGGCGTGAGGTAATGTATCGCCCCCTCGGAAATGATGATGCCGAATTCACTCCTTATCCACGGCAGCATGTCGTCTACCTTGGTTTTCGATGCGAGGTCCACGATGAAACCGCTGTTCACGCCCATCCCCTGTATACCGATAAGGCCGAGGCCGTCGTCGGTGACACCCATGGCCACACAACCGGCATATTCGTCGAACACCGTGGTCGTCTTGGTCTCCGTGTTGAAGAAAGCGGGATAGTTCGCCTGCAGTACCTCGTCGTTCTCCTTGTCATACTCCTCCGTACGGTAGGTACCTGCTATCCAGGTGCCGTTGGGGCTTATCTGCGTCTGGTTCGCCCAGCATATCATGCCGTTCACGATATTGTAGTCGTAGAGAGTACCGTCGAGCGGATTGGGCCTCTGTACGGTCGTCACCGTGCGCAGGTCACTGCCCACCCAGTCCACGTTGCCGTCCTTGTCCCAATAGGCCATCCCGTAGTCGTAGTTCTCCCACGAGGTGCCGTACACCACCGAACCGTCGGCCGACATACCGCGGGCCAGGATACCGGCCCACCACTCCTCGTTCCGGAAATTGCCCTCCTCGGGCAGCGGCAGCGGTTTCACCTCGCCGTCCACCACCTTGACGGGCCCGTACATACATCCGTAGGGAGTCCCCTCCGTATAACCGACCATGACCGAACCGTCGACGGAGGAACTCTGCATTACCAACGGTCCGTATCCCGCAATCGACTTGGGAACGGTATAGGTACCGTCGAGGTCGAACGCGACACAGCCCCCGTTGGTCGAATCGGAGATATACAGTACGCCCTGGTCGGTCACCACCTCGGCCTCTGTAAAACCGAACAGCGTCTCCGGATAGGGACCGAACTCATGCCACTTGTCCGTTTCGAGATCGATGACCACTGCGGTGTACTGAAATCCGTTCTCGCCGAGAACATCCGTATAAAAACCGCCCACATACCTGCCGCTGGGCGACATCACGGCGCTGTTCAACTGTTCGAGCAGCCTGTACCGGGCACTCAATCCCCGTGCACCGAGCTGATAGACCCGGATGGATGCGGTCGCCTCGCCTGCCTGCAACGTGATTTCCGCATTGCGCTCCCCGTCTGCATTGGGGTCTACGGAGACCTCCAGCGTACTTCCCTCGCCTGCGGAGACTTTCAGCCACGATGCGCCGCTCTCGAAACTCCACTCCGGATTGGCCCTCACTTCGATAATCTGCGCCTCCCCGCCATCTTCGGTAAAGGTGCATACCGCATCGCTGAGTTTGATGTAATGCTCATCGGCTTCCTCCGAGCCGGTCGTGCAACCGGAAAGCGCCAAGGCTGCCGCCACCGGAAGCAAGATAGTGTAAAGATGTCTTTTCATGTTAATAATTTGGTTACTTATAGGCTTCACGCAGGTCAATACATATCACAAGAGACAGTGCATCCGACCATAAATCGTACAAATATAGAATAATTCCAATAACATTACAATAACTTTACACACCAATGCACTGCTCTTTTTTGTATTATTTTTAATAAATTCGCCGAAAACAGGCAGCAGCTATAACACGCGCGCACAGTATCCGCAAACCTTCGGACCTACAAAAAAACAGGTCGGTCCTGCCCGTACAGGCAAGACCGACCGCAAACATGCAAACCTCCTTCCGACTCCCCTCCATCAATTCAACGGAGGCGCTATATACCAATAAACCGTATAGGGTTGACCATTCTCCTGTATTTCAAGGGTATAACCGAACACCGACTTCGCATCGGGAGTCACATAAGTGAGGACACCGCCGGAAACGTAGATGCCGTAACGCTCCTGTATCCATTCGGACATCGAACCGAGCAAAGTCTTGCTCTTCACGTCCACCACCGAACCGCTCGTCACACCCAACCCTTGAAGACCTATCATACCCAATCCTTCGTCTGTCACGTGGAGTGCCACATAACCGACATATTCGTCGAACACGGTCGTGGTACGCGTTTCGGTATTGAAAAAGGCCGGATAATTGACCTGCGTCACCGTATTGCTCTCCGCATTGAACTCTTCCGTGCGGTAGGTACCTGCTATCCACGTACCGTCGGGGCTTATCTGCGTCTGGTTCGCCCAGCATATCATCCCGTCTACGAGATTGTAATCCACCGGATTCCCGAGCGCATCTTCCCGCTGAACGGTGGTCACCTTGCGCAGGTCGCTGCCTACCCAGTCCACATTGCCGTCGCGGTCCCACCAGACCATGCCGTAATCGTAATTCTCCCACGAACTGCCATACGCCACCGAACCGTCGGCCGACATGCCGCGTACCATCACGCCGGCCCACCACTCCTCATCGCGAAAACTCTTTTCAGGCAGTGGAAGCGCCGTTCCCACACCATCCACATACTTGACAGGAGCATACATACATCCCGTAACGGGGTCGCCCTCAGCATAACCGACGAAAACGGAACCGTCGGCGGAAACGCTCTGCATGACCGTCGGACCGTATCCGCCCGGAACGGCCTCCGGCCGGTAATAGGTACCGTCCAATTCAAAGGCCACGCACCCTCCGTTCACGTAATCGCTTATATAAAGGGTACCCTGGTCGGTCATCACCTCGGCCTCTTCCAGTCCCATCAGCGATTCCGGATATGGGCCTATCTCTACCCGCTCGTCGCTCTCAAGGTCGATAATGACAGCAGTAAACGTAAAATCGTTCTCTCCTTCCAGACCGGTTATGAAACCGCCCACATACTTGCCGCTGGGCGACATGACCGCATGATTAAGGTCTTCCAGATAGCGGTATCGGGCATTCATCCGGTCGAAACCGAGCTGATAGACCCGGATGGATGCGGTCGCCTCGCCTGCCTGCAGCGTGATTTCCGCACTGCGCTCCCCGTCGGTATTGGGGTCTGCGGAGACCACCAACGTGCTTCCTTCGCCTTCGGAGACCTTCAGCCACGATGCACCGCTCTCGAAACTCCATTCCGGATTGGCCCTGACGTCAATAACCTGCGTCTCCCCGCCGTCCTCGGTAAAGGTGCACACCGCATCGCTCAGCTTGATGTAATGCTCCTCGGTTCCTTCCGGCCCGGTCGTACAGCCGGCAAACAGAGCCGACCCCACCAGCAAGGCGAGGACTCCAAATAAATCTTTTCTCATAACGATTAGTTCCTTTTAACTTGTTAGCACAACACTCACTCGCCGTCCGTCCGACCGGTTCTGCGAAGTGAGAACATGCAATAATAAGAAACTTCAAATAATAATACAACAACATATATTATTGTATTATTTTCAATTCCCTTTATGACAGGAACAGAGATTGTGACGCGCTGCGGGACTTTGTCCGGGCATACGGAAAAAGAACGGCGGCAAACCGGAATGAGAAACGGGGAAACGATGACGACGAAAGACCGAGCAGCGAATCCGAACCCCCGGAGAAGGCTCTGCGCCCGAGAACAGGACACGCAGACAAAACCGGGCGAGGGAGTCCGGACCGGAAAACACCCGGCAACTGCCGGAGAACGGTCACACAGCACCCGACACCGCGCAGGGAGGAGGGAAACGTCACTCCTCGGTGATTTCGATAAGCTGCTGGCGATAGGCTTCGAGAATGCTCGACTTGGAGACGAAACCGAGGTACCGGTTGTTCTTGTCCACCACGGGCAGGTTCCACGCCCTGGACTCTTCGAACTTCTCCACCACTTCGGATATCATCTCGTTCTTGAAGATGATGTCCGGGGGCTGTACGACATACTTGGAGACGGGGGTCCGGTACTTGGCCTGGTCGAACATGTCCGTGCGTATGTCATCGAGCAAGATGATGCCGGCGAACTCGCCGCCCTCCTTTATCACCGGGAAGACGTTGCGTTTGGAGGAGGAGATGATGTGTACGAGGTCGCCGAGGGTAGCCTCCTTGCTGACGGGCGAAAAGTTCGTCTCTATCAGCTTGTCGAGGTCGAGGAAGACCATCACCGCCCGGTCCTTGTTGTGCGTGACGAGTTCGCCCTTGGCCCGCAGCTTCTTGGTGTATATCGAATCGGGTTCGAGGTAGTAGGATATGGCGAAAGAGAGCGACGCCACGAGCATCAGCGGAACGAAGAGCCCGTAACCGTTGGAGAGCTCCGCGATAAGGAACACCGACGTCAGGGGCGCCTTCATGACACCCGTCATGACACCCGCCATGCCCACGAGCGAGAAATTGACCACCGACATCTCCATACCGAAAAAGGTATTGCAGATGTAGGCGAGCGTCCCGCCTACGAAGGCTCCGGTGAAGAGCGACGGCGCGAACGAACCGCCCACCCCTCCGGCAGCGTTCGTCACGGCCATGGCGACCACCTTGAGGAAAAGCGTCCCCAGCAGGAAGAGCACCACCACCCACGGAATGTCCCGGTACTGATAGAAAAGCGAATTATTGAAAAGCGGCTCCACCTGTCCGTGCATGAGGTCGATGAAGGATTCGTACCCCTCGCCGTAAAGGGGCGGGAAGAGGAAGATGAGCAGCCCTATCGCCACCCCGCCGACAATCCAGCGGGTGGACTGCTTGCGCATGTTTCCGAAAAATTTCTGCACCTTGCCGTTCACGGTCAGGAAGTAGAACGACACGAGCCCGCACAGCACGGCGAGCACGACGTACATATGGAGGTGCTGGAGGTTGAAGGTTCCCCCCACGCTTACGTTCAGCATGGGGTCGAACCCCTTGAGAAAGAGCACGAGCGTGGTCGATACGACCGAGGAGATGAGCAGCGGTACGATGGCCCGCATGGAGATGTCGAGCATCAGCACCTCCAGCACGAAGATGAGCCCCGTAACGGGAGCCTTGAAGATGGCCGCCAGGGCGCCCGCGGCACCGCATCCCAGCAGCAGCGTCGTATCACGGTAATTGAGCCGGAAGACCTGCGCGATATTGGAGCCGATGGCCGACCCCGTCAGTACGATGGGAGCCTCAGGCCCCACCGAGCCGCCGAATCCGATGGTCACGGCTCCGCCCACCATCGAGGTATAACAGTTGTGTCCCCGGATGCGCGACCCCGTCTTGCTGATGGCGTACAGCACGCGGGTGACACCCTCCGAGATATTGTCCTTCACGATATGCTTCACGAACAGCGAAGCGAGGATGATGCCCACAGCCGGATAGACGAGAAAGAGATAACCGGCCGTATCGGCGGGTATCCAGCTCACGAGGGAGTGGCGGATGAGATGCAGGAGCCATTCGAACGCATAGGCGGCGAAACCGGACACAAGACCGACGACGATGGCCAGGACTATCATCAGTTGCTGTCCCGACAGGCGCCGCGTTATCTTCATCAACAGGACGTAAGCCCTGTTAAGTATCTTTTTCGAGCTCTCCATATCACCCCGTAAGCGCTGCCCGGAGCAGCGTCGCTAAGGCATGCAAGGTATCAGAACGGGCGGATACCCATGATTTCACGCACGTCGGCAACGGTCTGCGAAGCACTCGCCCGCGCCTTCTCGGCCCCTTCCGAGACCACCCTGCGCAGGTACGCCTCATCGCCCTTGATGGCCTCTATCCGCTCCCGTATGGGGGCTATGGCCTTGATAATGTCCTCGGCGAGCTGCTTCTTCAGGTCGCCGTAACGTATCTCGCACCGGGCGTACTGCTCCCTGAAAAAGGCCACGGTATCGGGCGCGGACACCGCCTGCATGATGGTGAAGATGTTGGCGACACCCTCGCTCAGGGGAGAATCCGGCTCCGTGGGACCGGAGTCGGTCACGGCCCGCATCACCTTTTTGCGTATCGCCTCGTCGGAATCGGCCAGGAAGATGCCGTTGTTTTCGCTCTTGCCCATCTTGCCCGTACCGTCCAGCCCCGGTATCTTCACCAAATCAGCCCCGAAATTGTAGGGCTGGCTCTCCGGAAAATACTCCACGCCGTACATGTTGTTGAAACGGCGGGCGAATACGCGCGTCAGTTCGAGGTGCTGCTCCTGGTCCTTGCCCACGGGCACATGCGTGGCGCGGTGGAGGAGAATGTCCGCCGCCATCAGCACGGGATAGGTGAGCAGGCCGGCATTGACGTTCGAGGGATTCTTGCGCACCTTGTCCTTGAAAGAGGCCGTACGCTCCAGCTCGCCCACATAGGCGTGCATGCCGAGCAGCAGCGACAGTTCGGTCACCTGCGGCACGTCGCTCTGCACGTAGACGGTAGCCACGTCGGGGTCGATGCCCGCGGCGAGGTACTCGGCAAGCACCGTCCGGACGTTCTCGTGCAGGCGCGTCGGGTCGTCATGCGTAGTCAGCGCATGGTAATCCGCGATGAAAAAGTAGCATTTCGCATCGTGCTGCATTCTGACGAAATTGCGCAGCGCCCCGAAATAGTTTCCCAAATGGAGCTGTCCGGTGGGTCTGATGCCACTGAGTACTATATCCATGTCTTCTCCGTTACTGTCTTGGCGACGTTCTACAACCGAACAAAAGTAAGGTAAAAAAACCATATATTAGCCATTTTTACCTACTTTTGCTCCGTTCAGGAGATTAAGGAAGAGATGAAGACATACTGGAGACTGCTCGGCTTCGCGAAACCGATAGAGAAATACGCCATACCCTATTTTTTCTGCACGCTGCTGTACGCATTCTTCAATGTCTGTACCTTCACGCTGATAATGCCCATCGTCAATTCGCTGTTCTCCCCCGACGGAGCGCTGCAGGCCGTTACCGAGATGCCCGTTTTCAGCATACGTCATCTGACCGACTACATCAGCGCCCTGCTCTCCTATCTCCTCTACCGCTTGTTCGGCAGCGACTACGACATCATGGACGTGCTGATAATGCTCGCCTGCGTGGTCGTCACCGCCTCGCTGCTGAGCAACCTTTTCCGCTACCTCGCCCAACGAATTATCGAGAACATGCGCGTGCGGACGCTCTGCCGCCTGCGCGACCGGGTATACGAACACGTCCTGAGCATGAACCTCGGTTTTTTCAGCAACGAACGCAAGGGCGACATCATGGCCCGCATCACCTCCGACGTACAGGTCGTGCAGTTCTGCATCACCAACACGCTGCAGGTGGTCTTCCGCGACCCCTTCCTCATTCTGTTCTACGTGGTCGCCATGCTGGCCATCTCCGTCCAGCTCTCCCTCTTCTCGGTCATCTACCTGCCCGTCGTGGCGCTGCTGATTGGGACGATAGTGAAACGCCTGCGTCGTTCGGCCAAGGAGGTACAGGAGTCGTTCGGCGAACTGACTTCGGTACTCGACGAATCGCTCTCGGGAATGAAAGTGATAAAGGGATACAATGCGGAAACCTTTTTCGGCCGCCGCTTCAACGACATCAACCGCAAATTCTCCGACATCTCGCGGCGCATCGCCTACCGTCAGCAACTGGCCTCGCCCATGAGCGAATTCCTCGGCATCGCGGCGGCAGCCGGACTGCTCATCTTCGGCGGCATCCTCGTCACGGGCGGCAAGCTCGATGCGGGCGGTTTCCTTACCTACCTCGCCATATTCACCCAGATAACCCGCCCCATGCGCTCCTTCACGGATGCCTTCGCCACCATCAATCAGGGCATCGCCGCCGGCGACCGCGTCCTGCGTCTGCTCGACACGGAGACCTCCGTCCGGAACGCGCCCGACGCCGTACAGCTCGACCACTTCCGCGAACGTATCGAATTCCGCGACGTCCGTTTCGCCTACGAGGAGCGGGAAGTCATCTGCGGCATCAGCTTCACGGTAGAGAAAGGACAGACCGTCGCGCTCGTCGGCCCTTCGGGAGGCGGCAAATCGACGATTTCAGACCTCATTCCGCGCTTTTACGACGTGACGGCAGGCGAAATCCGCATCGACGGCCGCGACATCCGACAGTACGACCTGCACTCCCTGCGCGAGCGGATGGGCATCGTGGCGCAGGATACCGTACTCTTTAACGACACCATCGAGAATAACATCCGCCTGGGCAACTCCGAAGCCACGCGCGAAGAGGTCATGGATGCGGCACGCATCGCCAACGCCGAACAGTTCATCGCAGAGACTCCCTACGGCCTGGAGACGAACATCGGCGACCGCGGCGCGAAACTCTCCGGCGGGCAGCGTCACCGTGACGGTCGATACCGCCGCGATGCGTCCGCGCCTCAGCACCGCCCGCGCCGTTCTCAAAAACCCCGAAATCCTCATCCTCGACGAGGCGACATCCGCCCTCGACACCGAGAGCGAAAAACTCGTACAGGAGGCCCTCAACACACTGCTCGAAGGGCGCACATCCATCGTCATCGCCCACCGTTTGAGCACGATACGCAACGCGGATAAAATCATCGTCATCGAACAGGGCCGCATCACCGAGGAAGGAACGCACACAGAACTCATCAGCCGCAAGGGCACCTACGCCAAACTCATCGAAATGCAGCAACTTTCCTGACAACCGCCATGCGGCGTTCCGAAAGCAACAGTCCTGCGCCGATGGAGGGACTACCGGGAACTCCTCATCGGAACAGGCGCCGCGGGAACACAATCCCACCACCATTCCACCTCTTCCGACCGACAAGCAAGCGTTTCCCGTCCCGAAAACTCCAGTCAGCCCGAATGTCCTGCATGAAATACCGCCCCATAACCCGCATTCTTTCCTTGGCCGCCGCACTCTTCATCCTGACGGCATGCACTCCGCACAACCTGCCGGACGGCTGGTACACGACCTCCGGCGAAGGCCCGGATACACGCATCGGCCCCTCCATCGTTACATGCAGCGACTTCGCCGCACTGCATCTCGACTCGCTACCCTCCGGCGAGGGTACGTTCATCTATCAGATAACGGGTACCGTCAAACCGGAAAAGCAGAAGCGATGGACAGCCGCCACCCGCAAGGCCGTCGGACGGCACATCGTCTTCCTTTACGAAGGCAACGTGCTGGCAGCACCCCGCATCAACATGCCGATAGACAGGGGAACCTTCGCCATCTCCGCCCCCGCCATCTCCGGCGACGCCGACCGGATGCGGGAAATCTTCCATAGCCTCGAGGCACAGATGCGGTGACCGGACGAGCATCGACACATGTTTGCGCAGCGGTACCGTCTTCCCCGCCATGGAACGAACCGACACCAAAAGCGGCGGGCAGGAGTAACTCCTGCCCGCCGGCCAGTATTTCACAAGCCGCCCGGAACCTTGCTTTTCCGAACGGACCGAATACACTACGCTATTCGACCTCCCACGTTTCCCCGCTGTTCAGCAGGTCGTCCACGTTCTTAATCTTCGCCGTAGCCTGAACCTCGGCAATCTGCCGGGCCACTTCGCGTTCGTAAGTGGGTTCCGCCACGTCACGGATGATACCCAGCGCGACAGGAAAATCGGGATACTTCATGCTGGCCAGCATCACATGCACCATCGTATCCTTCTCGTGGGCGTCATGCACGAGGATGTCGTCGAGCGTCACGCCGTTCTCGCCGACGGTCACCACCTTCAGCTTCATGTTGTCGAGCATCAGCCCCTTGTCCATGTTCTTGCCGAAGAGCATCTTTTCGCCCTGACGGAGGGTGATGGTGTGTTCCGCCCGCACCTCCTTGTCGCCGGCGAACGCCTTGTGAGTACCGTTATTGAATATCATGCAGTTCACCAGCACCTCGATGACCGACAGGCCGTCGTGCTTCGAAGCGGCCACCATGCACTCCGTGGTCAGGTTCACCTCGGCGTCTATCGAACGGGCGAAGAAAGTGCCGTGGGCACCTATCACCAGTTCGCCGGGATTGAACGGACGCTCCACCGTACCGTAGGGCGACGTCTTGGTAATCTTGCCGAGCTTCGACGTCGGCGAGTACTGTCCTTTGGTGAGACCGTAAATCTCGTTATTGAACAGCACCACGTTCAGGTCGATGTTACGGCGTACGGCGTGGATGAAGTGATTACCGCCGATGGCC
>OGTB01001817.1_pt1 | contig 13353 bp, 8 predicted proteins | sample 1553611 | NCBI WGS metagenome assembly OGTB01 (sample SAMEA2580032, study PRJEB22360) | human gut metagenome | biome: human gut; feature: human-associated habitat; material: faeces | place: Denmark | collected 2008/2010 | reverse complement strand
CAATGCGACGCTCTACCGACTGAGCCACAGCAGCATCACGTGACTGCTAACGCAATCACCGTGATTCATTGTAACAAAGCAATCTATATTTGTCAACACAAATTTTTTCTTTTTTTGCTTTTTTTGCTACACTTATAACTATTTAGGATTTTTCTCGTCTTTCTGTGTCGCTTCCTGCTGCTCCAGGTCCTTCTGCTCCTTCCGCTTCAGGTAATCCGCCGCATCATCCGGTACGTCATCCAGATTCTCACTGCCGATATCCACCTGGAGAGGCTTTCTCTTGAAGAGGATATCATACATGACAGGGATGATGAACAGTGTCATCAGTGTGGCATAAGCAAGTCCTCCCGCCACTACGATCGCCATGCCTTTGGACATCTGGCTGGAGAGGTCATCTCCGAACAGGAGGCTTGCCATTGCCAGAATCGTGGTCAGCGCCGTCATCAGGATTGGGCGCATTCGGGTCTTACCGGTAGCGATCAGTGCCTCTCTGCGTTCCAGTCCTCCCACACGGAGCTGGTTCGCATAATCCACGAACACAATACCGTTGTTGACAACCGTACCCAGCAGCACCACGAAGCCCATCATACCCATAACAGACAGCGGCTCGTTCATAAGCAGTAATCCTATCAGGCCACCCGTGAACGCAAGAGGTACCGTGAACAATACAATAAACGGACTGAGCAGGCTCTGGAACTGTGCCACCATGACCAGGTAGATCAGAGCAAGACCCAGGAGCAATACCTTACTCATCTGGATCACCATCTGATTGACCATATCGGATTCTCCGGCAGTGTCAATAGTATAACCGTCCGGCAATTCATACGCATCGATCAATGGCTGCAATTCTCTGGACAGAAGGGTGGCATTGCTTCCCTCTGCCACAGTGGCTGTCACCGTCATGTAGCGGCTCTGATTCTCACGGTTGATGCTCTGCACACCCTCCTCCAGCTTTAGTGTGGCGAACTCAGACAGCGGATGATCCTCTGTGACAGTGTTGCCATTATCATCCGTAGTCTGAATCTCAAAATTATAGTCCAGGAGATTCTCACGGGTCAGCGGTTCTCTTCCATCCTTTACGACGATCTTCATATCCTCGCCGTCTATGGTCACAGTAGCGGCATCGGTACTCTCCGTCAGCTTTCCGTTCAGCTCGGAAAAAATCTGGGCAACCGTCAGCCCTTTGCGCATGGCGGCATCTTTATCCAGCACCAGACGGATGACCTGATCCGGCTCTTCCTGCCCGTTGGAAATATTTTCATAGCCCGGGATCGTAGCAGCCAGATCACAGATGTCCTGCGTGATCTTCGTCAGGGTATCCAGATCATCGCCATATACCTTAACAGATAATCCTGAGCCCATCATCGTGCTCATCTCAGACATTCCCGTTGATATCGTCAGTTCACAGTCAATATCCGCTGTGCGTTCTTCTATCTCCCTGCAGATTCTGTTTACTTCTTCTTTTCCGGCATTCTCATTCTCTGTCAGCACCAAAAATGTAAACTGATCGTAGGTGCTGTCTGACATACCGGAAGAAGAAGCCACCAGGGTGGTATCTCCACCTGCCATGGCACCTACATCTCCGATGCCATCTATGGTCGTCATGGCATCCAGCACCTGGTCAGCCCTCTTGTAGCATTCTTCCTTATCCGTATCCTCCGGCATCTGCACAGATATCTCAATCTGGTTAGATGTCATATCCGGGATCATGACGATACCCATCCGCATGACCGCCCAGATACTGTATACCAGCAGGCCGATGGCAATGGCAAGGGGCACGACCTTCACTTTCAGGCAGAATGCCAGCATTTTTCCATAGATATCCTGCACCTTGTCAAAGAACGGATGCTTCTTCTCTTTGGAATTACGAAGCAGGGTCGAACCTGCTGCCGGCACTACGGTCATAGCGATCAGCAGCGATGCCGCCAGGGTAAATATGATCGTCAGACTGATGGGCATCATCAGTTCACGGACAGTTCCTGCGGTAAATACCATCGGCAGGAATACGCAGACTGTTGTCAGGGTGGAAGCAATAATCGCACCTGCCACCTGTTTTGTACCCTGTACCGCTGCTCTCGCCGCACCGACTCCCTTAGACCGCAGACGATAGATATTCTCGATCACGACGATGGAGTTATCCACCAGCATACCGATTCCGAGTGCCAGACCCGATAACGACATCATGTTCAGTGAAATACCTGTAAAATACATTAATATCAATGCCGTCAGAACAGACAGGGGAATGCTGACAGCTACAACGATGGTAGGTTTTACATCCTTTAAGAACAGCGCCAGGATCAGGATTGCCAGTGCCGCACCTACGATCATGCTCTGCAATACGCCATTTATGATCATAGTTATGTAATCGCCCTGATCCATCAGTGTCAGTACCGACAGTCCGGGATACTGCTCTTCCAGCTCTGAAATTGCAGCAGCGATATTTTTACTCACCTCATTTGTTCCCGCTGTGGAACTCTTGAACACAGACAGCACCACTGCACTCTGACCATTCAGTCTGGCATAGCTGTCATCGGCGTTATCGATCACCGTGATGTCAGCCACATCGCACAGCCGTACATCCCCGATATCTTCAATATTGGTAAGTACGATATTGGACAGTTCGTCCACACTTTCATAATTGCTTCCGACCTTAAGCAGCCAGGAATTGTCCTCCGCATCATCCAGATACCCCGCCGGCATGGCAAAATTCTGTGCATAGATGAGCTGTGACAGTGTCTGCATATTCACCAGCTGGTCTGCATTGGCATTACGAAGTGCCTCTGCCTTCTGTGCCTCAAAATTCTCCAGAGAGGTATTATACTGATCCCAGCCGTCTGCCAGCTGCTTTTTCGCATCCGCAATGGAATCCCAGCCCTCTGTGATCTGGTCCTGGGCAGAATCCAGGCTCTCCTTGTTGCTGTCAAGGGTTGTCTGGGCGGAATTCAGTGCACTCTGTCCGGAAGAGATCTGTGCAGAAGCCGCACCGAAGCCTGCTGCCGCCTCGATTTTTGCCTTTTCAATATCCGTATAGGAAACACCGCTCTTCTTCAGCTCCGCTTCTGCTGTGGATACTGCTGCCTGCACGCCGGCTTTCTCGACCTGAAGGCTGTTCAGGGAAGATACGTAGTCCTTATACCCGGATAACAGAGCCTTCTGGGTCTGATATCCGTCTGCTGTTTTCTGCAAAAGCTCTTTTCGCCCTTCGGGCGTCAGGGTATCCCATGTTGCTTCATCTATCCCGAGACTATGAAGGCTCATAGCGGGATTGACGGCAGCAAGCGCTGAATTTACGTATGTGCTGTTCTGGTCCGTCAGATTCATTAATGAAGATGTCAGAACTGTACTCATCTGATCTAATCCGGCTACTACATTCGGAATATCATTTGTAGTCTTGCCCTGTTCTTCCAGGGATTTTTCTATCTGTGTGATCGTCGCTTTCAGCGATGCCTCCTGCGCCTGTAACGTCAGCAGGTCTGTCTGCAATGCGTTCAACTGATCCAGTGCCTGGCTGGCGGTCGCCAGCTTATTCTCGGTATCCTTCTTCTGATCCTCCAGGGAGTCCTTGGCATCTTCCAGTTTTTCTTTCTGCTCGTCCAGTTCCTTCTGCGCATCGTCTAACTTCGTCCTGCCGTCATCGATATCCTTCTGTCCGTCGACCAGCTCCTGCGTGCTGTCTGCCAGCTTCTGCTCCGATTCCAGCAGCTGCTTCTTCGCATCATTCAGCTGATCCACCGCATCCGCAAAAGCATCATTGGTCTTTGCCAGGATTTTCTCGTTCAACACATCAATCTTATCCTGATTCAGATCCACAGAGATGGAATTCTCCACAATTCCGATGTCAGAGATACTGGTCACACCCTCCTGCCGTTCCAGATAGGGGATCAGCGTGTCCTCGACAAACCGCGAAGTCTCCTGAATATCCTTACCCTCATAGGATGTCGCCAGATATACGGAAGCCATCATATCCATGCTGATCTCCATGATATTCGGAGAACCGCATTCCTCCGGCAATGTCGATTTTACACTGTCCAGAGCGCTCGATACCTTTACCATGGCGGAATCCATATCCGTTCCGTCTGCGAATTCCAGTTCTACAATCCCGTAGTTTTCATAGGACATACTGTATACATTCTTTACACCGGAAATGGAGCCCAATGCGCTTTCCACAGGTTCGCTCACACTGGACTCCACTTTCTCCGGACTCGCTCCCGGATAAGTCGTGATCACCAGTAAATACGGCAGACTCATCTTAGGCAGAAGATCCGTTGTCATTCCCGATAAACTTACAAATCCCAGAATAATGATGGCAACTACCATCACCAGAATTGTAAACGGTTTTTTTACACTAAATTTTTCCATATATTTCCGCGCCTTTCCCACGTAAGCATCTGTATAGTAGTATGTTACCACTAACGGATTGCGAAAATCCATTAAATAAATCTAAAATTTCGATTCTTTGCTTAAAAAGCTGCGGATTTTCTGCTTTGCACGGGTCAACGCATTTTCTGTTGCTTTTTCACTCCTCCTGAGCACCTTCGCAATCTGTGTGTAGCTCATTCCCGTAATATAGAGATCCAGCACCTGACGCTCCAGCTCACTCAGCTCCGTAGCGATCCTTTTCTCCAGATAGGCCACTCTCTCCTTATCCAGGAAAAGTTCCTCCGGATTCCTGCCGGTCTTATCCGTCAGAAGCTCCGCCAGCGTCTGTGTCTCCGGATCCCTGTCCTCTTCCATTCTTCCATGGCTGTCCAGGGAGACATAGGTATTCAACGGTGTGTGCTTCAGCCGCTGCGATGCCTGCACCGCCGTATACATCTGTCTGCTGATACACAGATCCGCAAACGTGTAAAAGCTGGCGTCTCTGCCACAGTCGTAATCCCGCACTGCCTTGAACAGCCCGATCATCCCCTCCTGGATCAGATCCTCGCTGTCTCCGCCCAGGATATACATGGATTTTGCTTTGCTGCGCACCAGATTTTTATACTTATCACAGATGTAGTCCATCACCTGCCTGTCGCCTTCCCGCAGTTGGTCGATGAGCTCCTCATCTGTCATATCTTCATATTTGAAACGCTCTGTCATTCTTTCTCCTTTGATATCCTGTTTCCGGATACAGCGATCTGTTATGCCTGCAGTCTCTGACGTACGATCTCGTAAGCCAGTACGCCTGCTGCTACGGAAGCATTGAGGGAATCGATATCCCCCTTCATGGGAATCGATGCCACCATGTCGCATTTTTCCTTCACCAGACGGCCTACGCCCTCGCCCTCGTTGCCGATGACCAGACCGATGGGGCCCTTCAGATCCAGATCGTACATGGTAGTACCGCCCATATCCGCACACACGAACCACAGACCTTCCTTTTTCAGGTCTTCGATGGTCTTCGCCAGATTCGTCACCTTTGCCACCGGCGTATAGTTCAGTGCTCCGGCGGAGGTTCTCGCTACCGTAGCGGTCAGTCCCGCTGCACGGTTCTTCGGAATGATGACACCATGGGCACCTGCCAGATTGGCAGTACGGATGATAGCTCCCAGATTATGAGGATCTTCAATATTATCCAGCAGGAAAATAAAGGGCGGTTCACCCTTTTTCTTCGCTGCTTCCAGAATGTCATCCACCTCCGCGTACTCATAAGCCGCCGCATAAGCAATGACGCCCTGATGTTTTCCGGTCTCGGATAACTGATCCAGACGCTCCTTGGTCACATACTTTACTAACGTGTCATGTTTTTTTGCTTCTCTTTTAATGGTCATCATCGGACCGTCCTGACAGCCATCCAAAATGAACAGCTTGTCAATGGGTTTGCCCGAACGATACGCCTCGATCACGGCATTTCTGCCCTCTATGGTAAATTCCTGATATCCCATGCTTGTCCTTTCTTAGTACGTATTACTTTCTCATTATGCATTACTTTCTCATTATGCATTACTTTTCTGTCACATGCGTTACATTACACTCAGATCTCCAGACCTGCCAGGCGGATACCGTTTTTGATCAGCTCAAGCATCCGGTCTGTCTGTCCTGTCAGGTACAGATACCCCATCAGTGCTTCAAATCCAGTAGCTCTGCGGTAGTCTGCCACAGAAGCATTTTTCGCCGTGGTGTAGGATTTGGCATTGCGTCCTCTGCGGTACACCGCTTCCTCGTCCTCCGTCAGCTCCGGAAGCAGTGCCTCGATCATGGCGGACTGCGCCGGTGCTTTTACATAGCGTGTTGTCTTTTTATGCAGGTCATTGGCGGAGCGGTTGGCACGTTCCACCACAATGCTTCGGATCACCAGTTCATAGATCCCGTCTCCGATGTAGGCTAATGTCAGCGGAGAATATGCCCGGACGTCCTGCCCTTCGCAGTCGAAGGTCTGCTTGATCTTAGTAAGAAGGGTTATGCTCTCTTCCATTTTACACCCTCTCTGGTATCTTCCAGTACAATGCCCTTAGCTAACAGTTCATCACGGATCTCGTCGGCTCTTGCGAAGTTCTTCGCCTTTCTGGCTGCCTGACGCTCCTCGATCAGTGCCTCAATGTCGCTGTCTAACATCTCTGCTTTTTTGTCCACGATCAGTCCACAGATATCGGACAGGGTCACGATCTCCTGCTTTAATGCTTCCAGGAATGCCTTGCTGCTCTCAGCCTTGGCATTTGAATTCACGAATTTTACCAGCTCGAAAATAGCTGCCAGTGCATCTGCGGTGTTAAAATCATCATCCATAGCTTCGTCGAACTTGGTCTCGAAACCCTGTGCCTCGGTGAGTAAGTTCTTCTCTTCTCCGGTCATTTCGGTATCTGCTGCCTTGTCCAGTAAAAACTTCAGATTATCCACGCTGGTGACGATTCTCTCATAGCCGTTCTTCGCAGCTTCCATTAAGTCAGCGCTGAAATTCAGCGGACTTCTGTAATGCGCGGACAGCATGAAGAAACGCAGTACCTGCAGATCGTATTTTTCGGAGATCTCCCGGACAGTGAAGAAATTGCCCAGGGATTTGGACATCTTGCGGTTGTCGATGTTCAGGAAAGCATTGTGCATCCAGTATTTTGCAAAAGGCTTGTCATTGGCTGCCTCGGACTGTGCGATCTCATTTTCATGATGAGGGAAGATCAGATCCTCTCCGCCGGCATGAATATCGATCTCTTCGCCGAGATAACGCTTACTCATAACGGAGCACTCGATGTGCCAGCCGGGACGTCCCTGACACCAACAGGAATCCCAGTAAGGCTCGCCTTCTTTTTTCGGCTTCCACAGTACGAAATCTAAGGGATCTTCCTTCTGGTCCTCACCGGAGACTAACAGAGAACGGTTACCGCCCTGTAAGTCGTCCAGATTCTTATGAGACAGCTTGCCGTAGTCCTTGAAGCTTCTGGTACGGAAATACACGGTACCGTCTGCAGCAACATAAGCATGTCCCTTATCGATCAGGGTCTGGATCATGTCTAACATGCCTCCGATCTCCTCGGTAGCCTTGGGGTTCTTGGTAGCGGGCTTGATGTTCATGCCCTCCATGTCCTTTTTGCACTCTGCAATGTAACGCTCAGAGATCACGCCGGGTTCAACGCCCTCTTCGTTAGCTTTTTTGATGATCTTATCGTCCACATCCGTGAAGTTGGATACATAGTTCACTTCATATCCCTTGTATTCCATGTAACGGCGCACGGTATCAAATACGATCATAGGGCGGGCATTTCCGATATGGATCAGGTTGTATACGGTAGGTCCGCAGACATACATTTTTACCTTGCCGGGCTCTAAGGGCTTGAATTCTTCTTTTCTCTTGCTTAAGGTGTTGTAGATTTGAATGCTCATTGTTTATCCTTTCCTAATTGCGATTTTTGCAATGATCTATCTTTATTTTATCACACTGTCTTGTCATTTTCTGCAGATTGGGGCTGTTCCCCGGCCTCCGCACTCATTACCACCAGCCTGCGCAGCTGCTTTAATTCATCTTCCATTTCCAGTACCCGGTTGGTCAGTTCGGAATTCTCACGCTGCAATACCGTGATATCCTCACGCACCGGATCGGGGAGATCCGTCTGGTTCATGGTCTCCTGGGGAAGGCTTGCGTTGTTGCGCTTTACCACGCGCCCCGGTACACCTACCACCGTGGATCCGGGCGGCACTTCGCTTAAGACCACGCTTCCGGCACCGATCTTCGAATTATCTCCGATGGTGAAGGATCCCAGGACTTTCGCTCCCGCACTGATCATGACGTTGTTGCCGATGGTGGGGTGACGTTTGCCGTGTTCCTTGCCGGTACCTCCCAGGGTCACGCCCTGATACATTGTCACATTGTCGCCGATAATGGTGGTCTCACCGATGATGACACCGTTACCGTGATCGATGAAAAATCCTTTGCCGATCTGTGCACCGGGATGGATCTCGATGCCGGTCTTGCGCACGCCCCGCTGGGAGATATACCGCGCCCAGAAATAATGTCCGCTCAGATACAGCTTATGCGCCAGTCTGTAATGGAGCATGACCTTGAAACTGGGATACAAAAGAACCTCCATGGAGGAATGGATCGCCGGATCACGTTCCTTGATAATACGGACTTCTTCTTTTAAATTTTTGATGATGCCCATGTTCTCACCTCGAAAAAAAATACCGCGAATAAACTTCATCTTAGAGACGAATTTATCCGCGGTTCCACTCTACTTAAGGGACAATGCCCTTCACTCTGGCGTAAAACGCCATGCACATAACGGGTGCTTACCGGATCCGGATACTTATGTCTGTTCCCCGGATCAGCTCACAGGCGCACTTCCTTTTCCTCAGACGAAAGCCGCTCCCAGCTTCTAACAGCTTCTCTCTGGCGTCCCACCGAAAAGTACTTTTCCTGCTCCATGCCTTTACTGCATATACGATAATTCCTACTAAATAAGATATGCAAAAATACGGGTTTTGTCAACCCTAGAGTTTCCTACATTACAGCTTTTTCCAAGGTTTCCCTCACGTATTCATTCAGTGACATATTTTATTCTTCCAGCAGCACCCACTTTCCCTCCGGTGCCGCATCCAGGATCCAGTACTGGCACCGTCGGATGTCCGCCTGCAGACTTCCGGTCTCCTGTAATTTTTCCCCATCGTAGGTGAAGAATACGGTTCTCGCTTTTGCATCATCTCCGGTCTCATACAGTGCGATCACGATCTGCTCCCCATCCGGACTGTAAGCGAGAATGCTGTTGTCCAACAGTCTTGCATGGCGGTCTACATTGTTGCCTTCCACCCCGAAGGTGTAATTCACCGGGCTGTTACCTTCCACGTTCTTCCAGGCGTCTGTCTGTAGTGTGATCCGCTCTGCTGCCGCATCTCCATCCAGATCGATCAACGCATAGGTCTCAGAAAAAGTTCTCTGGGACACATCGCATACCATACCGGGATGAGATAAAATATCCTCCCGCCATTTCACAGCATACTGGTCCCTTGACACCTGATCCAGTCTGTCGGCTCCGGCGTCCAGACCACCGATAGAATACTGCTGATAGAGTTCTCCGTTGCCGTTATAGACCGTCACGAAACCATTCTGTACTTTCATGGAAAACGGAAGCACAGGTTCTGCCGTTTCTTCCCCGGTCAATTCCCATCCGGTATCACCTGCCAGGCTGCAGTTCTTCACCGTATACAGTGTAGGTTTCCCATCCTCCTGTAAATGCTCCGCCGCTTCTGTCATATAGAATACCCTGCTGCCCATCCAGCCGATACTGCTGTCCTCCTGCACCTTTTCATTGTAGGCGTTGGAAGTATTATAGTAAGTCCGGTCACAGATTGCAGCCGATGCCATATTTCCCGGGATGCCATCCTCAGACACACACCGGAAGGTATGATCATACATCACATAGATTCCGCAGCTGGACACCTGAATATGAATACCGGAACCGGAATAGCTTCCGATCTTCGTCTCCAGATACTCCGTATACTGTCCCGCCGGCATATTTTCCGGAGAATACGTTTCGTATTCCGCATAGACTCTCCGGGCGGACTGCTCTCCCGGGAGCGGACCGATCTTCTGTCCGGATGCCGCACTCACATCTCCGGTAGACAACAGCCAGATCTTCTGTTCCTCCTCCGCCAGCACCATGGGAATCTCGATCACAGAACCATCCTTCTCAAAAGTATACTCCACATTGACCACCGATCCTTCTCCCATACGGTCATCGCCATAGAGCTGGTACTGTCTTGCCGCCTCGTAGAGGACTTCCGTCACCTCACCGGTTCCCTTTCCCAGCGAAAGGAGCTGCTTTGCTGCCGTCACAGGGTCCTTATAATCCTCGTAGAATCTGTGATCCTCCGACCCGAGTCGCTCCTCCAGACGGCTGAGTTGAAACATTTCCCAGCTTGCAGGACTTCCGGCATACCTTCTGTGATTCACATACCATCCCTTCTCCTGTGCAAAGGAATGAGTACTCTCAATCCGCTCGGGGGAATAAAATTCCGCGAAATCGGAGCGTGTCTCAAACGTTACATACGACAGCTTTTCAGCATAAATATCCCATTCTTCCTGCGTCCAGACAGCCTCATCGGAATACTCCGTATCACTGATATCCACCGGCTCATTCTGGGCAGACGGCGCAGCTTCCGTAGGCAATTTTTCCTCACTGCGGTTTCCTCCCGGATTACTGCACAGGCAGATGATGAGTGCTGCGATCACCGCCACCGCACCGATGAGGATCCAGAACGGAGGCTTGCGATAATCCAGCACATGACGGATCCTGTTCTTCACATGATCCTCTCCAAAGGATAACAGCGCACAGATCGTACCACCACGGTATTTTCTCCACCTGCCGTCACTGGCTTCCTCCAGCAGTGTATAAGAATAGATCTTCTTGCTTTCCTCTCCCAAAAGCTTTACCACTTTTTCGTCGCAGGACATCTCACAGTCCATATTCATCAGGTAAAATGCCAGCCACACCAAGGGATTGAACCAATGCACACAACAGATAAAAAGCACTGCCGGTTTGATCAGATAGTCTCTTCTCTGCAAATGCACCCTCTCATGGCACAACACTACCTCTCTGCTCTCCCCGGCAAGCTCCGACGACAGATAAATGGTCGGATGCAGGATCCCCATGACAAAAGAAAGGTGTCCACTCTTAATCTCACAAATTCCTTCTTCTACTTTATGAACGCCATTTTCCGGCTGACGCAGACGGTAATACATCCGCAGATAGGAAAACAGATGATAACCGGCAAACCCAACAAACCCGATCAGCCACAAGTACGGTAACACGATTCCCGCCAGTGTTTTCAGCATCTGTGTGCTGTGTGTTGCAAACATTTCCTTGGTTGGATCGCTCGTTGCAGACATTCCTGTCTGTCCGGTTACCATAGAGGACTCCTGCGAAAGTGCCTCCGGCTGACTGCCATCGTCACTATCGGCCTGCTCCGTCATGCCTGAAATCTGTATTGCTTCCGCAGTCGGATTTTCCAAGGTTGCTTTTTCTCCGGATGCTGTCAGTGCGGTGCTCACCGTCTGTTCCGTTACCAGCCGCTGTGGGATCAGGCTGATCTGTGTCTGCGGAAATGCCGGGCAGCACAGGCGCAGAAACACGATCCCCCACAACAGATAAGAACACCATCTGGGAGCCCTGCGAAGCACCAGTCTCGCCACCAGCACCAGCAAAATGCAATAGCTTCCCACCAGGCTCAAGTTACAAACGATCCCTAATACCTTCTCTAAAATCTCCCTCATCCAATCTCCTCCGTCAGCTCTTATAATCCTCTATCATAGCTTCGATCTCAGCGATCTGCGCTGCGCTGAGCTTCTTGCTCTGGATAAATGCTGCGATCATCTTCGGCAGCGAACCGCCATAAGCCTTCTCCACGAAAGCCTCCCCCTGGGCTCTGTGGTATTCCTCCTTATTCAATACGGAAGATACTATGGCATTCTCATTTTTGAAAATACCGTTCTCACAAAGCTTTTTAATAAACGTATAGGTAGTGGATTTCTTCCAGCCGAACTTCTCCGCGCACTGTTTTACCAGTTCTCCGGAACCGATGGGTTCCTCCTCCCAGATCAGCTCAGCAAATTTGTATTCTGTCTCCGTCATCTGATACATTCCCATTCCTCCTTGTATCCTTCTTAATCCAGCACTTGCCAATTATGCAATCCTATTGGCTTTTTTGCACTCATAACATTATAAAAGGTCGATGGTATACAGACCTTGTTCTAATTAAAGTCTATATCCTATCGACCCATTTGTCAAGTTCTTATTTTCCGAAATTATCAGCTCTTCGGGCATCCGCTGCAGCTTCCGCAGCCGCCCTGCATCGCCTGTGCCGTAAGATCAAACGGCGTAGTCACCAGACAGATTGCCTGAGAGGAGATTCCCTCTCCGCTGCCGGTGAATCCCAGTCCTTCCTCCGTGGTAGCCTTCACATTGACCTGTCCCACATCGATCAGCAGGGCTTTCGCGATATTTTCCCGCATGGTATCGATATGCGGGCGCATCTTCGGTGCCTGTGCAATGATCGTCGCATCGATATTTTCGATAAACACATGATTTTCTTCCAGCAGCTCGCCCACTTTTTCCAGCAATTTTATGGAAGAAATACCCTTGTACGCGGGATCTGTATCCGGGAAATGTTTCCCGATGTCCCCCAGCGCCGCTGCTCCCAACAGCGCATCCATGATCGCATGGAGCAGGACATCCGCATCCGAATGTCCCAAAAGTCCCTTTTCATAAGGTATTTTCACGCCGCCGATGATGAGGTCTCTTCCCTCCACCAGACGGTGTACGTCATATCCCATTCCGATTCTCATACTTACAACCTTTCCGCAGACGTTATCCTTTTTCAAAAAGTACCGACTGTCCCGTTGCGGCCAGTGCCGGGCGCCAATATCGTCTGCAATATGCCAAATCTCTGTCATTATTGTCTCGCCACAGCACAATCCATCAGATCCTCCGTGCTGTCGAATACATAGACGGTATAACTGCCGTCCTCATATACCTTTTCGCCCTGATTTAATGCCGGAGCCTCTGCATATTCCGCACACTCCTCCGCCGTCAGGAGCAGGAATGTCTCCCCGGCATGATACCCTTCCTCATAATATTTCATAGGCGAAGACCACTTGAAATACTCCAGGTGCTCGGGATCTCCGATGTTGCCGATCTCCACTTCACCATTCGTAAGCTCCGTGATGATATTGGCATTATTATAAGTAGCAAAGCCAAAATCATACCCGTTTTCCGCAAGGAACTGCGCCACGGGACGCTTCGTTTCGTTCTTGTCCACCGTCAGGAAAGACATCACCGTTTTACCCGTACCAAGGATCAGACAGATTGTAAGCAGCGCCGTCACCGCCAGACGGTCAAATGGCATTTTCTCCTCTTCCAGATAAAAGCACAATACCGGCAGTGCAAA
>OGTB01001806.1_pt1 | contig 13439 bp, 8 predicted proteins | sample 1553611 | NCBI WGS metagenome assembly OGTB01 (sample SAMEA2580032, study PRJEB22360) | human gut metagenome | biome: human gut; feature: human-associated habitat; material: faeces | place: Denmark | collected 2008/2010 | reverse complement strand
TGCATCCAAACCTTGCTTCGAGGCCACAAATATGCTTTATTTATCTCCCTGAGTTCTATTCTTTTGCCTGCGGCAAATTAGGATTTAATATGATTTGACAAATTTCTTATCATGTTATATAATAAACCAGAACAAATGTTTGAAAAAAGAGAATTTTCTTGCATCTATTTAGAGATTGCTGTAAGATATTATGTTGGAATGTCCGCTGGACATTCCAAAGTCGTTTAAGGATAAGTATGATTATCAGGAGAAGATAGTAATGGAGAATATAACAATTAAAGATATCGTAGAAGCTTGCAGTGGACAGCTTTTATGTGGAGATGAGAATAAAGTAATTAAGGAGTTTTCAATTGATTCCCGTTCTGGAAGTGAAGATAGCATCTTTGTTCCGATTATCGGAGAGAGAGTAGATGCGCACAAGTTTATTGATGGTGCTCTTAAGATTAACGGTGCGACTTTTACATCAGAACATGACGAACCGTTAGAGGGTTTTGAGAATAAGCCATGGATTAAGGTTGCAGATACAGTGGAAGCGATGCAGAAGGTAGGGACTTTCTACAGAAATCGTATGAATCTTCCTGTTGTTGCAGTTACAGGAAGTGTTGGTAAGACAACAACAAGAGAGATGATCAGTACGGTATTGGCTTCTCAGAAGAAGGTTTTTCAGACAATTGGAAACCAGAACAGCCAGATTGGTGTTCCTTTAACACTTTCTCATTTGACCAGAGAGGATGAAATTGCTGTTCTTGAAATCGGCATGAGTGAGAGAGGACAGATTGAGAAGCTTACGAATATGATTCGCCCGAATGTAGCCGTTGTTACAATGATTGGTGTAAGTCATATCGCACAGTTAAAGACGCAGGAGAATATCTGTCTTGAGAAGATGGATATTGTGAAGGGACTTCCAGAAGATGGTATGGTGTTCCTTAATGGGGATGACAAGTTTCTTGCACCATATCGCGATAAGTTATCTCATAAGACATTTTTCTATGGAATGGATAAAGCCTGTGATTACAGAGCAGAGAATGTGCATGTAAAAGACGGACAGACCATTTTTCATTTCTTCTATAAAGAAGGGAAAGTAGTAAAAGATATGGAAGTTATTCTCGGAACAATGGGCGAACATAACGTGCGTAATGCATTAGTTGCTCTTGGAGTTGCTCATCAGATGGGACTTGATATGAAAGCGGCTGCGAAAGCGCTTGTTACTTTCCACGGACAGCGTCAGCAGATGCATACCTTAAAGAGCTGCACATTAATTGATGATACATATAATGCAAGCCCGGATTCTATGAAGGCAAGTGTTTCCGTTCTTTCCTCTATGGAAGGTGTGAAAGGAAGAAGAATCGCAGCGTTGGCAGATATGCTTGAACTTGGAGAAAAAGAGAGAGAATATCACTATGAAGTAGGTAAGTTTATTGCAGGAACACAGGTGGATGAGGTCGCTGCTTATGGTGAACTTTCCGAAGAGATTTTAAAAGGTGTTGAAGATAATAACGAAAGAATCGTTGTGAAGCATTTTGAGTCAAGAGATGCGTTAAAGGATTACCTTTTAACTTATGTACACCCAGATGATGTTCTTTTATTAAAAGCATCGAATGGAATGAAGTTAAAGGAGATTGCAGAAGCTTTTTTACAGAATGAGAAGAAGGTATTAAAATGAAGATATATCTAATGAGACACGGAGAGACAAAGTGGAATAAGAGAAGTAAGCTTCAGGGACAGGTGGATATTCCCCTGGCTCCGAAGGGAATCGAGCAGGCAGAGATGACCTCAGAAGGAATGAAGGATATTCCCTTCGACCATATCTTTTCAAGTCCGTTAAAGAGGGCTTACAAGACAGCACAGGTTGTTCGAAGAGACCGTCCGATAGAGATTGTCCGTGATGACCGTTTAAAAGAGATGAGTTTTGGAACGTCGGAAGGAAAGATTATCGGGAAAATAATGGCGAATCCGGCAATGGTTCGTTATCAGAGATTCCGTCTTGATCCGGCACATTTCCGTCCGGCAAAGTATGGAGAGTATTTTCAGGATGTATTAAAGAGAACAGATGAATTTTTCCAGGAAGAGATTGTTCCTCTAGAGGGAAAGGCAGAGAATATTCTTATTGTGGCACATGGCTGCGTAGTAAGAAGTTTTATCCTTAATTTTACAAAGCGCCCTCTCAGCGAGTTCTGGAAGACGCCTTTTGGAAGAAATTGCTCTTCTGCAGCATTTGAATATAAAAATGGTGAAATAAATATGATTTATGAGAATAAATTATATTATGATGTAGATTGTCCTGACTGGCAGCAACAGGTACCTGTTTATAAAAAGGGACGGGCAAGATAGTTTAGAAAAGAAGCGATTATAAGTAAATTTGCGAGGTATTTATGGAACAGCAGACAACATATAATGCGAATAGTATTGCGGTTCTGGAGGGACTTGAAGCGGTAAGAAAGCGTCCGGGAATGTATATCGGAAGTGTTTCTACCAGAGGTCTGAATCATCTGATCTACGAGATTGTAGATAATGCAGTAGATGAGCATTTAGCAGGATATTGCAGTAATATTCAGGTGATTCTTGATGAAGACGGAACAGCGACGATTCAGGATAATGGACGAGGTATCCCTACGGGAATTAACAGTAAGACAGGCATTCCGGCGGTGGAGATGGTATTTACCATGCTTCATGCCGGAGGCAAGTTTGGTACAGGCGGGTATAAGATTTCAGGAGGACTTCATGGTGTAGGTGCTTCTGTTGTTAATGCACTTTCTGTATGGTTAGAAGTTAAGGTACGTTCTGAGGGTAAGGTATACCAGCAGATGTACGAGAAAGGCAAAGCAGTTGCCCCGTTAGAAGTAATCGGTACCTGTAGAAAAGGTGATACAGGAACAACTGTTACTTTTTTACCAGATGGAGAAATATTTGATAAGACATACTTTAAGGCGGAATCCATTAAGAGCAGATTACATGAGACTGCTTATCTGAATCCGGGATTATCTATTACCTTTGAGAATAGAAGACCGGGAGAAGAGGAAACCGTCCTTTTTCATGAAGAAGAAGGCCTAAAGGCGTATGTCAGAGATTTAAATAAAGGCAAGCCTGCAGTTGGCGAGATTGTTTATTTTAAGAAAAAAGTAGACGATATCGAGGTAGAGGCTGCATTCCAGTATGTAGATGAATTCCAGGAGACAATTATGGGATTCTGCAACAATATCTGCACAATGGAAGGCGGAACCCACATTACTGGCTTTAAGACAAAGTTTACTTCTGTTATGAACCAGTATGCCAGAGAACTCGGCATTTTAAAAGAAAAAGATAAGAACTTTACCGGAGCGGATGTGCGTAACGGGATGACAGCAGTTCTTTCTATTAAGCATAAAGACCCAAGATTTGAGGGACAGACAAAGACAAAACTTGATAATCCAGATGCAGGTAAGGCTGTCAGTGAAGTGCTCGGTGAAGAACTTCCTTTATATTATGACAGAAACCTTGAAGAATTAAAGAAAGTCATTGCCTGTGCAGAGAAGTCTGCCAAGATTCGAAAGGCAGAAGAGAGAGCGAGAACGAATCTCATTTCCAAGTCTAAGTTCTCCATTGATACGAATGGAAAGTTAGCAAACTGTGAGAGTCGTAATCCAGAAGAATGTGAGGTCTTTATCGTGGAGGGAGATTCCGCGGGTGGTTCTGCAAAGACGGCAAGAAACCGCCGTACACAGGCTATCCTTCCAATTCGTGGAAAGATTCTTAACGTAGAGAAGGCTTCTATGGATAAAGTCCTTGCAAATGCAGAGATTAAGACGATGATTCATACTTTTGGCTGTGGATTTTCAGAAGGTTACGGCAACGATTTTGATATTTCCAAGTTAAAATATAATAAAATCGTAATCATGACGGATGCCGATGTCGATGGAGCCCATATTGCAACATTGTTGCTGACATTTTTCTATCGCTTTATGCCAGATCTCATTCATCAGGGACACGTTTACCTGGCAACACCACCGCTTTATAAAGCGATTCCTAAGCGAGGCAAGGAAGAATATCTTTATGATGACAGAGCGTTGGAGAACTATCGTAAGAACCATAAGAGTAACTTTACTTTACAGCGATTTAAAGGTCTTGGTGAGATGGATGCCGAGCAGCTTTGGGAGACAACACTGAATCCAGAAACCCGTATTTTAAAGCAGGTCGAGATTGAAGATGGAAGATTGGCTTCAGAAGTGACTTCTATGCTGATGGGAAGCGAAGTTCCACCAAGAAGAGCATTTATTCATGCACACGCGCAGGATGCGGATTTAGATTTATAAAATAGGAATAATAATTTTAGAAAATTATGAATAGATGTAACCGGAAAAGAGTGATTATTATATAGCTTTTTAAAATATATTTATTGAAAATGTATAATAAACCTGAATAGTTACAAACAGATTGAGAAACGGAGAAAGAAATGTCTGAGCAGATTATAAAAACAGAGTTTTCTGACGTAATGCAGAAGTCTTATATTGATTATGCGATGAGCGTTATCTGTCAGCGGGCGTTACCAGATGTGCGGGATGGTTTAAAACCAGTACAGCGAAGAGTACTGTATGCGATGCAGGAGTTAGGTCTTTCAGCAGACAAGCCACATCGTAAATCTGCCCGTATTGTGGGAGATACAATGGGTAAATATCACCCGCACGGTGACAGTTCGATTTATGAAGCGTTAGTCGTAATGGAACAGGATTTTAAAAAGGGAATGCCTTTAGTTGATGGACATGGTAACTTTGGCTCTATCGAGGGAGATGGAGCGGCGGCCATGCGTTATACGGAGGCAAAGCTTCAGAAGTTCACACAGGATGTCTATCTTGCAGATATGGATAAGAATGTTGTTGACTTTCAGCCAAACTTTGATGAGACAGAAAAAGAGCCTGTTGTTCTTCCAGTTCGTATTCCGAACCTTTTGATTAACGGCGCAGAAGGAATTGCGGTAGGTATGACTACAAGTATTCCTCCACACAACCTTTCTGAAGTTGTGGATGGGGTAAAAGCTTACATGGATAATCCAGAAATTACAACAGAAGAGTTGATGGAATATGTGAAAGGGCCGGATTTCCCAACAGGAGGAATCGTAGTAAACCAGAAAGAATTAAAGAATATTTATGAGACTGGAAGCGGGAAAATGAAGCTTCGTGGAAAGGTCCATTTTGAAAAAGCAAAGAAGCGCTCCGAGAGGGATAAGCTTGTCATTACAGAGATTCCATATACAATGATTGGAGCTAATATCAGCAAGTTTATTTCCGATGTTGTCAGTTTAATTGAGAATAAAACAACAAGTGATATCATTGATGTTTCTAATGAATCCTCTAAAGAGGGAATCCGTATCGTATTAGAGCTTCGCAGAAATGCAGATGCAGAGCGTTTAGAAAACCTTCTCTACAAGAAGACGAGACTAGAGGATACTTTTGGAGTAAATATGCTTGCCATCGCTAATGGTAAGCCGGAACTTTTAAGTTTAAAGGATATAATCAGCCACCACACAAAGTTCCATTATGAAGTACTTACGAGAAAGTATGAGACTCTTCTTAAAAAAGAATTAGAACAAAAGGAAATTAAAGAAGGTCTGATTAAAGCCTGTGATATTATTGACTTGATTATCGAGATTCTTCGTGGAAGTAAAAGTTTAAAAGATGCCAAATCCTGCCTGATTAATGGTGATACAGAAAATATCACTTTTAAAACACAGAAATCGAAAAAAGAAGCATCCAAACTTTGTTTCACGGAAAAGCAGGCATCCGCCATTCTTGAAATGCGCCTGTACCGCCTCATCGGACTTGAAATCATGGCATTACAGGAAGAGTATGCGGAAATTCTTAAAAAGATAGACAAATATCAGGATATTTTAGAGCATCCAGCCTCCATGAAGCGTGTCATGAAAAAGGATTTGGAAAAAATTAAAAAGAACTACGGCTTTGACAGAAAGACAGAGCTTACAAACGCAAAAGCAGCTGTTGTAAAAGCGCTGCCAATCGAAGAAAAAGAAGTTGTATTTGTTATGGATCGTTTCGGTTACTCCAAGATTCTTGATAAAAACACTTATGAGAGAAATGAAGAAACTGTATTAAAGGAATACCGTCATATCGTACACTGTATGAATACTGATAAGATCTGTGTATTCACCGATACTGGTGTGATGCATCAGATAAAAGTACAGGATATTCCGTCAGGACGGCTCCGAGATAAGGGAACTCCTCTTGATAATATCGGAAACTATGATAGCCGGAATGAACAGATTCTTCTCATCGTTCCAGATAGAACATTAAAAGAAGCCTCCCTTCTCTTTGTAACAGCCTCATCTATGATAAAGCTTGTTGATGGAGCAGAATTTATCGTACAAAAGAAAACAGTAGCTTCCACTAAACTCGCAGAAGGCGATATCCTGGCAGCAGTACGCCTCGTTGCCGCGAAAGAAGGCAGCATAAATGCGCAGATTATCATGCAGAGTGAAGAAGGATACTTCCTACGTTTTCCATTAGAAGAAGTCACAAGAAAGAAAAAGGGAGCCATCGGTATCCGTGGCATGAAACTTCAGGAAGATGATCATATAAAACATGTATATCTTACCGGAGTGGAAAACGAAGACAACCCATCGATTATTTATAAAGAAAAAGAGTTGGTATTCAGTAAAATACGACTCATGGGAAGAGATGGAAAGGGAGTAAAAGTAAGAAGATAAATCCTGATTTGCGCAGCAAAGGAGACGCTTCCAAAGAGAGCCGATACCCTGTATTTGTGACTTTAGTCGCTGCAGGTTGAATGTTCGCTTAACCGCTCGCATCCAACCTTTGCTCCGAGGCCACAAATACAGGGTATCGGCTCTCTTTGGAAGCTGTTTGTTGGCCTCCCATGCAAATTCAGGATTTATTTAGCTTCAGGAGTTCGTCTGCTCCGCAGCCTCACAAATCAGAATTTCGCTATCTTAAAGCGAAGGGCTTCCTCACTTGTTTGTGCCAGTATTTTTATCGCTTCTTCAGGATAAGCCCCAACAGCAGTTTCTCCCGTTAACATGAGAGAAGAAGCCCCATCTAAGACTGCCTGAAAGATATCCGTTACTTCTGCTCTGGTTGGTACAGGATTTTGCTCCATCGAGGCGAGCATCTGGGTTACGACCATGAATGGTTTCTTTGCACGCAGACAGGTCATGGCGATTCGTTTCTGGATGGCGGGAAGTTTTGGCAGAGGAATGGCATTTCCGAGATCACCTCTTGCTATAACAATTTCATCACAGAAAGGCAGGAGAGAAGGCAGATTTTCTACACCTTCTAACGACTCTATCTTTGCAAAGATGCGTATATAATCCATACCGTCGGCACACAGTTCCTTTCGGAGAGTGATTAAATCATCAGCATTTCTTACAAAAGGAAGCATAACACCGGTAACGTGATATTTTCTGAGTAATTTCAGATTTTGTTTATCTGTTTCAGTGAGTACAGGCAGAGGAACGGTAACATCCTTTATTGCAATACTTTTTCTTGAAGTCAGTTCACCGCCTTTTTTGACTTTGGCACAGAAAATATCTTCTTCTAAAGGTGCCGATAATTCTAATACAATTTTTCCATCGTTTAATTTTACTTCCTGTCCTTCATCGAAATAAGAAAAAAGAATATCAGGACATGGAATAATAGAAAGTTCATCTTCTCCAGCTATGATTCGTGAAAATATAGCGGAGTTTTCTTTTCTTTTATCAAATGATTTTTCTGATACAAGAAAAATAAGATCATTCTCGGAAAGGGAGAGTGGAATATCCAGAGTTCCGATGCGAAGTTCAGGACCCTGTAAATCAACAAGAAGTTCAGGAACGATGTGCAGACGTTCGGAAACTTCGTAATATTGCTGCAGCCAGTCTTTACAGTCATCAAGATTGCTGTGGGAAAGATTAAGGCGCATTCCGGTCATGCCAGATAAAAACATTGTGCGGATTTTTTCTTTTGTGGCACAGGCAGGACCAAGAGTTCCGTATAAATGAAGAGAATGTTTCATAATAAAACCTCCAGAAATAATTTATTGTAATTATAGATGTAACTACTGCTTCATCCATTTGGTTTCTAAAAGTATTATTGAATATAATTTTGCCAGTTTACCTTGTACATCTTTTATTGTGAACTGTCAAATCATTATTCATAAACTGTTATTACTGAATGGATATTACACTACGGACACTTAAAAAAGAGGAAAGTATTGAGATATAGTGTAGTTGTATAGCGTAGTAATTGCATTTTATAATGATAGGTTTTTTATAGTAATTGTGGAATTACTATAGTCACAGCTTAACTTTAAAAAAACTTCTCAAAAATCTAAATCTATTGTATCATGATTTATAGAGAATGGAGGAACTTTTTATGAGATGGAAGCTGACTACGTTGATTGAAAATCATGTGGATAAAGAGGAAAGATATATGTGTGAGCATGGTCTTGCTATTTTGATTGAAGGTGAGAATCAAGAGGAACAGGTTTGCCTGTTAATGGACACAGGGCAGAGTGGAATATTTTATGAAAATGCAGCGAAAATGGGGATTTCTCTTGAAAATTTAAGTGCATTATTAATTAGCCATGCCCATTATGATCATGCTGGTGGTGTGAAAAGACTCATAGAAGAAGAGACAATCAGAAAAATATATGTGGGAAAAGATTTTTTTCAGGGAAAATATTATGAGAAAAACGATGGAACGATGAAAGATATTGGGATTGCATTTTCCAAGGAAGAATTAGAGAAAAAAGGAATAACCGTTTGTGAGGTAAAAGAAGATATGCAAATGATTTTTCCGGGAGTAACATTATATCGTAACTTTGAGCGCATTGTAGGATATGAACAGTTAAATCCTCGTTTTTTTGTAAAAAAAGAAGACAAGGAAATTGTTGCTGATTGCTTTGCAGAAAGCTTTTTTCAAACACACTCTGGAACAGAGGAAGGAATGACTGCGTACAGTACCGATTGTTCTTCTGATGAATTGAGCGTGAAGCCGGCAATAGAAAAAGTAATATCTGAATATACGAAGGATTCTTTCACAGACGAAATTGCCGTAGCATTAGATACCGAGCAAGGCATTGTCGTTATAGTGGGATGTTCTCATCCGGGCATTATGAATATTCTTAGAACAATTGAAAAGAGAAGTGGTAAAAAGATTTGCGGAGTTGTCGGAGGAACCCATTTGATGGAAGCTGACGGAGAGCGGCTTAGAAAGACAATAGATGACTTAAAAGAAATGAATATAAATTTTATTGCCGTTTCCCATTGTACGGGAGAGGACAATTTAGAAACGATAAAAAATAACTTTGGAGAAAAATTTATTTTTAACTGCACAGGAAATGTAATCAGGTTTTAATAAAATTTCAGAAAAAAGGTTTCTTTGACTGAGTAAGGGTTACCATGTGATTTACAATAGAAATTTATTTAAAATTTATATCATACTGAAAAAGTAGAAAAAATTTAAAAATACCTATTGACAATTGAGCACTCGTTCAACTATAATAAGGACAGTTGAACAAGTATTCAATTATTTGTTTGATGAAGGAGGAAGTTATGGGAACGAAAAAGAGCGATTGTGTGGCAATGTTTCCTGAAAGTATTGAAAAGGTACAGAAGAGTATGCCGAAAGACTGCGAGATTGATAAGGTAGTATCCTTTTTTAAAGTTTTAGCAGATGACACAAGAATACGGATTCTGTATGCACTAAAGGAGCAGGAGATGTGTGCCGGTGATATTGCAGTTTTCCTTGACATGACTAAGTCTGCAGTTTCCCACCAGCTTGCCGTAATGCGTAAGATGCATCAGGTAAGAGCAAGACGGGAAGGAAAAAATGTTTTTTATTCACTGGATGACCAGCATATTGTAGATATTATGGAAGAAGCATTAATACATATGACACATACCGATTCCTAGAGAGTGTTTGAAAAATGCTCTAGAGCGTGTAGATTACTTGTTGTTTTTCAACATGTACTGGGGTAATTCTATAATATCAAAAAGAGAGGTATCACAATGCAGAGAAAAGTATATATTCTTGAGAACCTTGATTGTGCAAACTGTGCAGCCAAGATTGAGAGAAAGCTTAGTAAGCTGCCGGAGCTTAGCGATGTATCCGTTACATTTGCAACCAAGCAGCTTCGATTTGCAGCAGAAGATCCGGAAGCGGTTCTGCCAAAAATCAGAGAGACAATTCAGTCTATGGAACCAGATGTAGAAGTTGTTGAGAGAACCCGCAGCAGACGTAAAGCAGCAGAAACTCACAATCATGAGCATCATCACCATGAACATGGAGAAGAGTGTGGATGTGGCCATGACCACCACGACCATGATCATGACCACGAGGAACACGAGCATCATCATCACCATCATGAACATGGAGAAGAGTGCGGATGTGGCCATGACCATCACGACCATGATCATGACCACGAGGAACATGATCATCATCACCATCATGAGCATGGAGAAGAGTGCGGATGCGGCCATGACCACCACGACCATGATCATGACCATGAGGAACATGATCATCATCACCATCATGAACATGGAGAAGAGTGCGGATGTGGTCACGACCATCACGATCATGATCATCACCATCATCACGATCACGGTCCGGCAAAACCACAGGCAACTCGTTCACACACACATTTTCAGGTAGACCATCATCAGGTAGAAGGACATCCGGAAGGCTGTCAGTGTGAGCAGTGTAATTCCTATGTAGAATATTGTGATGTTTGTGGAGAGAGCCTTGCAAAATGTAACTGTCATATGCCAGATGAAGATTTGGAGAAGAAAGTATATATTTTAGAGGGAATCGACTGTGCGAATTGTGCAGCAAAGATTGAGGCGAAGATTCGTCAGATGCCGGAAGTTGGATTCGCATCAGTGGCATTTGCAACAAAGCAGCTTCGAGTTTCAGCAAATAATCAGGCAGAGTTACTTCCAAAGATGCAGGCAGTTGTAGATTCTATTGAAGATGGAGTAACAATTGTTCCAAGACAGCGTAAGAAGCTAAGCGGCATTTCTAATACAAAGGTATATATTTTAGAAGGTCTTGACTGTGCAAACTGTGCAGCAAAGATAGAAGCAAAGTTAAGAACATTAAATGGTGTGGATGACCTGACAATTACTTATGCAACGAAGCAGATGAAACTTTCTGCTAAGAATCCAGACCAGATGATTCCGATGATTAAAGAGACAATTGATGCAATGGAAGATGGAATCACAATTGTTCCAAAAGACAATAAAGTGATAAAATCTGAAGAAGCAGGAGAGAAGAAGTTCTCTTTTAACAATCCTCTTGTAAGCATCGGCGTGGGAGCAGTTATTTTCATCATTGGTGAAATTCTTGAACATGTGGGAAATGTACCAACCATTCCAATGTTTGCCCTGTTTCTGATTGCTTATTTAGTTCTTGGCGGCAAGGTATTAATCACAGCTGGAAAGAATATCATGAAAGGTCAGGTATTTGATGAGAACTTCCTTATGTGTATTGCAACAATTGGTGCGTTCTGTATTCAGGAATTCCCGGAAGCAGTAGGCGTAATGCTTTTCTATCGTATCGGTGAGTATTTTGAAGAAAAAGCAACCGAGCAGAGCCGTACTCAGATTATGGAAGCGGTTGACTTAAGACCAGAAGTTGTTAATCTTGTCATTGGAAATGATGTCCGTATTATTGATGCGGAAGAAGCAAATGTAGGAGATATCCTTTTAGTCCGTCCGGGTGACCGTATTCCATTAGATGGTGTTATCATTGATGGAGAGAGCCGTATTGATACTTCACCAGTTACCGGTGAGCCAGTACCTGTTATGGCAAAGGCAGGGGACAACATCGTTTCCGGATGTGTGAATACATCTGGACAGTTAAAGATTCGTGTAGAAAAAATTCTTGAAGAATCTATGGTAACAAGAATTCTTGACTCTGTGGAAAATGCAGCGGCAAGTAAACCAAACATTGATAAATTTATTACTCGTTTTGCAAGAGTATACACACCATTCGTTGTATTATTCGCATTATTTGTAGCAGTAGTACTTCCATTTATTTTACCAGATTCCCTGAACTGGCATTTCTTCGTAGACAGTGCCTATACAGGAACAGTAAATACGATTCATGGAACAAGCGGAACCGCATCTATTTACACAGCGTTGACATTCTTAGTTATCAGTTGTCCATGTGCGTTAGTATTAAGTGTACCGCTGGCATTCTTCTCTGGAATCGGAGCAGGCTCTAAGAAAGGTATCCTTTTCAAAGGTGGAATTGCAATTGAAAGCCTGAAAAATGTAAAAGCAATCGTAATGGATAAGACTGGAACGATCACAAAGGGTAACTTTGTTGTTCAGAAAGCCAATCCAGCAGGAAATGCAATGACTGCCAATGATTTATTAGCAATCAGTGCAAGTTGTGAATTGTCTTCTACACATCCAATTGGAAATAGCATCGTAGAAGCAGCTGAAGAAAAGGGACTTTCTATCGAAAGACCATCGAAAGTAGAAGAAATTGCCGGACATGGTATTCGTGCAGAACTTAGCAGAGGTGTTGTTCTCTGTGGTAACAGAAAGCTTATGGATGCACAGAACGTAGACTTAAGTGCATACCAGAAAGAAAACTTTGGTACAGAAGTACTCGTTGCCGTAAATGGCAAATTTGTTGGAAATATCGTCATTTCCGATACCGTAAAAGACGATGCCAAAGATGCAATCGCCGCTGTAAAGAAACAGGGAATTATTACAGCAATGCTTACGGGTGATGCACAGGAAAGTGCAGATGCTGTAGCAAAAGAAACCGGAATTGATGAAGTACACGCAAAACTGCTTCCACAGGACAAATTATCTGAATTGAAGAAAATCAGAGAAAATCATGGAGCGGTTATGTTTGTCGGAGACGGTATCAACGATGCACCGGTACTTGCCGGAGCTGATGTTGGAGCAGCTATGGGAAGCGGCGCAGACGCAGCAATCGAAGCAGCAGATGTCGTATTCATGAATTCCGAAATGAAAGCTATCCCAGAAGCCATCGGCATTGCGAAAATGACAAATAGTATTTCATGGCAGAACGTTGTATTTGCACTTGCAATCAAGATTATCGTTATGATTATGGGTCTGTTTGGATTCGCAAATATGTGGATTGCGGTATTTGCTGATACAGGAGTATCGGTATTGTGCCTGCTCAACTCCATCAGAATCCTGCATAGAAAATAGGAATTTGCCGGGGTGAGTAAACAGACGAAGTCCGAGAATCAAATCACAAATATAGATGATTTGATTCTCGGACTTCTGTTTTCTGGCTACCCGGGCAAATTTGTGGAAAGATTTGGGGAAGAAGTCAGGAGAGATAGAAGTAATTCGAATCAATTCTTCAAAAAACAGTTATAACGAAAGCTATAACCTTCTGGAGCGTCCTCAAATCCCTCCAACAATAAAAAGCAATTCCATCCCCAGTCAAAACACAGCCCTCTGGAAG
>OGTB01001805.1_pt1 | contig 13445 bp, 9 predicted proteins | sample 1553611 | NCBI WGS metagenome assembly OGTB01 (sample SAMEA2580032, study PRJEB22360) | human gut metagenome | biome: human gut; feature: human-associated habitat; material: faeces | place: Denmark | collected 2008/2010 | reverse complement strand
TATAAAAGAAAAAACCGGAGGCTGGGCACACAGCTTCCGGTTTTCCTAATACCTTAGCGGTCTTGCTCCTGTTTCTTCTCTTGTTCCTGTTCTTTCTTTTCTTCCTGCTTGATTTGAAGCAAACTATCCACATTCGATTTGACTGTCTGCAATTCCTGGTTTTTCTGCCGCAGCCGCTTGTAATCTTCATAGGCGGCTTTTTTCTTTGCCAGCAAATCGGTATACTCCGCTTGCAGCGCCTTGACTGTTGGCAGCTTTTTCACGCCCTGGGCATCAAACGCCCGCTTCGCCGCTTCATGCAGAAGCAGCTCCGTTTCATGGGCTGCCCGAAACGCTGGTTTGTCTGCCACCTTGGTTTTCCGGTAGGCCAGATAGATATTCCGGGTCTTGGCATAGTTGATGATATGGGTTTTCAGCACGGCAATCTCTGTCAGCCTTGCTTCTGCTGCCTTGATGGAATCGCCCATGGCATGATAGCGTTCCGTTGCCGCCGTTGCACGTTCCCGCAGTTCGTCGGCACTGCTGATCTTCTGCTCCTGTAAAAATAGCAGCGTCTTGGACATCTCCTTCAGGTTGAATTTGGTTGCCCACTTTTTGTAGCCAACGCTTTTACCCTCTGCCATTTTCCCCTGAATGTCCACCAGCAACTGGAAGGGCTGCTCTTTGGGCTGCTTTTTCTGGTACGGCTGGTGCTTCGCCTTTCCCTCCAGCACCGCCTTGATTTCATCCTCACTGTACCCGTTGCCCAGCGTTCGGAACCGAATAAAGCGTTTCTGCCCCTTGCCCTTCACCGCTGTATGCTTGTCACGCTTCACCTCGTAGCCCTGCTGCTCCAGCTTTTGCAAAAATGCTTCGTAGTCCCCCGGCTTTTCTGCAAGGATGGTGTCGATGATTCCGCACAGGCGGTCACGGTTGCTCTCCTTAGGCGGGTAGACGATGCGCTTCTGCCGTTCCCGGTAGGGCTTCTTTTCAATGACGGACAACTGGTGTTCTAAGCAAATCAGGTCGCTCAACCGCTGCACTGCCAACGCCGAAAAGAAAAAATCCCGGAACTTTTTGGTGCCATCCAGTGCTGTAGAGTTGAAAATCACATGGTTGTGGATGTGCTGCCGGTCCGTGTGCGTTGCCACTACAAAGGCGTACTTGCCCTTGGTAAAGCGCATGGCCAGTTCGTAGCCCACCTTGTTAGCCTCCTCTGCGGTGATTTCCCCCGGACGGAAGGACTGCCGTATCTGATAAGCGATTACATCACTTTTCTGCCTGCGTCCGTTTACGAGATCGTACTGCCGCTTGGTAAGCATAAATTCTTCATCTGCTGTCAGGGCGCTGCAAGCATAGCTGCTGACAAACTGCCCCTGCTCGGTCTTGTCCGGGTTTTCAATATAGTCCGTGCGATTTTTCAGGCAGGCCGCAACGGTCATGCCCTTGTTTTTGTGCAGCGCAATCAACCGTGTTGCTGCCAGCATCATCACCCCCTATTGCAAAGAAAAAATGCCGCCCGGAGGCGGCATTGAGATCATTTGGATATTTTTTCGTAATCGGCAGCACCCGCCAGATACATTGCCTTGTATCTGGCGCATTCCAACTCGTTGCAGATCTCATCTAAGGCGAGATATTGCTTCCACGCTTCTTTGCTGATAACGCTCTGCAAGGCTTCCTCAGCTGCTCTTTTGGCTTTTTTCAGTCGCTGATAGTTTTCATCCTCACCTAGCATTTCAGAAAAAATCGTGCTGCTGTGCGCAGAATAGCAATCCTCCAATTTCTGGTTTTCCATAGCATCCCTCACAGTTCTGCAAGCCACTCACTGAAACGCCCGATGCCCTCGGTGATGGCAGTTGCACCGAAAAAGAGGATGAAGCAGATGAACTCGGCCACCAGCAGGATAAAGAACTGATTCCAAGTCTGACGGTAAGCAGTGTAGATGCCGCAGCCGAAGATGTAGAGCATCAGCGGAGCAACTACATAGCTGGACAGGGTTAGCAGCCACCTTGCCATCAGAGCTAGAAACGCTACAAAGAGAGAAATCGGGAAAAGAACAATTTTCTTCAGCATAGACATCATATCAAGCACTTCCTTCCTGTTCGCCCTTATTATAAAGGTATCGACTACTGCGTTGCAAGGATGTCAAGCATTATATGTACACCCGCAGTCCTCCAACTGCGGGAATTTTTATAGCTCTGCCAGCTTGGAAAGAATTTGCTTGCCAATGTCAATCAGTTCATCCAGCCGCTGCCGCAGGTCCTCCATGTCGGCGGCATAGACCCGACCATTTTCATTGGCGGCTTTGGCGTACTGGTTCAGATTGTTGCTGCACATCTGCAAGAGATATGCCATGCGTTGCAGTTCTTTCAAGTCGAGGTGCAGGCAATAGCCGTCCAGTGCCATCTTGCGGATATAGGCACTCAGGCTTCGGATGCTCATACTGAGCATCTTTTCATAGATACGGTTCTTTTCTGTTTTGCTCAAGCGCAGGATGATGGTTTCATCCCGCTTTTCTTTCATCGTGCATCACCATCCTTATCATAATAGCTGCGGAACGGTTTGACAGGTTCCGGCTGATTGGTCTTTTCCCCCAGTGCAGCCAGCACAGACGGACGAGTTGCAGGTGTTTCGGTTTCCTCGGTTTCTTCGGGAGCATCCTGCGAGGAACTGCGGTCACGGTCGATGTTCAGCAAGGCGTTCAATTCAGCAAGGCGGGCAGACTTTTCGGCCAGTTCCTCCTCCTGTGCGAAGGGCTTTGCCACTTCAACCTCTGCAGCCTGTTTCTGCTGTTCAAGGTTTTGCAGAGCATTTTCGGCGTCTGCAATACGGTCAGCAAAGTTGTCGATGGCATTGTCCAGACGAGTGATGTTGCCGCGCGCATCATCGCCCAGCGATACCGGGTAGCTCAACTCTGCCCGAAGAACGGCCTGATGCTCATTCTTAAAGCTGTCGAACCGAATATTCAGTTCAAAGCCACGGTAGGTGCCCAGCAGCATCATATCAGCATTGGGCATCTCCTGCCGAGCCAGCAGCAGCCGTTCGCCTGCAGCCTTTTTGTCATCGTACACCATGCCCTTGATAGTCATGCCGCAGAAGTTTTCTTTGTCCTGTGGGTGTGCTGCTGCAATCTGTGAATCCTGTTGTAAAGCAGCAATGCGGGTTTTCTGTTTCTGGATCTCCTCCGGGAAAGTTTTGAGCAGCTTATCCTCCAGACGATATTTCTGATTCTGGAAGTCTCCGCGCAGCACCTTCAATTTTGCTACCTGCACGTCCAAGTCCATCTTTTCCCGGATGCGAGGGTCGCCTGCACACAGAGCCTTGATTTCTGCGTAAGACAGAGCCTGTTCATCAATATCATCGCAGGAGCGCATGGGAGATTTGCTCGTCATAATCTGAGAAATGAACTTCTGCTTATTCTCAAGGGTCTGATAGAGGTAGGCGTCAAATGTCGATTCCGTGACGTAATTATAGACGTACACTTGTTTGTTTTGATTGCCTTGACGGATGATTCTGCCATTGCGCTGGGTCATATCAGACGGACGCCAGCCTACATCCAGATGATGCACCGCCACAAGCAGCGTCTGGACGTTGGTGCCAGCTCCCATCTTTGCAGTGCTGCCCAGCAACACACGCACCTGTCCGCTGCGTACCTTGGAGAAAAGTTCTGCTTTCTTGTTCTCCGTATCTGCGTTGTGGATGAACTCGATCTCCTGTTCGGGCACACCGGCGTTGAGCAGCTTGGTGCGAATATCATCATAGACGTTGAACGAACCGTCCCCCTTGGGAGTAGACATATCGCAGAAAATCAACTGGGTCAGCTTCTGCTCCTTGGTGTCGTTCCAGATGCGCAGGACGTTGTTGACGCAGGCATTTAACTTGCTGTTGGGGTCATCGGGCAGAGCGGAATTCATCAACCGCTGATCAAGACCGATTTTGCGGCCATCCGACGTGATTTTCAACATATTATCCACAGAAGGGTCAACAGAACCACTGTGGACTTCGGCTGCACGTTCGCTCAACGCCTGCACCATATCCTGTTGGATTTCCGAAGGTTTGACCACCACCGTCTCAAATTTTGCATCAGGCACCGGGAGATGAAGCTGATCGCTGGTCTTGATATCAGCCGCTTCTTTGAACATCGCCATCAGTTCAGGAAGATTGAAGAACTTAGCGAATCTTGTTCTTGCCCGGTAGCCGGTGCCTTCGGGCGCAAGTTCAATGGCCGTGGTCATCTCACCGAAGGTGGATGCCCACGCATCAAAATGGGTCAACCCTTTCTGCTGCAAGGTGTTGTACTGGAGGTAGCGCATCAGGGTATACATCTCGGTCATGCTGTTGCTGATAGGGGTGCCTGTCGCAAAAATAACACCGCGCCCTCCGGTGATCTCATCGAGGTAGCGGCATTTTCCAAACATATCGGAGGATTTTTGCGCTTCAGATGTGCTCAGTCCGGCCACATTCCGCATCTTCGTATATAAGAACAAGTTCTTATAGTTTTGGCTTTCATCCACAAACAACCTGTCTACGCCCAATTGTTCAAACGTAACCACATCATCTTTACGGTCCGCGCCTTGCAGCTTTTTCAGTTTCTGTTTCAGAGACTTGCGCAACTTTTCCAGCTGCTTTACTGTGAAATGCTCGCCAACCTGTGCTTTCGCTTCTTCGATGGCCTCCTCGATTTCATCCATCTGTTCCTGAATCAGACGCTCCTGTCGTTCTGCGGACAAGGGTATCTTTTCAAACTGGCTGTGTCCGATGATAACTGCATCATAATCACCGGTCGCAATTCTCGCACAGAATTTTTTTCGATTACCGGGTTCAAAATCTTTCTTGCTGGTAACCAGCAGCTTCGCATGGGGGTACAGACGTAAAAACTCGCTGGCCCATTGTTCCGTCAAATGGTTTGGCACGACAAAAAGACTTTTCTGGCACAAGCCCAGACGTTTCAGTTCCATAGCGGAAGCCGCCATCTCAAAACTCTTGCCGGCACCGACTTCGTGCGCCAAAAGGGTGTTGTACCCATACAGCACATGGGCAACCGCATTGCGCTGATGCTCTCGCAAATTGATCTCCGGGTTCATGCCCACAAAATGAATGTGGGAACCATCGTATTCACGGGGGCGGGTGCTGTTAAAAAGCTCGTTGTACTTCTTCACCAATAAGGCACGCCGCTGAGGGTCTTTCCAGACCCAGCCAGCGAAAGCATCCTTGATGGCCTGCTGTTTCTGCTGGGCGAGGGTGGTTTCGTTTTGATTCAGCACACGCTTTTCTTTCCCATCCTCCTCGATGGTATCATAAACGCGGCTATCACGCAAATTCAAGGTATCCTCCAAAATCTTGTAAGCGTTGGCTCGGCGTGTACCGTAGGTTTCGGTGGCCATAATGTCCCCGAAGCCAGTAGCAGATTTATTGCTGATTCGCCATTCGGAAGTGTAAGGGGAGTAGCGAACGGTGATGGCATTGTTGTAGCGGATACGATAGGGCGGCTGAAAAGTTTCCATCATAAACTGCTGCACGATGGAGGGGGCAAGCCAAGTGGCACCCAAACGTACATCAATTTCAGATGCTTCCAAATCTTTGGGCTGCGCCTTGGTCAGTGCGTCCACATTGACCTTGAATTCCGGGTGACTTTCCGCAGCAAGCTGTGCCATCCGCAGCTTATCGCGTACATTACCCGAAAGGTATTCGTCCGCTGTTTGCCAGCCCGCTTCCGGGTCGTCAGCATCCGCAGCTGGGTCTTTGAAAATCACGCCGGACAATTCGGTGGTGATGCGCTCACAGTTACCGGGTGTGCCCAGCAGTTCTGCCATATAAGGCAGATCAACCTTGCCATGCTCCCCGATGGACACCGCCAACGCTTCGCTGGGGGTATCCACGCTGGTGACAACACGCTCTGGCCGAATCGTCCGCTTGGTGAACATATCTGCCTTGGACTTGAGATTTTTATTCTCGTCCAGATTCTCCAGTGAGCAGAGCAGATAGTAGGAACTGTCATCATCGAACAGGCGGGCATTTTTCTTGTCGTTGATCAGCCCGTATTTTGCCGTAAAGGCATCGTAGGCGGCGTTCAATTTTGCTTGCGATGCCTTAATGTCCTCGTCCGGGAAGTCGTTCAACTGCTGGTCAATCAGTTCGTTGACGATCTGCCGCAACTCCACCATACCAGCTACACGGCCTTTGGCGTTGTCGGACAGTTCGATCTGCGTCATGATAGAGTTCTCTCGGTAGTAGATCTCGCCATCAACGACCGTATAGCTAAAATTCTTCACAGTCGGGTCTGCGGGCAGCGTTTTGCGCTGTGCTTCCGCATCTGCGACGTCCGGGGCAGCAATCTCCACCGCAGTGTAATTACCCTCGATGTGCTGTACCGCCTCGGCAAGCTGGTCTGCAAGGCTGGTGCCCTCGATGGGTGCAACGGTCAGGTCGTGACCATATTGGGTGCTTTCCATCGTGAGCTGCCCCAGCACCATCTCCGGGTGGTCTACAAAATACTGGTTGATGGCAAAGCCATCTTCCGTTTTGCCAAGCTGCACCCAGTCTGGCTCATGGTCGATGGGGCGGTCACGCTTCTGCAAAAAGATAATGTCCGAAACCACTTCGGTTCCGGCATTCGCCTTGAACGCATTGTTGGGCAGACGGATGGCCCCCAGCAGGTCGGCACGCTCTGCCATGTGCTTGCGGGCGGTGCTGTCCTTGCTGTCCATGGTATAGCGAGAAGTCACAAACGCCACGATGCCGCCCGGACGCACTTGGTCGATGGCTTTCGCAAAGAAATAGTTGTGGATGCTGAAGCCCAATTTGTTATATGCCTTGTCTGCAACTTTATAATTGCCAAACGGGACGTTGCCCACTGCAAGGTCATAGAAATCCCGGCGGTCGGTGGTTTCAAAACCTGCTACCGTGATGTCAGCTTGCGGGTACAGCTTTTGCGCAATGCGTCCGGTGATGCTGTCCAGTTCCACACCATACAGGCGGCTGTCCTGCATGGTGTCCGGCAGCATCCCGAAAAAGTTGCCGACACCCATGCTGGGTTCCAGAATATTGCCGCTACGGAATCCCATTTTTTCTACTGCATCATAGATGGCACGGATAACGGTGGGGCTGGTATAGTGTGCATTCAGCACCGACCCACGGGCGGCGGCGTACTCGTCCTCCGAAAGCATTCCTTTCAGTTCGGTGTACTCCTTTGCCCAGTTGTCTTTGTTGGGGTCAAAGGCATCTGCCAGACCGCCCCAGCCGACATACTGCGCCAACACTTCCTGCTCCTCGGCAGAAGCACCACGGTGTTCTTCTTCCAGACGGAACAGCGTTTTGATGGCCTCGATGTTCCGGGCGTACTTCTGCTTTGCACCGCCCTCGCCCAGATGCTCATCAGTAATGTGAAAATTCCCAGCGGGTTCAGGCACAGGTTCTGCGTGGAGGGCTTCATCCAAGGCTGCGGCATTCGGGAAAGTCTGAACTTCGCCATCAATCACCGCAGAGATCGGCAGTTCATCCAGTTCCTCATCGGTCAGTTCAGGCTCATCCGGCTCCTTCTGCCGCAGTCCCTCCTCAAACTGCTGCCGGTTGATGACCTCGTTATCCCAAGAATGACCGTGCGCACTGGTGTCGATGCGCACATCGGTTTCACCAACATAGCCGATGGTTCCTTCAATTGTTCTGGTGGGAAGGTCTACTACAACTTCGTCCCCGACCTTATAGCTGACCTCTTTTTCGGGAACCAGCTCAATGGCTGCGTCCTGCTGTTCTTCGTACAGTTCCCGGATGTGCGGCAGATGCTCGTTGCGGAAAATGGGCAGTCTGTTTTTCGTCAGCTCCATGTCCTGCAAGCTGACGGATTTGAACATAAAATTAACGTGTTCCACCCGAAAATCCCGGTCATCCAGCTTGACGATGCTGCCAATCGGTAAATAATCCGATTCCCGGAGATATTTTGTCTGGTGGTGGGAGCCATCTTCGTTCAAGCCAGCCAGATAGACGTTATTGCCCTCTGCCCACAGCTTTTTGGATTTTGCTACCCACTGCTCACTCGGAAAGCCAGTTACCTTGACCTTGCCGAGCGTATTTTCCTGTGACAGAAGATTGGTATGCAGAATCTGCTCCACAGCAACGGCATCTTTGTCATAGAACAGATAGTTGCCGTTCAGTTCAAAGCCCACAAGAGTATTAGGATACTGCTCTTTCAGGGCAGTGTACTCTGCGGCAACCGTGCCGTCCAGCATCGGGAGCTGACGCTCAGCCTCCTGTCTGACAGTACGCTGCTCTTTTTCCGCATCCGTCAGATAACGATCAGACTGAATCATCAGGTCGATATACTTTTCCACCTGTATCCAGCTCAACGGGATTTTCTGATAATCCGGGTAGTGGACAAATTCCAAGCCTTTTCCATCGTAATTCACAAATCCGCTACTGCCATCCAGATAATCGTGGGAATGACCGCCGATGCCGTACTCCTTTGCCAGTGCCTTGGCACGGAGCTTTTTGTCAGGCTGGGTCTGGTACAGCTCAATAATTCGCTGCTTGCCATCCTGAAAGCCGGAGCCGTGTTTGCGCAGTTCATGTTCGATCTCTGCCTGTGACAAGGAAAAAGCGGAGGACGATTTCTCGTTCTCCGCTCGGTCGATTGCTTCAATTTGCTGGGCTTCGGTAGGGATGCTGAGATTGAAAAAACTCAGTTGTAAATCAGTTCCATCAGGATCACTTCTTCCACCTGTGCTTTCAGGCTGTTCATGTGTTGCACCCACATCAGTTGGTTCTTCGCTTTGTCCGGGGCTGGGTTCTGCTTCAGCAGTTCGGTCATCATCTGCTGCTTCTGGTTCTCCGCTGCCTGCTCCACTTCCAGCAGGTGCGGATGCAGCTTCCCGGTCAGCAGCATCGAGTTGTACAGCACCGGGCGATTCTCCATCAGGTACATCCGGCGCATCCGTCCGTACCGGCCCAGCGGCTTCTGCGGCTGGTTCAAGGTCAGGTTCGGGAGCTGGTAATCCCCAACGGTCGAGTAGGTCACGTTCCTGTTCATCATATTCATGCTGGCTCCTTTCTACATTGCGGCGGCGGATGGTCGTTTTGACAGTGCGCTCGATATTCCGTAGCACATCCCGGCTGCAATCGCTGACTGCCGCACCCAGTGCATAGACTGCATCCGGGGTCGAGAAATCATAAATTGCCTGAAAATCATCCCGGTCAAAATAACCCTCCGGTTCAAAACCGCACCGTTCCAAGATGGTGTACATGATGCTGATTGCGGCGGCACTCTTGAACTGGAGTTCCTGTCCGGCTTCATCATAATCCATCAGGAACGAACCGTCAACGATGCCGAGAATGTCGGAGCTGTTGTTATCCCAGTAGGATTCTGCCAGCTTTCCGGCAATGTCCGCAATCTGCTGACTGAGCCGTTCGTGGTGAATACCGTATTCCCGCGCCAGCATTTCCGATACCGGCTGGAACAGGTCATCGTTAAGTTGCCACACCTCCGGGTCACGGGAATTGCGCCGCACCCCGGTATCGCTCACATCAAAGACATAGTGCAACCGGGGTACACTGCTGGACTGGTCGAGCAGGGCGATACCCTTAGACCCTCTGCGCACATAGCGGTTCATACGGTTGTTCCAGATGTCAAAACTCGCACAGGCAGTCGCATCAGGACGCTGGGCGTAGATCATCAGCTGGTCGGCAAAGCTGTACTTATACAACCGGGATGCCGTAGTCAAATAATCCGTCCAGTGTTCCCAATACCGGGTCAGACCGTTTGCCGTGCGCTGGGCAAGGGCAAGGTATTCTTCGGTTTTGCTTGGCATAGCGTTCCTCCCTTCAATCTCGTTGTAAACAAAAAAGCGAGCGGCCTTTTCAGGTCACTCGCTTATGGAATCTATGGCGTTTTATTCGTATCGTGCGGCAAACTTTTCTGCCATCTCCAGCAGACGTTCAAAGGTCTGCGTTTCTTCCGGTTGCTCGATCAGTTTTGCAAGGAGCGCACGGAACACGTCGGTGCTGTCCTCATACAATCCTTTTGCGATAGTGTCAATGTGTTCATGTAGTTTTTTGACAGCATCACCGGAGGGTTTGGATTTCGCAAGCAGGTTGGTCAGATAACTGAGATAAGGATAGGTGGAATCATCAGTGATGATCTCGTTGGTCTCCTCGATGATCTTCTGGTTATCTTCGGGGGTCATATCACCCTTTTCTTCCCATATATCACGAGAAGAAGTGCGGCCTTTCAGAAAAGTGGCAAAGAGCAGGCGGTCAAGGGGAGAGCGTTTTGTGGTGTCCATTGGCAAGCCTCGCTTTCTATTTTTGTCCGTACAATAAAACTGATTTTAGTATAGCATGAATTGAAGTGTACTATCAAGACCACATTCTTGCGGGTTATGAAAAATTTTCGGAGCAAGAGAGGATATGTACGCCGCCCGTAGGCGGCAAAAATCAGTCCATAGGAAATTCGATCTCTGCAAACTGCTCATCGGTCAGGAGCTTCAATTTATCAATCACATTTTCAGACAGTTCTCGCAGGGCGGTTTCGTCGGGCATCAGGTAGCACTGCATCAGTCGCAACTCCTGCACCAGCCCCAGTCGGGTGCCAGTGTTGTAGAGCATCATCAGCATCAGTTCTTCATGGTTAAAGTTCATGGTCAGCCCTCGCTTTCCGGCAGACGGTGGGATTGCACTCCGGGGCATCGCACTTTTCCTTGAGATTCATCAGCACCGAAGGGCGTTCCGGCTGCTTGTCCAGAAACCCCTGTAAATCTTTGAAGCCGATGCTGTCCACATAATGCACAGACACCTCGCCATTGCGTTTAAGTGCAATCACATCGCCGACCGACAGGCTGTGTCCCTCAAAATCCTGCGGACGGGAGAGGTTGAACACCTGAAACAGTTCTTCCAAAACCTCGTTGTTCGGCACATCCTGCCACATGGCGGGCAGATCAGCATAGTAGGTGACCTCGTAATGCTCCGGGTCGGGCGTTTTGCCTCGACGATTCAACTCCCGCATAGAAGCAAATCTTTCATCAAGGATTTTTTCGTCATGCCGCAGCTGCATCACCATATAAACATCGCATCCTGCGTTCAGAAATTTCTGCGGGATGTCCGTCATGGGTTCGCCGTCAAAATTCTGGTTCCATTTTTGCTGCATCGTCCACCTCACAGTTCTGGCGCAGAACGTGCAGAGGATTTTGGCGCAGACGTATCACTTGCCAGTGCTGCCAGCTTTTCCAATGTGGAAGGGCGGTGATCTGCACTCAGTTCCTCGGTTTCCGCAACTTTGTCTATGACTGCATCGTAGTCCTGCAACAGCCGCCGCCCCTTTTCCATGTGGTGAGTTTCCAGAATCTGCTCACGGGCTTCCTGAATAGTCAGTTCCGGGGCATCCAACTGCCCGCCGTCCATCACGGAAAAATCGCTGTGGTAAATGGTGTAGTCCCATCCATCCTCACAGGACTGGATGGCAAGATAACCTTTGCCACCCAGTTCCCATGCGGCCTGCTCGTCCTGTGTCTGAATTTCGGGGTAGAAGTCTGCATGGTTCCGCTCCATGACCTCGGCAAACTGGCAGATGTGGAACACATTGCCCAGACCGCCCATGTCAAAGTGATAATCATCCAGATGTTCCACCCGTGCCGTAAAACTGCGCCCATCCGGGTAATCCACCTGAATCACGCCGCCATCTGGAATGCGATAGAGGTCATCATAGTGGCTGTTGATGAGACGAATATCCTTCGGCAGCGTTTCCGGCTCCCAGATGCGCCGTCTGCCGATGCCCGCCTGCGGGATGTTTTCGAGGATCTTTACGCTTTCCTGTTGGATGACCTTGCGGTCATCGTCCGAAAGTTCAAACAGATACCAGTTCCGGGCGGCAGGGATAGTGTTTCGTCCATCGGGCGGCAGGTTCTTTTCCGAAATTTGCCCGCTTTCCAGCGGCTCACCGGTCACCTTGTTGTAGGTCGCAAAGCCGACCCCTGCACCGTTTTCCCTGAGATGCAGATAGCGTTCATCGTTGATAAGGTAGACCGCTTCTTTTATCTGCTCCATCAGCACCCACCTTCAAATTCCAGCGAAAACTTGCTGCGGCCATCAGCTTCACAGGACAGCAGCACGGTGGCATTGTAGGTCTTGCCCTTGGCGCTCTTGCAGTCCTTCAGCCGGACCCGACCATCCCGCAGCAGCTTGTCCACCATGCGACCATCCAGATGTTTCCCCAGACGCTTGAAATAGGCGTTATCCTTCCACAAAGCGAAGCGGCACTCCCGGTTCTCACAGAACCAGCCCTTCTCACGCTCGACAACATTTGCACCACAGTTCGGACAGACACCAATAATCTTGCTTTTCATAAGTGCATTCGCTCCTTTTTTCATTTCCGTGTTCTTTACCAGTTCGGTAATCATCGTATTGATCTCGGTCATAAATTCGCTCGGCTCCATTTCGCCACGTTCGATTCGCAGCAGTTTTGTTTCCCAATCGGCGGTCATTTCCGGCGATTGGATTTCTTCGGGCATCACGGTGATGAGGGCTTTGCCCTTGTCGGTGGGCAGCAGCACCTTGGTCTTTTTGCTGCCCTTCCGTTCCAGAAAGCCCTTCTGCACCAGCTTTTCAATAGTTGCGGCGCGGGTGGCCGGGGTGCCGATGCCCTGACGTTCCACACCCTCCGGCATACTGTCTGCACTGGCGGTTTCCATCGCATGAAGTAGAAGGTCCTCGGTGAAATGCTTCGGCGGGGACGTTTGCCCCTCTTTCAGTTCGGCGTTGAGGATGCCGCACTCGTTTTCCGCTGCATTGGGCAGGGCGGTGAGTTCTTGCTTCCGGTTCAGGATGTCTGCCAGCACCTTGCGCTCCACCGCTTTCCAGCCTTCTTCCAAAATCTCCTTTCCCTTGGCGGTAAATTCCTCCCCGGCACATTCGGTGGTCAGCAGGGTTTCCAGATACCGGAAGGGCTTGCTCACCGCCATCAGCGTCCGGGCGATGATGAGCTTCAGGACATTCTGCTCCCCCTTGGGCAATGCGTCCAGATCGGCTTGCAGCATACTGCGAGTGGGCAGGATAGCGTGGTGGTCGGTGACTTTTTCCCGGTTGACGGTGCGCCGTGTCCGGGGCACAGCTTCATCCACATCTTCCGGGGTAATGTCGAGAAAAACCTCCAGTGCCTCGGTCAGTTCTTCCAGCATTTCCTCGTCATCGTCGGTGATATAGCAGCTATCAGTTCGGGGATAAGTGGTAAGTTTCTTCTCATACAGGCTCTGCACATAGTCCAGCGTCTGCTGTGCGCTGTACCCCAGCAAGCGGTTGGCATCTCGTTGAAGGGTGGTCAGGTCGTACAGCGGCGGCGGATTTTCGGACTTTTCCTTGCGAGTGATGCGCTGGATCGTTGCCACCATCTCCTTTCGGCAGGCTTCCATCAGCTTTTCAGCAACGGCTTTTTCAGGAATGCGGCGGGCGGGTGGCCGGGCCGCCCCGGGCCGGTATGGAGGAAT
>OGTB01001801.1_pt1 | contig 13486 bp, 10 predicted proteins | sample 1553611 | NCBI WGS metagenome assembly OGTB01 (sample SAMEA2580032, study PRJEB22360) | human gut metagenome | biome: human gut; feature: human-associated habitat; material: faeces | place: Denmark | collected 2008/2010 | reverse complement strand
GAGCACGAAGCGCGGACGCTTGCCATCAGCGGCAGCTCCACCTACGTGTGGCGCCTGGAAGGCGAGGGGATTATCTGCGACCCGCACTTCTACGACCTTATCCGCCACCCGCGCGAGCGCATCACGCTGGACGAGATAATACACTTCCTGCATCCCGCCGACCGCGAGCGTTTCTACCGCGGCTACCGTGCCTCGGAGAACGTGCATACCCATAAGGGGCACTACCGCTTCGACTTCACCGGCGGGGGCTACGAATGGTGGGAACTGCGTTACAGCACGCTGCCCGCCACCGTGTCGGGCGGCAAATACATCATTACGGGACTGTTGCAGAACATCCAGGACGTCAAAGACCATGAAGAGGAACTGATACAGGCGCGCCGTCTGGCGGAGCGTGCCGAGCTGAAACAGTCGTTCCTGAACAACATGAGCCACGAGATACGCACGCCCCTCAACGCCATAGCGGGCTTCGCCAATCTGCTGGTGTACGACCCGGAGCTGTCCGAAACGGAGAAGCGGGAGTATGCCGGCATCATCGACACCAACACCAAACTGCTGCTGAAACTGGTGGACGACGTGCTGCAACTCTCGCGCATGGAAACCGCCAACATGTCTTTCGACCTGCGCCGCGAAAGCGTACGCCACCTGCTCGAAGCGGTTTACCGGACACACAGCGTACTGATAAAACCGCCGCTGGAGTTCATCGCGGATTTCCCGGCAGAGGACGCCTTCGTGCACGCAGACCGCATGCGCCTGACGCAGGTCGTCACGAACTTTCTGAACAACGCCGGCAAATTCACGTCCGAAGGCCATATCAGGCTGGGATACGTCCGTCTGCCCGCCACCCGCGAAGTGAGCATCTACGTGGAAGACACCGGGATAGGTATTCCGCAAGAGGAACGGGAGATGATTTTCGCCCGCTTCTACAAGCGCAGCGAGTTTTCGCAAGGCGTGGGACTGGGGCTGCCCATCTGCAAAGTCATTGTGGAACGGCTGGGCGGACGCATCGAAGTAAAATCGCAAGTGGGGCGGGGAAGCCGGTTTACGGTGGTGCTGCCTTGCGCGGAATAGTCATATATACCTTTTTTCCGATGACATATACCGTATTTACATACCTGCTGACGCTATTCTTAAAAAATGTAGCAGAAATGTAATGCAAGTACATATTATTTTGCGTATCTTTGCCAATGTTTTCAGAAATATAACATTTTACGAAACTAATTAAAAACAATTATGTTAAAAAGACTAAGACTTATTTTTACGCTGATGCTGGTTCTGGCAGCTGCGGGCGTAAATGCGCAGGTTACCACTTCCGCCATCAGCGGCAAGGTGACCGACGAACAGAATGAAACAGTGATCGGAGCGACGATTGTTGCTGTTCATGAGCCCTCTGGTACACAGTACGGCGCCATCACCAACGTGGACGGACGCTATACCATTCAGGGTATGCGTACGGGCGGCCCGTACAAGCTTACAGTGTCTTATGTAGGTTATCAGAGCGCGGCGTTTACCGGCATCATGCTGGAATTGGGTAACACTTACACACAGAACGTAAAACTGCACCCCAGCTCGGAGTTGCTGGATGAAGTGGTAGTCGTAGCCGACGCCAAGACCAAAAGCGGCGCTGCCACCAACTTCTCTACAAACGCCATCGAGAATACCCCGACCGTAGACCGCAACATCTACGACATCGTGAAGAACAGCCCGCTGGCCATGACTTCCAAAAACGGCGGTATCACGTTTGTTGGCTCCAACAACCGCTACAACAGCTTCCAAATCGACGGTACGGTAGCCAACGACGTATTCGGCCTCTCTGCCGGCGGTACGAACGGCGCTCAGACAGGCGCCAATCCCATCTCCATGGACGCCATTCAGGAAATTCAGGTGGTGGTAGCCCCCTACGACGTCCGCCAGAGCGGATTTACGGGCGGCGGCATCAACGCCATCACCAAGCAGGGTACGAACGAAACTCACGGTTCGGCTTACACCTATTTCAACAACCAGAACATGTACGGCAAGTATAGCGCCGTACGCGGCTACGAGAAGTCGCCGATGTCCCAGCAGTTCGACCGTACTTACGGCGGTACGCTGGGCGGCGCCATCATCAAGAACAAACTGTTCTACTTCGTCAGCGCGGAAGGCAAGAAGAACAGCTATCCTTCAAGCACTTACCCGGGCTATACCTCTAACTATATCACCAGCGCCACCGCCAAGCAGATTGCCGACCAGTACAAGAATCTGACCGGTATCGAAGAGGCTTACGGCGAACGTGACATCGAACAGAAATCTTTCGGCCTCTTGGCGCGTGTGGACTGGAACATCAGCGAAAAGCATAAACTCGCCGTACGCTACCAGCATAACAACTCTTATAAAGATGTGTACGGAGCCAACTCCACCACTTACTACTTCGGCAACAGCGGTTACCGCATGAACAACAAGATGAATTCGGTAGTGGCCGAGTTGAACTCCCGCCTGAGCGATAACCTCTACAACGAGCTTCGTGCATCGGGCACGTTCGTTCGCGACTTCCGCGATACGGAATATGCAGGCCCTTGCGTGCAAATCAAGAATGTATTGGGCGGTGACGGTGAAACGAAGATTACAGCCAACATCGGTACGGAATTCTCTTCCGGCGCCAACAGACTGAATCAGGATGTATACAGCTTCGAGGACAACCTCTCCTGGTATCTCGGCAACCATACCCTGACTTTCGGTACTCACAACGAAATCTACAAAATCAGCAACTTGTTTATCCAGGCTTCGGAAGGCGCGTGGTACTACAACTCGCTTGATTTGTTTATGGCGGACAAACCTTATCAGTTTACTTATAAGTATAGCGATCCCGCTCTTACGGGTGGCGACTTGAAATATGCTCCTGTAATGAAAGCCGGACAGTTCGGCTTCTACGCTCAGGACAAGTGGGTGGTGTCGAGAGACTTCAACTTCACTTACGGTATCCGTTTCGATATTCCTTTGCTGTTCAATGATCCTACTGTAAACCCGGCTTTCAATGACTTTGCCGTAGAACGTAACCTCGGTGTACGTGTAGGCGAAACCCCGAGCGCCAAGCTGATGGTTTCACCGCGTGTAGGTTTCAGCTGGTATACCGACGAGGAGCATCGCACGCTTATCCGTGGTGGTGTGGGTATCTTTACCGGACGTGTACCGTTCGTATGGCTCAGCAACTCGTTCAACAATACGGGTATGGAACAGAAAGGTACTACCATCGCTCCCAAGGATATCGATAAGAACTATACCAACGAAGCTCCTACTTTGACACAATATAAGGACAATCCTTTATCTGCCGCCACAACCAATGCCAAGCAGGATATTGTGACCGTAGCCAATGACTTTAAATATCCGCAAGTTTTGCGCGCTAACTTGGCATGGGAGCAATTCCTGCCGGGTAACGTGAAAATGACTCTTGAGGGTGTTTACTCCAAGACCATGAACAACGTGTTCTTTGAAAACCTCGCTCTGGTGGAAAACGGACAGGTGTACGCCGTTCCGGGTGTAGAGGCTTCCGCTTCTCCCGCTTATAAGGTGCAGGCCGGTGATTATTACTCCATCATCAACCTGAAGAATACGAACAAGGGTTACAGCTACGCTCTTTCAGCTTTGCTGGAGAAACACTTCGGATTCGGTCTCGACATGTCAGCTTCTTATACGTTCGGACACTCCAAGTCTGTGAACGACGGTACTTCTTCCGTAGCTTACTCCAACTGGAAGTACAACTACTCCCGCGATACCAACAGCGGCAACGAACTCGGTTTCTCCAAATTCGATATTCCGCACCGTGTAATGGCTCAGGTAGCTTACACCACTCCGAAATACTGGAACAACTGGATGAGTACTTCTATCTCTGTCATCTACAACGGATTCTCCGGAAACCGTTACAGCCTGACCATGAACGAATCTGCTGACTTCAACGGTGACGGTTTTAGCGGCAATTCCCTGCTGTACATCCCGACCGACGAAGAACTGAACAAGATGGAATTTGTGGATGCTACAAACAAGAAGGGAGAAGTGACCATGACCGCCGAAGAGAGCCGCCAGGCTTTCAAACAGTGGATTGAGGACGACGCTTACGCCAAGAACCACCGCGGACAGTATGCCGAACGTAACTCCAACCTCACCAAGTGGGAGCACGAAATCAATCTCCACCTGGCTCAAACCATCTATAATCCTAAGGGTTTGGGTAAGCTGGAATTTACTTTCGACATCATCAACTTCGCCAATATGCTGAATAAGAAGTGGGGAGCAACCTACGGCTCGCTCTACAACCTCTCACCGATTTCCGTTACGAAACTGACAACGGTAAACGGCCAGACCACTCCTAACTATATCTACAACAAGTCTGAAATCACCAAGAGCGATGTTTCTTCACGCTGGCACGCTCAGGTAGGTGTTCGCTTGACGTTCTAAGGATATTTTATTTTATGTTTATTTTTATGGTAGAGCTGTTCCGGGAAACCGGGGCGGCTCTATTTTTTTTTAGTTGTAGCTTGAGCGTAAGAGGAAATACGGTATGGCAGAGTAGGATGGTATTTTGATTTTGTTCGCGATTTATTTGTATAGGTATAATTAATCAGTTACTTTTGTTTTATCCTGTCGGATGAATAGAAAACGAATGGCTAAAAACAGAATGGTATGGATGATGCATTGAAAATAACCGATACGTATTGGGAAATGTTGAAATCGTTGAGTGATGATATAAAATTGCGTTTGGCTACACGCCTTACGGTTTCTGTTGTGGCCGGTAAAGTTACCCATAGGGATAAGACGCAAGATATGATAGAAAAACATATGGGTAAATGGAAAGATGAACGCAGTACGGACAAAATCATAAAGGATATGTATGAAGGCCGGAAAAGCGTAAAGGCTCCATTGAATTTTGATTGAGATGGATAGGGTACCTAAATATTTGCTCGACAGTAATATTTGCATTTATATCCTTAGAGGTCAAAAAGGAATGTGTGAACAGTTGCGGAGAGTTGGCTGGCATAATTGTTGCATTTCGGAAATGACCGTTGCGGAACTGTTGTATGGTGCGGAATGCAGTAATTCCGTAGCGGAAAATATAAAAGAGGTATTATCCTTTTGTGCGGATATGGAAGTCATTCCTATCGCTGTCGCCATATCTGAATATGCTTCTCAGAAAGCAAGGCTGAGAAGGAAAGGTACTTTAATTGATGATATAGACCTTTTTATTGGTGCTACGGCTGTTGCTATTGATGCTGTCATGGTGACGGAAAATGTAAAGCATCTTGATAGAGTGGAGAATATCCGAATTGAAAATTGGGCTTCTGAAAAGTAATTGTTTGTACGTTCTTCTTTTGATGTTTTCTTTTCTTTAGTGGTAATCTTTTATTTTTTAACGCTTCACCGTGAATATCACCGGATTGTGGTCGCTGCATAAATCCAGATCGGGAGAGTAGTAGTCGATGCATTCCAGTTCGGGTGAATGGAAGGCATAGTCGATACGCAGCATGCGCTTGCCGTAGCGGTAGGTGTACATATAGCCGTGTCCGCCCGTCTTGAAGCCGTCTTCGAGGAATCCGGAGAGCCGGCGATAGGTGTAGGATGAGGGTAGGGAGTTGAAGTCGCCGCACACCAGTACGGGGTGAGGGGCGGCAATGGCGAGGTGACAGATGCTGTCGGTTTGGGCGGCACGTTTCACGAAGTTTTCATGCAGGGTTTCCGCCGCGTCCTGTACGGCTTGCGCTTCACGGCGGGTATTGTCGGTGGTGAGTTCGCGTTCCCATTTTTTACGGTTCCGGCTGACGCCGGTAGTTTGCAGGTGGTTGTTCAGCAGACGGATGGTGTCCGTACCCGCAACGATGTCGCACAGCATGCTGCAATTGGAGCTGTGGGGGGAGGGGGTGAAGCGCCCGCCGGTGAGCGGGTAGCGGCTGAATACGGCGATGGGGAGAAGGCCGCGGATGGAGTCGTCTGCGGGGATAAGGGCGTATTGCCAGTGGGAAAGGGCGCGACGCAGGCTGTCTGCCGTGAAGTGTTTGTTGCCGCCGAATTCCTGAAAGCAGAGCACATCGACGTGCTGTTGCCGCATGTACCTGGCTATCTCTTTGCAGGAGTAGCCGGTGATTTCGTTTCCGAAGTTATGAACGTTGTAGGTGGCTACGGTGAGGTAACCGCCGGGTTTGCCCTGGCGGTTCGGTGCCGATGCCGTGGCGGGTATGTCACGGGCGGAACCGAACCGGATAACGGCCGTGAGGTACTCCCAATTGAAGAAGAAAGCTATCAGCGTGACGAACGCCCATTTCTTGCGTGCCACTGCCCAGCAGAGGGAGACAATCAGGCAGGAGACCAGCAATACCGGTACGGCAAGTCCCAGCAAGGGCATGACGGTGGAGCTTTCCGGATGGTAATGTCCGGAACGGGACGCGAGGACGGTGACGGCGGCCAGCACGAATGTGGCGGCTGTCAGTATCAGATGAAACAGGCTTTTGACGGCGGCTTTTCCCATGGTCGGCACCGGTGACTTATAAGGGCGTCGGAAGCTCCGGAGACGGGACTGCCGGAGCTTTGACGCTTACTCTTCTGTCGGTTATTTTATTACTGAATTAATCGGTTTTCCGTCTAAGAAGGCTTTTACATTGTCCAGCATGATTTGCATGAGGCGTTCGCGGGCGGCGGCGCTTGCCCAGGCGATGTGTGGGGTGATGTAACAGTTTCTGGCGGTGAGCAGCGGGTTGTCGGCACGGGGCGGCTCTTGCGAGAGTACGTCCAGCCCGGCGGCGAAGATGGTGCCGTTGTTCAGGGCATCGGCAAGGTCTTGCTCGTTGATAAGCGGGCCGCGTCCGGTGTTGATGAGAATCGCGTTGGGCTTCATCTGTTTCAGGCGGGCGGCGTTAATCAGTTCGCGGGTGGAGTCGGTGAGGGGGCAGTGCAGGCTGATGATGTCGCAGTTGGCAAAGAGTTCGTCGAGCTCCGTTTTCTTGATTTCGGGGGGAAGCTGGAAAGGCGATTTGGATGTGTACGCATGTACTTCCATGCCGAAGCCGATGGCGATGCGGGCGGTGTTGTAGCCGGTTTGTCCGAGGCCGATGATACCGATTTTCTTGCCGCGCAGTTCGATGAGCGGAGTGTCCCAGAAGCAGAAATCGGGACTGTCGCTCCAACGGCCGTTGCGTATCTCGTCGGTGTAGTGCTGCACCTGCTGGGCGATGTTGAGGATGTGCGCGAAGACCATTTGCGCGACGGACGGGGTGCTGTATGCCGGGATATTGGTAACGATGATGCCCCGCTCTTTGGCAGCGGCGGTATCGACGATGTTGTATCCGGTGGCAAGTACGCCGATGTATTTCAGGTCGGGCAGGGATGCGATGGTCGCCGCATCGAGCACGACTTTGTTCGTCAGCAGGATGTCTGCTCCGGCTGCACGTTCAAGTACTTCGGTGGGGGCGGTACGTTCGTAAATGGTACATTCGCCCAGGCTTTTCAGTTCGTCCCAGGAGAGGTCTCCGGGGTTGGCGGCGTAGCCGTCTAATGCTATTATTTTCATGGGGTTATAAGTTATGAGTTATGAGTTATGGGGTTGGGGGTCATTTCGCTTTCCCCACAAACTGTCCATCCTTTCCTTATGCTTCTGTTCGGCGGGATTGTCCTGAGGATGCCAGATGCGGCGGTCTTTCAGGTCGTCGGGCAGGAACTGCTGGCGGACGAAATTGCCGGGATAGTCGTGGGCGTATTTATAGTTGCCGCCGTAACCGAGCTGTTTCATCAGTTTGGTGGGGGCGTTGCGCAGGTGCAGGGGAACGGGCAGGTTGCCTGTCTGCCGCACCAGTTCGAGGGCGTCGTTGATGGCCATGTAGGCGGAGTTGCTCTTGGGACTGGTGGCGAGGTAGATGGTAGTCTCCGCCAACGGGATGCGTCCTTCAGGCCAGCCTACTTTCATGATGGTGTCGAAGCAGGCATTGGCCAGCAGCAGGGCGTTGGGATTCGCCAGTCCGATGTCCTCGGAAGCGGAAATGACGAGACGGCGGGCTATGAAAGCAGGGTCTTCACCGCCTTCTACCATGCGTGCCAGCCAGTAGATGGCTCCGTCGGGGTCGCTGCCGCGGATGGACTTGATGAAGGCGGAGATGATGTCGTAGTGCATCTCTCCGTCTTTGTCGTAGGCGAGGGGATTCTGCTGAAGGCGCTCGGTCACCATCTCGTCGGTAATGACAACGGGGTCGCCGGCTTCGGACTGCACGACGAGGTCGAGGATATTAAGCAGTTTGCGGGCATCGCCGCCACTGTAACGGAGCATGGCGGTTGTCTCCTTGAGCTCTATCCGGCGCTCTTTCAGCTGGACATCCGTGGTTATGGCGCGCCGGAGCAGTTCCAGCAGGTCGTCTTTCTCCAGTGATTTCAGTACGTAGAGCTGGCAACGGGAGAGCAGCGGACGGATTACCTCGAACGAGGGGTTCTCCGTGGTAGCGCCTATCAGCGTCACCGTTCCCTGTTCCACAGCGCCGAGCAGGGAGTCTTGCTGCGACTTGCTGAAACGGTGTATTTCATCGATGAACAGTATCGGGCTTGCCTGCGAGAAGAAGCGGTTGCTCTTGGCGCGGTCTATCACGTCGCGTACGTCCTTTACGCCGCTGGTCACAGCGCTGAGGGTGTAGAACGGAGTTTCCAGCTTGTTGGCTATAATCTGTGCAAGCGTCGTCTTGCCCACTCCCGGCGGGCCCCATAGGATGAACGAGGAGATGCGTCCCGCATCAATCATCTTGCGCAGTACCGCTCCTTGTCCTACCAAGTGTTTCTGACCGATGTACTCGTCTAATGTCTTTGGCCTAAGCCGTTCTGCTAATGGTTGCATAAAGTAGGGGTTAGGGGTTAGTGATTAGTGATTAGGGGTTAGTGATTAGGGGTTAGGGGTGGAGATTCTTTTTACGGGTAATGATAGAAGAAGTTATCATCTTCATCAGTTCCGTACAATCAGTATCTAAAGAAACATATTGCTCTGTGGTGATATAGTCTGTTTTATTTAACAATTCGAGCCAATATAGGGTTTCAGAACATTCTTTTTGAGCGACGGAATATTTGTGTATGAAGTCGGCAGGGGATTCGGCAAACAGTCCTTCCCTGATATTGGCTCCCACCGACGTACCGCTTCTTAATATTTGTTTAGACATAATTCTTTCTTGTTTTATTTCATTCAAGAAATTATATAGATTCACAATGCGTATAGCAAAGTCCATTGATTTATTTTTTAATATCCCCTCTCTCATACCCCCTAATCCCTAATCACTAATCCCTAATCGCTAATCCCTAAAATATCATCAATATCATAAACCTCACTCCGCCTTTCTTCACGCCGGGGATGTCGGTGTAGGTGAGGCGGCGCACATATTCTATGTGCAGCAGTTTGAAGATGTTGTAGATACCTACGCTGGCTTCGACGTAGGGGGTATTGCTCATGATATGGCTGGTGGGCATGCCGTCGCGCATCGGGAAGAGGAAGAGGTCGGGGTTGCCGCTTTTGTACGGGTTGTTCTTGTCCGTCAGTGTGCCCCACATGCCTCGGATGCGGAACATCTCTCTCCACTTCAGCTTCTTGATGAGGGGGATGCGGTTGAAGAGCTTTCCGTTCATGTCGTAGCTGAGGGCGAGTGAGGCGTAGCGGTCGTTCAGGAACTCCATGTTGTTGATGAGGTTGAACGATTCGTTGTTCTGGGTGATGTACGAGAGGTTCGCCATCGGCAGGTTCAGCAACGGGAAGGGCACGGTGTTCCATTGCGCGCCGGCACGGGCGGTGACGTCCAGCTTACCCCACGAACCGAACCAGAAACGTTTGCGGATGCTGGCTTCCGTAAGGTTGAAGTTGTATTCGCCCCCAAGCACGCCTTTCAGGCCGACGGTGTGAGAGAGGGTGAACGTGGGCGCATCCAGCGATACGGGTACACGGCGCTGCTTGGTGTTGACAAACGTCTCACCGGGGGCGTAACGCAGCGTCAGTCCCAGCTCGGTGGTGGTGACGTCGTGCACCAGGGTATTCTTCTCGTCCCATTCGCCGGGGGTGGAGCCGTTGTTCTTCCAGTATTGCAGCATAGCGGTGGCGCGCCATTGCTTTGACGGAGAAGCCGGATTGGGTTTCGAGCTCGTAGGTCAGGGTGGCGTCGCGCATGTACGACATCTGGTCTACGGTAGTCCATTTCCAGCCGACGAACATATTGTCCTTGTCCGTGGCCAGGTACTTGTCCATGGGAGACATCACGTCGTAGGTGTACTGGAAGGCGAGGTAATGCTTGGGGAACTCCCAAAGGACGTACTCGCGCTTGTTGAAGGAGTAGGCGGCCTGTCCGGAATAGAACCATTTCTTGTCGCGCGTACCGTAGGCTCCGTAACCGCTGAAGCTCCAGGTTGCCGGTGGTCATGCCGCTGAGACGGAAACGGGTGCCGTTCACGTAGTTGCTGGTAATCATGGTGTTGATGGGACCGAAGTCGAACTTGCTGGGATGCTTCTTGCTGCCCGTCTCCACGAAGTTCTCGATGAGCGCCTTTGCACCGAATATGACGTATTTGAAGCCCGGTATCTGTTCGATACGGTTCATGAACACGTCCATGGAGCTCTCTTTCTTGGTGAGCGGCACCTGGCGTACTTTGGCCCAGTATTCGTCGCTCTTGGCAAGCATGTTGGCTTCTTTGATGACGTTTCCTTTCAGGCGGAACAGGCGGGGTTCTATCTCATCGAATTTGTAGTCGCTGTACTTGGTGGTGCGCTGCACTTCCAGGCCTTGTATGCCTTTCATCAGGGCGAGCTCCACGGTCATGTCGTCGTCGGTGAGCACCCAGTTGCCGTCGGGCAGTTGCTCGAACTGCTGCACGATGTCGAGGTTCTCCACGAAGTTGACGCCTGTCTTCTTGGGCAGGTTCATGATGGCTTTCTTTACGGCGTAGGTGGAGTCTTTCACCACGTACAGGTGTCCGGTGAAGCCGAAGTCCTGCGAGTTCTGGGGTACGAAGGTGAGGTGCACGCATTCCTGCTTGTCCACCATGAGGGTGTCCATCAGGTAGAACTTATAGAAGCTGATGGCTCCGCGTCCGATAGGGCTGACGAAACGGCGTTGCAGCAGGCGGATATCGTCGTCGTAGATGTTGACGTCGGAGAACACGTCGGTGAGGATGGTGCCCAGCATATCGCCCGTATTGAAGAATTCTTCGATACCGTTGGAGTTCATTCCCTCGATGATGGTCTTCTCGCTCTTGGGACTTTTGCGGTAGATGGTCTTGGAAGCCGTCTCCTTGATGGAGATGGGCAGAATCATCTTGTTGGTCTTGGGCGACACTTCCACCTGGTCTTTGAAGAAAGAGAATTTCTTGTAGATGCCTTTCTCCATTTTCTCCGGCGTGACGTCGTTGATGGACATCTTCATCTTCTCGTATTTCTGGTACTGGTAGTAGTCGTTCTCCTCGAGCTTCAGGGCTTTCTTGTTCTCGATGACCTTCTTCATGAACTCCACGGCGGGGTTGTTCTTGCGCGAGTACTTCTCTTTCTTGGGCTTGACGACGACTTCGGAAAGCATCACGTCGGCGGGTGTCAGCTTTACGTTGAGTACTTTCGTGCCGGGGGCGAACTTCACTTTCTTGGTGATGTAGCCTATGGCGGAGAAGGTCAGTTCATCCCAGCCTTTACGTGTCTCCACCTGGTATTCTCCGTCAGCGTTGGAGATGCCGCCTACGCCTTTTCCTTCGTATTGTACGGTGATATACATCAGCGGTTCGTGGGTGAGGGAGTCCGTTATAACGCCTCTTATCTGTGCTGATGCGCCGGCAGAGGCGAATAGTAAAAGCAAGAGGATGAGGGTAATGCTATATATTCGTTTCATACGTTTCATAATCAAGCCGCAAAGTTAACAATTTACTGTTAATCAAGAAGCAAATATATTTTAAAGAATGAGAGGGATGTTTAAGAGGGTGAGGCCGCTGTTCGGGCGTTTTCTCACTTTATTTCCCCCTCTTGTTTGTTAATATTGACAGAATAGAACGGGATTTGCGCAGGATAGTGACGATGGGGCGAATCGGCGTTTTGAGTTTTTTATACAATTGAATACATTTGTCTTATCAAATCACAAAATATATTGTATTATGAAAAAGTTATTTGTATTGGTTTTGGTTGCAATGGTGTCTACTGTAACCTTTGCGCAAATCTCTTGGAATGCGAAAGCAGGTATTAATATGAGTAAATTGACCGGTGGTGAGGGGGCCGACATGAAAGTGGGCTATCAGCTGGGTGTGGGCATGGAATATGCTTTTACCGATATGTGGTCTGTCCAGCCGTCGCTGATGATTGTGGGTAACGGAGCCAAATTTGATTACGGTGGCGGAGAGTCCGAAAAGTTCAAACCTACCTATTTGCAGATTCCTATCATGGCGGCAGGCCGTTTCCCGGTGACTGAAAGCATAAACATCGTCGGTAAGGTGGGTCCGTATCTGGGCTTTGGTCTGGGCGGCAAATGCGACGGCGAAAAGATTTTCAAATACGACGAGGATACCGGTGAAGGCTGGGACGCCAAACGCTTCGACTTCGGTTTGGGCTTCGGCGTGGGTGCCGAATTCGGCAAGTACCTGGTCGGCCTGGACTTCCTGTTCGGTCTGACGGAAGTGATGGATTGGGGCAAAGATTCTCCGAAGAATATGTCTATCGCTCTCTCGGTAGGTTACAAATTCTGATTACAGAAACATAATAACAGACTGACTTAAACTATTTTTCTTTTATTGTACTGTGTTTAGTGTGGGTATGGCAGCTAATGACCATACCCTTTTTTATATACCAAAAATCGCCTCGTAAAACGAGCGGATTCGTCTTACGGGGCGAAATAATCCGTCTTGCGGAATGGATAAATTCATCTCACGGGATGAGCCGGCTCATGTGGCGGGATGATTTTCCGGACGATTTCTATATTTTCTCTCCGTTTATCAGCGTCTGTACGATGCGCTCGGCGGTACGTCCGTCCCAGCGGTCGGGCAGGGTGGTGTGCTTCCATTCGCCGTGCAGCAGCTTGTCGAGGGCGGCGGAGAGGGCGAAGGAGTTCTCGCCTACGAGTTCGTTGGTTCCGATGCGCCAGGTTTCGGGATGCTCGGCGTAGGTGTTGAGCGTGATGCAGGGCACGTCGAGGAAGGTGGCTTCTTCGGCTATGTTGCCGGAGTCGGTCACGATGCCTTTGGCCTGGTTGATGAGGAAGCCGAAGTGCAGGTAGCTCTGGGGCGGCAGGATGTGCAGCCGGGGCATGTCGAGCCCCAATGACTTGATGGCGCGCTCCACGTACGGATGCACGGGGGCTACGATGGGCATGTCGCCTGCTTTCCCGGCCAGCGTCTGCATCAGGGAGCCGAGCACGGCTTTCTTTTCCAGCAGGTCGTGGCGGTTCAGGGTGAGCAGGAGATAGCCGCCCTTGCGCAGTCCGAGGCTGGAGAACCAGAGCGGCTGTACAAGGCGGTGGCGGTTGTAGCGGATGGTATCGATGAGGATATTGCC
>OGTB01001795.1_pt1 | contig 13532 bp, 9 predicted proteins | sample 1553611 | NCBI WGS metagenome assembly OGTB01 (sample SAMEA2580032, study PRJEB22360) | human gut metagenome | biome: human gut; feature: human-associated habitat; material: faeces | place: Denmark | collected 2008/2010 | reverse complement strand
CGGCGGTGACCACCGAGCCGCTGTCGAGCATCAGGCGGGCAATCTGCTCTCGCAACACTCGCTGACCGGCTAACAAGTCATAACCGAGAACGGTTTGCAGATTATGCTGCACCACCCGGCTTAGCTCCCGCCCCAGCGGTTTCAGGCTGGGCGTTTCGACATCCGGCGTGCTTTTACTTAACGGAACAATGGAACTGTCGCTATGCGCCTCCAGCATATCCAGCACCTGATCCCACTGGGTAATTTCCACCGGGCGCTGCACCGGACGCGTCATCGGCGGTACTGGCGGCTGGGCTTTACGTTGTGCGACAAAATAACCCGAACGCGGCTGCGGAGTGATGAGCTTCATCGTCTCCAGCGTCTGGTACGCCTGCTGCACGGTGCTGATGCTGACGCCGTGCTCCTGACTTAAGCTGCGCACCGACGGCAATTTCTCCCCGTGACGATACAGCCCTAGCTCAATCCGCTCGGCAAGTAGAGTCGCCAGATGTTGATAACGCGTCATGCTGTGTTCCTTATTTGGACCATACAGAGAGAAAAACCGGTACAGATGAGGCTAAAAAACCGGATGCAGATGCTGTTTTAACCTGTCTGTATGTTAAATAAAACTAATATTTGCATCTGTATTGTGAACTGCCAGAAGGCGGATGATGAAGCCTCTGAAAGATGAGGAGGCAGTCGATGGAATTTCATGAAAACAAAGCTAAAGCACCGTTTATTGGACTTGTGCAACTCTGGCAGGCAGTGAGGCGTTGGCGGCGGCAAATGCAGGCCCGGCGGGTGTTACAGCAGATGAGTGATGAGCGGTTGAGGGATATTGGGTTACGCAGGGAGGATGTGGAGTGATAGAGGATGTTGAGAATAAATCAGAATATTAACTTTTTATATGTACCCTGGAAGAAACCAGGGTACATATAGATATTAGTTGAATTTAATATCAGTAATCAATTTTTTGATATAATCCTCTGGTTTTATTTTTGTTTTTTCTTTTATTTGCTGATAAGTTTCTTTCTTAATGTTGATTTCAATTGTTTTATTTTTATTGATGATGCACGCAATTGGTAATAATAGCAATAATGTAATGATTATAATTATAAGAATTACTTTTGAATTTCCATGTGAGTCAGATTTCTTCATTTTTTGGAATGTTCTGTTCATTACTGGATTAACTACTGAAGAAATTATAATCATAATGATAAAAGCAGCTAAAAAATTCAATGTATATTTTGCGTAGTAACTTTCAGTATTCATATCAAAAAACAGCAACCACACCAGTGCACAAAACAAAGTCATGCCAAAACATATGAATGAAATAATAAAGCCAATTTGTTGTGTTCTTTTATCAAGTTCAGAGAGGAATTTCTCACCAATTCTTTGAAATTTATAGGGTGAAATAAGCTCATGGACGGCATTGAAAAATATATATGTGCAAATCAAAACAAAGAATATATTGATTGGCATAAATCCTATAAGTGTATCAAAAAAGAAGTCTTGTTGAAGATAGTACGGTAATCGGTCATCAACTTCCATTAACAATGTTAATATAAACCCGAAAGAAACATAAAAAAACAAACCTTCTTCACGTAATTTTTTAATGTATTTTTTGAATTTAAAATCTTTAATCATCTTCAGCATAGCTATTCCTTATTGCAAATAATATGGCCGGGGTAGAAAGTGCGACCCCGGCTATCAACGTATTTTTATGTTGGCAAAGCAATTTTCCCCGTTAGCATATCAAACATCAGATAAGCAAAGCCCTTTGCCCGAACTGGATCGGATAAATATTGCAACATAAATTCTTGTCGAGCGTCATTACTGTCCATTACAGCATTATCAACTGCCTGGAGGAAATCACCAAGAATAGCTTGTTCTGGCGGATTATTTTTAATTTGTGTCATAACATTTTCATTTTCAGTTATTTTGTTATACACCGAAAAAGCATTGCTGATCATATCTTTGTCGGTCAAATGGTCGCTAATGAATAACTCATTCATCCGAGAAAGCACCTGCGATAAAAACTCCTCTTTTTTATCTTTCGCTTTTGCCGTACCAATATCATTACTTGCATCCAGCGTATAGTCAGGCGTTTCTTCCTGTAAGTGTAAATCTTGTTCATGGATTTTCGATAAGCGATAGTGACTCATCTCCACGTTACTGAGATCAACCTCATCCTCTTCCAGACGTTGTTCATGCAGCAGCGGACGCAAATGGCGGGCAAACAGGCTCAGTTTTTCCAGATCTTTGTCATCGTACTCGACGAGCTGCGACATAAATTCATAAAAGCGAACAAAGCTGCCGAGATCCTTTTTGAATATTTCCAGGCGATCTTTCTCCTGCTTACAGGCTTTAAAACTGTTTTCCGCATTGGTGATTAACACCGTATCGCCCGTTTTTTTGGTGCGCTCGAACATCTCTTTGGCGGTCAAATAGGCGTCTATCGCCATCAGATAACGCTTTTTCCAGCGTTCTACCGCCGGTTTGCAGATATTACTGATCGCCGCATTCGATTTATTTTTGATGAAGTATGCCTCGCAGAACTGCTCGACTTCATGCCACTGGAAAATCTGCGTGGCGCGCAGTTTTTCAAACAGATCGAATACCTGCTGCGGATCGCTGACATCGGTCAGTTCCGCCGTCTGGTAATAGGGCTGGAATGCCTTGAGGATCTCGCCCGGATCGTTGATAAAATCGAGGACAAAAGTGCCTGATTCCGCTTTGCCCGGATAGGTGCGATTCAGGCGGGAGAGCGTCTGCACGCACTCGACGCCGCCGAGGGCTTTATCCACGTACATCGCGCACAGCTTCGGCTGATCAAAACCGGTCTGGAATTTATTGGCAACCAGCATGACCTGATAATCATCGCTGTCGAAGGCTTTGCGCATGTCCCGCCCTTTCAGGCCAGGATTCATGTTTATTTCAGTAAATTTCTGGTTTAACAATGCCAGGCTGTTATGGTCGCCTTCCTGGAATTCAACTTCCCCGGAAAACGCCACCATCGCGCTGATTTTCTGGTAATTGTTCTCGCTAATGTATTTATCAAATGCCAGCTTATAGCGCACGGCGGCTTTACGCGAACTGGTGACCACCATCGCTTTGGCCTGGCCGCCAAGCAGGTGCATCACATGTTTGCGGAAGTGTTCCACAATCACCTTCACCTTCTGCGAGATATTGTGGTCGTGCAGTGTCACCCACTGGTTGAGCTTAATCTTCGCCCGTTTGCTATCGACCTCGCGGTCTTTGTCTTCCAGCTTTTGCAACAACTGATACGCCACTTTGTAGTTGGTGTAGTTTTTCAGCACATCGAGGATAAAGCCTTCTTCGATTGCCTGGCGCATGGAGTAGACGTGGAAGGCCTCAGGTTTATTGGTTTTTGACGCCGGTTCATCGGGACGTGGGCGGCGACCAAAAAGTTCGAGGGTTTTGGATTTTGGCGTGGCGGTAAAGGCGTAGTAGTTCAGGTTACTGCTACCCTGACGCGCGGCGATGGTCGCATCCAGAATATCTTCTGACGACAGCACCACGTCATCATCCATCTCTTCGCTCATCAGCACTTCTTTAAGCTGACGGGCGGTAGAACCGCTCTGCGAGGAGTGCGCTTCGTCGGCAATCACCGCATATTTACGCTGCTTCAGGCTGACGCTGTTTTCGATTGCTTTCAGTACGAATGGGAACGTCTGGATGGTGACAATAATGATCGGCTGCGAGTTTTCCAGCGCACTGGCGAGCTTTTCCGATTTGGAGCCGTCGCCCTCTTTGTTATTGATGCGCCCGACCACGCCGTCGGCGTGTTCGAACTGCCAGATGGTGTCCTGAAGCTGGTCGTCCAGCACCGTGCGGTCCGTCACCACGATAATGGAGTGGAACTGTTTTTCCCCGTTCACGTCGTACAGACGAGAAAGCTGGTGGGCGGTCCAGGCAATGGAGTTCGATTTACCGGAACCGGCGCTGTGCTGGATCAGGTATTTATGGCCGGTTCCTTCAATCGTCGCGGCCTCCAGCAGTTTGTTGACCACATCCCACTGATGATAACGCGGGAAAATCAGGCTCTCTTTCTTCGCTTTCAGCCCGTTCCACTCCTCTTTTTCTTCAATATGCAAATGGACAAAACTGGCGAGGATTTTTAATAAGTTGTCCGGCAGCAGCACTTCATTCCACAGATAATCTGTGGCGTAGCGGTGGGTATCTTCGGGGATCTCGTTGCCTGCGCCGCCGTCTTTGGTGCCTTTGTTAAACGGCAGGAAGAAGGTGCTGTCACCCGCGAGTTTGGTGGTCATAAAGACGTCATACTGGCTGACGGCAAAATGCACCAGCGCGCCGCGCTTAAAGGTCAGCAGCGGTTCCGGTTTATTGGTGGCGGGATCTTTCGGCAGGCGGGTCTTTTTGTACTGCGCAATGGCGTTCTGCACCGCCTGTTTGAATTCGGATTTCAGCTCCAGCGTGGCAATTGGCAGGCCGTTGATAAACAGCACCAGGTCGATGCGCCATTTTTTGGCTTTCACGCCCGTTTCTGCAAAGACGCTATTTGAGGCATACGGGCTGTAGACCAGTTCCGGCACGATACGGCAGATATTCTGCTGATAGCGCGCCAGCGTTTCCGGGTTGAGATTATGTTCCGGTTTAAACTGACACAGCGAAAAACGGGCATTGCGGATTTTCAGTCCGTGGCGAAGTACGCCGAGCGTACCCCAGGTGCGCGACTGGATGTCGGTGGCGTTGCTGTCGGCTTTTTTTAACTGCGCAACCAGCGCGTCGAGGAAATGGCGCTCGGTGTCGTTGGGGTAAACGCGGGCGAATTTCTCCCACTCCTGTGGTTGGGTGATTTGTACAAAGAGCAGGGCGTCTTGTGCGTATAGCGCACGTTCACGATCGTAGCCGTCGCCTTTGCCGACAATCCAGCCTTTTGCTGCCATCTGCGCGATGATGTCGTTTTGTAGGTTGACCTCTTTTGCAATGTCGTTGCTCATGCGCTGGCCTCCGTGGGTGTTTCTGCTTTGGGGATGGGGGCGGTCCAGTTGCGTAGGTCGATTTTTCCGGTGACGGCAGCGGAGATAAGGGCGGTGCGGCGTTCCTGGAGGAGAGAAATGCTACTATGTACATTACTAATCAGTTCGATAAAGTCATAATTTTTTTTAGATAGATGTGATTCTATATCCTTTTGCTCTTTTGATGGCGGAACAGGAACTTCCATACTATTAAGATTACCGATAGTTAGTTGATTAATTGTGGAAGTTAAAAAAGATCCTGATTGATAATCGAATAATGTGGAATTTAAAACCCAGAAAAGATATTTATTAATGTTGCTTCTAAATATCGCCATAAAAGCACCAAATGCCATTCCTTCTGCTTTCTTGTTAATAAGGGCGTTTTTACCTATTAAGTTACGACTGCCATTTCTTGAGCAAATAAGTAAATCATTTTCTTTAACTAGAAACTGTTCTGGAATTATGGCTTTAACGTAGACGTTATCATCAAAGCTAAGGCAAGAGTTTTGAATATTTGATGATCTTAATACTAAAATACCTGATTCATTATCTGTTATGCTCTCGGGAGAATAAGTTAATCCATTTCTTGCACTACCAAGATAAGCGAGTTTTTTCATTTCCCAATGAATAGGTATTTTCCCTAACCATTCAACCCCAGAATCTTTCATCGGCACGTCAGGATTTAGCCCTTTTGTCACCGCATGGCTAATCACGGCCTGACGTTTTTCTTTCAATAGTTCAATAAATTGTTGTTGTTTCTCGATTAGGTTATCGATTTTTGCGGTTTCGTGGTCGAGGAAGGTGGTGATTCGTAATTGCTCTTGGTTAGAAGGTAGTGGAATATATACTTCGGCCATCTCATTATTCATTATCTTCGCCCCATTAGTATCAGGGCGCTTATGAAATTGATTGATGTACTGCAAGCAATATAAATGAAATTGTAAAAAGTTTTCTTTATTTATTGGTTGTAATGTTCCACATACATTTGTGCAGTTATATTTGCCTTTCCGAAGAAAAACAGTTCCAGCATTTGCACCATCCGTAGTCCATGTAATTTGCTCACAATTGAAGTCATAGCTATTAATATAACCTAAGCATCCATCATTATGTGTTTGCGATGAGTATACTGGATACATACCTTCATCTTCTAATTCCGCTTGAGATATGACTCTACCTCGACCAATTGAAAATAGATGCTTAATTTTTTTTACTTCCCAATGAGATGGAAGTATTTCTAATCCTAACAAATTGGTTTGTTGATAGTTTTTGTATGTAGCCATCAGGAATGTACCTCCTGCAACAGTTTCATAATCTCAGCGCTTACCGCATCCAGATCCTCATCAATCTCCTCCAGCGGCCTTGGCGGTTGATAAACATAAAAATGGCGATTAAACGGAATTTCATACCCCACAATCCCGATATCCCCATCTTTCGCATCGCGTTTATCGGCGTTAATCCACGCATCCGCGGCGTGCGGTAACACTTCTGCTTTGAAGTAACCCTCGATCAACTCGCTGGTAGATACAGACGGATTTAACGGCACATTCTCGTTATCACGCAGGTCGCCATCCGGCTCAAACTCCACAACCTTTCCGTGGTACTCAAACGCGCCATACAGCGGTTGGGCCGCTTCTTTCAGTACCTTACTGATAACCGGCTCGGCGTCCGGGTTTTTGCGGGTGATAGCATCGATAAACTGCTTGTTCTCTTTCGCATCCAGCTTCACGCCTGCGGTTTTGAGCGCCTCTTTCAGCGTCAACTGGAACTGATTAAAGTCATTGCTAACGGTGTCTTTGCCGCCCGCCTGCATACCCATCGCCGCCTGAATACGCCGCGCTTTTTCCATTAACCCGCGCTGGGCCAGCCATAATTTGCTGTCGAGCAGATCTTTAATTTGCTTCTCTTTCAGCTCGCTAAAATCGGCTTTAAGAATGGCGCGGGCTTCACTTTCTACCGCTGTTAAGTCGCCGTAATGACCGTCCTGCCACTGGAAAGCAAAGGCGTCATACAGTTGCGCCATCGGAGCGATAAACGGCTTCGGCGCAAAGCGCAATGTGGCAATGGCGTCATCACTTATCTGAGCCGACAGGCGCAACGGGCGCTCAACGGTGATGCGACGATAGCCAAACTCGGTGCTGTGAAAGACTTTGCTGGCAAAAGTTTTTGCCGCCTCGGTTTTGGTTGTTGCGGGCTGGCGTCCCCGGCTGGATTTTTGTTCGGGTGCTTTCTCCAGGCCTAACGCCGCAAGCGTAGTGGTGGCAACGGGTTCGAAATCGCCAAACGTGCGGGTGATTAAACCAATATCCTCGTCTCCGAGAATATTGCGTTTTGCCCCCAGCGATTTACGCATCTTGCCGCACAGGTTGCTGCCGTCGATAAGCTGGACTTTGCCTTTGCGTTCTGGCGCTTTTTTGTTAGACAGCACCCAAACATAGGTAGCGATACCGGTGTTGTAAAACATATCGGTAGGCAGGGCGATAATGCCTTCCAGCAAATCCGCTTCCAGAATGTAGCGGCGGATCTCGCTTTCACCGCTGCCCGCGCTGCCGGTGAATAATGGGGAACCGTTAAGAATGATGCCGATCCGCCCGCCACCGCTTTTGGCATCGCGCATTTTGCTGATCAGGTGCAGCAGAAACAGCAACGAACCGTCAGAGACGCGGGGCAGGCCGGGGCCAAAGCGACCATTAGCACCTTTGAGTTTGTGCTCGTTGTTGATGTCGGTTTCTATCTTTTTCCAGTCCACGCCGAAAGGTGGATTAGAGAGCATGTAATCGAATTTTTCTGCGGGGAGCTGATCGTTGGAAAGGGTGTTGCCGAGTTTGATAAGGCTGACATCCTGGCCCTTAATCAGCATGTCGGCTTTGCAGATGGCGTAGGATTCCGGGTTTAACTCCTGACCAAACGCGCGCATCACGGCATTGGGGTTTTGTTTGTGGACGTACTCCATGCCGGAGGAGAGAAAGCCGCCGGTTCCCGCCGTTGGGTCGTAAATGGTGCGAATGATACCGTCTTTATTGAGTGCATCATCATCATCGAAAAACACCAGCGAGGTGGTCAGATTGACGATATCACGCGGGGTAAAGTGCTCCCCGGCGGTTTCGTTAGAACTCTCGGCAAAACGTCGGATCAGCTCCTCAAATACCAGCCCCATATCGTGGTTGGTGACGTGCTCCGGGTATAAATCTGCTTTAGCGAATATTTGCACCACTTTGAACAGTAAGTTTGCATCCGCCAGCTGTCCGACAAACTCGCTGAACTTGAAGTGTTCGAAAATTTCGCGGGCATCCGAAGAGAACGACTGGATGTAGTTTTCCAGGTTGTCCTGTATGCCATTTTGCCCCATTTTGCTGAGATCCATCGCTGAGGCATTGAAGAACGTGAGGCCATTAGTCGCCCGCAGGATCATTTTCTCCTGGGCTTCCTCCGGCAGTTTCATGGCTTTTACTTTTTGCGCCTCGGTAATGACCGCGTCTTTCGTTGTTTCGAGTACGCATTCCAGACGACGCAAAAGGGTAAAAGGAAGAATAATTCGTCCATATTGTGATTGTTTAAAATCGCCGCGTAACAGGTCGGCGACAGACCACAGGAAGGCTGCAATCTGGCTGAAATTAGTTGATGACATAAAAAGCATTCCTTGCCCTGAAAAAGAGGGGGATATTCAATGTGAAGTGAATGCTTTGTTATATCAAACTATTGCTGTGATGATCAAAAACACGATCATTTTCAATACGTTATAAATATGAATTGGAAATATTAATTGTTCTAATGAATGCGTGTTGAGGTGTTTCTTAATATATTTTGATTTATCCTGGAATGGTATTTTTGCAGAAACAAAGACGCTAACTTTTATTTTTTATTCGCAGCATAATGACGCCGTTTGCCAGTGCAATTTGACAGGAGTCATTCATGAAAGCCACCGAAGCCCGATTACTCGATTTTCTAAAACGCTCTCAGCAATTCGTTATTCCCATTTATCAGCGTACTTATTCATGGTCAGAGGAACAGTGCCGCCAGCTCTGGGACGATGTAATACGTGCCGGGCAGCGTGATGATATCCCGGCGCATTTTATCGGCTCGGTGGTGTATATCGAACAGGGCCTATATCAGGTTTCGGGGATCTCTCCCTTACTGGTGATTGACGGTCAGCAACGCCTGACAACGGCGATGTTATTGCTGGAAGCGTTGTCCAGACACCTTGGCGATGACGAGGTGATGGATGGTTTCTCCGCCATGAAATTACGAAACTATTATCTGCTCAATCCGTATGAATCGGGCGAGCGTGGTTTTAAGTTACTGCTCACGCAAACGGACAGAGAAAGCCTGCTGGCACTGATTAGACAAAAACCGCTGGCAGAAAATTGCTCTCTACGCGTGAAAGAGAATTTTGAGTTTTTCCATGAGCAAATAGGCAAACTCCACGGCAATTTCACCGCGTTATGTCAGGGACTTTCCAAACTGCTGATTGTGGATGTCGCCTTGAATCGCGGTCAGGATAATCCGCAACTAATCTTCGAAAGCATGAACTCAACAGGAAAAGCGCTGAGTCAGGCGGATCTGGTTCGCAACTATGTTCTGATGGGGCTGGAGCCAGAACATCAAAGCCAACTGTACGACGATTACTGGCGGCCCATGGAGCTGGCGTTTGGTCAGAAGGGATACACTGACTATTTCGACAGTTTTATGCGTAATTATCTGACGGTAAAAACAGGTGAGATTCCGCGAATTGGTGATGTCTATGAAGCCTTTAAACGCTATGCGCGAAAACCAGGAGTGATGGATCGCGGGATGGAGGCGCTGGTTGCGGATATTCGTACGTTTGCTGACTATTTTTGTGCGATGGCGCTGGATAGCGAAAAGGATAAAACCTTAAAGATGGCATTTCAGGATCTACGCGAGCTGAAAGTCGATGCTGCCTGGCCGTTCCTGTTGGTGCTTTATCATGACTATAAACAGAGAATTCTTTCTGCCGCGGATTTTTTAAGTGCCACGCGTTTAATTGAGTCGTATATCTTCCGGCGCGCAGTCTGTGCCATTCCCACTAACTCATTTACTAAAACCTTCGCCACGTTTTACAAAGTGCTGGATAAAGAGCGTTATCTGGAGAGCATTGCGGCACATTTGCTGGAACTGCCTTCCTACCGTCGTTTCCCGGATGATGATGAATTTCAACGTGAACTGAAAACTCGCGACCTCTACAACTTCCGTAATCGCAGCTATTGGCTACGTAGATTTGAAAACCACGATCGTAAAGAACGGGCCTATGTTGACACTTATACGATTGAACATATCATGCCGCAGAACCCTAATTTATCGGCGAAGTGGCGCGATGACCTTGGTCCGGAATGGAAGCGAATCCATAAAAAGTGGCTCCATACGTTGGGTAATTTAACGTTAACTGGCTATAACTCAAGCTACAGCGACCGTCCATTTGCGAAGAAGCGAGATATAAAAGGTGGCTTTAAGGAAAGTCCATTACGCCTGAACACGGGGTTAGGGCAATGTGAAATATGGGATCGTGCAGCGATACAAAAGAGAGCGGAACGTCTGTCCGAGCTGGCAATAGACGTCTGGGCGATCCCCAAACTTTCGGAAGACGTGTTGGCTCGTTATCGCACCGTCGTTGAACGAGGAACGGGATATGTCCTTGCTGATTTCCCGCAACTTGAAGAAGGTACGCACATCCGCGTACTTTTTGACAGCCTTTCTGATGCCGTTATGACGCTGGACGCTGGGGTTACGCGAGAAATATTGAAGCTCTATGTTGCCTTCAAAGCGGAGACGAATTTTGTTGATGTGGTGCCGCAAAAAAGTCGCTTACGTTTATCACTAAATATGCCATTCCATGAACTGGTTGACCCAAAATGTATGGCTAAAGATGTCACAGATATAGGCCGTTGGGGCAATGGCGATGTTGAAATAGGTTTCAGCGATCTTTCTGAGCTTCCTTATGTGATGGGATTAATTCGTCAGGCATTTGAAAAGCAGATGGATAACGCGATGGTTTAATATGGAATAATATCCTCTTTACCATGCAATCAAGGATCCTCTAATGACAACCAAACTACTGGACCTGAGCTGGAATGCAAATGCCATCCCGGCGATGCAAATTGTCGGTACGCGCGCAGCCTTATTTACCTTCAAAACGCATATGGCTGGGTTTGTCTGGGATGCCGCGCAACTGGAAAATAACCCCTATACCTTTGTTGAAGTTAAAACGTTGCTCGATGGCGTCACTGTTGGCGGGCATAAGGTCAGTGATACTGAGCAGGTGTTGAACCTGGCAGATAGCGCAAAAAAACTGATTGAACTTGTGCAATTCGGGCGTTTTGACCTTGATAAGAAAACGTTCACGTTACTTAACGGCATTATTGCGCGTAATGAGGCGCTGGAGTGGGGCGTTTTTCGCGGCGAAGGTGAAGAGTTACATTACAATGCGCGCGTTCATCTCGGTGAACTGGGCACTCATTTTCCACCAGCCACTGAAGCAGGTGCACCTGAACTGAATCGAATATTCGCCGCAGGTGTGGCACAAATAAAAGAGATGCCACCATTCGAAGGGGCGCTGGCAATGTTTTTATTTGGTGCTTATTTTCAGTTTTTCTTTGATGGCAACAAGCGTACCAGTCGCCATATGATGAACGGCTGGTTAATGCGCCACGGTTACAATCCCATTAGTGTACCCGCAGCTCGTGCGCTGGAGTTCAACAGCAAAATGGTGCGCTTTTATCACAGCAAAGATGCCAGTGAAATGATGGCATTTTTGGTGGATTGCTATCAGGTTTGAATAAGTGCTGGATGGTGTCCCAATGCTGCCATCCATCCCCTTCATATCAACTTCCCTATCTTTTCCTAAAACGTGATGCTATTTCCAACATTCGAATCATCAGTGCACGAAAAGCAGATCGTAAAGAGAGGAGTCGCTATGAGCATGGTTAAACATAAACGAGGGACACCCTCTACACTCGATGTGCAGCATGAGGCCGAACTGAAGGCACTGGCGAATAAATCCGACGAAGATATTGATTACAGTGATATCCCGCCTTCCAGCGATGAGCAATGGTCTAACGCAGAACGCGGTAAGTTTTATCGGCCATTGAAAACTCAGGCTTCGGTGCGTATTGATGCTGATGTGATGGAATGGTTGAAGCGACCAGGTAAAGGCTATCAAACTCGCCTGAACGCAATTTTACGTGAAGCGATGCTGCGCGATCAGAACAAAAAATAATTCAGGCCGCCACATGGCGGCCATCATCCAAAATTACTTCCTCAACCCAGCAAACGCCGCCCGAATCTTATCCTCCGGCAGCTGAATCCCGATAAACACCATTGTGCTATGCGGTTTTTCATCGCCCCACGGGCGGTCCCAGTCGGCGCTGTAGAGGCGCTGGACGCCCTGGAACAACAGGCGATTAGGTTCGCCGTCAATCCACAGCATCCCTTTGTAACGCAGCAGTTTATCTGCCGATTCCAGCAGCAGGTTTTCCATCACGCGGGAAACTTCGCTGATATCTACCGGGTAATCCAGTTCCACCACAATCGACGAAATATCGTTTTGTTTGTCCGCGATAAAGTGGAAACGCGGTTTGGTGCTGACGACGTTTTCTTCCAGCATAAAACCGTTGGTGTTGAACAGCAGGCCCAGGTCGATGTCGCCGTGGGTGACGGTGTAGACCGGGGCACGGGCGTTGATACGCGCCAGGCGTTCACGCAGTTTTTCTGCTGCGCCTGCGACGTCGGTTTTGGTCAGCAGAATACGGTCGGCGTAGCCCACCTGTGACTGGGCGATGGTGAACTGGTTCATTTGCTCATCGGCATGTACTGCATCCACCAGCGCAATCACACCGTCCAACAGGTAACGCTGGCATAAAATCTCATGGGAGAAAAAGGTCTGAATAATCGGGCCGGGATCGGCCATGCCGGTGCATTCAATGACCAGACGGTCGAACTGAATATTGCCCTTGTCGAGATTGTCCAGCAGGTCGAGTAGCGCATCCTCCAGCTCGTTGGAGCGCGAACAGCAGATGCAGCCGTTGGTCAGCGTTTTGATCTGCGTGGCGCGGTCGCCAATTAATTGATCATCAACGGAGACTTCGCCGAATTCGTTTTCTATTACGGCAATCTTGTAGCCGTGTTGTTCGTTAAGAATATGGCGCAACAGGGTGGTTTTGCCCGCGCCTAAAAAACCGGTGAGTAGGGTAACTGCAATCGGGTTCATGCTCTCTCCATTAACAACAGCGCATACCGCCTTTACCATCGCCGCCGTAGCGCGCGTTCTGGCGTTCGCGGAAGAATTCTTCATAGCTCATGTACGGCTTATCGGGATGGTTGGTCTTCATATGCTCGACGTAATTGTCGTAGTCTGGAATGCCAATCAACATCTTCGCCGCCTGGCCGAGATATTTTTTTGCCTGTCCTAAGTTACCAAACATTTTGCCTTCCAGATATGCGTAAAGCCCGGAAGGTCCGGGCTGGGGATTTGCCGGATGCGGCGTAAACGCCTTATCCGGCCTACGATAGACACTTTGTAGGCCGGATACGCGCGCGCAT
>OGTB01001782.1_pt1 | contig 13604 bp, 17 predicted proteins | sample 1553611 | NCBI WGS metagenome assembly OGTB01 (sample SAMEA2580032, study PRJEB22360) | human gut metagenome | biome: human gut; feature: human-associated habitat; material: faeces | place: Denmark | collected 2008/2010 | reverse complement strand
TTTTTCATCTTATGATCTGATGGCAGTCTCACTTCTCCGGTCCTTTTCTTCATAATCGAGTTCTGTGTCTCCATCTGTGTTGGAATATAATCGCTTTCCTGCAGAAATGCACCTGCCGCCTCAGCATATGATTCATATCCAGCTGCTTTCATCCTCTTCAACATTTTTGCCAAAGCACTGTTCTTGTCTCTACTCACCTGACGTGTGCTGATGCCCAGTTCCTCTGCTGTTTCTTTAACCTGTTTTCCCATGATAAAATAATCGCTCACGATTTTCTTTTCTTTCTCTGTCAGATCGCTGAAGAGTTCTTTAAAGAAGATCTCAGTTGTAATATCCGATGCAATGTCACGTCCACTATCTGCGATAAAGTCTGTCGCACAACCGTTTTCTGATTCTAATCCACAAAATAATACTGTATTATTTCTCTGATGCTGCTGATCAAACATATAATGTTCCTTATTATAAAAAATATTAAGAACTTCCAGCTCTTCTGCTGTAATATTAGCGTATTTCACCTTCTGATATCTGTCGTAAAATGTGTATTTTCTTTCTTCCATGATTGTTTCTCCGATTTGTCGTTTTTGTTGATTTGATTTGTGACAAATCGAAAATCATGGATATCTGGCATAATGCCTGCCTCTTCCCTGCATCTTGATATGCTCTTCCTTTCCGGCATCTACCTGTTAAAAAGGAAGCTTTTTCAAATCTGCAACCTGTTTTTGGGTATAAAAAAAGGCCATGCCCTTCCGGGCACAGCCTGACGCCTTAAAATTTGAGAAAAGAAAAACCTCCGCAAACATTACGTCTGCGAAGGTCTATTTCTCTCAGCATATCAATTCTAACATGCACGTATTTTCATTGTAATACCATTCACATGCCAGTTTACTGTCAGTTCACTGCCACTTTACTTCCACTTTTCTTCCAGTTTATTTCCTCCATCTTATTCTGTATCTTTTCCGGACGTGTAAATGCCCAGAGCATTGTTGCATACAAACGGATTGCTTTCTTACGGTTTCGATAATAAGTAGTGCTTGGCATATCATCCAGCATCAGCATCACATCTTCATTGGTATTTCCTGCTTCAAAATATCTATATTTCAAAAGCCGATAATACAGCTGTCCATTTTTTGGATAATCCCTCAAAGCTATCAGGGAATCTCTCATGATTTCCAGCAAACAGAGATTCATATCATTATTCAGAAGCTTTTCCTGGATTCTGCGTTTCTCTGCAGTCGCATCGAAATCTACCAGATCATATAACATTTCCTTCAGATGCTTCCCTTCCTCTGCATACATTTCATAATCTATATCCACAAGGTTCTTCTCAATACGGAACATTACTTTAGTATACTGACTCAGCAATAATTCCGTATTCTTATAAGCATCCTCTGCCACTTCTTCCATATTGATAAACATATCCTGTATTCTCTGCATAATTGTCCTCCTTCCCGACCGCTTCCGCAGCCAGACCAATCATTGTATTGTTTGTTCCATTCACAGTCTGTCACTGTCCTAACATCTCTTCATGCAGATTCCGCAGAAATATCCGCTGTGGGATAGCTTCTATTTCTGGCTGATCGGCAACTGTATGATCTATTGAAAGCAATCGGTTCTCACGGGAAAGGATGTATCCCCGACTGCTGATGTTCTCATCGAATATCTATCTCTCCAAAGGGGGCCCTGATTCAGGGCTCCCTTTTAGGACGCCGTTATTTACGTTCCATAAACCATTTATAATTTTCTTCATAAGTCAGATGACAGATTTTTCCACCCACCTGACAGGTATAACGATATCCGGTTCCGCCAGCTTTTCGGCTGGCACAACGCTCCGGTTTTGAAACCTTATCAATCGCATACTTACGTCCATCTTCCCAGACAAACGCTGTAGGGATCAATTCTCCTTCCCGGCTGAATACTGCCAGGACATCTACATACACTTTAGCTGTCATTACAAAACACCTGCTCTCTCCTATCCATGAAAATATGCCTGTGGATGAACCGTATGTTCCTTAGCATTCAGCTGTGCCAGTATCTTATCCTGATACATAAATGCTCTCTGAATACTCTGATAGCCAAACCTTCCACGGATCTCATCTACCACCTGGTCCATCTTTTTGATTTTTTCTCTCTTCGTTTCATCCATAAATAAATCAAGCTGATACGGCATCTCTTCTGATACCAGATCACATCCTCGAACACCAAGACTACGAATTGGATGTTCCCAATTATAGTTTTTCTGGAATAACTCAAATGCAGTTCTGGCAATTTCTTCTGTAAGATTACTTGCCCTGTCCAACTTGCACTGTCTCGTGAAATGATACAATCCATTATCCCGAATCGAGATTTCTACTGTCCTGCATTGAAAACCATTTTCACGAAGCCTGGCTCCTACACTTTCTGAAAGAGCCATCAAAATAATCTTCACGTCCAATTCACTAACAAGATCTCTTGGCGTTGTTGTACTGTTCCCGATAGACTTGATCGGTACTTTATATCCTTCTACCAAAACTGGAGTTTCATCCCATCCATTTGCAAAGGTATGAAGTACCAATCCCATCTTTCCAAGATATGTTTCTAATATAGAAGGTTCTGCTCCTGCCAGATCTCCGATTGTACAAATGCCAAGTTTCTTCATCGTCCGTTCAGTGCTTCTTCCGACCATGAGTAAATCACCTACTGGAAGTTTCCATGCAATATCCTTGTAATTGTCTTTGGAAAACTCTGTAATGGCATCCGGCTTTTTATAATCAGAACCGAGCTTTGCAAATATCTTATTCCAGGAAACACCAATACTTACGGTAACCCCCAGTTCATATTTAATCCGACTGCTGATCTCTTTTGCAATCTTCATTCCGTCTCCCTTGATAGAAGTACTGGCGGTCACATCCAGCCAGCTTTCATCAATCCCAAATGGTTCTCTCTGATCTGTGTATTCACTGTAAATCTCCTGTGCCATTCTGGAAAACCTCAAATAAAGATCCATGCGAGGCGGTACAAAGATTATTTCTGGGCAAACCTGTCTTGCCTGCCACAATGCCATGCCTGTTTTTACTCCGGCTCGCTTCGCAATATAGTTTGCAGTCAGCACAATTCCATGTCTTGCTTCCGGATCACCACCGACTGCCATCGGCTTCCCGGCAAGTTCTGGATGATGCAGCATCTCAACACTTGCGTAAAAGCAATTCATATCTGAATGAAGAATTGTCCTGCTCATAACATTCACCTACCAGTCTTAAAAATCATAATAAAAGTTCTTTGCTTCATATTGACTTTGTGAAGTTTATAGATTATAATTTCTACTAACTTCACGAACATTTGTTTGTATTTTATACGTGATAATGAACTCTGTCAATAGTTTTTATAAAGTTGATGAAGTTACGATTTCAAAAACTTGGAAAGGATCCCACTATGAATTTTTCAGACAAGATTAAATATCAACGAGAACAAAATCATCTGACACAAAAAGAACTTGCAGAACTGGTCGGCGTATCCCAGCGTGCGATCGCAGCTTATGAAAGTTCCGGCACCATCGCACGAATCTCTACTATGAGAAAGCTCGCTCATGCATTGAATGTCTCTTACGATTATTTGAAACATGATGAGATCACAGATCCTTCTTACGGAATTGAAAAAATGGATTATATTGATGAAGTCAATGGACAGCTTGGTGAAAAAGGAGCCAGGGACATCAATGAGATTCTCGAAGCCAACCGTGCTCTTTTTGCTGGTGGCGAACTCGACGAAGAAGCAAAAGATGCTTTCTATCAGGCTGTAACCAAAGCATATCTTTCCTGTAAGATGGAAGCCAAAAAGACATTTGGACGGAAAAAGAAAAACACTGAAATGGAAAGTGATTCATAGGTGTCCGTATTTTCGTACAGCACTTTTGCTACTCTATACTTGCAGCAAACTATCTTATGAAATATCGAGGTGTTTTTATGAGTTCAAAATGTATAAGAGACACTGTTAATAAAGTAAAAGCAAAATATCAGGAAAGTGATCCGTACCGCCTTGCAGCCGCTATGCATATTATTGTTAAAAAGCTTCCGCTTGGAACTGATCCAAACTGTTGCAAAGGCTTCTGTATGCGGGAATGTCGAAAGACCTGCATCGTCATTAACTGCGACCTACCGGAAATCATACAGCAGATTATCCTGATCCACGAGATCGGTCACGCACTCCTTCATCAGAAACCCCTTCAGATCAAGTGTTTTCATGATTTTGAATTATTCGATGGAGTGTCACAATGTGAATATGAAGCGAATTGCTTTGCCGCTGATTATCTTCTGGAAGATGAAGATGTCCTGGAGATGCTTAACGCTGATATGTCCTTTTTCCAGGCTGCCGCAGAACTGAAAGTTCCACCGGAACTTCTTGATTTCAAATTCCGAATGATGAAACGAAGCGGCGTTCAGATTGTAGATTCTCCGATTACTTCCAACAGTGACTTTTTAAAAGATATCCCTACTTCGGGAATAATAGAAAATTACTAAATATGCTATTTTTGAAAAAGGAGATTTTTGAAAATGATCAACTTAAATAAACATAGAATAGACTTTGGAAAAGGGGATGTAGGCATTGGTGTCATCGGTAACACTACAGATTCCGCACAACTGGCATTTTATAATCAGAGTGCACGTCCCATCCATATACTCAAGAATCCAGATCAGAATCCTGGGTTCGAACCCATGGAATTTAAAGAAGAACCTTTTATCATGAGCTTCTCCAATCCTGAAAGCATTGATGCAGTTATTTCAATTTTACAACGTGCCAAATATATTAATTTCACTTCCAAAAACGAACCGCAAAAAACAGAATAGATGAATGATGTATCTTATAAAGAATGGCTGTCTTTTCTCCAATGAGCAGGCAGCCATTTCTCATGTAATTCTTTAATACAAGTCTCCCACATATCCATCTGCTTCCAGATGCATATAGCACTCGTCCACCTTCTCTGATTCCAGAATCCGCAAAACGTGTTCCATACCTGTAGCAAGTTCTTTTGTTTTTAACTCTTCCAGCGGAATCCAATAAACTCTTCCTTCCTCAGAACTCTTTAATTCTCCGGTAAACTTATCCGCTTTATACAAGGTAATAACATAGTGCACTCCGCTCTTATGCCAATGATATAATCCTCCAAGCTTCGGTGCTTCAACCGTAAGTCCTGTTTCTTCCCAGACTTCCCGAATCATAGATTTCTGAAAAATCTCATTTGCTTCTACGTGACCGCCTGGAAAAGTTGTACCGGTATAGCTATCATTTACTTTATCCAGAGCCAGTACATTCCCTTTATGATCCTGAATCATACACATATTCATAAAACAGACCTTCTCAATCTGACTCTCTTCTTTTTCATTCAGAGATTTTCTGACACGTTTGTTGATATCCGATCGTTTGGATTTATAATGCTTGAAGACCTCTCCATACGGAATCCAGATTTCTGCATCTTCAATTTTTTCATAAACAGAATCCACCACTTCTTCCAGATGTTTGTCACTCGGAAAAGTACATTTTTTCATATAATAATCTCTGGTTGCCTGAAACATCCATTCCGCAATCTTTTCTTTCTGCTTCATTTTTAACTGGGAATACTTCTTATTCGTTTGCAGTAATCTCCCATCTATCATCTTATGGTTTTTCCGTGACATCGGTTTGACCTCTTTTCTTCTTTTTCATTCAGATTTTACTATACCACAGAATCATGCTTGCGTCATACTTCTGAGCTTCGATGTCCTCTTTTTCTTCTCTCAGTACCTTATTTATAGAGGGTTCTTTTTTAAGACTCTCTTCCGGAGGCTGTGCCACCGGTAAATAGCCAGCAATTTAGGGAACCCTGCCCTAAATTAAAAACACAGAAGTCACTACTTCGAAGAACCAAAGAAAGGAGAATCTGCCTATGGCAAAGAGAAAAAGAAATATACAGATTTTGTTTTGTGTTTCCCCAGAAGAAAAAAAGCTTATTCGTAGAAAGATGATTGAATCAAAGACAAAAAATATGGGAGCTTATCTTCGTAAAATGGCAATCGACGGTTACATCGTCAACACCGATACCACTCCACTGAAGAAACAGTATGAGGAAATGCATAAGATCGGTGTGAATATTAATCAGATTGCCAAAAAAGTAAACAGCACCGGTGATCTGTATCCGGAAGAAAAGCAAGAATTAAAAGAGATGGTGAAAGAATTATGGCGTATCTTAAGATCTTCCCAATTAAAGTAACAGACAAGAAAGCTCTGGACTACATCACGAATCCAGATAAAACAGAAGAAAAACTGTTAGTTTCCAGTTTTGGCTGTTCCCCGGAAACTGCAGATCTTGAATTTTCTATGACAAGAGAAATGGCAAAAAAGAATGGAATGGACAAAGGTGATAACCTGGCATTTCATCTGATCCAGTCATTTAAACCTGGAGAAGTTGATGCCGAAACTGCCCATCGCTTAGGGCAACAATTTGCAAACGAAGTACTGAAAGGAAAATATGAATATGTGATAAGCACCCATGTTGATAAAAATCATATCCATAACCACATCATCTTTAATGCAGCAAGTTTTGTTGATCATCACAAGTATGTTTCCAATAAGCGGAGCTACCATAAAATCTGCCGGATCAGTAATCGTATCTGCCATGAAAATGGACTTGCCACCAGTATGCCAACCGGAGAAAAAGGCAAAAGTTATAAGGAGAACATGGAATATCATCGTGGCACCAGCTGGAAAGCCAAGCTACGTGTTGCAGTTGATAAAGCAATCTGGACTTCCATCAACTATGAGGAATTTTTACAAAAAATGCAGTTAGCCGGATATGAAGTCCGACAGGGAAAACACCTGTCCTTCCGTGCACCGGAACAGAAAAACTTCACTTATATGAAATCTCTTGGAAGCTATTATTCAGAAGAAAATGTCCGCATCCGTTTGGCAAAAAACCGTAACAAAATAAAAGCTCCAAGGCATCTGTCCAGAGAAGCTCGCCTGTATATCAATATCTCCACTTATGTTACGACCGGCAATCGAGAAGGATTTGAACGATGGGCAAAACTAAATAACCTGAAAGAAGCGGCACGCACCTTCAACTATCTTTCCGAAAATAACCTGCTGAATTATGAAGATTTCCAACAGCATGTTTCTGATGTTGATGCTTCTGTTAAAGCGGCTGATCAAAGAATAACGCAAATCAACAGTGAGCTGAGCACACAGAAAATCATTCAAAAACACTGTGATTCTTACCGTCTCTGCCGAAAAGTGATTGAAGATTGCAAATCTGCTAAAAATCCAAAAGCATACCGAACCAAACATCAAGCAGAATACCAACTGCACGATTCACTAAAAAAAGAGCTTCAGGATCTCGGTGTTACCAAAATCCCAAGCTCTAATAAAATCCAGAATAGGATAGAAAATCTTGAATCTGAACAAGCTGCTACTGTCCGGGAAAAACAAGAATTGCAGAAAAAGCAGAAGACACTGAATATCATTAGACAGAATTTCACAGCACTACTTAATGCTCCGGAGATGCAAATTCCCATATCAGAAAAAGAGCTAACTCTCTAAAAAGAAGGAGGTACCTACTTTAACGGTGCCTCTTGCTTTTCGTCTAATCTATTTATATCTTCCTCTTTATGCAATTTCCCATATTACAGTTGCCTTTTCCAAAATCGAGGGCAGACATGGGACGTATGCGCTGATTGACAAGGGGGAGAACCGGGACAGGAAGATAAGGAAGCCCCGCCCCTCTATCCGGGCGCAGCTTAAAGCAGACAAGGCAAAGACCGCCCCGAAAAAGGCGGCGGCAAAAACAAAAAATCACGATATGGAGGTATGAGCATGATTAGACTGACTGTTGAAGAAACAAACCTTTTGAGCATTTACAACGAGGGCGGCAAGCGGGCTTTGATTGAGAATGTCAACGCCGCGCTGCCCTACATGGACGCGGATATGCGGGAGCTTGCAAAGCGCACCCTTTCCAAAGTGGACGCTTTGACCGAAGCGGAATTTGCAGAGCTTCCCATTTACGCCGCTGATGAAGTATGAACGGGGTTAAGCGGCTGACGCCGCCCCAGAGCCGGAAAGTCAACGCCCTTGTGCGCCGGACGTGCTGCAATTATGATAACGGGAACTGTATCTTACTGGACGACGGGGACGAGTGCGTTTGTCCGCAGCTCATTTCCTATTCGCTTCTCTGCAAGTGGTTCCGGGCTGCGGTGCTTCCCGCCGACAGGCTACTCTATGCGGAGCTTTACCAGACAGGGGACAAGAAGAAGTGTACCGAGTGCGGCGCGTTCTTTGCGTCAACCTCTAACAGTGTCAAATACTGCCCCGTCTGCCGGAAGCGTATCACCCGCAGACAAGCTGCCGAGCGCATGAGGAAAAGACGCACCCCTGTTACGCAGTAGGTGCGGAAAATCCCTTGATTTACAGGGCTTTCCGGGCGTGAAAATCGGATAGGCGATACTTTATACCTTTACCCCCGAAAATGGCGTTCTACTGCGTAACATTCACGAAAACAGCACCCATAAAAAGACAGGGCGCGGAAGTCATATACTGGCTTCCGCGCCCTGTTCTTTTTTTGCCTATCTGACATTTCCCTTTTCCATTTCTTCAAGCGGGAACTGCGGGAGGGCTTCTATCAGCTTCTTTGTGATAGACTGGCGCATATCTTCGTTGATTTCCTGTTTCGTGCTTCCGTCTGGCTGTCTGACCGCTACCGTCGATAGCCTGTCGATTTCGTCCTTGTAGCAATCCACGACTTTCTCCACCGCCCATTTCTCCCCGGCAACGGCGGCGCGTATGGTTTCATATTCCGGCATTTTCTGGTTTTCCATGCTCAACGCTCCTCTGCTTTTTGATAGCCCTATCATAGCACAGCGGCGGGGATTTTGCTATCCTTATCCGCGTTCTGTTTCCTTTTCCCGTTCCGGCTGTCTGTCTGCCTGTAAAATGCTGTCAATGTTCTGCTTGATAATATCATATTCCCGGACTTTCTTTTTCAATTTTCCATAGTCGGCGTAAAGGGCTTCTTTCTGCGCTTGGAGGGCTTCATACTCCGATTGCAGCGCGGCGAGGTTCGGGAGCTTCGCAATGCCCGCCGCTTTCAGTGACCTTACGGCGGCTTCATGGAGGATAATTGCCTGTTCCTGTCCGGCGCGGTACTTCTCCCTGTTCCTTGCCTTGCGGTATGCGTCATAGACAGGCTTTGTCTTTTGATAGGTGGAAACATTCTTGATAAGCACCGCCATTTCCGCAAGCCGCTTTTCGGCGTTCTTCAATGCGTCTGCCGCCTGTCCGCTTTCCGCTGCCATTTCCTCAATCCGGCTGACTAAATCCGCGTACTGCTCAATCTTATGTTCTGTCAAGAAATTCATTGTTTTAGCTGCCTGTTTCAGATTGTGGATTTTCGCCCACTGTTCATAGCCCTTACTCTGCGCTGCCTTGATACTGTTCTCAATGTCGATAAGCAGCGACACGCCGCGCTGCTCTCTGGGAGCTTTCGCCACCTTTGTCCGTCTGCCCGCTATCCGTTCCCTTACGGCTTCCTCTGTATAGTCTGCGCCGAGGGTTTTAAGGCGGGTGAAGCGTTCCTGTCCGGGGGCGCGGCATGATACATATTTCCCCGGCTTTATCTCATAGCCCGCCGCCTGTAACCGCGTTAGCAATTCCTCAAAACTGGAAACTTGGGGGATAAGCGCGTCAACAGTGGTTTTCAGCTTGCCTTTCCAACTTGTACCCGTCTTTTCTGCCTGGTACTCCGCATAGCTCTTTCCCTTGCTGCCCTTGCCGGGGACGACAACGGACAAGCCATTTTCCCGGCACAGCTTGTCGCTCATGTTCCGTATGCCGTAATAGCTCCTTTTGTTGGAATTGTATTTATGGTGGTCTACAAAGTTCACCGCGCAAAAAATGATATGGTTATGGACGTGTCCTTTGTCAATGTGCGTCGTGAGTACATACTCATGCTGCCCCTTTGTTACCGCGTCGGCAAGCTGCTTTCCGATTTCATGGGCTTTCTGATAATCGACTTCCCCCGGCTCAAAGGACTGTATCAGATGAAAGGCTAAATTGTTCCCCTTTTGGAGTGCTTGCGACAGGGTATATTCAAACTCAATATCTGCCGTTTCATAGGAGCAACCGAAAGAGGACACAAGCATTTTCCCGTCCGTCTTGTCCGGGTTTTCGATATAGTCAAGGGCTTTGCTTAGAGTGCTTTTAATAGGCTTAATCTTTGTAACCGCCATATCTCCGCAAGCACCCCCTTTATTTCCTCTATGTCCTCTTGGTATGCGTTCCCCGTCGCGTTTACGCGGCGTGCTATCTGGTTGACGTTGACACCGATTTTCTGTATCTCTGCGGTCATAGCCTTTATATCGGCGTGGTCTATCTGAATGATATACCCGTCAATGGCAATCTTCCGCAGATACGCCGCCATGTTCCGGGTGGGTACGAGCTTCATTTTTTCCAGTATTAAATCCCGTTCCGCTTCCGTCACTCTGAATTTGATTTGCACTGTCCTTTTGCGTCCGTCCATGTGTTCGCTCCTTTCCTTTCCGTTCCGAGGGTTTGGGACACTTCCCAACAAGCAATTTTCAACCGACGCGCCGCAGCGCGGGAGGGCGAAAATACGGAAGTGGTACCCGCTTCCTATGCTTGCTACGAATGTTTTTATCCTTTAGGCTCTTATCACCTACTACGGAGAAAAAGCGATTTTGCCAAACTTACGCAAAAGAAAAACGCTGCAACCTCAAAAAAGATTACAACGCTTTCTAAATCCTGTTCAGTTTTAAGTCGGACATTCCTATTCGCCCTCTTTTTCGACTTCGGAAATCTCCTTTGCCGTTGCGGTTACAATCCGTATGCCTGTATCGCTCATACCGTCAAGAAGCGCGTCAAGCTGCCGCCGCTGCGTGTTCTTCTCCGGCGGCGTTTCTAAAAGGAATTGGTCTACGGATATATGGTAACGCTGTATCAGCTCAAAGAATATCTGTAAACTTGGGTGCTGCCCCTTGTTCTCAATGTTCGCAAGGTAGCGCGGCGAGATAAACATTTCGTCGCCTACTTTCTTGCGGCTCTCCTTGCATCCCTCACGCGCTGCCTTTATCGCTGCCCCAAAAGCCTTAAAGTCGTATCGTGGTACTGGTCTTTTTGCCATAGTTATTCACCCTATTACATTTTACTGTTCCCCTTTCTTCTTGGATATGTCTACGTAGTTCTATCAGTTAGCCAAAATAATTCATATATATATATATGTTGACAACAAGCTGCTTTTGTATATAATATTATATAAAAGGGGGGGAATGTTTATGTTACATAGCATGCGTATTCGATAAGCATTGAAATCAAAAAAGATTTTTCCCATTTTCAATATGGGCTTTTTTGTCATGCTTATTTTGCGTATGCTATACAACAAAACTAACGACGTATAGACATAGTATAAAAACTATGCCTTAATTTTGTTGTAGTATTATATGTATAAATGCAGGTCAATGCTCATGTTGAGAATTGACCTGCATTTTTTTGCGCAAAAGGAGAAATATTATGCTTGAAAAATATTGGATAAAATGTCCAATTTGTAACGGAAAGACGAGGGTTCAAGTATTTTATAATACGGTATTAAGAAATTTTCCTCTTTTCTGCCCTAAATGTAAATTAACGCATATCGTTGATGTTGAAAAACTAGAAATCATAATCAAAAACTCTGAAAAACAAACTTTTTAATTTTGAAAAGGAAGGATATTTAAATGAAACACTTACCTAAAAGTACACCTACGGAAATATTGAATGACCCATACGGATTTACTTACAAAGAAATGTCGGAAGTAATTGGAGAGGATAAAGCAAGAGCCTTATATACGGAATTGTATAAACAGCCATTTCACAAAGAAAATCTATCAATATCAACAAAAAAAGTCTATAAAAGTAGCGATACTGAAAAGTATGTTTATGAATTGAAAGATAACAGGTATATTGAAACGGTTTTTATTAAACGGCGAGATGGTGGGACTGTTTGCGTAAGTACGCAAGTTGGTTGTTCTGTTGGCTGTATTTTTTGTGAGTCCGGACGCAATGGTTTTGTTCGTAATCTAACACCGTCTGAAATTGTGCAGCAGGTTGTATTGATACGTCAAAAAGTAAATCGTATCGTTTTTATGGGAATGGGAGAACCTTTATTCAATTACGACAACTTGATTGCAGCAATCCATATTCTTCGAGATAGAAATGGACTTAACTTTCCAACCGACGGCATTACCGTATCAACAGTTGGTCCAGTTAATCAATTAAAAAAATTGCGCGAAGAACATCTAAAAATTCAGTTGACAATATCTTTACATGCAGCAACACAGGCTGCGAGAAACTGTATCATTCCTCATATGCACATGTACGCTATTGAAGATGTTGTTAAGCAAGCATTGTCCTATTCTCAAAGGCATAATCGAAAAGTGGTATTTGCGTATTTGCTTTTACCAGGTATAAATGACCGTTCCTCAGATATAAGGCAACTTGCAAAATGGTTTAAGGGCAAAAATGTTATGATTAACGTGCTGCAATACAACCCGACGAGTAATTCAAAAATTAGAGCACCACAAAAACAAGAAATGGTTGCGTTCAAACATCAATTAGAGCAAACAGGACTTGAAGTTACCATGAGAGTTTCTCATGGTAGAGAGATTAAAGCAGCTTGTGGACAGTTAGCTAATACATATAATAAAGCCAAAAAACAACAGAAATAATTTAATTAAAAGAGCCAGACGCACAGACGCAGAGCCGATAATATGCAGTTTGAAATACTGCTGTTATCGGCTCTTTTTTGATTTTAATTTGTGCCCCTAATAACCATATTGGAGCAAAATCAGAACTGTTGCTTGTCGTTCTTTGATTTCCGCAGCAGCTTTGAAAAATCAAAGCCGCCGTTTCTTTTTGTCCGCCTGTACTGTATCGTGCTTCTCGACGTGTTGAACAGCTCCGCAATCTCGGTATCGTTCATTCCCTCGAAGTAATACAGCAATATGGCTTTGCGCTTTTCTTCCGGCAAAGTACGGATTGCTTCAAGAAGCAGCTTTGGCGTGATTTTCTTCCCGGCTTTCTCAAAGACGGTTTCGGCGGCTTCACGTTTGAAATATTCATCAAACGTATGAAGCTGCCGCGCTTCGTCTAAGGTCATGTCGGAAAAGGTCACTTCCTTTGCCTTGTGTCTGCGAAGTTCTCTATGGGTGTCGCAAGCTTCATTGTGCAATACCGTATTACAAAACTTCTGAAAAGCACACTGTTTGTAAAACTCCCTGCTATTAGGTTCCACATTCTCACCTCCTTTCTCGTTGGAAAGTTGGTGGTGCTTCCCCCCTTTTCGCGGGGCAATACGGCGTTTTTCAAAAACGCCGAAGATTTTTTGAAATTTCTTCAAAAATTTTTTGAACGTACAAAATGCGCCCGTCCGAAAAGCCCGGACGGGCGCATAGGCATTGTAAGCAGTATCCAGATGATTAGACAGTTCATATTGATAGACGTAGTTTTCCCCGGCGGTGGTCGGGCTTTTTTTGATGTGTCAATGACCGTCGGATTTTGTCGATATGGTATGTGCTTCATGGCGGCTCCCTCCTTTAGCCGCCGCTTTTAACAGT
>OGTB01001769.1_pt1 | contig 13683 bp, 8 predicted proteins | sample 1553611 | NCBI WGS metagenome assembly OGTB01 (sample SAMEA2580032, study PRJEB22360) | human gut metagenome | biome: human gut; feature: human-associated habitat; material: faeces | place: Denmark | collected 2008/2010 | reverse complement strand
ATTTGTAACCGATGTTCACAACTACTTCACGCTTGTTCATTGCGATTACGGTTCCGTCAACAACCTCACGGTCGTTCACTTTGTTAAGCGTACCGTCGTAAGCTTTTTCAAGTTCATCGTGGCTAACGTTGGTTACTGTTTCGCCATTTTCATAAGCATCCCAGTTGAAATCTTCAATAGGAGCTACGTTCTTTAAGTTTTCCATTAATAATAAAATTGTTTAATACTTTAATTAAATAAGACATTATATTATCTATAAATCGGGCGCAAAGGTAGAAATATTTTCTTGATTGACAAAAGAATGGCAGAAGAAAAGAGATTTATATCCGTATTTTTTGTAATATTGCAATTCTTAATTTATACAGTTTTTGCCATGGACGAGAGATTGGACAAAGTCAAGGTGCAATGCGACTATTTACCGCTTATTAATTTTGCGATACAACAAAACGGAGCATCGGTCATTCATCAGCTTTCTATTGAGAACACGACATCTGTCCCACTGAAGGACATTCAAGTAGTAATCACGACAGAACCGACTTTCGGAAACGCCGCTCCGATGGCTGTGGAACAGATCCCGGCAAACGGTTCGATCCGTCTGTCGTCATTCAATCTCACTTTGTCCGCCAACTACTTCACACAACTGACCGAACGTTTATCCGGCAACCTGAAAATTGAAATTACTGCTGAAGCAGAACCGATATTCTGCCAAACATATCCTATCGACATCCTGGCATACGACCAATGGGGCGGACTCAACGTATTGCCCGAAATGCTGGCTGCTTTTATCACTCCCAATCATACGGCTATCTCACCGATTATCAAAAGAGCAGCTTCCATCCTGGGGCAATGGACCGGCAACCCGTCTCTCGATGAATATCAAAGCCGCACTCCGGACAGGGTGAGGAAACAGATGGCTGCCATCTATACGGCTATCGCGGAGCAACAGATTATATATAGTACCGTTCCCGCCAGTTTCGAAGAATATGGGCAGCGTGTCCGGTTAGCCGATTCTGTGATGGCACAGAAATTGGGAACCTGCCTGGATATGGCTTTGCTCTATGCTTCCTGTCTGGAGGCAATCGGGCTGAATGCTTTAATCGTCATCACGCAAGGGCATGCCTTTGCAGGAGCCTGGCTGGTGCCGGAAACTTTCCCGGATCCTACGATTGATGATGTTTCTCTATTAACGAAAAGAACAGCGGAAGGAATCTACGACATTACTTTGGTTGAAACGACCTGCATGAATATGGGACATTCGTCCGATTTTGACGATGCGGTGAAGAAAGCAAACGGAAAGTTGGCAGACGGGAATAACTTCCTTCTTGCAATAGACATCAAGAGAGCGAGATATTCGGGTGTACGCCCCATCCCTCAACGTATTTTGCACGGACAGGTATGGGAAGTCGACGAAAAAGAGACCAACATTCAGAAAAGTGCCGTTCATGCCACCCCGCAAAGTATCAATCCGTATGATTTATCGGGCAATGAAACCCAGACCGTAATCACCAAACAACTGTTATGGGAAAGGCGGTTGCTGGACTTGAGCCTTCGCAACAACCTGCTGAATATCCGGATTACCAAAAACACGCTCCAACTGATCCCAGCTAATCTGGCTTGTCTGGAAGATGCATTGGCTGACGGGGAAGAATTCCGCATCCTGCACCGCCCTGCCGATTGGGAAAGCCCGGCGATGGATTTCGGAATTTATTCCTCTGTACCGGAGTCTGATCCGGTGGTTGGTTTCATCAACTCGGAGCTTTCACAGAAAAGACTGCGTTTTTATCTGTCCGAAAACGATTTAGGCAAAGCACTGACTCACCTATACCGTTCCTCGCGTACCTCTATTGAAGAAAACGGAGCCAACACTCTTTATCTGGCTCTCGGACTTTTGAAATGGTACGAGACTCCTTCCAGCGAACGTCCCCGCTACGCTCCCATCCTGCTAATGCCGGTTGAAATCATCCGTAAATCGGCAGCTAAAGGCTATGTGATCCGTTCACGGGAAGAGGAAACGATGATGAATATTACGTTATTAGAAATGCTTCGCCAGAACTTCGGAATTACCGTATCGGGATTAGACCCGTTGCCCACCGATGAAAGCGGCGTTAACGTCAAACTGATCTATTCCATCATTCGTAACAGTATCAAAAACCAACGCAAATGGGACGTGGAAGAGCAGGCCATCTTAGGCATCTTCTCTTTCAATAAGTTCATCATGTGGAATGACATTCACAATAATGCCAATAAACTGGTTCAGAACAAAATTGTTTCAAGCCTCATCAACGGAAAGATAGAATGGGAAGCCGCAACAGAAGAAATAGACGCAACGGATATGGACAAACAACTGTCGCCAACGGACATCGTATTGCCTATCATCGCCGATTCTTCGCAATTGGAAGCCATTTACGAAGCCGTACACGATAAGACTTTTATCCTGCACGGCCCTCCGGGAACGGGTAAATCGCAAACAATTACCAATATCATCGCCAACGCGCTTTACAAAGGGAAACGTGTCTTATTCGTTGCGGAAAAAATGGCTGCCCTCTCCGTTGTTCAAAACCGACTGGCGGCTATCGGTTTGGCTCCGTTCTGTTTGGAAATTCATTCCAACAAAACAAAGAAATCCGCTGTTATCTCACAACTGAAAGAAACAACGGAAATTATCAGGCAGACACCTCCCGAAGAATTCAAAAAGGAAGCGGAGCGTTTGCTGAATTTGCGGGCAGAACTGAATCAGTATATTGAAGCCCTGCATAAAGAATATCCGTTCGGAGTTTCACTATACGACGCCATTATCCATTATCAATCTGTAGACGTCGAACCTTGTTTTGAGATTCCACAACCTTATCTGGATACATTAGACAAAGATACATTTGCGCAATGGGAAGAGGCTATCGAATCGTTAGTCAGAACCGCCAATGCGTGCGGACACCCTTATCGGCATCCATTAACAGGCATCTCGATTTCCGAATATTCATCTGCCGGAAAAGAAGAAGCCTCCCAATTACTTACCGCTTTCATTGATTTATTAAATACCATCCGGCAGAAGTTGGATGTATTTTCCGTACTTCTGAAAGATACGGATATACACCCTACACGCAAGGATTTCCAAACGATTGCCTGTATCATCCGGAGAATACTCGATATTCCGGAGCTGACTCCGGGATTGCTGACTCTGCCGTTATTGAATGAAACGCTGAATGAATATCGTGAAGTGGTGGTTCATGGGCAAAAACGTGATGAACAAAGAAAAGAAATAGAGGCAGGATTCACCAAAGAGATTCTGTCTATCAACGCAAAGCAGACGGTAGCCGAATGGAACCGGGTATCCGATCAATGGTTCCTTCCCAGATATTTCGGTCAGCGAAAAATCAAAAAGGCTATCAACATCTATGCTTTAAAAACCATTGAAACAGAAGACATCAAACCGCTACTCCACCGGATTATCCGGTATCAGGAAGAAAAGGACGCTGTTCAGAAATACACTGGCCAACTCCCCTCTTTGTTCGGACGATTCGGCAAGAATGAGGATTGGACTGCCATTGAGCAGATTATCAATGATATGGCTTCTCTTCACTCACATTTGCTGAATTACGCAAAGGACATTGCCAAGGTGTCACAAATCAAACAGAATTTGTCTGTACAGCTCACAGAAGGGATTCAAACATTCAGAGATATTCACGCTCACTCTTTCAATGAACTGTATCAGTTGTCGGATACACTCACAGTCATTGAAAAGAAGTTGTCCGGCACGTTGGGTATATCAACAGAAGAGCTTTATACCTCTTCAGCCGACTGGATAACGATTGCGCTATCAAAAGCCCAAACCTGGAAAGATAACCTCGACAAACTCAAAGACTGGTATCAGTGGTTACAAGCATACCAAACTCTGAATAAACTGGGAATCGGATTTGTCGCGACAGAATATAAGGAAAAGAATATCCCTACCGACCAACTGACAGACATCTTCTGCAAGAGTTTCTACCAGGCGGTTATCCAGTATATCATTGCCAAAGAACCCACGTTGGAATTATTCAACGGCAAAATTTTCAACGATATTATTGCTAAATACAAACAAATATCCGCCAAATTCGAAGAAACGACCAAAAAAGAATTGTTTGCGCGGCTGGCTTCCAACATTCCGTCTTTTACTCACGAAGCTATCCAAAGTTCCGAAGTGGGCATCCTTCAAAAGAATATCCGCAACAATGCTCGTGGCATATCCATCCGCAAGCTGTTCGATCAGATTCCTACTTTATTGTCGCGTATGTGTCCGTGTATGCTAATGAGCCCGCTTTCCGTCGCTCAATTCATTGATACGGATGCTGACAAATTCGATTTGATTGTCTTTGACGAAGCGTCACAGATGCCTACTTATGAAGCGGTGGGCGCTATTGCCCGAGGCAAAAACGTGATTATCGTGGGGGACCCGAAACAAATGCCTCCTACCAGCTTCTTCTCGGTCAGCACCGTAGATGAAGATAATATTGAGATGGAGGATTTGGAGAGTATTCTTGACGACTGCCTTGCTTTGTCTATCCCTTCCAAATATTTATTGTGGCACTATCGAAGCAAACATGAGAGCCTCATCGCTTTCAGCAACTCCGAATATTACGATAACAAACTGATGACTTTCCCTTCTCCGGACAACATTGAATCGAAAGTCAGGATAGTCAACATCAACGGTTATTATGATAAAGGCAAATCGCGCCAAAACCGGGCGGAAGCTCAAGCGGTGGTAGACGAAATAGCCAGAAGATTGAGAAGCGAGGAATTGAGAAAGAAAAGTATCGGTGTGGTGACTTTCAGCATCGTTCAGCAAGCCTTGATAGAAGACTTACTTTCCGACCTCTTTATCTTCCATCCCGAACTGGAAACTCTTGCTCTGGAATGTGACGAACCGTTGTTTATCAAAAACCTGGAGAATGTGCAGGGAGATGAACGGGACGTTATTCTCTTTTCTGTGGGCTACGGTCCGGATGCGGAAGGACGTGTCAGCATGAATTTCGGCCCATTGAACCGGGTAGGTGGCGAAAGAAGGTTGAATGTGGCCGTTTCCCGTGCCCGGTATGAGATGATTATCTATTCCACTTTAAGATCGGATATGATTGACCTGAACCGGACTTCCTCTATCGGAGTAGCCGGATTAAAACGTTTCCTCGAATATGCGGAGAAAGGAACTAGGAATACAATCAACAGTGTGACAGCCCAATCAACGGAAACAGCAGCCTCCATCGAGAATATCATTGCCGATAAACTGCGTTCATTGGGATACACCGTGCATACAGACATCGGATGCTCCGGTTACAAAATAGATATAGGTATCGTTGACACCGAAAATACCTCCAACTATCAATTAGGTATTATCTGCGACGGCAAAAACTACAAACGTACCAAGACCGCACGTGACCGGGAAATTGTGCAAAACAATGTACTGAAAGCACTCGGCTGGGATATCTACCGGATATGGACTATGGACTGGTGGGAAAAACCGGACGAAGTAATAGCTGCTATTCAAGAGGCTATCGCACGCAAAAAGAGTTCAAAGGTTAATGCCCAAACAACGACAACCACCGAAATTGATTCTGCCCCAATGACAGCAGAAAAAGAATCTGTGAACAAAGAGTCGACAGACAAAGAAAAAATAACAAAAGAAGAGCCAATAAAAGAAGAGTCAATAAAAGAAGCAGTACCGACTGCAGAGAGAGATAACAATGAAATTTCATTTGTACTCAAAGCATCACCTGCCACTTCTGAAAAGCAAACTGCTTCCGCATCTTCCGCACAAAGCGGAATACAGCAAAAGTACCGATCGGCAAAGATCACTCCAGGCAGCTATTCGCCGGAAGACTTTTTCTTTAGTGAAAGCTATTCTATCCTCACTTCTCAAATACGGAAGATTATAGAGAATGAAGCTCCGGTCAGCAAATCATTGCTTTGCAAGAAGATTCTGTCTGAATGGGGAATCAGTCGTTTGGGAGCACGGGTAGAATCACAGATAGAGACAGCTTTAGATGCACTAAATATCTATCGCACCGAACATGAAGGATTTGTTTTCTGCTGGAAAAACAGAGAGCAATGCATCTCCTACTCTATTTATCGTCCGGTTTCCGAGCGGGAAGCGACAGATATAGCTCCCGAAGAGATAGCCAATGCCATCCGACAACTGTTGACAGACTCCATCAGCCTGCCTGTGGCAGATTTGATAAAAGCATGTGCACAACAATTCGGCTTTGCCCGTATGGGATCGAACATAGACGCTGCCATGCAAAGAGGTATTCGCGAAGCCGTGAAAAGGAATTATGCCAAAATTGAAAACGAACGGGTGACGATTGCGGATTAAATGTTGGTTCGAGTGATCCTGTCTAGTAGATTCAGGTGACAGAAATTAGATCAATACCCTTTCTCCAAACGTTTCAGGGCAGCAATAGAATCGGATACATAGCTATTGTCCGGTTCTATTGACCGCCAATAACAAAGCTCTCCAATCAGCCGTTTCAGATAGACAGGATCACTCGAACCAATCCGTCGCTGATGTTCTGCCAAACCTTTCGTCAGGATGAAATAGACATTCTTTCGGATTTCCCTCTTTCTGGCTTTAGGGATAGTCAGTTTCACACCGGAAGAGATGGACACTCCCGTGATAATCTTTCTACCATACTCATTGATGAAACGGGTCTTTTTATGATTCGGTTCGAATTTCTCATCACGAATGATTTGTTTAATACGGGGAATAATCTGCTCTTTGGGAAATACATCTCCCGAAAAAGTCAGGTCATCGGCATACCGGGTATAAGTCAGTCCGTATTCCGCTGCCAATGCCGCCAACTTCCTATCCATCTCATAACTAACGATATTACTTAACGACGGACTTGTAGGCGCTCCCTGCGGCAAATGTCTGTGCAAACAACACAACGTTCCCAATACTTTAGATACATTTTCCGGATAACCGATCTTCTCAAATGTCTTTTTCACTCTCGGACTCCGTATAGAAAAGAAAAAATCATGAATATCCATTTTCAACACATACCGCTTTCCTAAATGAGGATTGGCATTGTCGACTACAGAATGACCGTTCCGGAAACCTACCGCTGCCGGATGAATCATCGTTACAGGTGATAATATACGTGAATTAATAGTCGCTTGAATGGATTGCATTGTTTTGTTAGGAGCAGAGATCATACGATACCCTCCTTTTCTTTTTCTCATCCAAAATTCCCGGTAATGTACAGAAACGTTTCGTAGTATTTCCTTCAATTGTCCCGTTTCCATTCCCAACAGATTGGCACACCAGACAACAGCCGATTCATCATACTTTTGAACATACTGTGCTCTTGAAACTGTCGCTCCCAAAGCATGCCTAAGCCAGGCTCCATGCTCCCATTTTACTTTAGTAGTCTTTTCTTCCTTACTACCGTCTGTCGCTTTCCATCTTTTATACCCCTCTTGTTTTCTGCTTGAGGAAATCATCTTATAAATCAGAAAACCTGTGACAATAAGTATCGTTATTAGAATTCCGTCCATTTTGTATTATGTATATAAACAAAGAGAAGAGAGGATGAGTTATTTACTAAAATAAATTTAGGTATTTATACCTTAGAATTTATTTTCTAGGAAAAATACCTGTGCTTACGAGGCGACTACACCTCTTTGATGCTAAATTCGGCCCTCATCCTCTCTTATACAAAGATAAGTATAATCTTTCGATAAAACAACCGGAACGGGGAAAAACTATCGGTTGAACAACTCAAACGTGAACTTACAGCCTATTCCTCCGAATTTCCAGTTTTCGCTGCTTACGAAGACTCCCACGTCGAAAATATGCGTACCGATGCCATATCCGACTTCCAGATAAGGTTGAAGATGCGGCATAGAAAGTGCACTGATGTAAATACGTTCATTCTGCACATAACGGGTGTACTTCATCAGATGCCGGAGAATAAGGAACGGAGCTTCGTAGGTGAAATGTCCCCGCACATAACGACGGGAGGAGTTATACCAACGTGAGTCAAGCACCTGAAATACTCCGCCGATTTCATCATTCCAGCCTACGGGAAGATTATGGCGGGAGAAATTGGCAAAGTCCACAAAATACAGTTCATCCTGATTGGTGAATGCCCCGAATCCGAAACGATAATAAATATTACGCATCAATCCCATCCGGATTTGATGCTGAAGGTCAAACTCTATTCTTTCATATTCGCCCGTACTTTTAAATACTCCTTTAATTCCCCGTTCATAATCGACCGAGAAGGTTGGATAGATAGAATGCAAATTTATCTTTCGCTTTCCGTTCATATAATAATAGAGTCCCGGCGTCCACTCTATCCGGATGCGGGGAGCGAAACTGATATAAGTGTTCTTGAATTTATCCATAAACTCCGGAGGCGGCATCGGATAATCACCGGTAATCACAAAACGGGAAGGCTCTACGGCTGTTCTTTTATGGGCAGAGAACCCCAGACCGATATCCAGTCCGTTGACTATCTCAACTGTATGGCGGAAGTTAAAATACAAGTCCTTGAAATAATCAAGATGAATTAAATCGAAATTAAAGATACTATCCGGCATGGCTTTCAGTTCGTCGAGCACCTTACTGCTATAGATACGGTTACCATTACCCACATTCAACCGGAAGAATCCCCGTTTCTGCGGCCAGTATTCAAAGTCGGCATTCAACGACCAGTAAAACTCTTTACGCGTGAAGTTGTATCCGAGTTTCGGCACAATACGAAGTAATTTATCCCCTCTGAAAAGACGGTTGTAACGGAAATCCTGTCGATAAGACAAACCGTTGCTTCCGCTATAACTGAATAAAAGCGGATTTATAAACGGAGAGAACCGTACGCTTCCGATATTGGACAAATTGAATTTATAATCTTCTACCATCAAGTCCCCCATCGTTCCCCAAAAGGCCTGACTCTTGGATGGCTTTTGTATGGTAGCCGTGTCACGTCTAAGCGCATTGTCGAAATATAGTTTTTTCTCGCTCTCGTTCAAAGGGATCGGGCGCATGATAGCAAAGGTAGAGGCGTCCGTCTTATAAGCATTCGTATCACACTGCAAGGAGAAAGATTCCGAAAGATTATATTTCCTCTTCTCTTTCTTACGTACCTTCTTTTCTTTCAGTTCGATGGATTTATAATCTAAAGAAGCTGTATAATTACCATCTACCTTATTTCCGAGGAATTTGAAAAGGGCTTCTACATCATAACGCACCGGCAGAAATTCATTTTTCTTGCCGACATCTCCCATCTGAATCCAACAGGTAAATGTTATCAGTTCCGATCTTCCCGAAAAACGGATTTCACGAACACTCCAGACGTTGCTGCTAACCACCATATATCCACCTACCAACTGATCGCTCTTGGTACGGGGAATAAAGCGGACTCGATAATCCAGATTATTAGGATCTCCCATCACACTGTCTATCTGGTATTTATAGTATTTCTGTCCGTTTTTAGCCAGTGGTGATAACAAGCGTTCATCATTCAGCAGAGACGAAGAGTAGATATTTACATTAAAGTATTCGAGCAAGCCCGGCAATCCCCTGTTTCCTCTCACCGTTCCCTGGGAGGCTTTTACTTTCTGGTCGTAAATATTGGGAGCCGTATAATGCAGGTCACTGTACGTTTCAAGCAGATATTCGCGAACACCCTTTTGCAAACGAAACATGGAAGGCACATAACGGAGAATAAAATTCTTCTTCTGAATGTCCATCTTACCTTTTATATATAGGTTCGCGCGATATTCGCTGACTATCGTTTCATACAAAGGCGCAAAGGTCATCACACGTTCTATGATGGAGTCGGCAGAGATTTCCTGATGAGTATAAGGATTCATTATATAATTATTGGCTGCCCCCTTTGATATAAAAGAGAACAGACACAATATGCATCCTATCAATATTTTATCTCTCAATTGTCGTATCTCCTTCATTAACGTAGGCAAATATAAAAAAGAATATCGAAAAGCAATGGAATTAAGCTACTAAAAAGAGTTATCAGGGGAAGGAAGCTTTTCACACCGGATTAATATAAATATAAGAATAAACAAAAACGACTCATGTTTGAATGCATGAGTCGTCTATTAATAATAGGAGAAAGATTATAATTTCTCTATTTCTTCTTTCGAAATACCCGTAGATTTTATGATAATATCATTATCCACCCCTAATTCTTTCAATTTACGGGCTGTTTCTCGTATACCTTTTTGTATACCTTTTTGTTCTGCAAAGTCCAACGTATTAAAATAATCGTTGTAAACTTTCCATTCTTCCTCGTACTGCATTCTTTCCTCCTGGGTCATATTTGCTTTGGAAGCCAACTTTTCAAGTCGCTCGAAGACGGCCTTGCGAGCCTTGAAAGGCATCCGGTCAAGTGTATCCATATGCTTTAGTATATAAATCCAGCGTTCAAAATCATTTTCACATTCATCCTCTTCTTTATTAAAGTTCGGCAATTCAATAAAAATCTGCCGGAACTTACTATTGAAAAGCTTACCTGTATCCCTGTCAGAAAGGACAACATCCGTTCTGATTTTAGAGGGTATATCCTTGTCCATCACGAAGTTCATGAAGAACACTCCGTACACGGCATCCAACTGGAAGTTCCAAACTCCCCTTTTCGCTTGCTGCGTAATGGCCCTAGAAAGATAGAAAAGGGCACGATCTTTAAAGTAAGGCTGTTCCCGGTTCTGCATTTCTACGATAATACGTTCACCGGTATCGGTTACGCAATAGATGTCGTAGATAAGACCTCGTTCTGTTTTTACTTCCGGCGGCTGTTCGTTGTTAAGGAACCTGATGTCGGTGATTACGTGCTCGCCTACGAGCAAATCGTTCAAGAAGTCGATTAACAACTCCTTTTCTACCTCTCTGCCGAATAAAAACTTAAAGCCAAAATCGGTAAAGGGATTGATAAATCTTCCCATTATATGCTGTGTCTCAATTATAAAACAAAGATAGAGTTTTTTTGTTGAATACGGTCAAGAATAGAAGAAAATAAATGGATACAAAAAAAGCTGCCTCATTCAGAAATATTTCTGTCTTAAAAAAATTATCATCAAAATTCTCATTTCCGCCATGTTTCCGAAAAAGTATTTTCGGAATACGAAAAAAGAAAAGCTGCCTCGTCCATTCGAGACAGCTTCTTTACTTGCTCCTTACTTATGTTTACTCTATGAGTTGCTACACGTTTATTTTTACTTGTTCCGCGAGCTACGTGCAGACGGCACGTTCTATGTTTTTACGTCATTCCGTTTCATACCTTTTTTCAGGTATGCCAAGCCTTTTCCAGCTAGCTAATCCTTTTCTGCCTTGCCGTTTCTCCGGTGGCGGAAACGCAGAACTGCTTCAAGAATATCCAGCAACTTCTCCAATAATAGTCTCATCCGTTTTCTTTTTAAAAGTTAATAATCCGTTTTATGTCCGTTGGGATCCGTTTATATATCCGTTGGGATTTGACTGTCAACCGTCAACCGTCGGTCGTGTCCGGCTAACAGTCAAGTTACCGGTTAAGCTGCCGGGTCCGGCGCTTCTCCGCTTCCACCACCAGGTTTATTATCCTCATCCGGGTCTTTGTCAATGGCATCGTCAGCCACAAACGAACCCGCTACATCCTTGATGTGCACAAACTCCACTCCGGTGGTCAACGCACGGGTAGCACTTCCGTTGGCGGCACGAGTGTATTCGGGCGTAAACTGGCAACGCAATGAAGTGATCTGCGAACTGCTGACCTTATCTTCCAACTCTACCCCTTTCCCGTTTGCCTTGGCAATCATAGTAAACGTCCCCAAGCCTTCGAGGCGCACCGTGCGGCTATTGAGCAACTGTTCACGCATCACCGACATCAGGTTACGAATGACGTTGTGAACATCACCCGCCGTCAGCGAGGCTTTTTCTGCAATCAATTCCGCCATTTTCTGCGTATTGACCATTTTCCCGAATTTCACCAGACGGGGATAATAAAGTTTCTGTCCTTCCTTGTTGGCAAGCGTTGCCTGATACGGTTTGTAAATTAATGGCATACTTTTTTTCCTTTCTTCTTTTTAATGATTAATGAATAAATTCTATCTGTAACCGATTACGAAGGCAAAAGTATAGGAAAGGAAAAAAGCAGAGGAACACAATGTGACAACTCGTCACAAGAGACAACTCAAAGGCACAATTTCTACACAAGCTATGCCAACAGAGGCTTCTGTACAAAGCAGAACCACTTGGCATAAAAAAGCGTATCTTCGCATTCACACAGGATAAACTTAAAAGAAACAGATAAGTTCCTGTCACTGATTAATGGCTATTTTTTTAGGAGTAATCCGTGCCTAAATTATGATATAAACGAATTATGATATAAACTAATTATGAACACCTACTAATAATAGAAAGTACCGACAATGAAAACAGAAACAACAGTAACCTCCGTCAGCCCAAAAGAAATGCCGGAGACGGCAAACTCTACCCGCATACAGACTTACAGCAAAAGTCAGCTGGCCACACTTTATCTGCCTCACATACAGTCTGCTTCGGCACGCCGCACCCTCCGCAGTTGGATTGCCCAAAATACGGCATTACAAGCCGCACTTGCCCAAACCGGCTACAGTGAAAAGGCAATCTTACTTACTCCGGCTCAAGTTGGACTATTCTTCAAGTTTTTGGGAGAACCCTAAAAAACAAATACGGTACGGAAAGGAATGAAAATAGAGTGATTTAAATGGATATTTGCCATCGTAGTGTCCGAGCAGGATTTCCCTTCAGCCTACAAGTCATTTTTTAGACGCGGATGACGCGGATTTTTAAAGCTGCACAGCTATTTAAAAATCCGCGTCCGTTATCCGCGTCTAAAAGATAAATTCATAACCGGGCAAAAATATCACCCGAAGCCGCTTTATTCCGAGGGTTCTTCTCCCGACGGTTTCATTAAATCGGCAGTGACCTCCGCTTTAAAACGGACACCGTCATGAAGCCGCAGATTCAGTTTGACAGTTACATTCGTTTCGCTGTTACGCTGCACATAAAACGTCCCTGTGACCTTTTTATACTGCGAGTAATAATAAATTGGATCTTCGTAGATAAAAACATACTGGTCGTTGTGATAGAGCGAAGAAGCATCCACCACCTGCCCTTCCCAATACAAATGAAGAGAAAAAACAAAATAAGTATCAGCCTTTCCTTCCTCCATCTTTTCCGGCGAAAGAACACAAGTTAAATAGTCCCCATCCACAGAAGCCACACCGGACACAATATTATTCGCCACTCCCCGAAAAGAATAAGTACCGATGGAAGGCACTTCCTCCACGCCCGGTCCGGGAGTTACCGAATCATTATCGTCGCTGCATCCGACGAAAGCCAACAGTAGCCCCGACAAAGCAAACAGGTTCAAATATTTCAGTAAAATTTTCTTCATGAATATACTTCATTTAATCATTATTCTATTACGGCCGTCGCCCCTTTAAAGTACCCGGACAAGCTGCTATTATCGTACTGTACAATAGAGAAAATATTGAATGTCATTTCAATTTCACTCCCTTGAAGAGCCACAGAAGCATTGCCGCCTGCAGCCAAATGACCGTTCGTCGTATTAGCCTGATTATAAGTGACTCCTTCGTAGGCGATCGATATCTTCGCATTTTCCGCGCTACCGGAAAATCCGTGAACAGCTCCCTCCATCATGCTCTTCGGCACAC
>OGTB01001758.1_pt1 | contig 13731 bp, 13 predicted proteins | sample 1553611 | NCBI WGS metagenome assembly OGTB01 (sample SAMEA2580032, study PRJEB22360) | human gut metagenome | biome: human gut; feature: human-associated habitat; material: faeces | place: Denmark | collected 2008/2010 | reverse complement strand
CAGCAAGAAATATAGGAATTAATTTAGGTGATTAGTAAAAAAATAAAAAATTATAAAATCTAGGCAAAGTAAATAGAGGAACTAAAAATGCTAAAAGAAGTTACAAAAAGAATAGTTACCAATGTATTAATAGCGTTTTATCAACCATTGTTATTTGCTATTTTGCTTTCGATGTTATTTATGTTTATGTATTTATATGTCCACTATCCAGAAGAGTCGCAAAAAAATTGGCTTTCAGCGGTTAAAGTATGGGGAAAACATTTAAAAAGAGATTCAAAATTCAGAAAAATGTTTTATTTATCATTTTGTTGTGCGATGATTTTATTTCGGACATTATTAAACAGGTCAATTAGTACTAATCCATTAGAAGATGTATGGGGAGTTTGGGGAATATATAAATTTGATGTTAATCTTGGACAAATGGTGTTAACAACAGAATGTATAGAAAATGTGATATTATTTGTGCCATATATGATATTGATATTATGTAATTTTTCAGATAGGTTATTGAAAGATAATTTGAAATTAAGTCAGACATTAAAGAAAAGTTTTTTGATTTCTTTTTTGAGTTCATTTGTGATAGAGACGTTGCAATTAATTTTTCATGTTGGAACGTTTCAGATATCAGATTTGTTTTTTAATACATTGGGTGGAATAGCAGGAGGTATAATATATTTTATTGTAATGAAATATATTAAGAATTCTGGGAAATAGTAAGGGGATATATGTTATCGATTTTTAAAGTAAAACAAATAGACGAGATATGGTTAGGAAGTGGAGCGAGAGAGACAAAAATATTGTTTGGACAAGAGAAACCATATCCACCGAAAAAAATATAAAGAGAATTAAGCAATTATATTATTATTTAATTGAAAAATATCCAAAAATTAATATAGAAATGATATGCGATTCACATTCTATAGGGATAGAGTTGGAAGATAAAGTTAATGCACAATATCAATATAATAATGAAAGAACAGGAAGGATCATATTTAATTCTAATAAGTGGCAAGAATTAGGTAATTATAATATGCTAGGACGAGGTGGAATACCAGATGAGATAAAGATGAAGACATGGAATTTAAAAGATGTTTATCATAAAAATCATTTATAGTATGTTTTTATACATGAATTTGCACATGCAATAGGAACTCAATATAAGTTATATGAAAATAAAACAATAATTAATGCGTATAATAAATATAAACAAAATAATATTTTTGAAGAAGATGTGTCAGAATTTATTGTTAATTGCTTTGTTACAAGTATAGTTGCAGAAAATAATGAAATGGCTAATAGGATAAGAAAAATAATGGAATTTCAAATAAAAAATAATTAATGGGACCTTAAGAAATCAGTCTACAAAATGAATAGCTATATTGAATAAAAAGTACAAAAAAATTTGAAAAATAGGTTCACTTTTTATAAAAAAGGAACTTTTATATTGTAAAGGGGAGAAATACGAATGAATACAACATTAATTATTATGGCAGCTGGAATTGGTTCTAGATTTGGAGAAGGAATCAAACAGTTAGCTCAAATGGGACCAAACGGAGAGATCATCATGGATTATTCCATTCATGATGCAAAAGAAGCAGGATTTAATAAAGTAGTCTTTATTATCCTCAAAGACATTTTCAAGGAGTTCGAAGAGATTATTGGAAACAGGATCAAAGAACAGATCGATGTGGAATATGTATTTCAGGAGCTTGATGATCTGCCAGAAGGTTTTGAAGTACCAGAAGGAAGAACAAAACCATGGGGAACAGGACAGGCAGTCTTATGCTGCAAAGATGTAGTGAAAGAACCATTTGTGATCATTAATGCAGACGATTATTATGGAAAAGAAGCATTTGTGAAACTACATGATTTCTTAGTATCCGGAGAAGACCTTGGAAGAGAATTTACCATGGGAATGGGTGGATTCATTTTAAAGAACACATTAAGTGACAATGGAACAGTGACTAGAGGAGTCAGTGTTGTTGATGAGAATGGTTTATTAAGCCAGGTACATGAGACAACAGGAATCGAAATGGGAGAAGACGGACAGATCAAATGTGACAGCAAAGAAGTACAGAAATGGATCAGTCCAGAAGATAAAGTATCCATGAACATGTGGGCAGGATATCCAGAATTTTTAGATTTCTTAGCAGAGGATTTCAAAGATTTCCTTGCGAATGTGGAAGAAGGAGATTTAAAGAGTGAATATCTGTTACCAAATATCGTGGACAAGCTTTTGAAAGAAGAAAGAGCGAATGTGAAGGTGTTGGAGACACAGGATCGTTGGTTTGGAGTTACATATAAGGAAGATAAAGAGACTGTGCAGGAGGCTTTTAGAGAGTTGATTTCTGATGGAGTTTATGCGGAGAAGCTTTGGGAGTAGATGAGATTTTAAATTTAGCCAATACAATTTTGATTTGATTGTATTGGCTAAATTTGCATATAAAAAGAGGAAAAGTATAAATGAATGTGAATGTATTAAAAATATTAGAAAATTGTCCTTTTTTTGAATTTTATTTTAAAAATAGAAATTATATTTTGGGGACAATAATTATGTTATTGATAATGATTTTATTAATTGTTCTAATTTTAAAATGGAATTATAAAAATTTATGGAAACCATTAAATGGGCAATTAATTTTTAAAGACATGATTATAGGAATAGGCGTCTTGTTAGTTGGGATGTTTTTAAATATAGCGAGGATGAATTTAAATCTAAAATTAAATTATATGCCTATGTTATTATTTTTTTATGGATTTATTTTGATAACAATTATTCAATTTATAGAATTTATTATATATAGAAATACATATACAAAAGTTATAAAAAGAACATTTAATATTTACATTGGAATGATTGAAGCAATTCTTTTATTATTAATGGTAATGAATAGAGTGGAAGTTATAGAAGCAATTGCAGCAGTTTTAAGTATTGTTACATTAAAAATATTAGATTTAGTACTAGACAATAAAAACATAATTGACGAGGATGAAGATATATTAAAAGAAGATTGTCCGATAAAAGAAACAAAGCAACTATTTCCTTCTAGACAAAAACAATTAAAAAGTATTTGTGCGGAATTAAAACGATTTCACAGAGAGCGAGAATCATATGCTGTTGCAATTTCAGGAAAATGGGGATCAGGAAAAACAAGTTTTATAAATGCATTAAAGAGTGAAATGGAAGAAGATGCAGAATTTATTTATATAACGTGCACAATAGGATATGATGCAGAAGCAATTCTCAATGAAATGTCTTTACAAATGATGGATGTATTTAAACGAAATGGTATGTATATTTTGCAAAATGGAATTATAGAAGAATACTTTAATAAAGTGGCAGAGTTCGCATGTGATGTGGGGGACGATAAATTTTCTAAAATAATAGATGGTTTTATGGTAAGTAGAGATAAAAGTTATTTTGAAAATAGAAATTTAATAAATGAAGAACTAGAGAAATTTTATAATATTACGAATAAAAATATTTATTTTATAGTAGACGATATGGATCGTATTATAGATAATAGTATGAAAACATTGTTGTTTCAGGTTGTCAGAGAAAGTGTATCATTAAATCATTGTATAACATTATTTATGGTAGACTATGAACAATTGATAAATGAAAATATGAGTAGAGAATTTCTGGAAAAGTATATAAGTTATCAATATGAATTGTATGAAGTGGAATTTTCAGAGATGATTAATCATTATTTGAATATTTTTTTGAAAGATGATTTTTTTGCAGATAAGAGTCAGTATATTCAAAATCAGAAAGAAATCATAAGAAGCGATACAAGAATGATTATTACGTATATTCGATTGAAAATTAATGAAGCTATAAAAAAATTAGAAGAACAAAAGAACAAAGATAATAACAAACAAAAAATAGAGTGGTTAAATAAAATAACTGAAATTATCAAAGAGGGAACTAATAATCCAAGAAAAGTAAAAAGATATTTGAACAATATAGAGAGGATGATTTTTATTGCTGATTTGGTGTGGTTTCGAAATGAAGATTTTTGGACAAACGAGTATTCAAAAGCATCGTGGCGAAAAAATATAATACAAATATCATTTTTAAAAATATTTTTTAAAGATGTATATGCTGAAATGATACAAGCAAAGAGTTTTTATTATTTTAGACAAAAGGAGCAGAGTAGTTTTATTGCAGAGTATATTATTGATGATTACAATGATATACGTGCTATATTGGATAGGAATGAAGAAATTTTAGAAAAATTAGTATATCAAATGTATATATTAGATATAGAGAGGGATAAACCAGAATATCAACTTTTAATGGAAGAAATTAATAGTGGAAAAATGAAAGTAGATGATATACAATCATATATTTATGCAAGTATGGGAGGTGAAATTGATTATGAGGCATTAAATAAAGTTCTTGATTTTGTGGAATCTAAAAAAAGAGAAAAAATTGAATATTTATATGATGATTATTTGCAAATTTTAGAAGGATTTAATGCCAATGGACATGATTTGCATAATCCAAAATTGTATAGTACTTTAAAAAGAGTAAAAAAATTAGTTGATGATTATATAGAAAATAATGAAAGTAATGAAAAGATGTTAAGTGAATTACAACGTTATATAAAGGAAATAGAAAGATTGTTTGTGTTTAGGAATAATGGAAATATAAGAGCAATATTAGGGATTTTTTATTACAGTAATTATGATGAAAAATTACAAGAAAAAATTTGGGAGGCCGATACTATTTCTGGGTTATATAGTAAAATAAAGGAGATAAATAACGAAAATAAATGGATTAAATTTGATATAGAAAAAACAGAAATAGAAAATTTGCAAGATTATTTTATAAAAATGAAATTAAAATTACAGGACAAAGAATTTTCATATATAAAAACGGAAGCATTATATTTTTTAGAACCAATTTTATCTATGTTAGATATGTTGCAAGTTTTTTCGAAAGAACCTAAAAAATATATACAAGTAGATTTGAAAAATCTGAAATTTGAAAATTTTGATGGTATGAAAAAAAGATTAGAAGAAGTAATACATACGGATTTTAAAGAAGATAAATTGGAAAATATAAAAGAACAATATGAAAATTTATTATTATATATAGAACAAAAACATATAATGTGTAATTATTCCAAGGTACAACAAAGCGAGTTAATAAGCTTATTGAAGGAAACATATAAAATATTAACACATAAAATTTATTTTTGTCCGTTAAGTGAGGAATTAGCCAATGTAGATGCATATAAAAAAGAACCAGATGAAAAATGGAAGTATTGCAAAATAAGAATATACCGAATAGAGAAGAAAATAGAAGAAGGGATGTATTGTGAAAGATCAAATTCTCTATAGGGATGATCACAAACGATTAAATTTTATGTTTGTATAATTATGATTTGACAGGGGAAGAATAAAAATGTAAAATAAAATTACCTAATAGGTAATATAAATTAAAAGGAGTAAGATTTGGAACTAGTATATAAAAACGATAAAGTAAAGATGCAATGTACTAGTGTAAAAGCAGCTAAAAAATTATTTGGGGGAAATGCTTTATTAGCGACAAGTCTTTTAGCTAGAGTAAATGCACTCGAAAATGCCAAAATAATAAAAGATATAATAGCAATGCCTAATTTTCACTTCCATTCATTAAAAAATAAAGGAAGAAAAAATTTAGAAGGATATTATGCTATTGATGTAAAAACCAGAAAAGATGCATGGAGAATAATTTTAAGACCATTAGATGAAAAAGAACAACCATATGATATTAGTATTGATCAAATAGCGGAGATAGTAGAGATAGTTGAGATAACGGAGGTAAGTAAACATTATGAGTAATTATATTGAATATAATGATAGAATAGCGTTTCATCCTGGTTATTACATAAAAGAAATTATTGATGAGAGTGGAATTACACAAGAAGATTTTGCGAAAAGATTAGATACAACTCCTAAAAATTTAAGTGTATTAATTTCAGGCAAACAAAAATTATCAGTAGATATAGCAATGAAATTGTCAAGAATGTTAGGAACAAGTATAGAATATTGGCTTAATTTGCAGAAAGAATATGATACAATTGTTGCGGAATTTGAATCAGAACAGTTGATGGTTGAGGAGAGAAAACTATTTAAAAAATTAGATTATAAATATTTTAGAGATAATTTTAAATTACCGGATTTTCCTAGAAAAATTGATGAACAAATTAAAGCTGTCAGGGAGTTTTTAGATGTATCTACATTGTCAGTATTTAATAGACGAGATATTGCAGTAAATTTCAGAGAATCAGCAAGTGGATTAAATGAAATAAATACAATAAAAGCAAATATAATGGTGCAAATTGCAATCAATCAAGCTTTAGAAATTAATGCACCAAAGTTTAATAGGGAAAAATTTAATGATGCAATTGAATATGCATTAACGCTAACTATGGAACACGAAAAATTTTATCCAAAAATATATGCTAAATTTAGAGAAGCAGGAGTTATTTTAGTCATTTTACCAAATTTGTCAGGATCTAAAATTAATGGAGCTACAAAGAAAATAGGTAATAATATTATGCTTATGGTAAATGACAGAAGACTATATTCGGATACATTTTGGTTTACATTATTGCATGAAATTGGTCATATTATAAATAAAGATTATGGTATATCGTTTGAAAAGGAAATAGGAGAGCAAGAGCAAGCAGCTGATGAATATGCTGCAAATAAATTAATTCCTGTTCAAGAGTATGCAGAGTTTTTAAAGAATGGACAATTTAATAAATATACAATTTGTGAATTTGCTGAAAAAATAAGAAGAGATCCAGCGATTGTACTGGGAAGATTGCAAAAGGATAAAATTGTGCCATATGATGATAGGGAATTAAATGGATTAAAGCATAAATATAGAGTGAAAATTAATTTGGACTCACATTAAGCATTAACAAGTACGCTTAAGAAATTAGTTTAAATGTAGTCAATACAATTTAAATGTATTGATTAAAAAATATATAATGAGAAGGAAATATATAGAAATAAAAGATGGCATGATTATTTTATACAACATGTGTTACAGTATTTGAGGGAATGGATAAAGTCATGGAATTTGAGGAAATAGATTTTCCTAAGTGAGACAAAAAGGAGATGAAATAAATGGCAATGTATGTTTATAAAGATAAAGAACGGAATGAAAAACTATATGCGAATAATGCTTCAAAAGAAGATAAAGGTATTCGTTTTTATTGTCCTAATCCTAAATGTGATGCCCATATGTATATATGCAGTGTAGATGGTTTTTCGTCTGCACATTTTAAAGCAAAATATAAACAATATCAACACGTAGCTAATTGCCCATTTCATTTTTCAAATGGTTTTAATCCAAATGAGCATGATGAGGATGCTTTTAATTTTGAAAATGCGGTAAAAAATTTAATGTTGACAAACAATCATATAGAAAGAAAATATACATCAAATATACATGATACTAATAAAGTTAACGCAACTAAAAAACCATTAAGAACTATTCGTCAAATATATGATATGTGCAAATCATTTGTTTGTACGGATGAATATAATCATGTTACTATTGGTCAAATGCTTTTAGATAATAGAAGTGCTTATATGTATCCTAAAGGTGTTTTCGGTTATAGAATTATTGAAGGAATGGCAATAAGAGGACGTTTTTATGATTCTGATAAGTTGGAAATTAAAATTGCGGCACCAATAACTGATTTAACTTATAAGTTTATTCTGAAATTTGATGAAGAAGCACTTTTTAAACAAGCTCGAAATATGATTTTTGCAAATAGAGAAAAAATTATTATAGCAGCAGGCGAATGGAAACCATCAGGTAGATTTAATGTTTTCTACACAGATGTTAAAAATAAAAAACAAATGTCAGTTATAAATCAGTAAATATATATGTTTGGGGGATTTGCAGGTATTAAGAAATTACTTTGCAAAGTAAAATATTGAATTAAAATGAAAGATGCGAAAAAGTTTGAAAGCCTAGCTTTATCTTTGCATGTAAAAAGGACTTCTACATTAAGATGGAGAAAATACGAATGAATACAACACTAATCATCATGGCAGCCGGAATCGGCTCCAGATTTGGAGAAGGAATTAAACTGTTAGCCCAGATGGGATCAAATGGAGAGATCATCATGGATTATTCCATTCAAGATGCAAAAGAAGCAGGATTTAATAAAGTAGTCTTTATTATCCTCAAAGACATTTTCAAGGAGTTCGAAGAGATTATTGGAAACAGGATCAAAGAACAGATCGATGTGGAATATGTATTTCAGGAGCTTGATGATCTGCCAGAAGGTTTTGAAGTACCAGAAGGAAGAACAAAACCATGGGGAACAGGACAGGCAGTCTTATGCTGCAAAGATGTAGTGAAAGAACCATTTGTGATCATTAATGCAGACGATTATTATGGAAAAGAAGCATTTGTGAAACTACATGATTTCTTAGTATCCGGAGAAGACCTTGGAAGAGAATTTACCATGGGAATGGGTGGATTCATTTTAAAGAACACATTAAGTGACAATGGAACAGTGACTAGAGGAGTCAGTGTTGTTGATGAGAATGGTTTATTAAGCCAGGTACATGAGACAACAGGAATCGAAATGGGAGAAGACGGACAGATCAAATGTGACAGCAAAGAAGTACAGAAATGGATCAGTCCAGAAGATAAAGTATCCATGAACATGTGGGCAGGATATCCAGAATTTTTAGATTTCTTAGCAGAGGATTTCAAAGATTTCCTTGCGAATGTGGAAGAAGGAGATTTAAAGAGCGAATATCTGTTACCGAATATCGTGGACAAGCTTTTGAAAGAAGAAAGAGCGAACGTGAAGGTGCTGAAGACACAGGATTGTTGGTTTGGAGTTAGATATAAGGAAGATAAAGAGACTGTGCAGGAAGCTTTTAGAGGATTGATTGTAAGCGCTTTATCTAAGGGTGGATTTTCAATCCACATAAATCCTGTCATAATGATTGCTAGATGCTAGTGTTTTACTTCCATCATTTGCTAGATGAATGAAAATGCTAGTACTTTACTACAATTATGGAGGAGTACAATGAGAGCAAAAAGACGTACCGAACAGGAACAGTATGAGATCATCATGGAATGCAAACAGAGCGGGCTTTCTGATCACCAGTGGTGTTTGGAACATGACATCAATCCAGGAACTTTTTATAACTGGGTCCGTCGTTTTCGCAAGCAGGCTTGTGAATTTCCAGCACCAGCAGGAAAAGACCGGTTTCAGGCAATCCATCAGGAAGTTGTAAAAATGGAGATCATTCCAGACCAGTCAACCGATCTTTATGGACTATAATGGTCTCATAAATTAAGACACTTTTTCGGACAGATCTTAATGAATCTGATATACTTAAATCAATACATAAGAAAGGATTCAGTGTCATGTCCAGAAAAAGAAGAAATTTTAGTGCAAAATTTAAATCAGACCTTGTGATCGAGCTACTCAAAGGAGAAAAAGATCTCAATACCTTAGCAACAGAAAACAATATTCAACCAAATCTTCTCCGTAACTGGAAAAGAGAATTCTTGAACAATGCTTCTGCTGTGTTTGACGACAAACGTGAGGAAAATCTTAAGGAAAAGCTTGTCGAAGAACGCAAGGAAAAAGCTGAGTATGCAAAAAAGGTTGGTCAGTTAACCATGCAGGTGGACTGGCTCAAAAAAAAATCTGAAGAAATTTGCGGACCTGACTACGAGAGTAAATTTAGTCCGAAACCTTTTGACGACTAAAGAACTTCCTACTTCTGTTGGCGCCAGCTTACTTGATATCAACCGTACAAGTATTTATTACAAAGGATCTCCAGTATCTGATGATGAACTGGCATGTAAAGAGATCATTGATCATCTCCATACGGATAATCCAACCTGGGGTGCAAGACAGATGTCTGCACAATTAAAAGCCAGAGGATATAGAGTCGGTCGTCGGAAAGCCAGACGATATATGAATGAAATGGACATTCATCCAATCTATCCTAAGATGAATCTGTCTAAGCGTATGCAACAGGCAAAAGTCTGCCCTTATCTACTCCGCAATGCTGTCATCGATAAACCAAATCAGGTATGGTCCATTGACATTACATATATCCCGATCAAACACGGATTTCTGTATCTGACTGCAGTGATCGACTGGTACAGCCGCTGTATCGTCGGATGGGAAGTAGATGATACTCTTGATACCCGAATGGTGCTCAATGCATTAAATAAAGCATTTAAGATAGCCAAACCTCAGATCTTGAACTCAGATCAGGGATGTCAGTTTACCAGCCAGCAATATATCGATTTTGTAAAAGAAAATGGTATCCGTCAGAGTATGGATGGAAAAAGTCGCTGGGCTGATAATATCATGATCGAACGATGGTTTCGAAGTTTTAAGTATGAAGAAGCTTACCTGACACAATATAATAATATCAAAGAAGCCAGAGCAGCTATCAAACGATATGTTCACACCTATAACTTTGAAAGATATCATTCTGCATTGGATTATCACACACCAGCAGAATATTATTATCCTGCAATGCTGATGTCATATGTAGCTTAATTATCTGTAAAGAAAACTAGTTCATCCTACGTACGTCTCTACAGATACAGTAACTTATCAACCTATCAGTTCATTATGAAAGTCTTAGATTTTTGTCTTGACAACTGAACCACTATATTAATACTGACTATAATCTATAGATAAAAGCTTTTCTACATCTTCCAGTAGATTCAAAATATGCATTTTCCTATGACAATTTGGGCATAATGCCACTGTATTACCAACCGAATCACTTCCTCCATCTACCAACCTTTTAATATGATATACCTCAAGAAATGGTTGCCCATTTAAATCATAAAAAGGAGCTTCTTTTTCACACAACTGACATATACCCTTTGCTCTTTTCTTTGTATATTCTCGGATATGAGAATTTCGAGTATAACTTTTAGTTAGCAACGAATGATATTTTACTGCTCTAGAAATATTTAATTCAACCATTTCATTTTTCTTCATATTGCAATAATTTTCCACAATAGATTAAAATCATATAATCCCCATTAGCACGATAGCGATATTTTTTATCCATAAACTCAATTATCATGTCCGATGGATAATTAAATTCTTTAACCATTTTTTCAAAACTACTAATGATTGATTCTTTCGTTCCATATGGCATTGCAGTACAAATCACGCTACCATCTTTCAATTTCCACAATGCCCCATGATCTAATAACCCTGTATAATAATGATTCATTTCATTAGAAACTTCATCATTATTTAAATTTTTTCTGCAACCTCTTGCTTTTGCAATCGCACCATACTTTAGCACTCTCAGAAAATATGAAGCACTAATATTAATTGGCTGTGACCAATTAACTCCCACAATGCCAAAATCATTATAAAACTGTTGAAATTTTTCTCGTGAATCTATATATACTGATTTACTCAACTTACTAATTTTTTCAAATTTCATATCCACATTGCCCCATTTCTTTCAAACAATAACATACGTTTTTCTATTCAATTGATCTATATATTTTTGTTTGCATGAACTTAATTATGAGTTTCTCAAAATTTATAACTTTTGATATCTAAAATATATCATTTATTCTTCTAAATTTGGCATCCAACCTTCATCATAATTAACTGAACGAAGAAATGTTGTTCCATTTCCTAATATCAAATAGGTTTTTCCATTGCGCATAATAAATCCTTGTTTCTGTTCTGCGTCTGTAAGCTCTATGGGTTCAGATTCAATTACTCTTATATCACAATAATTCAAATTAGCTAAATTAAATTGCTTTGTTTCATCATATTCTGTTAATATTTTCTCTGCATCAAGAATAACTGATGGATATGCACAATTATACAACAACTTTATAACCGTGATATTATGAATCTTCCCGTCACTATCTTCCATTATTAAATGAGCATTGCATCCTATAGTTATCTGATAATAATTTGTTGTAAAATCTTTAAATATACTAACAGCTATCTCATGACTCATTAATTTTGATTCTTTATCAAAATACTGGCCTTTTGCAACATTACGATTACGTTTAAGAAACTCTAAATTCGAAATTCGACAGTCCGTGTGATTATTGTTTATATGATCAACTACATATCCTTTTTCTGTCATTTTTTTTAGCATTTCTTCTCCATACCATTTACTCATAATATATCTATGTAATCCCCCACCCAGTGTAGCATTATATGGATATCCATCTTTTAACCTCCAAACATGATTTTTAATCTCATCCACATAATCATCCCTATATGTAGTTTCCACCGTTGTATCCCAGTCATCTCTCATAATAAAAATCGTATCTCCACGTACTTCAAACGTATTAACTGTATTTTTCATTAAATCATCTCCATTTATTGATACTTTTCTGTTCTTTCTATACATATTTCTTCATTATAATCAAAAATAATCCCTACTGTTTGTGATCTCTCAAAATGTCCATGATATGATTTTACTTGCGTCCAAGTATTGATCATTTTATTGTCCATATAGTTCTTGAATACCCATACCTCTCTGTATATTTTTATTAAAATTGCACAAGAAAGCTTGGATTTATCAGCTTTCCGGATACTCTTTAAATTAATTAGCTGATCAAAATACAACCTTATGGATAGTGAATAAGGTATCTTTTTGTACCATTCATAGAAAAATTGGTATAAAAAGAAGACATCTTGATATTTTTATGGTTGCCTTCTTTGTTTACCCATTTTCTCTACAGCAACAAACCTCTCATGTCTGACAGGATCATCCATTTGCTATGATTGGAGTCCTAAATTCCTTCGTTCTGTCTATCCATAGCTGGGCTGCCACTTATGCTTAAGTACAGGATCTTTGTCCTATGGTCTGTATCTCCTGTGGCTAAACTGGCTATACTTTTTTCAACGATACAGTTACATCCCTGGCCACAGCACCAATCTCCTTGGCGGACGCTTTCCTGTTTTCAGGTTTATTTCTTTCTTGTTAGGCTGCCTGTGGCAGTTGGGTTGGACGATGAATATCCTCTATCATTTTTGATCCATTGTAGACAACACCCTTCGTCATGATTGCAAAGAATACCCGGATCAGCTTACATCCAACGGCTATCATTGCCTGTCGGCCTTTCAGTGGATTCTTTATCCGTTTTCTGTAATAATCATAGATCGATCTGAATTCTTTATTGCTCTGTATCAATGGTAATACTATCTGATATATGATTTTTCGCAGTTTCTTCCGACCCCGCTTGCTGATCATTGTACGACCTTTGTGTTTTCCAGAGCTGTTCTCTACCAGTTCAAATCCAGCATACTTCTGGATCTGTTTCGGGTTTTTAAAGCGACTGATATCCCCGACTTCTGATATGAAACCAGCTACAGTTACTAATCCGACACCATCAACTGACAGCATCTTTTCTGCATTTGGTATCTGCATGATCAGTTCTTCCATCACAGATGTAACCATTTCCAGTTGTTGCTTCTTTACCTTATAATCTTCCAGCAACATCTGAATCTCCATGACTGCACCCTGACCTTCTGATTTTCCAATACTATCATGCGCAGCATCTACCAGGGTCTTTGCCCTATTAAAACTGGCGCCTTTGCCACGCACTTTATGTTCTCTCCATATCTTTATAATGTTATCTACACCCAGTGCTGTCACCATAGTCGGTAATGATACTTCCTCAAGGATCATCATTCCTGTTGTTGTATCAAATTTCTTGTATACGGTAAG
>OGTB01001755.1_pt1 | contig 13747 bp, 10 predicted proteins | sample 1553611 | NCBI WGS metagenome assembly OGTB01 (sample SAMEA2580032, study PRJEB22360) | human gut metagenome | biome: human gut; feature: human-associated habitat; material: faeces | place: Denmark | collected 2008/2010 | reverse complement strand
GACGGCTAAAATAAAATTTGCTTAATCTCAATTATCATGCGTTAATAGCTGCGTCGGTTTGAAAGACAGACAGCATACAAAGTAGTTTACTAAAGCAGTTCTCATTATCAGGCATTATCCCCTTCTTTTGAGTCTCTCTCCTGAACACTAAGTAGTTTCTGTATTAAAGCCCTGTTTGCCGAAAGGCCCAAAATGAAGGAAGTAAAATATGTCTAATAAAATGACTGGTTTAGTAAAATGGTTTAACGCAGATAAAGGTTTTGGCTTTATCACTCCTGATGATGGCAGCAAAGACGTTTTCGTCCATTTCACCGCCATCCAGAGCAATGAATTCCGCACGCTGAACGAAAATCAGAAAGTTGAATTTTCTATTGAGCAGGGGCAACGTGGTCCCGCGGCAGCGAACGTTGTTACGCTCTAAGGTTGCCGTTATTACTCAACATCTCCATTTCCGCTGTCCATGTTGTCATGGTTCACAGTACCGCACATCGGCATTCGATGTGACGGAGCGAAATCCTTTAGGGGCAAAGTGTATTTTTTGTAAATCGACGATGATCACCTTTGATAACGTCGCGCTGCAAATACGCACTGAGCATGCGCCGCTGGATTTCACAAAATAATATCAGGCTCCCTCGTGGAGCCTTTTTTATATCTGCCTTATTTTTCTTCAACGCTGTATGTATAGTAAGCGATAACCTGTTGATTATTGAATCTTTCGGGGAGATGGCTTATAACATTTCTTACCTGACCAGGGTACCGGGAACCAACACCTTACTGGCGTGTTGCTGTCTTTTAAGACCAGAAGAGGTTAACAGTGAATATTGAAGAGTTAAAAAAACAAGCCGAAACGGAAATCGCTGACTTTATCGCGCAAAAAATCGCCGAGCTGAACAAGAATACAGGGAAAGAAGTCTCTGAAATTCGCTTCACCGCACGAGAAAAAATGACCGGGCTTGAAAGTTATGATGTCAAAATCAAAATAATGTGATTTTGTGAACATCACCCCGTGCGAGGTGATGTTCCGCTTGTTGCTAATTTAGTGACCAATCATTGGCGCTTGTGGAATTAAGCGTCGGTACAATTCTTCCGGCACCGGGCTTTGCCATACACCTGCATACATTGCGTAACCAATCACCGCAAACATAATCCCCAGAACCAGTAGCGTCATTAACCAGCCAGACAACGCAAAGGCTTTTTTATTTGCCGCAGGTTTTTGCAGTGAAAAGGTCAATGTTGAGGCTACCGGACATGACTCTACGCAAGTCATACAACCGGTACATTCCACGGTTCGTACCTGAATTAATTTATCGACCGGGATCCGCGATGGGCAATTTTTTGCGCATTTGCCACAATCGATACAACTTTCGGCATTGCGACGAATCTTAAACGGTGATAATAGCGAAACCACGCCCATCAGCGCGCCATATGGGCAAAGATAACGACACCAGGCATGGCGAATAAACAGGCTGGCAATCAGCAAAACGATCACGCTGATTAATGTCGCTGTCCCCATATGGCGAAAGAAATCGAGCATTTTAACGTCCATCACCACGCTGTAGGGCGACAACATAAAATAGTGAATCGCCTGAGCGGGCATCAATAACGCAATATAGAGAAAAAAACTCAACAGCAAATACTTCACGCCGCGCAGAGGAATATCCAGCCAGCGGGGAAGGACACATTGCCGACCAAACAGTTTGTTACCGAGATCGCCGATTAATTCAGAAAGCGTACCAACCGGGCATAACCATGAACAAAAGGCCTTTTTGAGTAATAGACTGATGACGATAAAAGCGACCAATAACAGCATCGCGGCGGCGTGGACGGACGGTAACTGACCTGTTGCAAGGCTATATTTCAGATTCATCAGACCGGCAATCGGTAGCCAGCCTTCGATACCTCCCGGTCTGGCGACAAATGTCGTACTACCTGCCGTTTCGTAATAGCGCACCCAATACCAGAACGTGATGGCAATATAAATATTCATTGCCAACAGCAATAATTGCGTCGCTTTACGCCAGGTCGTGGCATTGCGCCAGTTATTCCACGGTAATTTGCCGCCCGTCGTGCCTGGCCGCCGCTGCCAGCGGGTTCTTCTTTTCTCTGTCATGATTTTGCCAGTCCGTTAAGTTGCATACCAAATGCCACTATTCTAGTTGTTCTTAACTGGCTGATATTGATTCAAATCGCGTTCAGGTCTTTCTTATTTAACCATGCTTTCAGAGCGGCAACACTGCGTGTAATTTCTTCGTGTGGAAGGGGGGCAGATAATGGCTGCTGCTCCAGTTGTGCGCAAAGCTGGCTGGCGCTACGCATTCCCAGACTCGTGCAACTGCTTTTTAGCTGATGTGCGGCACGCTTTATTTTTTCGCTGTTCTGGCTGGCGCGGGCAATGTCGATTTCATCGAGAAGCGGCAGGGCATGTTGTTTAAATAATATCAGCCATTCGTGGATCTTCTCCGTCCCCATCAACTGAGCATCTTCATTGAGTTGCGATACATCCAGCGGTTGATCGTTATTGACTTGCAGTTGGAGATAGTGCGCCAGTAACTGACCGAGCACTTCACGCGGCACCGGTTTAGGGATAATCCCGCGAAATAATGAACTGGTACGCTGGCGCAACGTTTCGTCGATGACATGAGCGCTAAAGCCAATCAAAACCAGCGACGGATATTGCTGTGCCAGTTGCCGGGCAAGCGTAATGCCGTCGATATCGGGCAGATCAAAATCCACCAGTGCGGCAGCAAACGGTTCGCTATTTTGCAACGTCTCTATCGCGTGCGCGGCATTTCCTACCGCAACGACCTGCGCCCCACTGGTGTTCAGCATCTCGACGGTAATTCGTTGGGTTAGCGGGTTATCTTCAATTAACAGCAAACGTAAACCGTCCAGACGCACCGCCTGATTGACTGTTTTTGGCACGGGAGCAGTGGCAACACGTAACGGCAAGCGTAAACAAAAACAGCTTCCAACTTCCGGCGTGCTGGTGGCGCTCAGTTCGCCGCCCATCGCCTGGGCCAGACGGCTACTGATGGTCAGCCCCAGCCCGGTGCCGCCGCGTTTGCCGCTAACCTGAACAAATGGCTGGAAGATTTCAGCCAGTTTCGTGGGATCAATACCGCAGCCGCTGTCTTCCACTTCGACCAGCCATTGTTCGCCATCAGTGCGACTACGCAGGATAATGTGCCCTTCGTCGGTGAAACGCAGAGCGTTGCTCAACAGGTTGGTAATGACCTGACGAATACGCCGCGGATCGCCCATTAACGCAGTCGGTACATCGTCGGCAATTGCTGTTGCCAGGTGAATCGGGCGACCTTTCACCCGTCCGCTCATTAATTGCAGGGTACTTTCCAGCAGCGGGCGCGGTTCAAAGGGTTCATCGCTGACCGAAACATTCTTGCCGCCTGCTTCGATAGCCGAATAATCGAGAATATCGTTGAGGATGGTCAGCAACGATTCACCAGAGTCAGTAATTGCGCGCAAATCATCGCGCTGGGCGTTAAGTGTGGGGTTATCTGCCAGCAGCTGTGCGGTGCCGAGAATACCGTACAGCGGTGTGCGGATCTCATGACTCATCGCCGCCAGAAACGCCGATTTTGCCTGGCTGGCTTTTTCTGCTTCCGCCCGTGCCTGTCGGTGTTCTATCACCAGTTCCTGCAATTCAGCTGTACGCGCTTTGACCTGCGCCGCCAGCTGTTCGCGGTGGCGATTCAGAGCATGAACACTGCTGCGAAACGCATCCATCAGCCGCCCGATGGTGTCCAGCTCCCGCACGCCAGCGGTTTCCGGAAAAGGGGAGTCGATATCACCGTCCAGTAAGCGTTGCAGCGCCTGCGTTTGTTCGGCAAGTGGACGCGTGACTGAGCGATAAACCACGCGCCAGAGGATCAGAATCAATGCACAAAGTGAAACTATCCCCAGTAATAACAGGCTGTATTGCCCGCGTGCACTGGCTTTTTCCAGATGTGCCAGCCCGTGCTGATTGCGCAGCTCAATGGTATCGACCAGCTGACTGACTTCGCTACTAAACTGCGCGAACTGGGCGATGTTATTTTGGGCGAGAGTTTGCAGGCGATTGCTGATTTCACTGTCCTGCTGATACAGCGCCAGCAAATCGCTATATTGGCTAACGGAAGTTAACGTTGTTGCGACCTGAGCACGAACTCCCGGATCTTCAATGCGTATTTGCCGACGTTGCAGAATTTTCACCGCATTATTGAGCTGCTTTTCCAGCGTTGGCGCATTTTTCTGGATCTGTTCCAACCCCAGATTCATCACCATTTGCTGCACCCGCAGGGCGCTAAGGCGCAGTTCATTCATCTGGTTAACATACTCAAGATCGATATCAATCAGCCGATCGAGTGCACTTTCTGCGGCCTGACGCTGATGTTGTTCGATCAAATCGTAAATCCCGGCCTGGGTCGCTCCGGCGGAGGTTGCCGCATTATTCGCCTGACCTTGCGCCAGGCGTGCGATTTCATCAGCGGCGGCGACTATCTGCTGACTGAGTTGCTGTTGTTGCTGGCGCAGTTGCAAACGCTGTCCCACCAGTTCCCCTTGCTGACGTAACGAACGGGAGATCTCCTGCTCCTGTTGTTCAATAGCGGTGGTATCAAAACCTTGTTCCCGTAACGCTTGCAGCAACGCATTAATCTTCAGGCTTTGTGCGGTGAGCATTCGCCCCTGCGCCTGCCACATCTTTTCGTTATCGGCACTGGTCAGGTTCTGCGCGGCGAAAAGTTCCCAGGCGCTGGCTTCGCTCAACTGGCGCGCCATATTCATGGTAGGAATCAATGCCTGAGTGTTGTCTTTTTCCACCTGGCTGATAAAGCGCAGGTTGTACCATCCCACCAGGGTACTGGTCAGGGTTAACAGTGCCATCAGGGCAAAGCCCATCCAGAGTCTTCGGGTCAGGGTTAAATTCACGGTCGGTGCACTTAAGATGAAAAAGGTTGAGTCGCAAAGCGGAATGCATCTAGCATAAAGCCTTATTATTGATGAGGCTATCATGCGCGTACTGCTATTTTTACTTCTTTCCCTTTTCATGTTGCCTGGTTTTTCGGCTGATAACCTGTTGCGCTGGCATGATGCGCAGCATTTCTCGGTGCAACCCTCTACGCCGCTTAAAGCCAAACGTGCATGGAAACTGTGCGCGCTTTATCCCAGCCTGAAAGATTCATACTGGTTATCGTTGAACTATGGTATGCAGGAGGCTGCTCGCCGCTACGGTGTGGATTTAAAAGTGCTGGAGGCAGGCGGCTACAGCCAGTTGGCTACCCAGCAAGCACAAATCGACCAGTGTAAACAGTGGGGCGCAGAGGCCATTTTGCTCGGTAGTAGCACGACGTCATTTCCCGATCTGCAAAAGCAGGTAGCAAGTCTGCCGGTGATCGAACTGGTAAATGCTATTGATGCTCCCCACGTGAAAAGCCGCGTTGGTGTGCCCTGGTTTCAGATGGGCTATCAACCAGGGCGATATCTGGTGCAATGGGCGCACGGTAAACCACTGAACGTGCTGTTGATGCCCGGCCCCGATAACGCTGGGGGCAGTAAGGAGATGGTCGAAGGTTTTCGAGCAGCCATTGCCGGAAGCCCGGTGCGTATTGTCGATATTGCGCTCGGTGACAACGATATTGAAATCCAGCGTAACCTGTTGCAGGAGATGCTGGAACGCCATCCAGAAATCGACGTCGTTGCCGGAACGGCCATTGCGGCAGAGGCGGCAATGGGGGAAGGGCGTAACCTGAAAACGCCGCTTACCGTGGTGTCGTTTTATCTTTCACATCAGGTGTATCGCGGGCTGAAGCGGGGAAGAGTGATTATGGCTGCCAGCGATCAAATGGTCTGGCAGGGGGAACTGGCGGTTGAGCAGGCCATCAGGCAATTACAGGGGCAATCGGTGTCTGATAATGTCAGCCCACCGATTTTAGTTCTGACGCCGAAAAATGCCGACCGCGAACATATCCGCCGCTCGCTGTCACCGGGGGGATTTCGTCCGGTCTATTATTATCAGCACACATCAGCGGCTAAGAAATAACCTTCGCCATGTTGTGTCACCAGTAAATCCGCGCTGAGTTTATGGCGTAAACGACGAATTAACACATCGACGGTGCGCAGGTCAGGGTTTTCCACCCGACGCGCAGAAAGCATACGCAGCAGACGTTCACGGCTGAGAATTTCGCCCGGATTCGTCACAAATGCCACCAACATTTCATACTCTGCGCGGGTCAGTTTAATCGGCTCGCCATCCCGCTCCAGCGTATGGCGCGACACATTCAGGCAATAACCGGCAAAGCGATAGCAGTTGTCCTGAGTGTGCGGTTGCGCCTGCCGCGCGAGGTCGATTCGCCAGAGCAGATTTTTCACTCGTACCACCAGTTCGCGCAGTTCCAGCGGTTTGGTGACGTAATCGTCTGCGCCCATTTCCAGTCCAACAATACGGTCAATCCGATCGCTGCGTCCCGTAACCAGAATAATCCCCACCGTTGAGCGTTCTCGCAGGGCGCGGGTTAACATCAGGCCATTTTCATCGGGCAAGTTGATATCCAGCAGAATTAAATCCACCGGCTGATTCTGCATAATTTCCCGCAGCCCGGCACCGCTCGCCGTAACGGAAACGGTATACCCCTCCTGAGTGAAGTAGGTTTGTAATCGCGCCTGGGTAACCGGCTCATCTTCAACAATAACAATGTGATGTGGCATCAGAGGGTTTTACTCATTCTGTTCATATCTGTTCATATTCTGCCGTAAGCCGTTCATCCTGACCAGTGCCGCTGTTCATATTTGCTCATTAAGATCGCTTCACTAAACCATAATTTTACAGGGGCTATTATGCGGAAACTCTGGAACGCGCTACGCCGACCCAGTGCTCGTTGGTCGGTACTGGCGCTGGTCGCTATTGGGATTGTGATCGGCATTGCGCTGATTGTGTTACCTCACGTTGGGATCAAAGTCACCAGCACAACCGAATTTTGTGTCAGTTGCCACAGCATGCAACCGGTATATGAAGAATATAAACAGTCGGTGCATTTCCAGAACGCCTCCGGCGTGCGTGCCGAATGCCATGACTGCCATATTCCGCAGGATATTCCGGGCATGGTGAAGCGTAAACTGGAAGCCAGCAACGACATCTATCAGACCTTTATTGCCCACTCCATTGATACACCTGAGAAATTCGAAGCCAAGCGCGCGGAACTTGCCGAGCGTGAATGGGCGCGAATGAAAGAAAACAACTCGGCAACCTGCCGTTCTTGCCATAACTACGACGCGATGGATCATGCGAAGCAGCATCCGGAAGCGGCACGTCAGATGAAGGTAGCGGCGAAAGATAACCAATCCTGCATCGACTGTCACAAAGGTATTGCCCACCAGCTGCCGGACATGAGTAGCGGCTTCCGTAAGCAGTTCGATGAGCTGCGCGCCAGTGCTAATGACAGTGGTGACACGCTGTACTCCATTGATATCAAACCGATTTATGCGGCGAAGGGCGATAAAGAAGCGTCTGGTTCTCTGCTGCCCGCCTCGGAAGTGAAAGTCCTTAAACGTGACGGCGACTGGCTGCAAATTGAAATCACCGGCTGGACGGAAAGTGCCGGACGTCAGCGTGTACTCACCCAGTTCCCTGGCAAACGCATCTTTGTTGCCTCGATTCGTGGCGATGTTCAGCAGCAGGTGAAAACGCTGGAGAAAACCACTGTTGCCGACACCAATACCGAGTGGAGCAAATTACAGGCCACGGCGTGGATGAAGAAAGGCGACATGGTGAACGATATCAAACCAATCTGGGCGTATGCGGATTCGCTGTACAACGGCACCTGTAACCAGTGCCACGGCGCACCAGAAATCGCCCACTTTGACGCTAACGGCTGGATCGGCACGCTCAACGGCATGATTGGCTTTACCAGCCTCGATAAACGAGAAGAACGCACCTTGCTGAAATATCTGCAAATGAATGCGTCCGATACCGCAGGTAAAGCTCACGGCGATAAGAAGGAAGAAAAATAATGAAAAATAACGATCTCTTTCAGGCATCACGTCGGCGTTTTCTGGCACAACTTGGCGGCTTAACTGTCGCCGGGATGCTGGGACCGTCACTGTTAACGCCGCGTCGTGCGACTGCGGCGCAAGCGGCTGCTGAGGCCATCACCTCGAAAGAGGGCATTCTGACCGGATCGCACTGGGGGGCTATCCGCGCAACGGTGAAGGATGGTCGCTTTGTGGCAGCGAAACCGTTTGAGCTGGATAAATATCCGTCGAAAATGATCGCCGGACTGCCGGATCACGTACACAATGCGGCGCGTATTCGCTATCCGATGGTGCGCGTGGACTGGCTGCGTAAGCGCCATCTGAGCGACACCTCCCAGCGCGGCGATAACCGTTTTGTGCGCGTGAGTTGGGATGAAGCCCTCGACATGTTCTATGAAGAACTGGAACGCGTACAGAAAACTCACGGGCCGAGTGCCTTGCTGACCGCCAGTGGTTGGCAATCGACGGGGATGTTCCATAACGCTTCGGGGATGCTGGCGAAAGCTATTGCCTTGCATGGTAATAGCGTTGGTACGGGCGGAGATTACTCTACTGGTGCTGCGCAGGTGATCCTGCCGCGCGTAGTCGGTTCGATGGAAGTGTATGAACAGCAAACCTCCTGGCCGCTGGTATTGCAGAACAGCAAAACCATTGTGCTGTGGGGCTCCGATTTGCTGAAAAACCAGCAAGCGAACTGGTGGTGCCCGGATCACGATGTTTATGAATATTACGCGCAGTTGAAAGCGAAAGTCGCCGCCGGTGAAATTGAGGTCATTAGCATCGATCCGGTTGTTACATCCACCCATGAGTATCTGGGGCGCGAACATGTGAAGCACATTGCGGTTAACCCGCAAACTGACGTGCCGCTGCAACTGGCGCTGGCGCATACACTGTACAGTGAAAACCTGTACGACAAAAACTTCCTCGCTAACTACTGTGTGGGCTTTGAGCAGTTCCTGCCGTATCTGCTGGGCGAGAAAGACGGTCAGCCGAAAGATGCCGCATGGGCTGAAAAACTGACCGGCATTGATGCCGAAACCATTCGTGGGCTGGCGCGGCAGATGGCGGCGAACAGAACGCAGATTATTGCTGGCTGGTGCGTTCAGCGTATGCAGCACGGTGAACAGTGGGCGTGGATGATTGTCGTTCTGGCGGCGATGCTGGGGCAAATTGGCCTGCCAGGTGGTGGCTTTGGTTTTGGCTGGCACTATAACGGCGCAGGCACGCCGGGGCGTAAAGGCGTTATTCTGAGTGGTTTCTCCGGCTCTTCGTCGATTCCGCCTGTTCACGACAACAGTGATTACAAAGGCTACAGCAGCACCATTCCGATTGCCCGTTTTGTCGATGCGATCCTCGAACCGGGGAAAGTGATCAACTGGAACGGTAAATCGGTAAAACTGCCGCCGCTGAAAATGTGTATTTTTGCCGGAACTAACCCGTTCCATCGCCATCAGCAGATCAACCGCATTATTGAAGGCTGGCGCAAACTGGAAACGGTTATCGCCATAGATAACCAGTGGACCTCAACCTGCCGTTTTGCCGATATCGTGCTGCCAGCAACCACACAGTTTGAGCGTAACGATCTCGACCAGTACGGCAACCACTCCAACCGTGGCATTATCGCCATGAAACAGGTCGTGCCGCCGCAGTTTGAGGCGCGCAACGACTTTGATATTTTCCGCGAGCTGTGCCGTCGCTTTAATCGCGAAGAAGCCTTTACCGAAGGGCTGGACGAAATGGGCTGGCTGAAACGCATCTGGCAGGAAGGTGTACAACAGGGCAAAGGACGCGGCGTTCATCTGCCAGCGTTTGATGACTTCTGGAATAACAAAGAGTATGTCGAGTTTGACCATCCGCAGATGTTTGTTCGCCACCAGGCATTCCGCGAAGATCCGGATCTCGAACCGCTGGGCACGCCGAGTGGCCTGATTGAGATCTATTCGAAAACCATCGCTGATATGAACTACGACGATTGTCAGGGGCATCCGATGTGGTTTGAGAAAATCGAACGCTCCCACGGTGGGCCCGGTTCGCAGAAGTATCCGTTGCATCTGCAATCTGTGCATCCGGATTTCCGACTTCACTCGCAGTTATGTGAGTCGGAAACTCTGCGTCAGCAATATACGGTAGCGGGTAAAGAGCCAGTGTTCATTAACCCGCAGGATGCCAGCGCGCGCGGTATTCGTAACGGTGATGTGGTACGCGTCTTTAACGCTCGCGGTCAGGTGTTGGCAGGGGCAGTAGTTTCTGACCGCTATGCACCCGGCGTGGCGCGAATTCACGAAGGGGCATGGTACGATCCAGATAAAGGCGGCGAGCCTGGTGCGCTGTGCAAATACGGTAACCCCAACGTGTTGACCATCGACATCGGTACTTCGCAGCTGGCGCAGGCGACCAGTGCGCACACTACGCTGGTGGAAATTGAGAAGTACAACGGAACAGTGGAGCAGGTAACGGCGTTTAACGGCCCCGTGGAGATGGTGGCGCAGTGCGAATATGTTCCCGCGTCGCAGGTGAAATTATGACCACGCTGACAGCACAACAGATAGCCTGTGTTTACGCCTGGCTGGCGCAGTTGTTCTCCCGTGAACTGGACGATGAACAACTGATGCAAATCGCCAGTGCGCAGATGGCTGAATGGTTTTCGTTGCTGAAAAGCGAACCGCCGCTCACTGCGGCGGTAGATGAGCTGGAAAACCGTGTTGCCACTCTGACAGTACGTGACGATGCCCGTCTGGAACTGGCCGCTGACTTTTGCGGCCTGTTTCTGATGACCGACAAACAAGCGGCGCTGCCTTATGCATCGGCCTACAAACAGGACGAGCAAGAGATTAAACGCTTGTTAGTTGAGGCGGGGATGGAAACCAGCGGCAATTTCAACGAACCGGCAGATCATCTGGCGATCTATCTCGAGTTGTTGAGTCATCAGCATTTTTCGCTAGGAGAGGGGACCGTTTCTGCGCGAAGAATCGACAGTTTGCGGCAAAAAACACTGACGGCACTGTGGGAATGGTTACCAGAGTTTGCTGCGCGTTGCCATCAGTACGACAGTTTCGGTTTTTACGCGGCACTAAGCCAGTTATTGCTGGTGTTAGTGGAGTGCGACCACCAAAACAGATAACGTCGTTTGTGCGCCTGAAAAGACGCGTTTAGCGTCGCATCAGGCATTATGGCGCAGTTGCCGGATGCGTCATCACATCCGGCAAACACACATTATGGATGAGCTACAAACCGGGAAAGCCGCTGGCGCAGCAGGCGGTTTTCCTGCTTCAGGTGCGCAATATCATCCATTAACGTCAGCGCCACCGCGATCCCCGGCCAGTCCAGAGCCAGTTCATGACGCAGGCGTACTGCGCGTTGCACCACAATGGCGGCATGGTCGTCAAATACCCAGGTTGTTTCCTGGATCTCACGCGGTTCAACCACTCCCAAACCGACAATTTCATTCAACTCCTCTTCAGAGATGCCGGTATGCAGGCAAAATTCGGTAATAGTAAAAGTCACCGTAACATTAGCCATCATGCTTTCCCCCAATCTTTACGTGGATCAAAAGACGACTGGGCGTCTGCCAGTTGTTGCCACAGCGCGGCAGTGTTTTCATCCGGTTTCGGCGGCATCACGATTTTCAGTACCGCATACAGATCGCCGGTCTGTTTTTTGCTCACCAGACCTTTGCCTTTAACGCGCAATCGTTGCCCGGCCTGACTGCCAGGTGGGATAGTCAGCAAAATGCTTTCTTTCAGTGTTGGAACGGTGACTTTAGCACCCAGCGCCGCTTCCCACGGGCTAACCGGCACCACAATTTCCAGATCCTGGCCGACAATATCGAACAGCGGATGTGGCGCAATATGAATCACCAGCCACAAATCGCCATTTGGACCGCCGTTTTCGCCCGGCGTCCCCTGGCCTTTCAGGCGGATGCGTTGACCATTGCCGACGCCCGCCGGGATCTTCACATTCAGCGTTTTCGGGATTTCCTGTTCGATCATGCCAAAGGCGTTATAAACCGGCAGGTTATAGCTGATGGTACGCTTATGCTCAGTAAGCGTTTCTTCGAGGAATACCGCCACTTCGATTTCAATATCGTGGCCGCGTGTGGCGGGGCGTTGACGGCTCTGGCGGGCATGCTGACCGAAAATTGAAGAGAAGATATCGTCAAAATCTTCGGCGTTAAAACTCTGACCGTCTCCATGCTGGAACTGACGGCTAAATTGCGGATCGTTGCGATGTTGCCACATCTGATCATACTCAGCGCGACGTTGTTCATCACTCAACACTTCCCAGGCTTCAGCGACCTCTTTGAAGCGGGCTTCGGCATCCGGTTCTTTGCTGACATCAGGATGGTATTTGCGGGCCAGTCGACGATAGGCGGTCTTGATTGTCTTGAGATCGTCCGTCGGTTTCACGCCCATGATGGCGTAATAATCCTTTAATTCCATAGCGTTATCTCGCGTAAATCAACACAAATTGAAGGAACCCCTGTAAGGTAACTCCTATAAGTGTAGGGTAATCCTCAAAATTTCATATGCCAACACAGAATATGTTATTGAAATCATCGCGGAGAGGAGGTCGCCTCAAGGTGGGATGTTGAACATATTTTAAACAGGTGAAAAAGGGTGAGCGATTTTTGATAGTTGAAACAGGCACTTTAAGTTTAATTGGGGCGTCATTATTTATTAAATTTTATAGGCGCTATATATGAGTAGTAATATACATGGAATTAGTTGCACTGCAAATAATTATTTGAAAGAAGCATGGAGCAATATAAAAAATGAGCACGAAAAAAATCAAAAATATTCAATCACGCTTTTTGAAAACACACTGGTGTGTTTTATTCAGTTGTATAAAGAAATCAGACGTCAACAAGCTGAAGACTACATTCCATGCCTGGAATGCGATTCACTAGAAAAAGAATTTGAGGAAATACAGAATGATAATGATTTATCATTATTTATGAAAACATTGCGTACTAATGATAAACAAATTTATTCAGGGGTTTCAGGAGGTATTACATATACTATACAATATGTTGAAGATGTTAATATTGTTAGAGTGTCCTTACCGGGCAGAGGGTCAGAGTCTATCACAGATTTTAAAGGTTATTATTGGTATGGCTTTATGGAATATATTGAAAACATTACTGCGTGTGATGATGTTTTTTCTGAGTATTGTTTAGATGATAATGAAAATATGAGTATCCAGCCAGCGCGGATAAATACGCCGGGAATATCTGATTTGGATTCTGGCATTGATTTGTCTGGTATATCTTTTATTCAGAGTGAAACTAACCAGGCATTAGGATTAAAATATGCTCCTGTAGATGGCGATGGATATTGTCTGTTAAGAGCTATACTGGTTTTAAAACAACATGATTATTCATGGGCGCTGGTCAGTTATAAGACGCAAAAGGAAGTTTACGACGAATTCATTAAAATGGTTGATAAAAAAACGATCGAGGTTCTTGTTGATACGGCATTCTATAATCTCAGGGAAAGGCCTTTAGATGAGGTGTTTCCATGGGATTTCATCGATATCGGCGTAACAAAAGAATTCCTGAAACAAGAGTGGAATCATGCAATGAATGCAGAAGTAACACCGAACTGCCGTATGAAATGTTCCGGCTGCGGTGTCGCAAAATGGAAAGGAGGTGTCTGTGTTGAAAGTAAGAATTAAATTCCGTAAATATGGAGTCATGCGTTTCATCGGACACCTGGACGTGATG
>OGTB01001746.1_pt1 | contig 13806 bp, 8 predicted proteins | sample 1553611 | NCBI WGS metagenome assembly OGTB01 (sample SAMEA2580032, study PRJEB22360) | human gut metagenome | biome: human gut; feature: human-associated habitat; material: faeces | place: Denmark | collected 2008/2010 | reverse complement strand
GGGGCCCGCCGTGCTGGACCGCAACGGCCGTTTTGCGGGCATTGCAGGGGAGCATGGCACGGTGTCCCCGGCGGGCAGCGGAGCGGGGGCAGTCCCGGCTCTGGTGGGGCAGGCCCTTGGCACGCTGACCCGCCAGAACGGAGTCCTGTGGGTGACCGGCCTGCCCTGCAGCTGTAAGGCGGCAGCGGGGGAGTTGGCCGTTACCGCGCAGGGACAGTATTGGGCCGGGCAGCTGGCAGCAGCGCCCCAGCCCGACCCCGGCGGCCTGACCCTGCGCGCCCCGCTGGAAGATACTGCCGATGAAACCGACTGCCTGTATTTCATCGGGGGCTGACAGCTGCGGCAAAACCTTGTATAATACCCATATGGCAAAAGGACAGACCAAAGAACGATCAGACCAGAGCAGGCAGTGGCCTGCCGGGAGGTGCGCATGAAAAAAGACGGCAAAAAGAGGGTGTGGTTCCTGCTGATTTTCTGCACTGCCGTGTTTGCGGCATTTTTGGTGCGGCTGTACTGGATGCAGTTTACCATGGCGGATCACTATGCTAAAAAGCTGGAACAGGCATCTCAGACCAGCTATACCGTGCGCATCCCGGCCGCGCGGGGAAGCATTGTGGACCGCAGCGGCACGGCGCTGGTGCAGGATGACACCGTGTATGACCTGGCGCTCTGCGTTCCGGCCCCACCGGACACCGAGATGGCGCAGACCCTGCAAACGTTAAAAGAACTGGATCTAGGCGGCAAGGATGTGGAAACACAGCTTGCCGCCTTTTGTTCTGCCGTTTCGGCGGGGGAACTGCCGCTGGCTGAAAATCTGACCCAGGCACAGTGCCAGAGCCTGCTGGCTGCCGGTCTGCCCCAGAGCGGGGCGGTGCGGCTGACTGCCCGCGGTACCCGTACGGCGGTGGATGGCACCCTCGCTCCGCAGCTGCTGGGCGGCGTGGGGGCCATGAGTGCCGAGCAATGGGCACAGAAAAAGGCCCAAGGCCTTGCCATGGATGAATCCATCGGCCAATGGGGGCTGGAAGCCGCCTGGGAGGATGCTTTGCGCGGCAGAGCGGGAAGCCTGAAAGTGACGGTGGATCGGAGCCGCCATACGCGGATCGAAACTGTGCAGACTACCCCGCAGGCCGGGGGCACCCTGCATCTCTATCTGGATGCTGACCTGCAGCGCACCCTGCGCAGCGCATTGCAGCAGCAAATTGAAACTTTACAGGCCACAAAGCCGGAAGGCAAGGGCAAAGAAGCCTGCGCAGGGGCGGCTGTGGTGGTGGATGTGCAGACCGGCGGCGTTCTGGCGGCGGTCAGCCTGCCGGATTATGACCTTGCCAGCTGGCGGCAGAATTATGCCGCACTGGCCACAGCCCAGGGAGCACCGCTGGTCAACCGGGTGCTGAACGGCCAATATGCGCCGGGGTCGGCGTTCAAACCGGCAGTAGCGGCATCGGCCCTGGCGGCGGGGATCATTACCCCGCAAAGCACTGTAAACTGCGGCGGACGGTACACCTACTATGCGGGTTACCAGCCGCGCTGTTTGCAGTTGGGGCACCGCGGGACCGTCAGCATGGTTATGGCGCTGCGCCACAGCTGCAACATTTATTTCTATGATGTCGGCCGCCGCCTTGGGGTGGATACGTTTTCCGCTACCGCGCAGCAGCTGGGCCTTGGAGCACCCTGCGGTACTGAGCTGCCGGAAACTACAGGCCGCCTGACCTGGAGCACCGATGAGAACTATCAGGCGGGCCTTGCACTGATGGCGGCCATCGGGCAGGGCAATACGTCGGTCAGCCCCTTGCAGCTGGTGGCCTATGCCGGGGCCCTTGCGCGGGATGGCCAGCGCCCGGCACTGCATTTTGCCCAAAGCACCACCGATACCGGCGGGAATATAACCTGGCAGGCGCAGCCGGACGTTTTAGCCCAGGCATCCGGCGGGGCGGCAGTGTTTGCCCCCATCCGGGAGGGTATGGCCCAGATGGCTCAAACGCTGCGCACTTTGCGGGAATCGCCCATCCCCCTTGCCTGCAAGACCGGCAGCCCCCAGCTGGCGGGCACGCTGCCGGATGGCACCCACTACACAAACTCGGTGCTCATCGGGTATGGGCCGGTGCAGCAGCCGCGGTTTGCGGTGGCGGTGGTGATCGAATACGGCGGCGGGGGCAGCAATGCCGCGCCCGTTCTGCGGGCTGCGGCGGACTGGTTTGCAGCAGCCGGAATGGCCTGAACAGGATGGAATTTTGTGGGGAATTTTTGCATTCAACATGCAGGATGAACTTTTCGCTTTTTGTCCACAGACGGGGTGGGGAAAACCTGTGGAAAGTGAAAAAACGGGCAAAACCCCCGTAATAATTGTAAGTTTTACCCGCAAAAACAGGGATAAAACTGGTAGTTTGCCCAGTGAGCGGGGGTGTTTATCCGTACTGTTATGTTGAAAGGTTTTCCACAATATGTTGAAAACACCCCCTGAAACGGTGGAAAACTGGCCATACAAGCGGGTTTTCCACGCTTTCAACAGGGTTTTCAACATCCTCAAAGGAAAACCTTTCCAGTACGGTTTGTATAAACCGCGAAAACACGCACAAAAGCACCGCGCAAAAGGGTGAAAAATCTGTACTTTTGACGCCAAGGAAAAAGGTGACAAAAGCATAGGAAATGTGCTATACTATATCTGTATAATTATCGAATCATGCCAGAAAGCTGTGCGGGCTGCCATACGCGGCAAAATGGCTGCCAAACGCCGCCGCACAGGGCTTTACCCAATCGTTTTAAGGAGTAACCACATTGCAGATGGAAAATAAAAAACGCATGCCCCAGCAGGCCCCCCAGGCCAAGGCAGACAAGGCCCCTGCGGAGCAGGATACCGCCCTGGTATGGGGCAAAAACCCCGTGACCGAACTGCTGAAAAGCGAAGCCGGGGTGGACACCCTGCTGCTGGCCGACAGCATGGAGCCGCGCATGGCCGGGTATTATACCGCGCTGGGCAAAGCGGCCGGGGCGGTCATCAAGCGTGTACCTGTCGGTAAGCTGCAAAAACTGTGCGGTACCCAGGACCACCAGGGTGTGGCGGCCTGGGCTGCCCGCATCCAGTATGTTGGCGTGGAGGAACTTTTGCAGATCGCAAAAGACCGCGGCGAACCGCCGTTCCTCGTGCTGTGTGACGGTATTGAGGACCCCCACAACCTGGGCGCAATCCTGCGCAGCGCGCTGCTGTGCGGTGCCCACGGCGTGATCATCCCGCGGCGCGGCGGCGTTGGCGTGACCGGCACGGTCATGAAATCCAGCGCCGGGGCAGCTGCCCGCATCCCGGTGGCGCGGGTCGCCAACCTGCCGCAGGCCATCCGTGACCTGAAAAAGCAGAACATTTTTGTTTACTGTGCCGACCTGGGCGGTGCTCCGCTGGAAAAGACCGATCTTTCCGGCCCGGTGGCGCTGGTGCTGGGCAGCGAGGGCGCAGGCCCCGGCGCACTGGTGCGCAAACTGTGCGATGCCGCCGTTACGCTGGATATGGCCGGTGGCAAAACCGGTGTGGACAGTTATAACGTCAGCGTGGCCGCCGGTATTTTGATGTACAACATCATGCAGCGCCGCAAGTAACGGCTGCGCAAAAAAAGGAATCCCATACCAAAGGGGAGAACAACATGCCAAGCAAACGTACAAATGATTCCGTGGACCGCATTCTGGAAGAGCTCAGCCATGAGCAGGCCGAACGCGGCATCCGGGATAGTGTAACAGACCGCCAGGTGGATGCCATCCTGCAAAGCCTGGGCCACGGCAGCATGGAGGAATCCTCCGGCGGCGGTTCGGCATTGGGGCCCATCCAGAAAGAGGACCTGCCGGATATCACGCTGGGCAAAGGCAATAATTTTAACACCGAGGACCGGTTTTCCACCGCTGTGCTGGACGACCTGCTGGGCGATCTGCCCAGTATGCGGGCTGCCAAAAAGAATAAACCCGGCCCCGCTGCCCCGGCCCGCCGGCCTGCTTCTGTGCCGGAGCCGCGCCGCATGCCGGAAGTTGAGCCTAAAGTAGAAAAACAAAATAATATACAAACTGTACAACCAACTCAGCCGGTGCGCTCGGAACCTGTTCCGCAGCCTGCCCGCCCTGCCCCGGCACAAACTGCGCCCCAGCAGCCGGCCCCGCAGGTACAGCCGGAGACAAAACCGGCCCCGCAGCCGGAACCAAGACCGGCGGATGCAACATCAGGGGATACCACCCGCACCAGCGTCATTAAAGCCTTTTTGGGCCGCAGGGTGCCGGAAGCGGACAGCAAGTACCTGGATGAAGGAAAAAAAGACTTTACCAACTTTTTTGGCACCAGCGTGGCCGTTGTTCCGGATGATATGAAGTCCGAGCAGGAGCGCCAGCAGACCCCTAAGAAAAAGGGCTTGTTTGGCTTTGGATATGCCACCGATACCGGGGAGTTTGAGCCGATCAATGTTTCGGTCAGCGGCAGGGTGGAAAACCAGAGCACCCAGCAGCTGGAAGAACAACTGCCCCGGTCGCAGGATGTTTTGCCACAGGATGAACCGGACGAGATGGAGCTGCGCGAGCAAGAGCCGCCCCGCCACTACGCTGCAAAGAAAAAAGGCTTTTTTGCCAGCCTGTTCGGCGGCAAAAAGCACGATGTCTATGACGAGCTGGAATCCTATGACCCGTATGAGGGCGAGCCAGCCCCGGTAGAAAACTGGGAGGTTCCGGAACAGCCCCGGGAGGAGCCGGAAACAGAGGAAACGGGCGAGATGCCCCGCCTGACCGCTACCAACGCAGGGCTTTCCATCTCCGGGCGGCAGACTTCCCAGTTTGCCGCCACAGGCAAACCGCTGCTTCCGAAGGATGAGCCGGCCCCGCAGCCGGAACCTCAGCCCAATGTTTACCGCAAAAATAAAAAGCGGGATACCGTGGAGTTCACCCCCCGCAAGGAGCGGGAACGCACCATGCCGTTCACTCGGCCTGCCCCCCGCCGCGAAGCGGAACCCGTGGGCGAGCCGGTCATGACCCCAAACGATACGGTGCAGCCGCAGCCCGCGCCTGCCCCGCAGGCGACCACCGGTTTTACCATGCAGCTGGGGGACGAGCCCGTACCGGAAAGCACCCAGTCGTTCCTGCATGAACTGAACGCAGCCCTGCCGCCGCGCCGCAAAAAGCCTGCGCCCAAAGCTGCCCCCGTGCAGGAAGAACCCGCCAGCGGCGATACCTTTGAGGAACTGCCGCAGGAGCTGGCCCAGACCCTGACCGGGCAAATCCGCCTGAGCGAGATTGCCGAAGGGGTGGAAGAGCAGCCGGAAGAACCGAAAAAGCCCGCCCCGAAAAAAGAGGAAGAAAGCTTTGAGGAGCTGATCGGCCCCCTGGTGGATGAAAAGCCCAATACCGCGGAATTTGTGCGCGGCATTGAACAGTCCATCAACCTGGAAAAGATCAAATCGGATTCAAAGGTAAAAACAGAAAAGACCGATACCGATTACCAGGCGGCGGCCCAGTACCTGAGCGACCCCAACGCCGGGGCGGAGCCGGAAGCACCGGAACAAAAAAAGCCCGGCAAAGGCTTTAACATCCTCCGGTTTGCAGGCAAGCCGAAGGACGAAACCACCCCCGATGGCGAAGCGCCTTTTGCCGCACAGGCCGCCGTCCTGCACCGCCACGAATACGAAAGTACCGATGATGCCCCCGTGGTGCGCCATGACTTGGAACTGCGGGTGATGATCACCACCGGCACAGCAATCGCCGTGGGCGCTGCAGCCCTGATTATGATCGTTCTGGGCACTATGGCGGCCACCGGAGCCAATCTTGGCCCGCTGGATACCACAGCCAGCACCAAGCCGCTGCTGGTGACCATGCTGATCCTGCTTGCTGCCAGCGCGGCCCTGTGCTGGCAGACGATGCTGGGCGGCCTGGCCGGGCTGATCAACATGCGCCGGGGCAATACGGCAGATACCATGCCCGCCATGGCCGCGGTGGCCTCCATCCTGCAATGTATCATGTTTTTGACAAAGCCGGAATGGTATAACCCCGCAACCCTCTGCCTGATGACCGGCCCCGCAGCGCTGCTGCTGTGCGGCAACGCTGCAGGCAAGGCAATCGACGCCCACACCATCCGGGATAACTTTACCCTTGTCAGCGCCGGGATGGACCACGCTGTGGCATATCGGCTGAAAGATGCCGGGGTACTGCGCACCGTGACCGCCGGGCTGGCGGAACCGCGCCCCAATGTGCTGGTCAGCCGTCCCACCCGCCTGATGAAAGGCTTTTTGGCAGGCAGCGAATCCCGCCGCACATCGGATAAAAACCAGCAGCAGTTTGCCCGCATCCTGCTGGGCTGCGGCGTGGCTGCATTCCTGTTCACCCTGCTTTACCGCAAGGATGCCGGAACGGCGTTCACTGCGCTGGCCGGTGTACTCTGCCTGGGCGCGCCGCTGGCCGGTACGCTGATCTCCGCCATGCCCATGCGTTTGATGCAGCGCAGTGCTGCGCAGATCGGCGCGGTCATCCCCGGTTGGAAGGATATCCGACTGCTGGGCCGTGTGAACGTGCTGCAGGTCACGGCGCAGGATCTTTTCCCCAAAGGGTGCATTACGCTGCGCGGCATCAAGCCGGTGCGCAAAGAGGATATTGAGCTGGCCATCATCTACTCCGCTTCCATGCTGGCCGATGTGAATACCCCGCTGAAAGATATCTTCCTTGGCATGACGGGCGATAACCGCAAGCTGCTGTGCAAGGTGGAAAACCTGGAAACGCTGGACGGCATGGGCTATGTGGGCTGGATCAACGGCGAGCGGGTCATGATCGGCTCCCGCCGGCTGATGGATACCTATGATATCCAGCTGCCCAGCATGGAATATGAACGCCGCCATACCGTGAACCAGCGCCGGGTCATCTACCTGGCGGTTTCCGGCAAGCTGTTCAGCATGTTCCAGGTGGCTTATCAGAGTGATCCCGATACCGCCGCCGTGCTGGATTCCCTGCGCCGCGCCGGACTTTCGCTCATTGTGGACTGCGATGACTTTAACTGCGATGAAGCGCTGCTGCAGACTGCTTATAACCTGCCGGTTGGTACCGTCAAGGTGCTGAGCGGCAAGGAACACAAGGCGCTGGAGCCCGCTGTGGCCTGGCTGCCGGAAAGCGAAGGCAGCATGCTGCACCTGGGCAGCTTTGCCAGCTTTGTCGGCGGCCTGGAAGCCGCTGCGGGTGCGGCAGAGGGGGAACACCGTTCTTCGATGGTGCTGTCGGCCTCGGTGCTCATCAGCTGCATTCTTGCCATGATCATGGCGCTGGCCGGCGGCCTGGCCGGGCTGCCGCTTCCGGCACTGGCCCTGTATCAGGTCGCTTGGGCGGTTCTGGCCATGATATTCCCCCTGATCCAGAGATATTAAGGGATGTCTGAAAACAAAGAACTGGATTGAGTTTTCGGCTTTTCAGATATATCCCAAGCGTTTTTGCGGGAAAAATAAAGGCAACACCGCACAATTCCCGCCTTGCGGCTTAAGCACCGCTCCGGCAGCTGCGGCACGGCATCTGCGTTGCCAAAATGCTCGATAAGACATCCAGTATTATCTGCGCTTTTGGCTTAGCAGCTGCCGCACCTCGCTCGCCGTATCGGCACTTAGAATTATGCGGTATTGCCTAAAAACGGGAACGACATAAAAAGGAATGGTGCAACCATGTACCGCACAATTCAACATCAGATGAGCATTGATGACTACCTGCCGCCCTATGAAGGCGAGCTGGTACAGGAGAACCGCTGGGTGCGCCTGGCCCAGGCCATTGACTGGGATGCCATTGAACAGGAGTACAGCGGCCATTTTGCTGCTGGCGGCAAGGTGGCAATTCCGGCCCGCATGGCGTTCGGTGTGCTGGTGATTCGTGCAGCGTGCCGCACAACGGACAGCGAAACGGTGGAGATCGTGCGCGAAAGCCCCTACCTGCAATACTTTTTGGGCTTTGATTCCTTTACCTATGATGTGCCGTTTTCTTCCCGCAGCATGGAGCGGTTCCGTACCCGCATTTCCCCCGCCCGTGTGCGGGAAGCCGTAGCGCTGCTGCGCGGCTTTGAAACCAACAAAGGCAGTAAAAAATGAAAAAGGGCCGCATGGCTCCGGGCAGCTGCTCCGAACCGTGCGGCCATGTTATGCCCTACAACCCCAACCTTTGCAACAGATAGGAGAATTATGGAAATTATTGTTGATGCTTTTTTGGATGCACTGATCGACGGCGTAAAAATGCTGCCGTTTTTGTATCTGGCATATCTGCTGATCGAATGGCTGGAACGCAACCATGGCGAGCGAATTGAAAAAGCGCTGGCTGGCGGCGGCCACTGGGGCTTTGTGCCCGGCGCACTGCTGGGTTGCGTACCACAGTGCGGGTTTTCGGCGGTAGCGGCCAACTTTTATGCCAGCCGGGTCATTACCCCCGGCACGCTGCTGGCCGTGTTCCTGGCAACATCGGATGAAGCCATCCCCCTGCTGGCGGCGGAGCCTACCCTGTGGAACAAGCTGGGCCTGCTGCTGGTGCTCAAAATCGTGTTTGGCATTGCAGCCGGCTTGGTGTTGGATGTTCCGCTGCGCCGCATCCTGCCCAAAGGGCTGTATGGCGGCTATGAGGGCCATGCCGATGAGGTGGACTGCCACGAAGAACACGAGGAACACAGCAGCATTTTCCTGGCGGCACTGCGTCACACGCTGGAAATTTTTGTGTTCATCTTGGTGTTCAGCTTTATCATTGGGCTGATCTTTGGCTTTGTCGGGGCAGATTCCGCCGCGGCATTTCTGGGCAGTCTGGGCATTTTCCAGCCCATGATGGCCGCGCTGATCGGTCTTGTACCCAACTGCGGTGCCAGCGTGCTGCTGGCTCAGCTGTATATGGGCGGGGCTATTACCTTTGGCAGTTTTTTTGCGGGGCTGTGCTCCGGCGCAGGTATCGGCCTGGCTGTGCTGTGGCGTGTCAACCCCAGCTGGAAACAGAACCTGTTCATGACAGGGCTGCTCTGGTTCTGCGGCACCTGCTGCGGTATTTTGCTGCAATGGGTGGTGTAAGAGCTGCCGGCGGCCATAACCCGTAAAATAATAAGTAGGGGACGATGCGGAAGCATCGTCCCCTTTGATATGCTTTGTGGGATGTTGTAGCCAAGGCTTGCGATAAAATTCTATTGTGGCATCTACCGCATGGTTCCGGAACGGTCAAGACCGTTCCCTACGGAGCATTTTATAGTGGGTGATAGAACATAAAACATTCGGTAGAGCGGGGTCACCCGACCCCGCCGAAACCTGGCCCCATTGCATGTTGAAAAATTGTGATGAACCAACAAATTGCTTGTAGGGGACGGCGTCCCCGACGGACGTATCAATAACAGTGAGCTTGTTTGTGCGCAGTAGAGCGGGGTGCCCTCACCCCGCCGCGGCCTTGCCACGCTGCTACCCCCAAAACGTGGAAAGAACCCTGCCGTGCACGCAAAGGCTCTCCCTCCAAATACAAATTTACCCCCAAAACAAAAAACAAACGCCGCAGGGAGCATCACACACTCCCTGCGGCGTTGTCATTTATATCGTCTCGCCTTCAGCCTCTGCAGCCGGTTTCTTCTTCCCAGTCGCCGAAATCTTCGGCTTTGGCGATGGTGGTAGGGTCCACCTTGCCGTCCTCCGTCAGCTTAACGGGTTCGGTTTTGTCCTGTACCGGGTTCACATTCGGCACATCGTTACCACTCTGGATGGGAATGGTAACGCCGTCATCTTCCTGCGCGGGTTCTTCCACCGGGGCAGCAGGCTCCGCTACAGGGGCCTGCTCAGCGGGGGCAGGTTCCTCAATCGGTGCGGGCTGTTCCTCGTCGGCGTTTTCTTCGGTTTCGTCCGCATCTTCGGTGCTTTCGGAAGCTTCGCTATCGTCAAATGCGGAGTCATCCACAATCTGTTCGCTCTCTTCGTCCTGAGCCAGATACTTGCTGACAACATAAACGCCAACACCGATGGCTGCGCCCAGCACAATGGGAATCAGATGAAATTTTGCCATAGTAATTTCTCCTTTCGTGCGCGGGCAACTGGCCCGGCAGCTGTTTGGGGCGGTTGTGCCTGTAACAATTGGCACAACCTTAAATTAGTGTCAGTATAACACCCTGCGGGGCAGAAATACAAGTCAAATTTGTTAAAAGTTACACAAAATCCAAAAACGCGAACTCGTCGCCTTACATCTTGTGGTCAGCAAACAGCGGGTCATCCTGCCACAGTACGGTGTGCCCGGCGGCGCGGGTGGCGTTCAAATCAATGATGCGCTGGTTGCCGGAGCCGCGGAACCGCAGCGAAATATCGTGCTGCGCGGAGATGAATTCGCCGTCCACCAGCACATCAATCAGGCTCAGCATCTCGTCCGTCACTTCGCAGCGGGCGTGGCTGGGCTGCAAAAGTTCGGTTTCGTATACATTGCCGGTGTAGCACCAGATGGTTTTGTGGGGGTACAACACCCGTACTTCGTGCAGGAACGGCACCAGCGCACGCTGGTTTTCCGGCTCAAAGGGTTCGCCGCCCAAAAGGGAAAGCCCATCAATATAATCCGGGGCAAGGCTGCCCAAAATTTCATTGCGCACGGCTTTATCAAAGGGCAGGCCATAACCAAAATCCCAGGCAACGGCGTTAAAACATTCCGGGCAGTGGCGGCGGCAGCCGGAAACAAACAGACTGGTACGCACGCCCGTGCCGTTGGCAATATCACAGTATTTTATGGTTGCGTAGTTCACGCGGGGAGCCTCCTTATAACATGCAACACTATATCTTGTATAGTGCTGCGGCAAATCATCACAATAGGCAGATGCCTTGCACCAGTATACCAGCCGTGCCGGGCAAAAGCAAGCGGCCAGGGAACAATAAAATCACATATCATCGCAGCTTTGAAAAAAGTGCCTATTTTACCCAAAAAGCCAGCGCTTTTTTCGGCGTTTTGTTTTGCAATCTTTTTGAACGTCCCATCGCGCTATATGGCATATATGGGTGCTATTATCAAATTATATACAATATATTGTGGTACATTGGCTTGACTTTGCCGGGTCGATGCGGTAAGATAAATACGCTCGCCAAAATCATGGAGCGGTTTTGGCGTGGGGTATCAACCCGGCAGCTTTTATTGAGGTAAGGAGATAACAGTTCATGAAGATCATCAAGCGCAACGGCAGCGAGGCCGTTTTCGATATATCCAAAATTATTGCAGCGGTGACCAAAGCCAACAACGTTGTTGCCTCCAACCAGCGCTTGACCAAGGAACAGATCACGGCCATTGCCGATGATGTGGCGCAGGAATGCCAGAGCCGCAACCACGCCATGAACGTGGAGGAGATCCAGGATCTGGTGGAAGACGCCATCATGCAGACCAAAGCGTATGAGGTGGCCCGCAAATATATCACCTACCGCTATGTGCAGAGCCTGCGCCGTACCCATAACACCACCGACGACCGCATTCTGTCCCTCATCGAGTGCAACAATGAGGAAGTCAAGCAGGAAAACGCCAATAAAAACCCGACCGTCAACAGCGTTCAGCGCGATTATATGGCCGGCGAGGTCAGCAAGGACCTGACCATGCGTATGCTGTTGCCTGCCGAGATTGTAAAGGCACATGAGGATGGCATCATTCATTTCCATGATGCTGACTATTACGCCCAACATATGCACAACTGCGACCTGGTCAACCTGGACGACATGCTGCAGAACGGCACGGTTATTTCTGGTACCCTCATCGAAAAACCGCATTCTTTCTCCACGGCCTGCAACATTGCCACCCAGATCATTGCGCAGGTGGCATCCAACCAGTACGGCGGCCAGAGCATCAGCCTGACCCACCTGGCACCGTTTGTGGATATCAGCCGCAAAAAGATCCGCCGCGATACCGAAGCGGAGATGAAGGAACTGGGCATTGATCCCGGTGAAGAAAAGCTCTCCCAGATCGTTGAAGCCCGTCTGCGCGAGGAAATCAAGCGCGGTGTGCAGACCATCCAGTACCAGGTCGTTACCCTGATGACCACCAACGGCCAGGCACCGTTCATCACGGTATTTATGTACCTGAACGAAGCGGGCGAAAACCAGCGCCTGAAATCTGACCTTGCCATTATCGTGGAAGAAATGCTCCGCCAGCGCTACCAGGGTGTTAAGAATGAAAAGGGCGTCTGGATCACCCCCGCATTCCCCAAGCTGATCTATGTGCTGGAAGACGATAATATCCGCGAAGGCACCCCCTATTTCTACCTGACCAAGCTGGCTGCCAAATGCACCGCAAAGCGCATGGTGCCGGACTATATCAGCGAAAAGAAGATGAAGGAATACAAGCTGTCTAAGGGTGAGACCGAGGGCAACGGCGATGTATTTACCTGTATGGGTTGCCGCAGCTTTTTGACCCCCGACCGTTCCGGCACGGGCTGGAACAACGTGGCCAACGCCAAGAACTATGTGCCGGGCAAGCCGAAGTACTATGGCCGCTTCAATCAGGGTGTTGTTACCATCAACCTGCCGGATGTGGCCCTGTCCTCCGGCGGTGAGCCGGATAAATTCTGGAAAATTTTTGATGAGCGCCTGGAACTGTGCCACCGCGCCTTGCAGTACCGCCATAACCGCCTTAAGGGTACCCTGTCCGATGCGGCACCCATTCTGTGGCAGTACGGCGCTCTGGCCCGCCTGAAAAAGGGCGAGCCCATTGATAAGCTGCTGTACGGCGGCTACTCCACCATCAGCCTGGGCTATGCGGGCCTGTATGAATGCTGCAAATATATGACCGGCAAGAGCCATACCGATCCCGCCGCAAAGCCCTTTGCCCTGAGTGTGATGCAGCACATGAACGATAAGTGCAACGAGTGGAAAAACGCTGAAAATATTGATTACTCGCTGTACGGCACCCCGCTGGAATCCACCACCTACAAGTTTGCCAAGTGCCTGCAAAAGCGGTTTGGCATTGTGCCGGGCATTACGGACCGCAACTATATCACCAACAGCTACCATGTGCATGTGACCGAGCAGATCGACGCCTTCGACAAGCTGAAGTTCGAAAGCGCGTTCCAGCGTCTGTCTCCGGGTGGGGCTATCAGCTATGTTGAAGTTCCCAACATGCAGGACAACCTGAAGGCCGTCATCCGCGTCATGCAGTACATCTACGACAACATCATGTACGCGGAGCTCAACACGAAGAGCGATTATTGCCAGGTGTGCGGCTTCGACGGTGAGATTCAGATCGTGGAAGACGACGGCAAGCTCGTGTGGGAGTGCCCTCACTGCGGCAATCGCGATCAGGAAAAGCTCAACGTTGCACGCCGTACCTGCGGATACATCGGCACGCAGTTCTGGAACCAGGGCCGTACTCAGGAAATCAAGGATCGCGTGCTGCACCTGTAGCGGAAGTAGGCTCCTAAGTGTTCGGAAGGCCGCCCGAGGGCGGCCTTCTTTCGTCTTGTGATGGGGTGGGCTGAACGGCCGCGAAGTACTCGGGCGTATTCCAGCGCTGGACCGAACATGAGCGCCGTTCGCTCGCGGTTCGCTGGTTGCGTTGGGCGCGTCTGCTGCGGTTGTCCGCCGCACTGTTTTGGTCTGTGGAGCCGCACTGCAAACCTCGCCTCAAACCTATGCCACGAGCCTCGTCTCAAGCCTATGCGCGCCCGCTTCTCGACCCTACCCTGAAATGCAGCCTCACCTATACCGCACCCGCCTATCGCTCCTTGCCCCGAATGTTGCCTATCTTGCGCGCTTGCGATACCTTGCGGTCGAAAATGAGGGGGTCCTGCCAGAAATCAGGTGGTTATCATCAAACGTGTGCGCTCTGGGTTGCGCTCTGGAAAGCAGCACGGGAGTGGGA
>OGTB01001742.1_pt1 | contig 13820 bp, 8 predicted proteins | sample 1553611 | NCBI WGS metagenome assembly OGTB01 (sample SAMEA2580032, study PRJEB22360) | human gut metagenome | biome: human gut; feature: human-associated habitat; material: faeces | place: Denmark | collected 2008/2010 | reverse complement strand
TACCACAATTTATAGGAGGTGCCAACAATGGCAAAGAAAGTTACAGGATATATTAAATTACAGATTCCTGCTGGAAAGGCTACACCAGCTCCGCCAGTAGGTCCGGCTCTGGGTCAGCAGGGCGTAAACATCATGGAATTCTGCAAAGCGTTCAACGCAAAAACTGATTCCATCGAAAAAGGTCTGCCGATTCCGGTAGTAATCACCGTTTACGCTGACCGTTCTTTCACTTTCGTTACCAAGACTCCGCCAGCAGCAGTTCTGCTGAAAAAAGCGGCTGGTATCAAGTCTGGTTCCGGTAAGCCGAACAAAGACAAAGTGGGTAAAATTTCCCGCGCTCAGCTGCAGGAAATCGCGCAGACCAAAGCTGCCGACATGACTGGTGCCGACATAGAAGCGATGACTCGCTCCATCGAAGGTACTGCACGTTCCATGGGCCTGGTAGTGGAGGACTAAGAAATGGCTAAACTGACCAAGCGCATGCGTGTTATCCGCGAGAAAGTTGATGCAACCAAACAGTACGACATCAACGAAGCTATCGCTCTGCTGAAAGAACTGGCGACTGCTAAATTCGTAGAAAGCGTGGACGTAGCTGTTAACCTCGGCATCGACGCTCGTAAATCTGACCAGAACGTACGTGGTGCAACTGTACTGCCGCACGGTACTGGCCGTTCCGTTCGCGTAGCCGTATTTACCCAGGGTGCAAACGCTGAAGCTGCTAAAGCTGCAGGTGCTGAACTGGTAGGTATGGAAGATCTGGCCGACCAGATCAAGAAAGGCGAAATGAACTTTGACGTTGTTATTGCTTCTCCGGATGCAATGCGCGTTGTTGGCCAGCTGGGCCAGGTTCTGGGTCCGCGCGGCCTGATGCCAAACCCGAAAGTGGGTACTGTAACGCCGAACGTTGCTGAAGCGGTTAAAAACGCTAAAGCTGGCCAGGTTCGTTACCGTAACGACAAAAACGGCATCATCCACACCACCATCGGTAAAGTGGACTTTGACGCTGACAAACTGAAAGAAAACCTGGAAGCTCTGCTGGTTGCGCTGAAAAAAGCAAAACCGACTCAGGCGAAAGGCGTGTACATCAAGAAAGTTAGCATCTCCACCACCATGGGTGCAGGTGTTGCAGTTGACCAGGCTGGCCTGAGCGCTTCTGTAAACTAATGCCTTTACGTGGGCGGTGATTTTGTCTACAATCTTACCCCCACGTATAATGCTTGATGCAGACGTATATCCGAGATATTCGGGTTGTGGCAAGGCGGCAACTGAGTGAGTCGCCAGGAGCATAGCTAACTATGTGACTGGTGCGAATGAAGGAAGCCAACGCCGCCACAAGCTGAATAGCGACGGATAGAAAAGATTTGTTCGTTGGAGCCTGGCCTATCCAGGCCTCCGTCGAAGACCGCAGGAGTTTCGCAAGAAACTTAATCCCCTGCGTAGACGGTGACAGAACGCTAAGATTATTCTTTTATATTCTGGCTTGTTTCTGCTCACCGTAATTAAGACGCTCTCTCCGTTTGGAGGAGTGAAGTGAGTTCCAGAGATTTTCTCTGGCAAACATCCAGGAGCAAAGCTAATGGCTTTAAATCTTCAAGACAAACAAGCGATTGTTGCTGAAGTCAGCGAAGTAGCCAAAGGCGCGCTGTCTGCAGTAGTTGCGGATTCCCGTGGCGTAACTGTAGATAAAATGACTGAACTGCGTAAAGCAGGTCGCGAAGCTGGCGTATACATGCGTGTTGTTCGTAACACCCTGCTGCGCCGTGCTGTTGAAGGTACTCCGTTCGAGTGCCTGAAAGACGCGTTTGTTGGTCCGACCCTGATTGCATACTCTATGGAACACCCGGGCGCTGCTGCTCGTCTGTTCAAAGAGTTCGCGAAAGCGAATGCAAAATTTGAGGTCAAAGCCGCTGCCTTTGAAGGTGAGCTGATCCCGGCGTCTCAGATCGACCGCCTGGCAACTCTGCCGACCTACGAAGAAGCAATTGCACGCCTGATGGCAACCATGAAAGAAGCTTCGGCTGGCAAACTGGTTCGTACTCTGGCTGCTGTACGCGATGCGAAAGAAGCTGCTTAATCGCAGTTATCTTTTTAACGCATTCGCTTACGTATAAACTTATTCTGATATTCAGGAACAATTTAAATGTCTATCACTAAAGATCAAATCATTGAAGCAGTTGCAGCTATGTCTGTAATGGACGTTGTAGAACTGATCTCTGCAATGGAAGAAAAATTCGGTGTTTCCGCTGCTGCTGCTGTAGCTGCTGGCCCGGTTGAAGCTGCTGAAGAAAAAACTGAATTCGACGTAATTCTGAAAGCTGCTGGCGCTAACAAAGTTGCTGTTATCAAAGCAGTACGTGGCGCAACTGGCCTGGGTCTGAAAGAAGCTAAAGACCTGGTAGAATCTGCACCGGCTGCTCTGAAAGAAGGCGTGAGCAAAGACGACGCAGAAGCACTGAAAAAAGCTCTGGAAGAAGCTGGCGCTGAAGTTGAAGTTAAATAAGCCAACCCTTCCGGTTGCAGCCTGAGAAATCAGGCTGATGGCTGGTGACTTTTTAGTCACCAGCCTTTTTGCGCTGTAAGGCGCCAGTAGCGTTTCACACTGTTTGACTACTGCTGTGCCTTTCAATGCTTGTTTCTATCGACGACTTAATATACTGCGACAGGACGTCCGTTCTGTGTAAATCGCAATGAAATGGTTTAAGCGTGATAGCAACAGGCATTGCGGAAAGTGTTCCATTTTCCGGTCAACAAAATAGTGTTGCACAAACTGTCCGCTCAATGGACAGATGGGTCGACTTGTCAGCGAGCTGAGGAACCCTATGGTTTACTCCTATACCGAGAAAAAACGTATTCGTAAGGATTTTGGTAAACGTCCACAAGTTCTGGATGTACCTTATCTCCTTTCTATCCAGCTTGACTCGTTTCAGAAATTTATCGAGCAAGATCCTGAAGGGCAGTATGGTCTGGAAGCTGCTTTCCGTTCCGTATTCCCGATTCAGAGCTACAGCGGTAATTCCGAGCTGCAATACGTCAGCTACCGCCTTGGCGAACCGGTGTTTGACGTCCAGGAATGTCAAATCCGTGGCGTGACCTATTCCGCACCGCTGCGCGTTAAACTGCGTCTGGTGATCTATGAGCGCGAAGCGCCGGAAGGCACCGTAAAAGACATTAAAGAACAAGAAGTCTACATGGGCGAAATTCCGCTCATGACAGACAATGGTACCTTTGTTATCAACGGTACTGAGCGTGTTATCGTTTCCCAGCTGCACCGTAGTCCGGGCGTCTTCTTTGACTCCGACAAAGGTAAAACCCACTCTTCGGGTAAAGTGCTGTATAACGCGCGCATCATCCCTTACCGTGGTTCCTGGCTGGACTTCGAATTCGATCCGAAGGACAACCTGTTCGTACGTATCGACCGTCGCCGTAAACTGCCTGCGACCATCATTCTGCGCGCCCTGAACTACACCACAGAGCAGATCCTCGACCTGTTCTTTGAAAAAGTTATCTTTGAAATCCGTGATAACAAGCTGCAGATGGAACTGGTGCCGGAACGCCTGCGTGGTGAAACCGCATCTTTTGACATCGAAGCTAACGGTAAAGTGTACGTAGAAAAAGGCCGCCGTATCACTGCGCGCCACATTCGCCAGCTGGAAAAAGACGACGTCAAACTGATCGAAGTCCCGGTTGAGTACATCGCAGGTAAAGTGGTTGCTAAAGACTATATTGATGAGTCTACCGGCGAGCTGATCTGTGCTGCGAACATGGAGCTGAGCCTGGATCTGCTGGCTAAGCTGAGCCAGTCTGGTCACAAGCGTATCGAAACGCTGTTCACCAACGATCTGGATCACGGCCCATATATCTCTGAAACCTTACGTGTCGACCCAACTAACGACCGTCTGAGCGCACTGGTAGAAATCTACCGCATGATGCGCCCTGGCGAGCCGCCGACTCGTGAAGCAGCTGAAAGCCTGTTCGAGAACCTGTTCTTCTCCGAAGACCGTTATGACTTGTCTGCGGTTGGTCGTATGAAGTTCAACCGTTCTCTGCTGCGCGAAGAAATCGAAGGTTCCGGTATCCTGAGCAAAGACGACATCATTGATGTTATGAAAAAGCTCATTGATATCCGTAACGGTAAAGGCGAAGTCGATGATATCGACCACCTCGGCAACCGTCGTATCCGTTCCGTTGGCGAAATGGCGGAAAACCAGTTCCGCGTTGGCCTGGTACGTGTAGAGCGTGCGGTGAAAGAGCGTCTGTCTCTGGGCGATCTGGATACCCTGATGCCTCAGGATATGATCAACGCCAAGCCGATTTCTGCAGCAGTGAAAGAGTTCTTCGGTTCCAGCCAGCTGTCTCAGTTTATGGACCAGAACAACCCGCTGTCTGAGATTACGCACAAACGTCGTATCTCCGCACTCGGCCCAGGCGGTCTGACCCGTGAACGTGCAGGCTTCGAAGTTCGAGACGTACACCCGACTCACTACGGTCGCGTATGTCCAATCGAAACCCCTGAAGGTCCGAACATCGGTCTGATCAACTCTCTGTCCGTGTACGCACAGACTAACGAATATGGCTTCCTTGAGACTCCGTATCGTAAAGTGACCGACGGTGTTGTAACTGACGAAATTCACTACCTGTCTGCTATCGAAGAAGGCAACTACGTTATCGCCCAGGCGAACTCCAACCTGGATGAAGAAGGCCACTTCGTAGAAGACCTGGTAACCTGCCGTAGCAAAGGCGAATCCAGCTTGTTCAGCCGCGACCAGGTTGACTACATGGACGTATCCACCCAGCAGGTGGTATCCGTCGGTGCGTCCCTGATCCCGTTCCTGGAACACGATGACGCCAACCGTGCATTGATGGGTGCGAACATGCAACGTCAGGCCGTTCCGACTCTGCGTGCTGATAAGCCGCTGGTTGGTACGGGTATGGAACGTGCTGTTGCCGTTGACTCCGGTGTAACTGCGGTTGCTAAACGTGGTGGTGTCGTTCAGTACGTGGATGCTTCCCGTATCGTTATCAAAGTTAACGAAGACGAGATGTATCCGGGTGAAGCAGGTATCGACATCTACAACCTGACCAAATACACCCGTTCTAACCAGAACACCTGTATCAACCAGATGCCGTGTGTGTCTCTGGGTGAACCGGTAGAACGTGGCGACGTGCTGGCAGATGGTCCGTCTACCGACCTCGGTGAACTGGCGCTGGGTCAGAACATGCGCGTAGCGTTCATGCCGTGGAATGGTTACAACTTCGAAGACTCCATCCTCGTATCCGAGCGTGTTGTTCAGGAAGACCGTTTCACCACCATCCACATTCAGGAACTGGCGTGTGTGTCCCGTGACACCAAGCTGGGGCCAGAAGAGATCACCGCTGACATCCCGAACGTGGGTGAAGCTGCGCTCTCCAAACTGGATGAATCCGGTATCGTTTACATTGGTGCGGAAGTGACCGGTGGCGACATTCTGGTTGGTAAGGTTACGCCGAAAGGTGAAACTCAGCTGACCCCAGAAGAAAAACTGCTGCGTGCGATCTTCGGTGAGAAAGCGTCTGACGTTAAAGACTCTTCTCTGCGCGTACCAAACGGTGTATCCGGTACGGTTATCGACGTTCAGGTCTTTACTCGCGATGGCGTAGAAAAAGACAAACGTGCGCTGGAAATCGAAGAAATGCAGCTCAAACAGGCGAAGAAAGACCTGTCTGAAGAACTGCAGATCCTCGAAGCGGGTCTGTTCAGCCGTATCCGTGCTGTGCTGGTAGCCGGTGGCGTTGAAGCTGAGAAGCTCGACAAACTGCCGCGCGATCGCTGGCTGGAGCTGGGCCTGACCGACGAAGAGAAACAAAATCAGCTGGAACAGCTGGCTGAGCAGTATGACGAACTGAAACACGAGTTCGAGAAGAAACTCGAAGCGAAACGCCGCAAAATCACCCAGGGCGACGATCTGGCACCGGGCGTGCTGAAGATTGTTAAAGTATATCTGGCGGTTAAACGCCGTATCCAGCCTGGTGACAAGATGGCAGGTCGTCACGGTAACAAGGGTGTAATTTCTAAGATCAACCCGATCGAAGATATGCCTTACGATGAAAACGGTACGCCGGTAGACATCGTACTGAACCCGCTGGGCGTACCGTCTCGTATGAACATCGGTCAGATCCTCGAAACCCACCTGGGTATGGCTGCGAAAGGTATCGGCGACAAGATCAACGCCATGCTGAAACAGCAGCAAGAAGTCGCGAAACTGCGCGAATTCATCCAGCGTGCATACGATCTGGGCGCTGACGTTCGTCAGAAAGTTGACCTGAGTACCTTCAGCGATGAAGAAGTTATGCGTCTGGCTGAAAACCTGCGCAAAGGTATGCCAATCGCAACGCCAGTGTTCGACGGTGCGAAAGAAGCAGAAATTAAAGAGCTGCTGAAACTTGGCGACCTGCCGACTTCTGGTCAGATCCGCCTGTACGACGGCCGCACTGGTGAACAGTTCGAGCGTCCGGTAACCGTTGGTTACATGTACATGCTGAAACTGAACCACCTGGTCGACGACAAGATGCACGCGCGTTCCACCGGTTCTTACAGCCTGGTTACTCAGCAGCCGCTGGGTGGTAAGGCACAGTTCGGTGGTCAGCGTTTCGGGGAGATGGAAGTGTGGGCGCTGGAAGCATACGGCGCAGCATACACCCTGCAGGAAATGCTCACCGTTAAGTCTGATGACGTGAACGGTCGTACCAAGATGTATAAAAACATCGTGGACGGCAACCATCAGATGGAGCCGGGCATGCCAGAATCCTTCAACGTATTGTTGAAAGAGATTCGTTCGCTGGGTATCAACATCGAACTGGAAGACGAGTAATTCTCGCTCAAACAGGTCACTGCTGTCGGGGTAAAACCCGGCAGCGGATTGTGCTAACTCCGACGGGAGCAAATCCGTGAAAGATTTATTAAAGTTTCTGAAAGCGCAGACTAAAACCGAAGAGTTTGATGCGATCAAAATTGCTCTGGCTTCGCCAGACATGATCCGTTCATGGTCTTTCGGTGAAGTTAAAAAGCCGGAAACCATCAACTACCGTACGTTCAAACCAGAACGTGACGGCCTTTTCTGCGCCCGTATCTTTGGGCCGGTAAAAGATTACGAGTGCCTGTGCGGTAAGTACAAGCGCCTGAAACACCGTGGCGTCATCTGTGAGAAGTGCGGCGTTGAAGTGACCCAGACTAAAGTACGCCGTGAGCGTATGGGCCACATCGAACTGGCTTCCCCGACTGCGCACATCTGGTTCCTGAAATCGCTGCCGTCCCGTATCGGCCTGCTGCTCGATATGCCGCTGCGCGATATCGAACGCGTACTGTACTTTGAATCCTATGTGGTTATTGAAGGCGGTATGACCAACCTGGAGCGTCAGCAGATCCTGACTGAAGAGCAGTATCTGGACGCGCTGGAAGAGTTCGGTGACGAATTCGACGCGAAGATGGGTGCGGAAGCAATTCAGGCTCTGCTGAAGAGCATGGATCTGGAGCAAGAGTGCGAGCAGCTGCGTGAAGAGCTGAACGAAACCAACTCCGAAACCAAGCGTAAAAAGCTGACCAAGCGTATCAAACTGCTGGAAGCGTTCGTTCAGTCTGGTAACAAACCAGAGTGGATGATCCTGACCGTTCTGCCGGTACTGCCGCCAGATCTGCGTCCGCTGGTTCCGCTGGATGGTGGTCGTTTCGCGACTTCTGACCTGAACGATCTGTATCGTCGCGTCATTAACCGTAACAACCGTCTGAAACGTCTGCTGGATCTGGCTGCGCCGGACATCATCGTACGTAACGAAAAACGTATGCTGCAGGAAGCGGTTGACGCCCTGTTGGATAACGGTCGTCGCGGTCGTGCGATCACCGGCTCTAACAAGCGTCCTCTGAAATCTTTGGCCGACATGATCAAAGGTAAACAGGGTCGTTTCCGTCAGAACCTGCTCGGTAAGCGTGTTGACTACTCCGGTCGTTCTGTAATCACCGTAGGTCCATACCTGCGTCTGCATCAGTGCGGTCTGCCGAAGAAAATGGCACTGGAGCTGTTCAAACCGTTCATCTACGGCAAGCTGGAACTGCGTGGTCTTGCTACCACCATTAAAGCTGCGAAGAAAATGGTTGAGCGCGAAGAAGCTGTCGTTTGGGATATCCTGGACGAAGTTATCCGCGAACACCCGGTACTGCTGAACCGTGCACCGACTCTGCACCGTCTGGGTATCCAGGCATTTGAACCGGTACTGATCGAAGGTAAAGCTATCCAGCTGCACCCGCTGGTTTGTGCGGCATATAACGCCGACTTCGATGGTGACCAGATGGCTGTTCACGTACCGCTGACGCTGGAAGCCCAGCTGGAAGCGCGTGCGCTGATGATGTCTACCAACAACATCCTGTCCCCGGCGAACGGCGAACCAATCATCGTTCCGTCTCAGGACGTTGTACTGGGTCTGTACTACATGACCCGTGACTGTGTTAACGCCAAAGGCGAAGGCATGGTGCTGACTGGCCCGAAAGAAGCAGAACGTCTGTATCGCTCTGGTCTGGCTTCTCTGCATGCGCGCGTTAAAGTGCGTATCACCGAGTATGAAAAAGATGCTAACGGTGAATTAGTAGCGAAAACCAGCCTGAAAGACACGACTGTTGGCCGTGCCATTCTGTGGATGATTGTACCGAAAGGCCTGCCTTACTCCATCGTCAACCAGGCGCTGGGTAAAAAAGCAATCTCCAAAATGCTGAACACCTGCTACCGCATTCTCGGTCTGAAACCGACCGTTATTTTTGCGGACCAGATCATGTACACCGGCTTCGCCTATGCAGCGCGTTCTGGTGCATCTGTTGGCATCGATGACATGGTCATCCCGGAGAAGAAACACGAAATCATCTCCGAGGCAGAAGCAGAAGTTGCTGAAATTCAGGAGCAGTTCCAGTCTGGTCTGGTAACTGCGGGCGAACGCTACAACAAAGTTATCGATATCTGGGCTGCGGCGAACGATCGTGTATCCAAAGCAATGATGGATAACCTGCAAACTGAAACCGTGATTAACCGTGACGGTCAGGAAGAGAAGCAGGTTTCCTTCAACAGCATCTACATGATGGCCGACTCCGGTGCGCGTGGTTCTGCGGCACAGATTCGTCAGCTTGCTGGTATGCGTGGTCTGATGGCGAAGCCGGATGGCTCCATCATCGAAACGCCAATCACCGCGAACTTCCGTGAAGGTCTGAACGTACTCCAGTACTTCATCTCCACCCACGGTGCTCGTAAAGGTCTGGCGGATACCGCACTGAAAACTGCGAACTCCGGTTACCTGACTCGTCGTCTGGTTGACGTGGCGCAGGACCTGGTGGTTACCGAAGACGATTGTGGTACTCATGAAGGTATCATGATGACTCCGGTTATCGAAGGTGGTGACGTTAAAGAGCCGCTGCGCGATCGCGTACTGGGTCGTGTAACTGCTGAAGACGTTCTGAAGCCGGGTACTGCTGATATCCTCGTTCCGCGCAACACGCTGCTGCACGAACAGTGGTGTGACCTGCTGGAAGAGAACTCTGTCGACGCGGTTAAAGTACGTTCTGTTGTATCTTGTGACACCGACTTTGGTGTATGTGCGCACTGCTACGGTCGTGACCTGGCGCGTGGCCACATCATCAACAAAGGTGAAGCAATCGGTGTTATCGCGGCACAGTCCATCGGTGAACCGGGTACACAGCTGACCATGCGTACGTTCCACATCGGTGGTGCGGCATCTCGTGCGGCTGCTGAATCCAGCATCCAGGTGAAAAACAAAGGTAGCATCAAGCTCAGCAACGTGAAGTCGGTTGTGAACTCCAGCGGTAAACTGGTTATCACTTCCCGTAACACCGAACTGAAACTGATCGACGAATTCGGTCGTACCAAAGAAAGCTACAAAGTACCTTACGGTGCGGTACTGGCGAAAGGCGATGGCGAACAGGTTGCTGGCGGCGAAACCGTTGCAAACTGGGACCCGCACACCATGCCGGTTATCACCGAAGTAAGCGGTTTTGTACGCTTTACTGACATGATCGACGGCCAGACAATTACGCGTCAGACCGACGAACTGACCGGTCTGTCTTCGCTGGTGGTTCTGGATTCCGCAGAACGTACCGCAGGTGGTAAAGATCTGCGTCCGGCACTGAAAATCGTTGATGCTCAGGGTAACGACGTTCTGATCCCGGGTACCGATATGCCTGCGCAGTACTTCCTGCCGGGTAAAGCGATTGTTCAGCTGGAAGATGGCGTACAGATCAGCTCTGGTGACACCCTGGCGCGTATTCCGCAGGAATCCGGCGGTACCAAGGACATCACCGGTGGTCTGCCGCGCGTTGCGGACCTGTTCGAAGCACGTCGTCCGAAAGAGCCGGCAATCCTGGCTGAAATCAGCGGTATCGTTTCCTTCGGTAAAGAAACCAAAGGTAAACGTCGTCTGGTTATCACCCCGGTAGACGGTAGCGATCCGTACGAAGAGATGATTCCGAAATGGCGTCAGCTCAACGTGTTCGAAGGTGAACGTGTAGAACGTGGTGACGTCATTTCCGACGGTCCGGAAGCGCCGCACGACATTCTGCGTCTGCGTGGTGTTCATGCTGTTACTCGTTACATCGTTAACGAAGTACAGGACGTATACCGTCTGCAGGGCGTTAAGATTAACGATAAACACATCGAAGTTATCGTTCGTCAGATGCTGCGTAAAGCTACCATCGTTAACGCGGGCAGCTCCGACTTCCTGGAAGGCGAACAGGTTGAATACTCTCGCGTCAAGATCGCAAACCGCGAACTGGAAGCGAACGGCAAAGTGGGTGCAACTTACTCCCGCGATCTGCTGGGTATCACCAAAGCGTCTCTGGCAACCGAGTCCTTCATCTCCGCGGCATCGTTCCAGGAGACCACTCGCGTGCTGACCGAAGCAGCCGTTGCGGGCAAACGCGACGAACTGCGCGGCCTGAAAGAGAACGTTATCGTGGGTCGTCTGATCCCGGCAGGTACTGGTTACGCGTACCACCAGGATCGTATGCGTCGCCGTGCTGCGGGTGAAGCTCCGGCTGCACCGCAGGTGACTGCAGAAGACGCATCTGCCAGCCTGGCAGAACTGCTGAACGCAGGTCTGGGCGGTTCTGATAACGAGTAATCGTTAATCCGCAAATAACGTAAAAACCCGCTTCGGCGGGTTTTTTTATGGGGGTAGTTTAGGGAAAGAGCATTTGTCAGAATATTTAATGAATTTCTGGATACTCATAATCAATGTAGAGATGACTAATATCCTGAAACTGACTGAACTAATTGAGTCAAGCTCGGCAAGAATTCGATACTATTCCTGTGTGACTTTCTTAAGGAACGATAATGAAACAGGAAGTGGAGAAGTGGCGACCTTTTGGACATCCGGATGGTGATATTCGTGATTTATCATTTCTTGATGCTCATCAGGCTGTCTACGTTCAGCATCATGAGGGCAAAGAGCCTTTAGAGTATCGCTTCTGGGTTACCTACTCTCTTCACTGCTTCACAAAAGATTATGAACATCAGACTAACGAAGAAAAACAATCGTTAATGTACCACGCGCCTAAAGAATCTCGTCCCTTCTGCCAGCACCGTTATAACTTAGCGCGCATACACTTAAAAAGAACCATTTTGGCGCTGCCAGAAAGCAACGTTATTCATGCTGGGTATGGTAGCTATGCCGTGATTGAAGTGGATTTAAACGGAGGAGACAAGGCATTTTACTTTGTTGCGTTCAGGGCTTTCAGGGAAAAGAAAAAACTTCGTTTGCATGTAACTAGCGCTTATCCCATTTCTGAAAAACAGAAAGGTAAATCAGTGAAATTTTTCACCATTGCCTACAACTTATTGAGAAATAAGCAGCTTCCTCAGCCCTCAAAATAACAAAACCCACCTTAAGGTGGGTTTCGCCAGAGAATTATCTCTGGTATTCAGAACGCCATTACCGGACTTTGCCTTGACCTTGCGATAATCGCAGGTTGCGGGATGTCTGAATTTCTTCAGTCTGCTGCATCCTGGAAGATGAGAACATGTGTTCTTATTTTCGTCTCTATCATAGTTGAGTATTTACTCTCTTACAATCAGATCTCTTTCATTGCTCAACAGGCGATGGCTTCAGACTTTGCATTACGGAATTTTTAAGAAAGGCAGGGCGAAACGAGGAAGAAGCTTTTCGCCCTGGACAACATTCCTGCTGACGGCACTACCATAAAAAAACACAACGCTTTCAACAACCTTGCGTTTTTCATCTTCAGTAGCGGCTCGGAATAAATTTACGTTCTTACATTCTGTCTCATGGCCTTTGCGAGGCGCGTCCCAGATAGCTGTCCCAGTCTTTCCATACCGGCTGCAAACCCTGAGCAGTTAACGCGGCAGCAACCGCTTCCGGTCTGCGATCGTCGTGCGGTGAGAACTGTTCCAGCTCGGGGTGATTGTCGGCATAGCCACCTGGCTGCGTTTTCGAAAAAGCGCTGACGTTATTAATTGCCAGCGGAATAACGCGATCGCGAAACCACGGTGATTCCCGCGTGGAGAGTGACAGTTCAATCTCCGGTGCAAGCAGCCGGAAGGCGCAGATGGCTTGCACTAACTGGCGTTCATCTATAATCGACGCAGGTTCAATGCCGCCAGTACACGGGCGCAGGCGTGGGAAGGAGACAGAGTAGCGGCTTTGCCAGTAATGTTGTTGCAGCCATAGCAAATGCTCGGCAACCATATAGCAGTCAACGCGCCAGCTGTCGGAAAGGCCGATCAGTGCGCCGAGGCCAATCTTATCAATCCCCGCACGCCCCAGCCGATCCGGCGTTTCCAGCCGCCAGAAGAAGTCCTGTTTTTTGCCTTTCAAATGATGGCGGGCATATGTCGCTTCGTGATACGTCTCCTGATAAACCATCACCCCATCCAGACCGAGTTTCTTTAACTCGGCATATTCCGCTTCCGCTAGCGGCTGTACTTCCATCTGTAGTGAAGAGAACTGTTTACGCAGGGCAGGGAGATGACGGCGAAAGTAATCCATCCCCACTTTCGCCTGATGTTCACCAGTGACTAATAGCAGATGTTCAAAGCCCATCTCCCGTATAGCGGCGCTTTCCCTGGCAATATCCGCTTCATCCAGCGTTTTGCGCTTGATGCGGTTGCTCATGGAAAATCCGCAGTACGTGCAGTCGTTAGCGCAAAGATTGGAAAGATAAAGCGGGACGTAAAGACTGACAACGTTGCCAAATCGTTGACGGGTCAGACGCTGCGCCCGTTGGGCCAGTGGTTCCAGATAGCCACTGGCGGCTGGCGATAACAGCGCCATCATATCGTCGCGGGTGAGTTGCGAGGCATTTAGCGCCCGCTCTACGTCAGCAGCCGTTTTGCTATTGATACGCAGGCGGATGTCGTCCCAGTCCAGTTGTCGCCAGCGATCGCTGAAGGTTTTCATGCTGATGCCTCCAGAAATCCGGTCAGCGGGCTGGTGGCATGAGCAAAATGACTGCGGCTGCCCGGTCCGGCCTGACGTGCCAGCAGGCCTGCTTCTACCGCCAGACGAAATGCCTTCGCCATGTTGACGGGATCGTCCGCGACGGCAATCGCCGTATTCACTAACACCGCGTCGGCCCCCATTTCCAGCGCCTGCGCGGCATGGCTGGGAACGCCGATGCCAGCGTCGACAACCACCGGAACCGTGGCTTGCTGGATAATAATCTCCAGCATGGCACGGGTTTCCAGTCCCTGATTCGAGCCAATCGGCGCGCCGAGCGGCATCACCGCTGCACAGCCGACTTCTTCCAGACGTTTACACAATACCGGATCGGCCCC
>OGTB01001738.1_pt1 | contig 13845 bp, 16 predicted proteins | sample 1553611 | NCBI WGS metagenome assembly OGTB01 (sample SAMEA2580032, study PRJEB22360) | human gut metagenome | biome: human gut; feature: human-associated habitat; material: faeces | place: Denmark | collected 2008/2010 | reverse complement strand
CAAAATGTTTATCTTTAATTATCAATCACTGTAAACCTTTTTCAGGACGGGACAATTATTTTCGCTCGAACAACACTCGATGGGGTATCGCCGTATAAATTTCGGTGGAATCGGCCTCGGGAGTCTCTACGTTCCGAGGCCATCATAAAAAAAAGCCGAAACCCCTCGAAAAGGTTCCGGCTCGGCGTGCGGGACGGTGGGCTACTTGAACGTCACCCCGTGTTTCTTGCAAATCCATAAGAAGGTCTCGATCCCGATTTTCCGGCTTCGGAGACATTTGGCGAACTGCTCGTCGCAGTCGGTCGGGTAATACTTCTTGGAGTGCATGCTGACCAGATGAAATAGCCGCAGCCCCTCCTCCTTGCCGTATTCGTGTGCCAAGGCGCATCCGATGCAATACCAGTCGTGATAGTCGTCGGTGATATCCTTCTTCTCTTCACGGATTTTCTGGATTAATTTATAGACCTTTTCATCGAGCAGCTTCTTTTCCCGGGCCGTCCGGACTTTGGCCCTTGCGGTTCTTTCTTTCAGCACGCCCCGATAAGGCTTCGCGTGCGGATTGATGTATGGATAGGCATCGTAACTGGCTCCCCGCAAGCGGCAGACATCGCAACACCCTTGGTCGGCGACGAGCCCCGTTTTCTCGTAGATCTCCCGAACCAGAGCGTCGAATTGTGCCAGGTGCATGTCCGGGTGAGCGATGCGGAAAATCAGGTACAAGCCATTCCCGCTGATCGACATACTTGCACACAACAAGCTGTCGAAGGTCTTGGCGACGAGTCTCTTCTTATCGAACCACTCCGGTCCGAATACGCCGTTGTCCTTGTGGTCGATGTCGATGCATATGAACCCGGTGTGCTGAACCAGCCCGTCACGGCTCCGAGTCTTGAATATCCCGCTGGGAGTGATGCACGGCAGGTTGCGTTTAATTCGTTGGCGAACCTTCTCGTTGGAGGTCGTGCGGAACGCGATAACCTGCTCCTTGAATTTGGCAGTCTTACACCACTTTATCAGGTCAACATCGCCGAGTGGTTTCTGTGCGAAGTAGTTCTCGAACACGGAGACCCTGATCTGAGGGAGTTCCGGGGGATTCGAACTGACTGTTTGCCTTTCTATGTACCCATTGTCATATTCGTTTTCTTTCATGTTAGAATTATCTTTTAGGAGCGACCTATTCATATTGTATATCGTTGAGTATTCGTAGATTGTCATTTTCTTCGTCTTCGGTTTTTGTGAAAAATTCGTTGAGTTCTTCGTCGTTATTCTTTTTGATTGCCTTCTTTTTGTACTTTGCTTGCCGTTTCCGTTCGTTGGCATCCAGCTGGGGACGGATCAGTATGAAGGTTCGCATCTGCTCCCCGTTGAGATCCGTCGGTTCCTCGCCATAGAGGGCGTATCTCATAATCACATCATAGAGATGTAATCTTGCCCTGTTCTTCATCGAGGCCAGCGCTTCATAAAAGGTACGGTAGAAGATGAACCCTTCACGGGGCGGAACCTCCGGGTCGAATGCGGGCTTGGTCGTTGTTTTTTCATTTTTCATGACTAATGTTTTTTTAATTGTTTTATTTTTCGGATGTTTTCCTGTTCGATCGTCGGGTGTGATTCGCTCTGCAACCAGTCGAGAATCTCCTCACGGTTAAAGTAAAGTTTGCGGCCTTTATGCTCCGGTTTGTGGAACGGTATCTTTCGTTCACTTGTGAGCTTATAGACCGTAGAGATACTGTACCCTGTAAGCCGGGCAACGTCGGCGGCTGTCAGCACCTCTTTGTCCGGAGCGCGGCTCGGAGTTAGATGCCCCATAATTTTGTCGATTGATAAGATCTCTTTCAATTGTCCCACCGTCAGCATGGCGATCGGAGTGTCGTCGGTAATGTTATTCATATTCTTGTAAATAATTTAAAAGTTTACAACCTAATTTACCGGCCGAACTATTTAATAGCTCTTAATAGAAATAATCCGCTGTTTAACAGCGGATTATCTAATGTTCTTTTTTCCTATATGGGTTCATGTTGTGGAAAATCTTCATAAATGGCAGGAATATGTTGAATATTAGTAGCATATCGACCTTGTTTTGGCTCTTGAATAATTTGTACAGGACATCGTATATATGATAGATCGTAGCGTTTGAGGGTGCATGAGTTTCTCGGATTATTTGTGTTCGAGAAATTTTGTCCACATTAAAATAGACGTGGTGGTAGTAGAACATACAATAGCCTATATACATCCAAATTCGGAAATCGGCCTTGGATTTGTCGAAGATGCTATTTCTGAATATAGAGAAAGTCCTTCCGCATCTTTTACATAAGCGTAATTTTTCATTATTCTTTCTGAAAGGGCCGTTTTGACAGCTGCCGCAATGCGGGCATCGTCGCTTTTTGGGCTTTGATTCAATATCAAAATCAACACAAGTCTTGGCGTACAGTTTTATAAGACTATTTTCGGTGGGGAACCGTTTGATGAACCTTTTATAACTGACAGGCGATGATTGGAAAAAATACATATTCGGTTGATTTTAAATCGTATATTTGTGCTAATAGCGTAAAAAGGCGAGCAGAATTAAACCGTGATGGCCGTTAGAGAACTTTCGCCGCCTCGTTGATCACTCTGTTGTCGAAGCTGTCGAGGTATATGTTCGTGGTTTCCAGATCGGCATGGCCGAGCATCTGTGAAATCACCTCGCGCGGGATGTGGTTGCGCTGCAAGGTCATGGCCGCCGTATGGCGGGAGACGTAGCTCGTCAGGTGGAAATCGATTCCGAGTTCCTCGGCGAGCAGGCGCAGGTATTTCTGGTACTTGCTGTAACGGGCTCGAATGTGCATGTAGAGAGTCGCTCGCCCGTATAGCCGGAGCGGGTGACGATCGGCAGCAGGAAATCGTCCACGGTCGGCGATGCCGCTTGCAGGCTCCCGATCAGTTGCCGGATCGCGGGCGTGATCTTGATCGAAATAGGTTTGACCCCTTTCTGCCGCTTGATCTTCTGCCGCTTGTAGACGATATAGTCGCCGTCCTCCATCTGTTTGATCTGGGCGGTCGTGAGCATCGCCATGTCGATGAACGATATGCCGTAACAATAATAGGAGAATAGAAACAGCTTGCGGGCGTATTCGCATTGCGGATTGCTGGCCGAGGTGCTTTTGAGTTTCGACAGCTCGGCGGCAGGCAGGTAGCGTTTGGCGGTCGCCTCTTCGAGTTTGGAGACCTCGAATCCGCCCCGTCCGAACGGATAGGTTGCCACCGAGCCGACACCCTCCGCATTGGCCCGGTTCAGAATGGCCCGTAATGCCTTGAAATAGAATTTACGCGTGTTGCCGCAACAGCCCCGCTTTTGAAGAAACATATCGAATCCCCGGACATAACGCAGGTCGATGTCGGAAAAGAGCCGTTGATCCAGCTTCCGGTCATAGCTTCTCAACATGTCCTGCGTCTGCTTATAGGTTTGGGAATTGCCGATATGTCCCGTCGCGTGCAGTTCCGCGATACGGTCGGTGAAATAGGCGTTGAACTTTCCCTGTTTGGAGGTATTCAGAAAGGCGTCCTCGAACTGGTTCAGCGTCCAGTCGATACCCTCTATTTCGAAACGTTCGACGATCTCGCGGGCGCGAACCTTGTACTTCGCCAGCAGCGCATTGTCGGCTTCGCGTTGTTTATTCTCGGCCTTCTGCTCGGCTCCTTTCAGGTTGCGCAGGATGATGAATTGCTCACCGGCCTCGTCCCAATATGCGGGATCGGCGTAGAGATCGAGCGCGATGTATTTGCGCCGCTTGTTTTTGGTGATACACAGCCTGACGGCGTAACGTCCGTTGCGGTCGGCTTTGTCGTGACGACGGGGAAATCGGATGGAATGTGCCATTCTATCTGCATTCGTGTTAATAAAAAGATGATTGCGCCACCGACATTGCGTTACGAGTTATGAGTTACTTGCAATAGAATGGCAACAACTATCTCAGCACTAACCGTATACGCGGGATTATCGATTCCAATTATACGATTACAGAATAACTCGCACGTGGCATTGCAAAAATAGAACGGCAATTAAGGGATTCCAAGTATTTTAAAATTTTGTATCTTGAATTTTGAAATTAGATATCGCTTAATCACAATAGATACAGATAGTTATGTGTTCTGAATTTGCCGTTGAATCTGAATGATTCGGATGTGTCAATTTTGATTTTGGATGAAAATAATTGCAATTTGTGGATAAAATTGGCTTTTATGTCGGCGAGGGGGCGCTTAAATAATTATTCGATTTGCATAATTTGAATAAAATAATTATTTTTGCAAAAAATGATATTCCTATGGCGAAGATTATAAATCCATTCATCGTGACCGGAAAGATCGCTCCGGAGTATTTTTGCGATCGGGTAAGCGAGTCAGCCCGGCTTGTCAAGTCGATTACCAACGGCAATAATTTGGTTGTCATTTCACCGCGCCGTATGGGTAAAACAGGACTGATTCAGTTCTGTTACGACAAACCGGGAATCGGTAAGGAGTACTATACTTTTTTCATCGATATTCTGCATACGTCGAGCCTCCGCGAATTTACCTATCTGCTCGGCCGGGAGATTTACGAAACACTCCTGCCTCGCAGTCGTAAAATGGCGACTCTTTTCATTCAGACGATTAAGTCCATCAGCGGGAAATTCGGGTTCGACCCCATCACCAATCTTCCCACTTTCAATGTGGAGTTGGGAGATATCGAGCGGCCCGAATATACGCTCGATGAGATTTTCCAATATTTGTCTCATGCGGACAAGCCTTGCATCGTAGCGATCGATGAGTTCCAGCAAATTGCCAAATATCCGGAGAAGAACATAGAGGCTTTGTTGCGGACTCACATCCAAAGGTCGGAGAACAGCCATTTTATCTTTGCCGGGAGCGAACGCCACATGATGCAGGAGATGTTTGCATCAGCCGCCCGGCCGTTCTACCATAGTGCCGACATGTTGGAGCTGAAAGCCATTCCTGCGGAGATTTACATTCCGTTTATCGTCGGGCATTTCGAGCGGCGCAACCGTTCGATAGCCGCCATCGATGTGGAAAAGGTTTATGCACTTTTTCAGGGGCACACCTACTATATCCAAAAGACCTTCAACGAATCGTTTGCCGATACGCCCGAAGGCGACGAATGTACGTTGGAGACGATCCGGGCTGCCATCGATAATATGATTGCTTCGAACGATACGATTTTCCGGGAGATTTTGTCGAACGTTCCTGAAAAGCAGAAGGAGTTGCTTTATGCCATCGCCAAGGAGGGCGAAGCCGAGCGTATTACATCTGCCGATTTCATCAAACGGCACAGTCTTACTTCGGCCAGTTCGGTACAGTCGGCCGCAAAGAAACTACTCGAAAAGGATCTTATCACCGAAATTAACAAGGTTTTTTCTGTAACCGACCGATTATTTGCCATGTGGATAAATAAATTATATGGGAAAAATCCGGATTTTTAATGTCGCTGCTCGGTATAATGTGATTTTTATAGACTGGTATTTGGTCGTAAGTCATCTGAAATAGTTGCCTTTGACTTTGTCGAAGGTACTCCGCCCCGACAAAACGCAAATAAAATTTGCTTTTGTGCGCGGCTTGTTCGTACCTTTGTTACGAAGTATGCCGAAACTCTATATCATAGCGGGTTGCAACGGTGCAGGGAAAACGACTGCATCCTATACCGTGCTGCCCGAAATGCTGGGATGCCGGGAGTTCGTCAATGCCGATGAAATAGCAAAGGGGCTGTCGCCGTTCAATCCCGAAAGCGTGGCGATCGAGGCAGGACGGCTGATGTTGCAACGAATGGATGATCTTTTGTCCGAAGGCGAGGATTTTGCGTTTGAAACAACATTGGCGACCCGTTCCTATGTGAAATTCGTGGAGCGGGCGCAGGCGAAAGGCTATTTTGTGACGTTGCTCTACTTTTGGTTGCCGACACCCGAACAGGCCATCGAGCGTGTTGCAACACGAGTAAGCGAGGGTGGGCACAATATTCCGTCGGATGTGATTCGGCGGCGTTATGCGAACGGCATCAGGAATTTAACGACCCTCTATACTCCGATTTGCAATTTCTGGACAATCTACGACAACAGCTCGGCAGACGAAGAGATTAAAATAGTTGCGTCGGGTGAGAAAAACATAACAATTCATGTTGAAGATGCGTTATCCTATAAACTGATTACGAATTATGAGCGAGATTGAAATCAAACAAATGCAGGAAAAAATTAACGCAGGTATTTTGCTCGCCCGTAAGCGTCTGATTGAAAAGACGAAGAAGGAGGACGGAGAACTGGTTGTCGTGCGCGACGGAAAGGTCGTGCGCATCAAGGCCCGCGATCTGAAATAGGAATTTTGGGTCGGTTGTCCGAATGAATAACCCCCGGCATTTTCGGATGCCGGGGATTCACTTTTCAATTTTGATCGGGAGGGGAACGATACGTGGAACACAGGTGGAACACGCGAAATCGCAACAACTCCCGATAATGGCAAACTGCAACTCTTTGAATGTGTGTGAAATCCGCTGGAATATAGTTCGTTAAATTTATTGGAAAAAGTAAAATTTAATTCTGGGGGGCGTGTGGTCGCTGGTTCGAATCCAGTCACCCCGACTGATGGAAAAGCACTGATAATTCAACAATTATCGGTGCTTTTCTTTTTTATCCGCACCTGCCGAAAATGGGCGGTTGACGCCACGGTTGACGCGAAAAAGTCAACCAAGAAGTCAACCGAATCCGATGAAAACATCTGTTTCTGTCGTTTGTTACAGGTACAAGGTACTTGCAAACGGAGAATCCCCGCTGATGCTCCGCATTTCCAAAGAGGGCCGCCGCACGATGAAAAGTCTGGGCGTGTCGGTCGATCCTAAATTCTGGAATTTCGACGCCAACCAACCCAAACCCAACTGTCCGAATCGGCAGTTGATTCGTCAAATCGTACTGAAATACGAAACCGAATACAACGGCAAGATTCTGACGAAAGAAATCAACGAGGAAGAATTTACCCCGCAGACGATTGTAGCCGAACAAAAGGAACGCATCAAGGCGCAGACCGTCGAGGAGGTCTACAAAGCGATTATTGCCGAGTTGAAAGAACGGGGGAGTGTTGGCAATGCCTATGCCTATCTGAACTCCTACAACGTGCTGAAATCCTTTAATCGGGACAAACCGCTTAATTTCACGTTCAGCCGCATCGACGCCGATTATCTGGAAAAATTCGAGGAGTGGATGCGGGCGCGGGGGAATAAAGATACGTCGATGAGTTTTCAAATGCGTACTTTGCGGGCCGTGTTCAATCGGGCGATTAAGCTGAAAGCCGTTGCCCGTGAGAAGAATCCATTTACCGACTATAAGATTAGCAAATTCAATACCCGTACACCGAAACGAGCGTTGAGCAAGGCGGATGTAATGAAAATCGTCGAGGCGGATTGTACGGCGGAGAGCGATTCTTGCCGATTAGCACAAAGCGTTTTTACATTCTCTTATTTGTGCGGGGGAATCTCGTTCGTCGATGTGGCGAATCTGACACCCGATAATATCGTGGACGGGCGATTGTCATACAATCGTCAGAAAACGCACGGAGCAATCCATGTTCCGCTGTCGGAAAGGGCGATGCGGATTGTAGACAGCTATGCCGAAATCTGCGAACGGTCGGGCTATCTGTTTCCGATACTCGATTCGTGCAGGCATACAACGCCGATGCAGAAACGGAATCGGGTGCATAAAGTCTGTCATCAAGTCAATGCCGAATTGCGCCAATTAGCCCGCAGATTGAATATTTCGGGAGAGGTGACGACTTATGTAGCCCGCCATAGTTTCGCTACCGTGCTGAAGAAATCGGGTGTAAATATCGGCATCATATCCGAGGCGTTGGGGCATCATAGTCTGAAAACCACTCAAATCTACCTTGATAGCTTCGAGAACTCGCAGATAGATGCGGCGATGCAGAACTTGCTATGAATGATTGAGGGGGCTATCCAGTAATGGATAGTCCCCTCTAAAAGATATGAATTGAAAGAATTGTTGCGTCCCGTTACTCTCGATCGAAAGTTACGATTGGCAGGGAGAACAAGGCGATATACGCCCCGTAGGCCTCCTCTACCCCAAGTTTGATGACTGCCTGCACATTGTAATAGCCGTCGAAGACGATGTGCTGGGCTACACAGTCGGGATTCAGCCCGAGCCTTGAACAGTAGGCGTCGAAGCCTTCGACCTGACGAAGACGGTCGGCTGTCCATACGAGGTGTCGCAGGCACAGCGTCGGGTCGGCATAGAGGTCTTCGGCATAGGCCATGATGGCCTCGGCTTTCTCCTCATTCGACCACGTTGTGGTCGGAGCTGGCTTGGTTCTGCTGGCAAGCCACATGAGATTCCAGAATGTGTGCTGCCAATTTTTAGTGCTTTCATCGACAACTTCAAATTTGAGTTCCTCGGTTTCCACCACCTCATCTTTGTCGTTGAGCTTGTCGATGGTAACGGTTGCAATGTTCGAGATTTCGCTCTCGGGGGCGCTCATCGTGCCAGCACCTTGTGCAGCATCCAGAGTGAGTTCTTTTTGTTTCTTCATTTTTTTTAATGAATTTACCCTGAATGCTGCGAATTTTATACCAATGTGATTTTCAGGTGTTTATGTGTTTTTGTCAGGCAAGGATATTAAAAACACATACTATTCCTTCACCCATGAAATAGGTATTGAAGACATTCCATAGGTCTTTTTGCAGTTTTGGAGCATATCATATGTGTTTTTATACGACAAGTCCTGTTTTGACACGATGTCAGAGCAGGCTGTCAGGTAATCACTAATGACTTGGCACAACCCCTGCGGGACAGTAGGTCTGATGCGGAGATAGTCTCGGAGGAACAGGAGAGTGTTGTATCCGAGAAAGCTGGCAAAGGTCGGCCGACGCTTGGGTGGATTGCCTTCTCTGGATTGGGAGTGACGAGGCGGATTGCCCAAAGCGTCATAATGACTGCGATATTCTTTCTCAATCATTCGCAGTAACCAGTTACAAGTATTCGGAATCTGAACACTCGACGTTCCACCATAAGAAAGCAAATATTTTTTGGATGGGTCGAAGCCGTCTTTCTGCATCTGCTGTAAAAACTCATATACCCGTAATACCTCCTGCCGTTCTGCCTCATCTTGTAAAACGAAATTGTCCTCATCTGTATATGGATGAAAAACCGAACTCATCAACGGAGCGAGCAGAAGTGTGTGAAAGATCAACTCATGCTTTGCTAAAAAATCGTGTTGTTCTTGTAATGCCTCCACATTTTTGTAATACGGGAGGTCGAATATAATTCCGAAATCATCGGGGAACCTATCCAAGTTCTGGTACATCCAGAATTTCGGGAGAAGATTCATCCGATTATCATCATCCACGCTACAAGTAGATTCGATATACCGTTGGATATACCGATAAGAAAACCCGTAGAATCGTTCAAGATAAGGATAAGTTTTTCGAATGATACAAACGGGAACAGAGATAACAGCCATAGTCTTGGAATTTGAGGATAAACAAAGATAGAAAATTTCCGCTGAATCATCTGCACTTAAAGTTGTATTTATTAAATATTTTTACTATATTTGTGATAGCAAATCCGAGATCGGAAAATTCTTTTTGCTTCCATAGAAAAATAAGTTTACAAGGCAGATAAGGACAGTAATAATGCTGCCCTTGTCTTTGCTTCCTATTTCCATATTTTTTGAGTGCGAAACGGATATTTCCTTTAATACGATCAATCCAGAATCAAAAATTATGGAAGATACGGATCAAGAGATAGAGTAGGTTTCCGAATGACGGGATAGAGAGTTGCTCAAAACTGTCCTGTGCAAACTGCTCAAAACTGTCCTATATATACACTACCTACTTATACATAACCTATTAAAGTCTTTCAGACCATGTACTACCACATCAAAGACCGCAAGTGATTCGATAACCGTAAGCAGGCTAAAGAGCATTACGGCATTGCCTGTTTTCGGAAACTATTGCATCTAAAAGAGATTATATTTACCAATAACACAAATTCCATTGCTAACGATGAATTATACCGTAATCCCCAAATCAATCGTGAACTTTCAGACGGGAAACAGTAAACCCGTCGATATTTATGTGTGAGCCGTCATTAAATGTTGCTCCAATCACAAGACCAACATATCCCATATAACTGAGGAAAAACTATCCCTGCTGACGGGATTGGATGAACGAACTATCCGCCGTGTTATCAAACGCTTAAAGGATGCGGGTTATCTGACCGTACAGACCACCATTAAAGAAGATGCAGACAGGGGCTTTATAAAGCGAAATTCCTATTATATAAAGCCAGCGAACAAAGATTATTTCTTTTTAGATAACGGTTTCTTTAAAAAGAACTATCCCGCCAAGATTGCAGGGTTTCTGCTGTTATTAAAGTCGGTATGCCTTAATAATACCGATACTGTCCAATGAAGCAACAGCCAGATTGCAAAGGCTGTCGGATTGTCCCGTAATACAACAACTGCATTATTAAATGAATGTAGGCAATTAGGGCTTATAAAAGCCATAGAGAAAGGTTATGAACTGACGGCAGGTTGTTTTATCAATTCAGCAGTTAGAAAGACTGCCGCAGGGATTTATAAAGAGATATGCGAATTCTGCAAATCCAAAGGTGCGATATCTCCAAATTGAGATAAGCGGGCAATGTCTGTGTTGCTTACAAAATACAATTCGATAAATTTATCTGCATCGGAACCGATAACGATTACATACCAACTGAACAAACGGTGTAAAAACCTGCCCGAAAAGGTATCGTTGCCTTACTTTATAAAAGCACTCGATATGCAGAAACAATATCGGAAGATTATAGAGCGAGAACAACAAATCGAAGCAGATTTCAGCGGTTTTGCATTTTAGATATACAGCCCCCGTGCTTACGCACGAGGGCTTTTTCATCTAATAAGAGACGGTGACATATTTCGGGAATTTCTTATTTATATACCCCTTGAAAATTGCGTCACTCCAATTTCTCTCTTTACATACGCGCCGTAGGCGCTTATCCTCAAAAGACAAAAAATACAAACTCCAACCCACAATGACAGCGGATTGGAGTTTTTCAATATTAAGTTGAAGACAATCTAATTCAAGGCCAACGAGTTTCCTGCAATATGCAACTTGGCATCCACATCAAGAGCCTTGAAAACTTTGAGGATTGTTGCAACCGTCAGATTCTGCCCATTCTCTATGCGTGAAATCTGTGCTTTCTTCACACCGATAAGATTACCCAAATCTTCCTGTGTCAGATTGCGTTTTTCCCGAATCTCACGGATGGTCTGACCTACCAAAAACAATTCGATGGTAAGGTCATAGGCATCCCGTTTGGCCGAACCTTTTTCTCCGACCAGCGTATTCACTACCTCATCATGTGTATAAATTCGTTTTTGTGCCATATCCGTATTTTTTATTCTTCGTAATATTCAGACCGAATCCGTATTGCTCGGTCAATCTCCTGTTTGGGCGTTCTCTGGGTTTTCTTCTTGAAACCATGCGTAGCGATTACCAATGTCTGTACGCTGTCCCGCTTATCCCAAAAGGCCAACAGCCGATACCTGCATATTTCGTGCGGAACTCCCAAATCTCTCCTGTCAGCTTTTTCAGCAATTTGGGGTCTAATGCATAACGGGCCTTGTCGATATTCTCCAAAATCTTCAACCGTGAGGCTTCATCTATCTTTTGGAGAAAACGGTAGGCATCTTCCCAATATTTTACATCAAACAACGGTTTAGGTTCCATTCCTTTTATCGGTAATACGTTGCAAAGATACAAAAAGTTTCTATATATGTAAACTTAATATCTGTTTTTCTCTTTAAATACACGCCGTAGGCGTTTATCAGAAACAGGCTATAATGCCTGTTTTTTTATAAAATATATCCCCTGCATATACAGATACTGTCTGTTAAAGCCCCCCCCCTTATTGAAATGGGGAATGATAATTATTAAGGATTGCAAACCAAAACTCCAAAATTGGATTTTTTAGTTTAATAATTTACTAATCATCTAATTTGTAGAGTTATGCAATTGAGACAATCCATGCGTCGGGCGGCCAAGATGCGGCTGGCTCTGGCGGGAGCTTCGGGTTCGGGCAAGACCTATTCGTCGCTTCTGATCGCTTACGGAATGACGGGCGACTGGTCTAAAATCGCCGTCATCGATTCCGAGAACTGCTCGGCAGACCTTTATGCCCATCTGGGCGGTTATCAAGTCCTCACCCTCGAAAACTATGCTCCCGAAACCTACATCGAGGCCATCGGTATCTGTGAGCAGGCAGGAGCCGAGGTAATCATCATCGACAGCATTTCCCATTGCTGGGACTATCTGCTGGATTTCCACGCCAACCTGCAGGGAAACTCCTTTGCCAATTGGGCCAAAGTCACACCCCGTCAGAACGCCTTTATCCAACGTATCCTTACCTCTTCCGCTCATGTTATCTGCACCATGCGTAGCAAACAGGATTATGTGCTCTCGGACAAGAACGGTAAGATGGTTCCAGAGAAAGTGGGCTTGAAAGCCGTACAGCGCGACAACGTGGACTACGAGTTTACCGCAGTCCTCGATATAGCCATGAACCACAAGGCTACCACATCCAAAGACCGCACGGGACTGTTCACGGGCCGTCCCGAGTTCCTCATCACGCCCGCTGTCGGTCAGGCCATCCTCAAATGGTGCAACCTTTCGAATCCGAGTGTTCACCCTCAAACTCCCTACCACCATGTACCCAGCGTTTCAGCCTAATGCAGAATTTGCCGTCGGTCTGAACTCCGACAGCCCTTTTCTCGATAACCCTGCCGCAGAGGGGACAACGATTGTAGAAGAACAACCAGCCCAATCAGCAACGACGGGTGTTGTCGTTCCTTTAGGTGTACGGCATAACCGCCACTTTATCGAGGCCAACACCAAGCCTGTCGATATAGCCCATTTGAGAGCGGATTGCGTCGTTCCCGTATTCAGCAAGGACAACGAGGTGACCATCTCCCACCAGAGCTTTATCGAAACGGTGCTGGGGGCTGCACACCGTATGTTCCCGCAGGAGGTAATCGACGCGCCCGATATAGTCGTGTCCCATATCATCAAGGGGCGTATTCCCGAAGCCATCCACAAGCCCGTGAACCAGCTCTTGGAAACCGACAAGACCATCTACTACGAACGGATGGCTTTCTGTTTCGAGATACCCACGATTTACGAGGATGTGGCAGGGAACAGACTGAACCTTTCGATAGGAGGAGTAAGGGCCTATAACCACGAGAACCTCTATTCCAAGAAGACGGTGGAGAAATTCAAGGTCTTCATCGGTTTCAAGAACCTCGTGTGCTGTAACCTATGCGTTTCAACCGATGGATTCAAAAGCGAACTGCGGGTGATGGGTGTGCAGGATTTGTTCGATGCCACCTTGCGCCTGTTCCGAGAATACGATGCCGAACGTCATGTAAAACTGATGGCAGCGATGCAGGAACGAACCCTTACCGAGCACCAGTTCGCTCAACTCATCGGCAAGACACGGTTGTATCAATACCTGCCCACAGCCGAGAAACGACAGCTTCCTGCTATGGAGTTTACGGACTGCCATATCAACGCTGTGGCAAAGGCATATTATGCTGACGAGAACTTTTCCAGAGGGGACAATCCAGAGATTGATTTGTGGAGGGTTTATAACCTCTTTACGGGAGCCAACAAGTCGAGTTACATAGATACATTCCTTGACCGTTCGCTGAACGCAACCGAACTTATCACAGGTATAGGCAAAGCCATTGAGGGCGATGCAGAGTACAGGTGGTTTGTGGAATAACCGAACGAAGAAGAATACCCTTGCTGTTTCACGACGGCAGGGG
>OGTB01001730.1_pt1 | contig 13924 bp, 14 predicted proteins | sample 1553611 | NCBI WGS metagenome assembly OGTB01 (sample SAMEA2580032, study PRJEB22360) | human gut metagenome | biome: human gut; feature: human-associated habitat; material: faeces | place: Denmark | collected 2008/2010 | reverse complement strand
GCTGCATGCGCGAGCGCCGCGGCGCCCGTCAGGAACTACTCGCTCAACCTCAGGTAGCATCTCCTTTCCGTCAGCCCCCGCTTCCCGTTCGGGAAACGGGGGCTTTCGCATACCCAAAAGACGACGCCCGCCGATACGATTGCCTGGAATATCAACTTTCCGTCGAAAGGGGAAGCCATGCCGGACAATGATGACCTCCGCATGAACCAGAACGAGACCCTTAACTGCAAGCTCGCCCTTATGGGCGTCTGGACGGAGGCGTGCCGCGAGGCCGCCGCATACTTCGGGGTCAACCCGGACGGCTCGGGCAACTTCTCGTCCGTCACCCAGGCGCAGGCGGGCTCGACCGCGGGCACGCTCGCCGTGGACGGGATCTCGGCCGACGAGATGACGAACCGCCTGGCGGCGTCGCTCGTCGAGCACTTCCCGGACAAGACCGACATCATCGCCGGCGACCCGGCCGCGGCCAAGGCCTACGTCAAGCAGTACGTCGTCGACCTCGCCAACCACCAGGCGCTCGCCCAGGCGCGAACGAACAGCAAGCTGTTCCACAAGCAGCTCAACCGCGCCGCCGTGGGCCTGGCCGATGAACACGGCCCGTACGCCCCCGTGCCCGCCGCCGAGGAGGAGTTCGACATGTGCGTGCCCCTCATGGACGGCACGATCGAGGAAAACAGCGAGGAGGTCGCCGAGTTCAGCCGCGAGCTCGACCGCACCGGCATACGCTACAAGTTCAGCGAGCTGGCCGCCGCCGGATCCGCGAAGGTGCAGACCTGCCTCGAGTTCATGTCCCGCGACATCAAGGCCGTCCAGGCCGCATGCACCCGCGCGGCCCAGAACATCTCGGCGCGCGGACGGGCGTTCGCCGACAAGGTGAAGTGCGTGCCGTTCGTGCTGTCCGCCGCGGCGCAGGGCATCTCGGACGCCGTGCGCGACGCCGCCGAGCTCATGGACAAGGGCTATGAGGAGATCAAGGCGGCGGCCGCCAAGGACCCGCGCTCGGTGGCGGCGGCCGCCAAGCACTGCGCCGACGCCACGGCGAACGTGCCCACGCGCCATCTCCCCAAGGCCTCGCACGGCGCGCACATGGGCTAGACATTTCAGACGAGACAACGGCCCGGGAGGCCATAATGTTCAAGACCTGTAGCGACCCGGACTTCAACTGGGTCCACTGCCTTTGCGATTCGGCCACCTGGGTCGTCAAGGAGCCCGGCAAGCCCATCGGCTTCTTCTACTCGCGGCTGTTCGACGATGCGCTCTCGCCGTCGGGCCTCGGCTTCGCCGTCGACGCCTTCCGCATCGACGAGGACGGCACGCTCGACGACTTCTACAGCGACATCCTCTGGGACTACGGCGCGGCCGACGAGCTGATAGCGGCCTACCCCAATAAGTTCAGCTGCGCGGTGCGATGCGACGGGCTCAACCCGTATGACATCCCGACGAGCTGGAGCCAGGACAAGGGCGAGCGCTACCGCGCGCGCGACACCGTGCTCGCGGCGGTCGATATGCTCACCGACGAGGCCGACGAGGCCGGCATCGACGCCTGCCCCGAGTTCTACCGCAACGACTACATCAGCATGTACCTCAAGACGCAGGGCCTCGGCGAGACCCTGAAGGTCGGCGGCATCGAGTACCCTCGCTTCTCGGTCGTCTCGACCGACTGCTCATACGGCGACGACGAGAAGGGCGACTTCGAGACCCTGGGCGAGGCCATGAGGGCGGCCAAGAGGCTCGTCGATGTCGATGGTTATGACGGCGCCGCAGTCTACGACCGCAAGCAAGAGGCGTGGTGCGCGGGCTGCAATATCTACCCCTCCTCGCGTTTGGTCAGAAACGCCGTCACGCATCCGTTCTGGACGATCACCTGCGAAGCCGAGAAGAGGGACCTCGCGCAGCGAGCCGCCGTGCTAGAACGCGAGCAGGCCGCCGACCGCGCCCGCGCCGCCGCGGCGCGCACGGCACGACCCGAAGGCGCGCATTTCCGCGCCGGTCACGCACAGTGAAGGGAAACATAGATATGGACGACTACGATATCGAGCTCACGCCGAACGATCCCGAGTTCGGTCCCGACGAGTGCGAGAGCGCCTATGCCCTCTGGGCCTTCAAGGAGGACGGCGAGCCCGTCAAGTTCCTCGAGGCCTCCCTTGTCGAGGACCCGGACTACCCTAGCGGCTATTCCTTCTCCTGGCGCAGCCTGTCGTGCGACAGGACCGGAAAACTCGTCGAGGGCGAGGGTGGCGTTATCGGGGACGTCTCCCGCGCCGACTATGTCGCGGACATGGTGCTCCCCCGGCGGGGCCGTCTTCTCGCAGGTCGAGGATGAATATCTACCGAATCTGCCGTATTCCTTCGAGAAGGACAGTCTGAGCGACAGCGCGAGGAAGTCGGCGGCCGAGGCGATCAGCGGAGCGATCCTGTCGCTGCCACTCTCCGTCCCGGAGACGACGGAGGCAATACCGGCCTTCTACAGGCTCGACAACCCCGCCATGCCCGACGACCCCCTCACCCGCGACATGCTCGCCGACGCACTCCAATCGGTGGAGAACTACCATCGCGGCGGCGCTATCGACGCCCTGCTGTGCAACCGGGACGGGATGAGCGTCGCGAAGCAGGCCCTCATCGTCTCCGCGGCGAAGGGCTTGCGGTCCAACAGCGGCCTGTTCGATGCGATGTCCCGCGCCGTCGGGCTGATCCGCGCGACCGAGGGCTCCGCCGCGGGCGTCAGCGACTTCGCGCTCGCGCAGAGTCTCCTCATTACCGGGTTCCACCACATGCAGAACCGGTGTTTCGATACCGTCTCGCGCGGCCTAGGAGACGTCCGCTACATGGACACCTCCAAAGCCGTGAAGATCTTCGCCGAGGAGCTGACGCGGGATACCGGCCTCGCCCTCGATGCGGCGCTCAAGGGGAAGTATGCCATGCGCTACGGTCGAGACGTCGATGCGCTCATATTCACCGATGCCGATATCGACGAATATGCCGAACTTCTCGGCAACTGCTGTGCCGACCTCGATCCCGAACAGCGCCCTAAGGCCGCCGCCGATGCGGTACGCGAGTGGTGCCGCGACCACGCCATGGACGGCTTCAGCGACTTCCTCTATGACTACCAGCCCGAACAGGTCAAGGGTATGGCGCGAAACACCGGCGTCAGGCATTGACAGGTTTTCGGGGCGGTGTCAGGGACGCAGGCCGATTTGGACCGATGCCGCCCGCCCGGCCGTCGCCGCGGCCGCCTCGCGGGCTGCCATGCGTACAGCCGCCGGGGAAGGCAGGCCCATCTCGGAACGCTTCGCGTACACGGCTGAAAGCGAGTGGCCGGTCTCGGCCGCGATCTGCTTGGGCGACGCGGCGTAGTCCCGCAACCGGCCGAGCTCGTCTGCCGTCCACCTGGTCCGGCAGATACCTCGGCGGGAGCGCGCCGCCCTCACAGCCATCTCGGTCCGCCCCGTCGCCGCGGCCACGTCCGCGGCGGCAAGCGACCTGTCGGCGAGCAATTCGAGCTCGGCGTCCGTCCAATGGCGATATACCGCGGCGTCTTCCATCGCAGCCCCCTCATCGTATGTAGCAGAATCTCTGGACTCATACCCATCGGGCGCCCGGTGATTTCAGCGCTTCCCGTTCGGGAAGCGCCTTTCTTTACGGCATCGCGGTCGCCGCGAGGACGGACAATCCCTTAAACGCGAAACCTGACTATCGGAGGTTCCAATGAGCGATTACGTCACCAGGCTCTTCCGCGAAGCACTCGGAAGGCTCGAGGGGGAATACCGCGGCGAGGGCCTGGATGCCATGGCCCTCGCCGCGCGGAGCCTGGCCGCGGACGAGTCCAAGTCATATGCGGCGGCGCATGCGGTGCTCGACGAAGGCGCCCGGCTCGGCGAGAGGTTCGATCCCTTCACCTACCCGGCCCTCGCCATGGCCGCGACAGACGATGCGATCCGCCGTGGCGGAATCACCGTGGGTAGCGATTCGATCGATATCGAACGGCAGCTTGTCCAGGGAGGTCCGCGGAGCGCGGAGCCAAAAAGGTCTTCAACGTACCCGTCTGCCCTCGAGCACGGCGGCGGCCTCGAGGTCGACGATTGCAGGCCGAGGAAGATGTCGCCGGCGACCCTGGCGAAACTGGCCCGCGAATCGGCGACGAGGAATGTCCCCAAGCCCGATATAGGCATGGGAGCCGTCGTCGATAGGCGCCGCTGACCGGCATCGATCCTATGCGGCATACGGGGCTTCCCGTTCGGGAAATACCGTGGTGCCACCCATGCGGCGCGGATAACATCGACGCCAAGCACCTATCCGCCATCTGTCCTGTGGAGCTGATCTGTATGGCAAATAACGATTTCCGCAACGGCTTCGACGTCTGCGTGGGCAACTGGGGCTACTACAGCGAGGGAGAGCTTCGCGATACCTGGATGCACCTGCCGATGGATCCCGATAAGATCGAGCCCTGGCTGCGTGGCCACGGGCTCGTCGACGCGAACCACGAGGAGACCTATATCTCCGACTACGATGGGCTGCCGTTCCGCTGCCCCCAGGTGTTCGATGAGTACACCCAGCTCGACAAGCTGAACGTCCTCGCGATGCAGCTTACGCTCCTTCCCGAAGGGGACTTGGCGCATGTCCAAGCCGCTATCGATTACGGCGAGCCCCTGGACCACCTCGACGAGCTCATGAACCTCGTGGCGCAGGTAGACGAGCTGCCCGTATTCGACTACCTCTATGACGATATGTATGTCGAAGACCAGTGGCATAAGACCTGCCTCGAGCGTTCGACGCCGCAGGAGAACTATGCGTACACTGTCCTCAACGACGATTCCGAGTTCTGGAACATCATGAACCGAGAAGACGGCGAACTCCTCTCCTGCTTCGACTTCAACCGCTTCGGCGAGATCGCCGTGAACAACGGCTATGTCGACCTGTGCGAGACCTGCTATGTCAACAAGGGCGGCGACTGGCCGCTGCTCGACGAGTACTCTTTCGAGGAGATCGGGGGCGAGACCGTGGCCGAATGGCGCGGGCGTGTCGCACAGGAGAAGCCCGCAGCACCGTCCGAGATCGCCTATGCCGCCAGCGCCCTCGCGGCGCTGAGCGCCGACGACGGTGCCGGCGTCACCGCACGCGCCGCGAAACTGTAGGGGGGGGTGGCCGCCATGATGTTCAGGGATATCAACCAATCCTCCACGATGGCGCGCTCGGCCTACCCCGACGGCAACGGTGAGCTCACCGATTTCAGCCTGTTCGCTACCAAGTACGACGCGGGCAAGCCCTCCATCGCCACCGACGGCCTGCCCTCCGAGCTCTCCTACCAGGTCAGGACCGCCATCCGCCGCGCGGTGGACGAGCTCGGGATCAACGTGCCGGAGGCGGCCGTCGTGCTGAAATACCCGATCCACTTCTACTACTCGGACGCCAGCGCGGAGCTCACGGGGGTGCTCGCCCTGCCCGGCGCGGTGGCGATCCTCGCGCTCGACGGGTTCGTTCCCAAAGAACAGCTCGCCGCTCCCGTCATCGGCGATATCTCCAGGCTGCGCGAGGTAGCGGATGAGCTGCGCCGCCGCGGAGGTCTCGAGCCGCTTCCCGTTCGGGAAACCATCTATACGCACACCGTACCCGAGGGTACAGTCGTGGCAAATCAACGCCCCGCCGCCTACCGTGCGACGGGCAGGAAGAAAGGTACCGCCATGGACCAGGAAAAGTACGACAACGAGGTCAGCATCAAGTTCCTCGCGAAGTGGTGCAGCGTCACCAACGCGCAGGGCGAGGACATCGTGATCGAGAACGGCAAGAAGACCGAGACCTGGCCTGCCGTCCTCTGCACCATCCCCACGGGTACGGACATGAACGGCATCGACATCTCCGGCTACAAGTTCAAGACCTTCCGCAAGCCCTGGACCGAGTCCGACATCGCCAACGGCAAGGGCACCACCGTCACTGTCAAGAAGGACATGCCCGTCCATCTGTTCAAGTATGACGAGAACGACCAGCTCAAGACCCTCGACGTCGACCCGTTCGAGCTGACCAAGGCCGTCAAGGCCGCACGCGAGGCCTACAAGGCCAAGATGAACGCCGAGGCGCCCAACCCGCAGTCCCAGGCCGCCGCGGCAGTCGCCGCGGCCCACGGTACCGCCGAGCAGGGCACCGAGGCCACGCAGGCCGCCAAGCTCTAGCAGTGCGCCCGCGACCTCCGCAACCCGTACCAGAAGGGCGCCCGCGCACCGTACCGCGGGCGCCCTTCCCTGTTTTTTTGGATGTGATGGCATATGAAGAGCTACATCGAACCGCTTAACGCCGCGGATGCGCTGGACGTGCTCTACGCGCACGGCATCCCGTTCGGGGATATCTCCTATAGCCGAGACAATGACGAAGATGCCGTACTGCACGGACCGGGCGGCGACAAGGTCCTCAGGACCCCCGATGATGTGATTGCGGCCCTGGGAGACGACGCCGCCCGCGCGCTCGCCGAGCATAAGCGCTTCCGCGAGCGGGCGGTCCGCGAGCTCATGGTCCCCGTCCTCTCGGACGGGGAATCGATCTACAACGTCCGCACCGGCGATACGTTCATCCTCGACTCGAATTGCGAGGGCAAGCTATACGGCTTCGACTATACGGTAACCCCGCTCGCCACCCTGGTCGATGAGGGCGAGGACGGCATCCCCTACGGCGCGGGCGTGTATGCCATCGAGACCTACGGTGCGGACATGGGCCATATCGACGACCTTCCCGACGGCGAGTGCCCCGACCCGCTTACCCTCCATTCGACGGTCGAGGACGACGATCTATCCTATTCGGTCGCCTCCGTCCTACGCTCCATGGAACGCACGGCCCTTGAACTCGAGGCCGGCGGGGACCTGTTCGACCTCTCGGGATGGACGCTCGCGAACGGCAAGAGCATCGCCGCTACCTGCGCGCGGTTGGGAATCGATATCGCGCCGAAGCTGCATACCGACCCGGCAAGCGTCGCCGACGCCGCGAGACGCGCCGCGGGCACCTGCACGGCGGATATGCCGCGCTCCCGTGCCGCGCACCTTTGATGGTCCAGACCACTGGATGTGATGACATATGAAAAGCTATATCGAGCCGTTGAACGCCGCGGATGCGCTGGACGTGCTCGACCTCTACGGGATCGATACGCCCGGCGCCTTCTTCTCGAGCGAGCATGAGGGCTGCGTCGAGGTCGAGCTGTCCGGCCACACGGCCCTCCTCGAAACGCCGGAGAGCGTCGCGATGCTGTTCGGGCATGATGCCGCGACGGCGCTCTGCCAGCACTCGAACTTTCGCAGGGACGCGGCCGAGATCATGAGCCGGGCGCTCGACCTCGACGATTTCCTCTACAACGTCTACAGCGGCACCGCCTTCATCCCGGACAAGGCGCCGGACGGCGAGTTCTTCGGGTTCCATGTCGCCCATATCCCCCTCTCGGCCATCCTCGAGGACGATATCGACCCGCTCTCGCCGGATGCCTGCGACTACGGCCTCGATTCCATCAGCGAGACCACCGAGGACGCCGCGGTCGGATATTTCGCCCCTGCCGGTGCGGTCGATGATGAAAAGTTCCTCACCTCGGCCGATTGGGCGCTGTGCGATATCGAGTCCAGCGTCCTCACGGCGTTCGGGGCCGGATGCAGCCCCGAACTGGCAGGGTGGACGCTCGGCAACGCCGAGAGCGTCGCCGAGACGTGCGCCTCGCTCGGGGTCGATATAGCCACGGCCCCGGCGCCCGACAACCCCGCGCGCGTCGCCGCGGCCGCCAAGGCGGCCACGAAGGCGACAACCCACGGGGTGGCCGCCGCGGCCGGTAACCGGCTGTGACCGGTTTTCCCGGGCCCGCGCCGAGGCGGGCCCGCACGACTATAGATCCCGACCCATTGGAGCGACCATGAGCACCTATAAAGAGCAGGATATCGAGAACCTGCTGGCACACCTGCGCGAGGGCATCGCATCCGATTCCGTCCTGGCACTCGCCGACGATATCCGCGTCGACTGCGAGGGCGCCGGGGACGGCGAGTCGGTCTGGATGCACCCGGTACTTCCCGGGGCACGCTACGGCAAGGAAGACAAAGTCATCTACGACCCGTTCGATACGCTGCCGGGGCGGTCCCTGAAATCCTCGGGCGGGCTGCCCATGGTCGAGTTCTACCTGCACCGCGGCGACGACCGCCCCGATGCGACGCGCAACGTAAAGGACATGGAGCCCGCGCCCTACCTCATCGGCCGCTACTACATGAAAACGCTGCTCGCCGACCACCTGGGCCGCGGCATCCTGCTCCAGGACATGCCGCGCCTGGCCCTCTCGGCCGATACCGTGCTCGATGTCCAAGACGACCTCGCGAAGGCCGTGAGGGCATACGCCGCCGGATGCGACTTCGAAATCGACGGCGCCGACGCGGATATCGCGCGGTGCCTCGCGCAGGGCGGCGGATGCGCCGCCGGCACCAAGGTCTCGGCGGTCTACGTGCCCGTGGGCGACCTGCCTCGGGAGACGACAATCTTTCCCGACATGGCCCGCGCGGCGGCCTCCATCGGCCTCGAGGATCCCGAAACCGAGACCCTGGCGGAGTACGGGGGCGTCACCGTGTCGCTGGTCCGCGCCGCCGATGCGGAGGGCAGCGAGCTCAAGCCGAACCGGGCGTGGGCGCGCGGCGGGGCGACCGAGATCGTCCGCGGCGGCTTCCTCGTCATCGCGACCGACGGGGACGGCGAGGTCGTCGACCTTCCCAAGTGGGCGATCGAGAGCGCCAAGACGCGCTTCGCCGACCCCTCAACGGGCCCGTTCCAGGCGTCCGCCGAGTTCATGAGGGAAGTTCGGCGCGGCCTCGGCGAGCAGATCGAGCAGGCGGGACGAACGCCTTCCGACATCGCCGCGCTGGCATCGCAGCTCGCCGCGAAGCCGGGAGACGACGGCGGCGCGGGCGGGAAACGCATCTGAAAAAAATCGGGCCCGGCGCGGCGCGGATGTATAGATTCGGGTTTGCAAGGGTATCAATTTTGCAATCAGGCCGCTGCCGGCTATCCAATCATCACCCAAACGCATCGCCGCGGCCTGATATGCGGGAGAAGGCGGCAAAATCCGGATCGCCATCCGAGTTTCGACCGCCCCGCCACCGCATTCGCCAGAAGGGGCGCTCGATGCCGGCATACGCTGGTGCGGGCGCGGCAAGTGGAGAAAACAGGACATCGCAGGGGGGACCGTATGCAGCGAGGCTCCGACAACGAACGGCGCGACAGGACCGAGATGCAGCGACAGCGCGACCGCGACTACGCCAAGGAGCTGTGCGCGTCGCGCCTGGCGTTCACGCTGTCGAGGACCGGCACCTCGAAAGAGGACTACTGCCGCGCCGTCGGCATATCGAGCTCGACGCTCTCGCGCATCCTCAACAAGCAGACGCTCATGTCCACCTCCACCCTGATCGAGACCGCCAGATATTTCGAGGACACGAGCGTGTCCTGGTTTTTGGGACTGTAGGAGGACAATTGAATCCCATCGATATGATCAAACGCTCAGACATCGAACCGTATGAGCTGAGGCGTATCGCGTTTGGTGCCATCCTGACCGCGTTACCGTCCGCCATCTTCCAGCTGCAAAGCGCCGCGTCGGTCATCCTGTCCTGCCCGACAGACTACTACTCTCCAGCGTCGGCAGCGTGGTTTCTGACCAGGGGCTGCCTGGGCGCCGTGTGGGTCCCGGTCATCCTGCTCATCGTCGCCGGCATCGCCTGCAAGGTACGGAGCCGCGCCCTCGACCTCGGCATCGCCGCGGTCCTTTTCGCCCTCACGGTCCGCACCGCCATCCGCCTGGACCCGTATTCCATCGGCTACCTCGCCACCGCTTTCACCTGTTTCGCCCTCGCCGGGCTCAAGGAGGAGTAGATCGCTTTGAACACCTCGCCACGAACCAACATCGTCCCGGGTCGAAACGGGAATGACGAGAAGACCGGGCCCCTCCAGGTGCCGATCACGCGTCGCGGCGTCTTCGCCGCCCTCGCCTGCGCGGCCGGGTTGGCCCTGCTCGGGCCCGCCCGGAAGGCCGAAGCCCTCGCCGGTATGAACTTCAACCTCGGCCAGGGCTGGTTCGGAGCCGCCAACGACTCGATGCTCGTCCACCTTGACCCACGCCAGGGCGAGGGGGACATGTACTTCGGCTTCGCCAACAGCTACCATGAATGGCTCTGCGCCGCCCCCGCCAACACCAGCTACTATATAAATCATTACGGGCAATGGCTGAGGTACGCCTTCGCGTGCGTCTTCGAGTGCAACTACGCCAACGAGCTCTACACCCTCGTGGTGGTCAGGCCGTTCGCATGGTGCTCCAGCAAGGACCTGCAGAAAGGCAGGGGCCTTTGGATCGATACCATCTCCGAGGGCGGCGACAACAAGGGCTACGTCTACCTCGACGGCGCCGAGCTCGCAGGCTCCCGTTTCGCCGGCGACCTCAGGAACCAGATCGGCTACCCCTATTACGACTGGATCTCATACGGCTTCTACGACTTCAACGACTTCCAGGGGTCCACGTACTGGGGGTCCACCCGCCCGTCCTTCTGGGTCAAGAGGCAAAAGGGCGAGGCGCGCCACAGCGTGTGGAGCAAGCTCCAGGTCTACAACGTGGATTACAATCGCTTCGGGGTATACGAGAACTTCATCAAAGAATCCGACGCCCCGAACTACTGGTTCCTGAGCCAGACCACCCCTTCCCGCGATTTCAGGGTCGAGAAGATCTACATCCGCAACGACGTGGCCCTCTACGGCGGCATCTTCTACATCAGGCCCGTCATGGCGCCGGACATCCAGCTCGACCTCGTCCAGGGCCAGTACAGCGGCGGCAAGCCGCCCCCGCAGGAAGGCAAAGGCGCCCTGGTGGACCCCTGGGAGGACTACCGCGGCGTCAACCAGACCTGGATGCTCAAGCCGTACACCAACGACGGCGTCGACACCTTCACGTTCGCCATCGCCAACATGGTGGGCCCGAACCTGACGCACATGCTGAACAACAGCGGCCACGCCGCGCCTGTGGTCGACCACGGAGTCGTCCAGAACAGCCATGCCGACATCTGGGATATCAACGACTCTGACGGCCGGAGCAAGGCCTGGTGGGTCCACCACGAGCCCGACGACTCCAACGAGACCGACCACTCCTGCTACTTCATCACCTCGGATGCCGACGGCCTGCGCCTCGACACAGACGGGGTCACCTCGAACTCGGGCGTCAGCGTCTCGGTCCAGTCTGCGGCGTGCCCCGGGCGCTGGGCCATCCAGAAGAATGCCCAGTGGAACCTCGTCGAGGCGCGCATTGAGGGCAAGGTCTCGGTCCATTGCGACGAGGGCATGCTCAAGATCGGCGACAAGGCGAAGATCTGCGGGTGGCACAACACGGACCCGGACGACCCGGATGCGGGAATCAAGCCCGCCGGCTGGGTCTTGGGATGCAAGAACGAATCGGACCTGCCGGTCAGGCCGATCTTCAGGCTCTACATGTCCGACGTCGCCGACGACCTTCCCGAGGACGATGCCGCCATCTTCGCCCAGTGCGGCGTGGCCACATGGGGATGGCAGCAGGAATCGCTCGCGCACCGCCATATCGGCTACCCCCACGGCGGCCACTCGATCTACGGCCTCGCCCTCAGACTCGAAGGCTCCGCCTTCCCGGGATCGATCCGCTACGCGGCGCAGCGCTACAGCGGCGGCGAGTGGGTCGAGGGCGCCGACGGCGCGCGCATCCTCGACTCCGAGTCGGATATCCTGGGCAGGGTAAAGGTCTGGCTGACCGGCGAGATCGCGGACCACTACGACCTCGAGATCAGGACCAAGCTGCTCAACGGGAGCGGCGAGTGGTCCGACCCGGTCTACGTCAACTGCTCCGCCTCCTCGCCGCTCGACATCGGCTCCGCCCCCGCCGTCGGCATCGAGCCGGACGGCGCCGACGGCAACAAGATCTGCGGCATGAATATCCATCTCGTGCGCAAGCCGCAGGGCGGCCGCGTCGTCAGGGAGTTCTCAAAGAGCGAGGACCTGACCGTAGACGCGTCCTGGGGACCGGGATACCTCTCCGTCGCCGCCATGCTCGGCATCCGGACCGTCGGCAAAACGGACCGCCACGTCTGGACCGACCGCTATCTCGGCACCCTCGTCTCCCGCGGCGTGCCGGTGGTCACGACGTGCGTCGAGTACTACGCCGACGGCGTCGAGCAGAAGGACATGGTGTACCGCGACCTCGACGTCGAGGGCGGAGACGTCTACACCCCCGTCGACATCGCGACGCAGAAGGCCCTGAAGGACACCTGCAACCTCAACGGGCAATACGGACAGAACCCCTCGACGGGCTTCTCGGGCTGGTTCCTCGACCCCGAGCTCACCCAGCCCGCGGCGGGCGTCACCATCGTCAAGGACCAGACGCTCAAGCTCTACGGACGCAACCGCTGCACCGTGCGCATCGAGTACGCCGAGGGGTCGCTCAGGCCCGAGGACGGCGGCATCTACCGCACCGCGCCGCTCGCGTACAAGCCCGATGCCCGCTCCAGTTTCGAGTTGCCCGATTTCTCGCAGTCGCCGGAAAAGCACAGGCTCGACGGCCTGGCGCTCGCGGCCATCGGCGACGACGGGCAGGGGCACAAGGCGCTCTACTGGGGCGAGAGCGTCACGCCGGTGAAACCCGGCGAGGTGTTTGCCATGATCGCCGACGAGACATGGCGCAGATACGTCCCGGAATGCTGGATGACCTCGGCAGACGGCACCGAGAAGGTTTCCTCGGTCACCGCCAAGCGCGACGTCACGCTCTACATCAAGTGGACCGAGGCGAAGGCCGAGGGCGTCGCGAGTAGCAAGGGCTGAGCGCTGACCATGCCGTGCGGAGCGGCCGCGTACACGATGGGAACACATTTCCACTTACGAAGTGTCTACGATGTTCCGCCAAGGGGTATAGTCAAAGCAACGCCGTCACTCCTTCCGATAAACTATGTCACGGCGACCCGGCCGACCCACCATCCGATCCAGTCGGCCCCATATGCAATGGCGGACTCCCCTATATGCCGTCATTCTCCCCATCGGCGGCCGGCCCTCACCGGCCGCCATCCTTTTGCGGATATTCCCACCGCACGCTATCTGCGTTTTCGGTGCCCCGTTCCCACTTTTGGGAGCGGGGTTCTTCTTTTCGCCGCAAAGGCGTATGCTCCCGGTCGAATATCTACCCCTTGGAGTCACCTTGATAGCACCCAAACATGGCGGGCGCACGCACGGCGCCATCTTTGCCCTATGTGCCCTCCTCATCGCGGGCCCGACCCTCGCCCGCGCCCTGACGGGAGCCGGAACGCTCGACTCCGACGTCTGGTTCCTCCTCGCGACCGGCCGCGAGATCGCCCGCAACGGCATCCCCCGCACCAACCCGTTCTCCATCTGGCCCGGACAGGGCATCGTCGTCCAGCAATGGCTCCATGACGTCTGGCTCTGGGCCTGGTATACGCGCGGCGGCTATGCCGCAGTGGCCGTGTCCGCCTGCGTACCCGCCGGGCTCCTCTTCTGGCAGCTTGCCGGCCTCATGCTCGATGCCGCCGGCGGAAAGCTCTCGCACGCGGGGCTGGCGTTTAGCCTCGCCATCCCCTCGGTATGCATCTGCATGTACATATCGGTCCGACCGACGATCTGGACCGCGCTGCTGTGCACGCTCACGGCCAGGATTATGCTCAGTTACCTCAGGGACGGCAGGCGCCTGGTGCTGCTGTGGCTCCCCGCCGTCGCCGTCGCCGGCGTCAACCTCCAGGCGGCCCAATGGCCGCTTCTCGCCGCGTGCGCTGCGGCGTTCGCCCTGCCGAACCCGCATGAGCTCGCCGACCCTGCGGCCCGCCGCGCGTGGTCCGCGCGGGCGCTCCCCATCTGCGCCGCCCTGGCGGCGATGTGCGCGGCGTCGCTTCTCAACCCATATGGCGCCGACGGGTCCCTC
>OGTB01001725.1_pt1 | contig 13937 bp, 11 predicted proteins | sample 1553611 | NCBI WGS metagenome assembly OGTB01 (sample SAMEA2580032, study PRJEB22360) | human gut metagenome | biome: human gut; feature: human-associated habitat; material: faeces | place: Denmark | collected 2008/2010 | reverse complement strand
TGCTGACCGCAACCCCGGAACAGCTGGGGATGGAAAGCCACTTCGCCCGTCTGCGTCTGCTGGACCCGAACCGTTTCCACGATTTTGCGCAATTCGTTGAAGAGCAGAAAAATTATCGTCCGGTTGCGGACGCCGTTGCCATGCTGCTGGCAGGTAACAAGCTGAGCAATGACGAACTGAACATGCTTGGCGAGATGATCGGCGAGCAGGATATCGAGCCGCTGTTACAAGCAGCAAACAGCGACAGCGAAGATGCCCAGAGCGCCCGTCAGGAGCTGGTTTCGATGCTGATGGATCGCCACGGCACCAGCCGCGTGCTGTTCCGTAACACCCGTAACGGTGTGAAAGGCTTCCCGAAACGCGAGCTGCACACCATTAAGCTGCCGCTGCCGACGCAGTATCAGACGGCTATTAAAGTCTCCGGCATTATGGGCGCACGCAAAAGTGCGGAAGATCGCGCTCGCGATATGCTCTACCCGGAGCGTATTTATCAGGAATTTGAAGGTGATAACGCCACCTGGTGGAACTTCGATCCGCGCGTTGAGTGGCTGATGGGCTACCTGACCAGCCATCGCTCTCAGAAAGTGCTGGTGATCTGCGCCAAAGCTGCCACTGCGCTGCAACTAGAGCAGGTACTGCGCGAACGTGAAGGTATTCGCGCCGCGGTATTCCACGAAGGTATGTCGATTATCGAACGTGACCGCGCTGCCGCCTGGTTTGCCGAAGAAGACACCGGCGCGCAGGTACTGCTGTGCTCGGAAATCGGTTCTGAAGGACGTAACTTCCAGTTCGCCAGCCACATGGTGATGTTTGACCTGCCATTCAACCCGGATCTGCTGGAGCAGCGTATTGGTCGTCTGGATCGTATCGGCCAGGCGCACGATATTCAGATCCATGTGCCTTATCTGGAGAAAACCGCTCAGTCGGTGCTGGTGCGCTGGTATCACGAAGGTCTGGATGCATTCGAGCACACCTGCCCGACCGGACGCACTATTTACGATAGCGTATACAACGATCTGATTAACTATCTGGCCTCGCCGGATGAGACCGAAGGCTTTGATGATCTGATCAAAAACTGCCGCGAGCAACATGAAGCGCTGAAAGCACAGCTGGAACAGGGTCGTGACCGCCTGCTGGAAATCCACTCCAACGGTGGCGAAAAAGCCCAGGCACTGGCAGAAAGCATTGAAGAGCAGGATGACGATACCAACCTGATCGCCTTCGCCATGAATCTGTTCGATATTATCGGTATCAATCAGGACGATCGCGGCGACAACATGATCGTGCTGACCCCGTCCGATCATATGCTGGTGCCGGACTTCCCTGGCTTGTCGGAAGATGGCATCACCATCACCTTCGACCGTGAAGTGGCGCTGGCGCGTGAAGATGCGCAGTTTATTACCTGGGAGCATCCGCTGATCCGCAACGGTCTGGATCTGATCCTTTCTGGCGATACCGGTAGCAGCACGATTTCCCTGTTGAAAAACAAAGCGTTGCCGGTAGGTACGCTGTTGGTGGAACTGATTTATGTCGTTGAAGCCCAGGCTCCGAAGCAGTTGCAGCTCAACCGCTTCCTGCCACCGACGCCGGTACGTATGCTGCTGGATAAAAACGGCAACAACCTGGCGGCGCAGGTGGAGTTTGAAACCTTTAACCGTCAGCTTAACGCGGTTAACCGTCACACCGGCAGCAAACTGGTTAACGCCGTGCAGCAGGATGTTCACGCTATCCTTCAGTTGGGTGAAGCACAGATCGAGAAATCTGCCCGTGCACTGATTGATGCCGCACGTAACGAAGCCGACGAAAAACTGTCTGCCGAGCTGTCTCGTCTGGAAGCGCTGCGTGCAGTGAACCCGAACATTCGTGACGACGAACTGACCGCCATTGAGAGCAACCGTCAGCAGGTAATGGAAAGCCTGGATCAGGCAGGCTGGCGTCTGGATGCCCTGCGTTTGATCGTTGTAACGCATCAGTAACGGAGCCGAAAATGGGGATGGAAAACTACAATCCACCGCAGGAACCCTGGTTGGTTATCCTGTATCAGGATGACCATATTATGGTGGTCAACAAGCCGAGCGGTTTGTTGTCTGTGCCGGGTCGTCTGGAAGAGCACAAAGACAGCGTGATGACGCGCATTCAGCGTGATTATCCGCAGGCAGAATCGGTGCATCGTCTGGATATGGCTACCAGCGGCGTGATTGTAGTGGCGCTGACCAAAGCCGCGGAGCGGGAGTTAAAACGCCAGTTCCGCGAGCGCGAGCCGAAAAAGCAGTATGTGGCCCGCGTCTGGGGGCATCCATCCCCTGCGGAAGGTCTGGTGGATCTGCCGCTGATTTGCGACTGGCCAAACCGCCCGAAACAGAAAGTCTGTTACGAAACAGGTAAACCTGCGCAGACGGAGTATGAAGTGGTGGAATATGCGGCGGATAACACGGCAAGAGTGGTGTTAAAACCGATTACCGGGCGTTCGCATCAGCTGCGTGTGCATATGCTGGCGCTGGGTCATCCGATTCTCGGCGATCGTTTTTATGCCTCACCAGAAGCGAGAGCGATGGCACCGCGTTTGTTACTACATGCAGAGATGCTGACGATTACCCATCCGGCGTATGGCAATAGTATGACGTTTAAAGCGCCAGCGGATTTTTAACCTTTCCTGTACGTTTATACCCTCATCCTAAGGGCTGTCTCTTGTACATAAATCCCCGAATCCGGGGATTTCTTGTTTCTGCCAAACTGCTTTCAGTTGTTGCGTGTGGCTACGCTTTCCATTCGGTAATTCCCTTCCTGCTCCACAGCGATTTTTTGAACTTTTTCTTTACCCGTTGATCGTCTCTTATATTTCATTTTATCGGGTCTGTTATGGTCCTTTCTGATTGTTATTCATGGGCTAATTAGCAGTCTGGTTGGCGATGCCCATCTCGGTGATCCGCGTCGTGCACGACGCCTTGCGTCACTAGCCTCTTCTCTAGCTCATCATGCAGGTCTTTCTAATTGTGAAATCATCCTACGCTACTGCTAAGGTTGAAGGGGCGTTCCAGCCCCTTCAACCTTAGCTTATTCTGGCTCATTCAATAATTGCATTGGCAATAATTTCTTCAGCAGTACTTTGTTGAGTGGTAATTTCTTCAGTAGCAATTTTTTTGGTAGTGATTTTATTAATAATAATTGCGTCAGTACCGTCCAGGATAGCACCTTCCAGGTTAGCATTCCACCCAGGTTCCAAGTAAAGGACGTTGTTATCTATTATTGTTTTTTTACCAAGGTAACAATTCCTCATGTCAACGCCGGGAAGGTAAGCGTTTCTAAGATCAACGCCCAAGCTACCGAGGCCCTTGCACAGCTGCAACGTCAGAGTACATATCTCATTATTTTCAATTAAAAAAGTGACACTTAACTCGATATCACCGTAGATCTGGGCGACCCAGCGCATATTGCCCTTTGCGACCATCTCATCCGGATTTTTTGCGCATGTTTTGAGTTTATTGAATAATTCCAGGCTATTGATAAACTTTTCTCTCTCATTCTCGTCGATAGACCCAGTAAAGTGTTCTGAGGCGTTGATGTTGCCAGTCTGGTTATTCACGAAATTGAACAAAAGTTTATAAGCCTCAGGCTGTTTATCTGACCAGAACAGATGACGTAACGTCTCCCACAAGCGTTGAAAGATATTCATCTTCATGTCCATCTTGTCCCCGCTCACCATCTTATAAATATCGTTATTGCTCATATTTAAAAGTGTAGCCGGCATGCCTGGAACTGATACTTTCATGATAATAGCCTCACATTGAGTTAAAAACTCATGATGCGCGCTCTGAATAAATATACTTTCAAAAATCGCTCATTCAGATATGTGTTTTTTATTTTTAAGACGTAAAAATATAATTCCGCTCGCCGTAAAGCTCTCAACCTTAAGCAGGGTCAACGCGATAAAACCAACAGAAACCCTCCCGTAAACCGTGCATTGAGCCTGTCCACCATTCTGAGTAAACGCCTTTTCTCAAAGAAGTGACCGCCAGGGCGGCCACCTTTAATCGTGGGCAGTCACTCAGCATCATTTTCAGGGTCATTTAAACCCTTTCTGCTGCTTAATCAATTCATAGGCCTGCTGAATTTCCTGCGCTTTCTGCTTCGCCATCTCCATCATCTCTGGCGGCAAACCTTTCGCCACCAGCTTATCGGGATGGTGTTCACTCATCAGCTTACGGTAGGCACGTTTGATTGTGGTCGCATCATCCGTCGGCTTCACGCCCAAAACATTACAGGCATCTTCCAGCGTCGGGCCACGCTGCGCTTGCTGCCAGTTACCACCGCCAGATTGCTGCTGATAACCGCCACCAAACTGTGCACCGCCCTGCATCATGCGCAAAAACTGGTCAAACTGGGCGCGGGAGATCCCTAATTCTTCAGCAATAACATACAGCACCGCCCGTTCATTCGGGTGCAGTGAACCATCAGCAAACGCCGCCTGAATCTGGATCTCCAGAAACATACGAATTAAGTCAAAACGACCAAAGCAAACACTGCGAAACTGGCGCATCTTTTCGCGCAGCGGGTAATTGTCTGATTTTCCCACCCGGAACGCGTTTTGCGCCGCAGTACGGGAAGCGCCATGAAGGTTCATTCGGTCCATCAACTGGCTGGCGATATGAATATCAGCCTCCGTGACGCGACCTTTGGATTTGGTTAAATGCCCCATCACTTCAAAAGTGGTGGCAAAAAACAGCGCCTGACGCTCACGCTGGTTGGCGAACCACGCCATTTTACGGCTACGGGCTTTATCAAACATATGGCCAATTAACAGGCCTAACACTACGCCCCAAAAGCCGCCGCCCATCAGTAAGGCCACGGCCACGCCAATGATTTTTCCCCAATACTGCATATATTCCCCAAATCGACACACGGATATCAGGGCTATCTCCCACAATATAAAGGTGCTTTTACCGTTTTCCGGCTGCGGTCAATTGTGGGACATCGCCTATAATTTGCATTATCATACCTGTCATTCAATGCCGTGCCTAACACCACTGACGCTATTCGGACAGGATTAACACTAGCGTAGAGATGACGAGTACGTTAGTCTCTGACCGTTTGTCACGCGCAACGTTACCGATGATGGAACAATAAAATCAACGTATGAAAAAACGTATCCCCACTCTCCTGGCCACCATGATTGCCACCGCCCTTTATAGTCAACAGGGACTGGCAGCCGACCTCGCCTCACAGTGCATGTTGGGCGTGCCAAGCTATGATCGTCCTCTGGTACAGGGCGATACCAATGACTTACCCGTGACTATCAATGCTGACCACGCGAAAGGGGACTACCCGGATGACGCCGTGTTTACTGGCAGCGTGGATATCATGCAGGGTAACAGCCGTCTGCAGGCCGACGAAGTGCAGCTCCATCAAAAAGAGGCACCAGGACAACCGGAGCCGGTACGTACCGTTGATGCGCTCGGTAATGTCCATTACGACGATAACCAAGTGATCCTCAAAGGGCCGAAAGGCTGGGCGAATCTGAACACCAAAGATACCAATGTCTGGGAAGGTGATTACCAGATGGTGGGTCGTCAGGGCCGCGGTAATGCGGACCTGATGAAACAACGTGGCGAAAACCGCTATACCATTCTGGATAACGGTAGCTTTACCTCCTGTCTGCCGGGTTCTGACACCTGGAGCGTGGTAGGTAGCGAAATTATTCATGACCGCGAAGAACAAGTTGCGGAGATCTGGAACGCCCGCTTTAAGGTGGGTCCGGTACCGATCTTTTATAGCCCCTATTTGCAGTTGCCGGTGGGTGACAAACGTCGCTCTGGTTTCTTGATCCCGAACGCCAAGTACACCACCACCAACTACTTTGAGTTCTACCTGCCATATTACTGGAACATCGCGCCAAATATGGATGCCACCATCACGCCGCATTATATGCATCGTCGTGGCAATATCATGTGGGAGAACGAATTCCGCTACCTCTCCCAGGCGGGCGCTGGCTTGATGGAACTGGACTATCTGCCTTCAGATAAAGTCTATGAAGATGAACACCCGAACGATGACAGTTCACGTCGTTGGTTATTCTACTGGAACCACTCCGGGGTCATGGATCAGGTGTGGCGTTTCAACGTCGACTACACCAAGGTCAGCGATCCTAGCTACTTCAATGATTTCGATAACAAGTACGGTTCCAGTACTGACGGCTACGCAACGCAAAAATTCAGCGTTGGCTATGCGGTGCAAAACTTCAATGCCACCGTTTCAACCAAGCAGTTCCAGGTCTTCAGCGAACAGAACACCAGTAGCTACTCGGCAGAGCCGCAGTTAGACGTTAACTACTACCAGAATGATGTTGGTCCGTTTGATACACGCATTTACGGCCAGGCAGTGCACTTTGTAAACACCAGAGACGACATGCCTGAAGCAACCCGTGTTCACCTGGAACCGACCATCAATTTGCCGCTCTCTAATAACTGGGGCAGCATCAATACCGAAGCGAAGTTGCTGGCAACCCATTATCAGCAAACTAATCTTGACTGGTATAACTCCAGAAACACAACCAAGCTGGACGAATCCGTTAACCGCGTAATGCCGCAATTCAAAGTTGACGGCAAAATGGTCTTTGAACGCGATATGGAAATGCTGGCTCCGGGTTATACCCAAACGCTGGAACCGCGCGCGCAGTATTTGTACGTGCCGTATCGCGATCAGAGTGACATCTATAACTACGACTCGTCTCTGCTGCAATCTGACTACTCTGGCCTGTTCCGGGACCGGACTTACGGCGGTCTTGACCGTATTGCCTCCGCTAACCAGGTGACGACCGGTGTCACATCTCGCATATATGATGATGCTGCCGTTGAACGTTTTAATATTTCCGTTGGTCAAATCTACTATTTCACGGAGTCTCGTACTGGCGATGACAACATAACATGGGAGAATGATGACAAAACGGGCTCACTGGTGTGGGCAGGCGATACTTACTGGCGTATCTCCGAGCGTTGGGGATTGCGTGGCGGGATTCAGTACGATACACGTCTGGATAACGTAGCGACCAGTAACTCCAGCATTGAATACCGTCGGGATGAAGACCGTCTGGTACAGCTGAATTACCGTTACGCCAGCCCGGAATATATTCAGGCAACGCTGCCTAAGTACTATTCCACTGCTGAGCAATATAAGAATGGTATTTCGCAGGTAGGTGCCGTCGCCAGCTGGCCAATTGCCGATCGTTGGTCCATTGTTGGGGCCTACTACTACGACACCAATGCGAACAAGCAAGCCGACTCTATGTTAGGTGTGCAATACAGCTCCTGCTGCTATGCGATTCGCGTCGGTTACGAGCGGAAGCTGAACGGTTGGGATAACGATAAACAACATGCGGTATATGACAACGCAATCGGCTTTAACATCGAACTTCGCGGCCTGAGCTCCAACTACGGTCTGGGTACGCAAGAGATGCTGCGTTCGAACATTCTGCCGTATCAAAACACTTTGTGATTTGTTGATTTACCACGTAATCCGCAGTGCGGTTAATTGAAATGGAAAAAGTATGAAGAACTGGAAAACGCTGCTTCTCGGTATCGCCATGATCGCGAATACCAGTTTCGCTGCCCCCCAGGTAGTCGATAAAGTCGCAGCCGTCGTCAATAACGGCGTCGTGCTGGAAAGCGACGTTGATGGATTAATGCAGTCGGTAAAACTGAACGCTGCTCAGGCAAGGCAGCAACTTCCTGATGACGCGACGCTGCGCCACCAAATCATGGAACGTTTGATCATGGATCAAATCATCCTGCAGATGGGGCAGAAAATGGGAGTGAAAATCTCCGATGAGCAGCTGGATCAGGCGATTGCTAACATCGCGAAACAGAACAACATGACGCTGGATCAGATGCGCAGCCGTCTGGCTTACGATGGTCTGAACTACAACACCTATCGTAACCAGATCCGCAAAGAGATGATTATCTCTGAAGTGCGTAACAACGAGGTGCGTCGTCGCATCACCATCCTGCCGCAGGAAGTCGAATCCCTGGCGCAGCAGGTGGGTAACCAAAACGACGCCAGCACTGAGCTGAACCTGAGCCACATCCTGATCCCGCTGCCGGAAAACCCGACCTCTGATCAAGTGAACGAAGCGGAAAGCCAGGCGCGTGCCATTGTCGATCAGGCGCGTAACGGCGCTGATTTCGGTAAGCTGGCGATTGCTCATTCTGCCGACCAGCAGGCACTGAACGGCGGTCAGATGGGCTGGGGTCGTATTCAGGAGTTGCCGGGGATCTTCGCCCAGGCATTAAGCACCGCGAAGAAAGGCGACATTGTTGGCCCGATTCGTTCCGGCGTTGGCTTCCATATTCTGAAAGTTAACGACCTGCGCGGCGAAAGCAAAAATATCTCGGTGACCGAAGTTCATGCTCGCCATATTCTGCTGAAACCGTCGCCGATCATGACTGACGAACAAGCCCGCGTGAAACTGGAACAGATTGCTGCCGATATCAAGAGTGGTAAAACGACTTTTGCTGCCGCAGCGAAAGAGTTCTCTCAGGATCCAGGCTCTGCTAACCAGGGCGGTGATCTCGGTTGGGCTACACCAGATATTTTCGATCCGGCCTTCCGTGACGCCCTGACCCGCCTGAACAAAGGTCAAATGAGTGCACCGGTTCACTCTTCATTCGGCTGGCATTTAATCGAACTGCTGGATACCCGTAATGTCGATAAAACCGACGCGGCGCAGAAAGATCGTGCGTACCGCATGCTGATGAACCGTAAGTTCTCGGAAGAAGCAGCAAGCTGGATGCAGGAACAACGTGCCAGCGCCTACGTTAAAATCCTGAGCAACTAATGGTTAAAACCCAACGTGTTGTGATCACTCCCGGCGAGCCCGCCGGGATTGGCCCGGACTTAGTTGTCCAGCTTGCACAGCGTGAGTGGCCGGTCGAACTGGTTGTTTGTGCCGATGCCACTCTCCTTACCGACCGGGCAGCGATGCTCGGTTTGCCGCTCACCCTCCGTCCTTATTCCCCCAACTCCCCTGCACAACCGCAAACTGCGGGCACATTAACGCTACTTCCTGTCGCGCTACGTGAATCTGCCACTGCGGGTCAGTTAGCGGTTGAAAATGGGCATTACGTGGTGGAGACGCTGGCGCGAGCGTGTGATGGCTGTCTGAACGGTGAATTTGCTGCGCTGATCACAGGCCCCGTGCATAAAGGCGTCATTAACGACGCAGGCATTCCGTTTACCGGTCATACCGAGTTTTTCGAAGAGCGTTCGCAGGCGAAAAAAGTGGTGATGATGCTGGCGACCGAAGAACTTCGCGTGGCGCTGGCAACGACGCATTTACCGCTGCGCGATATCGCAGATGCTATCACCCCTGCGCTTTTGCACGAAGTGATTGCTATTTTGCATCACGATTTGCGGACCAAATTTGGTATTGCCGAACCGCGCATTCTGGTCTGCGGGCTGAATCCGCACGCGGGCGAAGGCGGTCATATGGGTACGGAAGAGATAGACACCATTATTCCGGTGCTCGACAAGCTGCGGGCGCAGGGGATGAAACTCAACGGGCCGCTGCCTGCCGATACCCTGTTTCAGCCGAAATATCTCGATAACGCCGACGCCGTGCTGGCGATGTACCACGATCAGGGTCTTCCCGTGCTAAAATACCAGGGCTTCGGGCGCGGTGTGAACATTACGCTGGGCCTGCCCTTTATTCGCACATCAGTGGACCACGGCACCGCGCTTGAACTGGCGGGACGTGGTAAAGCCGATGTCGGCAGTTTTATTACGGCGCTTAATCTCGCCATCAAAATGATTGTTAACACCCAATGAATAATCGAGTCCACCAGGGCCACTTAGCCCGTAAACGCTTCGGGCAAAACTTTCTCAACGATCAGTTCGTGATCGACAGCATTGTTTCTGCCATTAACCCGCAGAAGGGCCAGGCGATGGTCGAAATCGGTCCCGGTCTGGCGGCATTGACCGAACCGGTCGGCGAACGTCTGGACCAGCTGACGGTCATCGAACTTGACCGCGATCTGGCGGCACGTCTGCAAACGCATCCATTCTTAGGCCCGAAACTGACGATTTATCAGCAGGATGCGATGACCTTTAACTTTGGCGAACTGGCCGAGAAAATGGGTCAGCCGCTGCGTGTTTTCGGCAACCTGCCTTATAACATCTCCACGCCGTTGATGTTCCATCTGTTTAGCTATACTGATGCCATTGCCGACATGCACTTTATGTTGCAAAAAGAGGTGGTGAATCGTCTGGTTGCAGGACCGAACAGCAAGGCGTATGGTCGATTAAGCGTCATGGCGCAATACTATTGCAACGTGATCCCAGTGCTGGAAGTACCGCCGTCAGCCTTTACACCACCACCCAAAGTGGATTCCGCCGTCGTGCGCCTGGTCCCTCATGCAACGATGCCTCACCCGGTTAAAGATGTTCGCGTGTTGAGCCGCATCACCACCGAAGCCTTTAACCAGCGTCGTAAAACCATTCGTAACAGCCTCGGCAACCTGTTTAGCGTCGAGGTGTTAACCGGAATGGGGATCGACCCGGCGATGCGAGCGGAAAATATCTCTGTCGCGCAATATTGCCAGATGGCGAACTATCTGGCGGAGAACGCGCCTTTGCAGGAGAGTTAACGATGATCAATTCGCCCCGAGTGTGTATTCAGGTTCAAAGCGTCTACATTGAGGCACAATCTTCACCTGATAATGAACGTTACGTTTTTGCTTATACCGTAACCATACGCAATCTGGGGCGAGCGCCAGTGCAGTTGTTGGGGCGTTACTGGCTGATCACCAATGGCAATGGCCGTGAAACCGAAGTCCAGGGCGAAGGAGTGGTTGGCGTCCAGCCACTTATCGCGCCTGGCGAAGAGTACCAGTACACCAGCGGTGCAATCATTGAAACCCCGCTGGGCACCATGCAGGGTCACTACGAAATGATCGATGAAAATGGCGTCCCTTTCAGCATCGACATTCCCGTATTCCGACTCGCCGTTCCCACACTCATTCATTAAAAGAATATGGCGACATACCTTATTGGCGACGTTCATGGTTGTTACGATGAACTGATCGCATTGCTGCATAAAGTAGAATTTACCCCTGGGAAAGATACCCTCTGGCTGACGGGCGATCTGGTCGCGCGCGGCCCGGGTTCGCTGGATGTTCTGCGCTATGTGAAATCCTTAGGCGACAGCGTACGTCTGGTGCTGGGCAATCACGATCTGCATCTGCTGGCGGTATTTGCCGGGATCAGCCGCAATAAACCGAAAGATCGCCTGACACCGCTGCTGGAAGCGCCGGATGCCGACGAGCTGCTTAACTGGCTGCGTCGCCAGCCTCTGCTGCAAATCGACGAAGAGAAAAAGCTGGTGATGGCCCACGCCGGGATCACGCCACAGTGGGATCTGCAGACCGCCAAAGAGTGCGCGCGCGATGTAGAAGCGGTGCTGTCGAGTGACTCCTATCCCTTCTTTCTTGATGCCATGTACGGCGATATGCCAAATAACTGGTCACCGGAATTGCGGGGGCTGGGAAGACTGCGGTTTATCACCAACGCCTTTACCCGTATGCGCTTTTGCTTTCCAAACGGTCAACTGGATATGTACAGCAAAGAATCGCCGGAAGAGGCCCCTGCCCCACTGAAACCGTGGTTTGCGATTCCTGGCCCTGTCGCTGAAGAATACAGCATCGCCTTTGGTCACTGGGCATCGCTGGAAGGCAAAGGTACGCCGGAAGGTATTTACGCGCTGGATACTGGCTGCTGCTGGGGTGGTACATTAACCTGCCTGCGCTGGGAAGATAAACACTATTTTGTCCAGCCGTCGAACCGGCATAAGGATTTGGGCGAAGCGGCGGCGTCTTAAACACAGCCTGATACAGGAAGGCCGGATAAGACGCGACCGGCGTCGCATCCGGCACTAGCCGTAAATTCTATACAAACTTACCGCCGCTCCAGAATCTCAAAGCAATAGCTGTGAGAGTTCTGCGCATCAGCGTCGTGGAATTCGCTGAATACCGATTCCCAGTCATCCGGCTCGTAATCCGGGAAATGGGTGTCGCCTTCCACTTCTGCGTCAATATGCGTCAGATACAGTTTTTGCGCTTTTGGCAGGAACTGCTCATAAACGCGACCACCGCCAATCACCATGATTTCTGGTACGTCACCACACGCCGCGATGGCTTCATCAACCGATTTCACCCACGTTACGCGATCGTCCGTACCCTGTTGACTGCTGAGGATAATATTTTTGCGTCCTGGCAGCGGACGACCGATGGATTCCCAGGTATGGCGGCCCATAATCACGGGTTTATTTAAGGTGTTGCGTTTAAACCAGGCGAGATCGGCAGGCAGGTTCCACGGCATGGCGTTTTCCATGCCAATAACGCGATCTACCGCTAACGCCGCAATCAGACTGATCATTGAGATTTCCCGATAAAAAAAATTGTCGCCACTATACGTAAAGCGTAAACCGTCGTCGACTGGTGCGAGGATGATGTTGAGGAAAATTTTATATTCTGCTGGCGAGTCCACGCTCTCTCCCTGGACTCGCCGCATTACAATGAAACAAAAACAAACAGTTAGCTGTAAAGTGTGATTTACGTCACTCTTTATTAGGATGAGGGTTTCGTTTCCGGTTCATCCGCCATGTTGCCGGTATGTTTACCTTCTTCGGTTCCCTGCCAGCCATGTCGTTGAATTAATGACAGATGTTCGCGGTCCTCGGTAATGATCTCACTTAACATCGCGCTGGTGCGTTTATAGACCGCCGCGCGGGCTTTGGTGTCGTTCTCAACCATTGCCATCTCTTCTACCATCTGAATATTAAAGCGGCGGAACACATCGGCACGTTCTCGCGCTTCATACGGCCCCAGACCTAAACTTTCCAATGCCAGACGCCCGGTTTTCAGCGCACCTTCGAAGGTTTCACGCTCCGGCTTTTCAACGCCTGCCTGACGCAAACGAATGTAGTGGTCGACATCGCGGGCGCGGGCAATAATCTGCAAATGCGGGAAATGTTCTTTCACCATCTCCGTCAGTTGCAGGTTGGTTTGCGGATCGTCGATGGCGTTAATCAGCACTTCCGCTTTCGCCGCTCCGGCAGATTCCAGTAAATCCATCCGCGTGGCATCGCCGTAAAACACTTTCATACCGAATTTACGCAGCGTTTCGATATGGTCCGGGTCGTGATCGAGCACCACCATTTTCACCCCGCTGGAGAGCAGTAAACGTCCGGTGATCTGCCCAAAACGACCGAATCCGGCGATAATCACGCGCGGCTGTTCTTCGTCGATCTCATCGGCTTCACGCGCCTCTTCAGTAGAAGATTGTTCAAGGCGATTGAGGATCACCAGCAGAATCGGCGTTGCCGCCATCGACAGCGCCACCGCCAGGGTCAGCGATTTCGCCCACTCCGGCTCCAGCACATTCGCCATTTGCGCCGCACCAAATACCACAAAGGCAAACTCACTGCCCTGCCCTAACAGCACCGCAAACCAGCGACGCTGTTTATTTGGCACCTGCAACGGTCGGGCAATCAGCCACAGCATGGCGATTTTGATGATGAGGAAACCGAGCAGCAAAATGACAATGCGCAATGGGTTTTCAATCAGCGTGCCAAAGTCTATCGACATGCCAACACCGATGAAAAACAGCCCCAACAGCAAACCTTTAAATGGCTCGATATCGCTCTCCAGCGCATGACGGTATTCCGAGCTTGCCAGCAGTACGCCCGCCAGAAACGCGCCCATCGCCATCGACAAGCCGACCTCTTCCAGCAGCAAACCAAAGCCAAACACGAGGAATAAAGCCACGGCACTAAACACTTCCCGCAAGCCAGAGCGGGCAACAAAACGCAGCGCCGGACGCGTGACATAGCGCCCCAGCAATACCACCAGCACCAGCGCGCCCGCCACTTTTAACGCCGAGAGAGCAAATGC
>OGTB01001720.1_pt1 | contig 13967 bp, 10 predicted proteins | sample 1553611 | NCBI WGS metagenome assembly OGTB01 (sample SAMEA2580032, study PRJEB22360) | human gut metagenome | biome: human gut; feature: human-associated habitat; material: faeces | place: Denmark | collected 2008/2010 | reverse complement strand
GTTAACAAATTTCTTCATACAGGATAACAGATTCTGACATTGACAAGGGATATTTTCGCGATGCAAATTTAAAAGTCATGGAACAGATACCCATAAAATTCTATCGGCAGGCAATCATTTACCAGACTGTCCGCCAATATGCCAACATCGGCCATCCTTTTATATAACTGATTTTAAATACAATACATCTTATTACAATTATCTATCTTCATTATTATTCTATACTTATCATCTACCTCATCACTTGATGGTATCATCACTTATGTGTTATACACCCCATACTCATTCTTTTACGGGATAGAATATTTTCATTATCGAAGCCACAAATATACCTCATCACTTTTATTCTTCTATTACGCTCTATAAGACAAGATATTTATTAGGGAATAAATACACCGACATGATGAGGTATAATCCCTATACGGTTCTATTTCACAACTTATTTTTCTTTTAGACAGGTATATATAAAAAAGGGAACCATTTACGGCTCCCTTAGTATGTTTCTTTGTACTATCACTCCTACTTTGATTCTTCACTGTCCAAATCCACATCTTCCACTTCTCCACTTTGTAATCCCAACACATCTTTTGCATTGAGAGGAGTAACGACCTTTTCTCCTGTTTCTTGCTCTAATTTTAGACGGGCATCCTTGGCAATACTCCCTCCTTTACGCGCAACCTCCATGTGCTCATTGAATGATTCCGGGTTTTGTGCTTCTGATATTTTCTTAGTAGACAGCTCTGCAAGCATATTCAACACCAATTCGGTATTAGTCATATTGTCCCGTAGATTCTCTTTCTTCAACCCTTTGAACTGTTTATATTCCTTAGCTGTCTTTCCTGCCCAGGTCTTATAGATGATATCTGTTAGAGTAGCAAACTGTACACCCTCCTGTAATCCATGCCGTTTCCATTCATCCGTTAAGTCCTTACGGATTTCTATACTTTTGAGCCGTTGATTAATCCAGTTGTCGGAATATCCCAACCGTTTGTAATCCATCATAGCCTGCTGAATAGACAGTTCCGGGTCTTGCATTTGGTCAAGTCGTTCCTTAGCTACTTGTGCCATCCACAACTTGAAAGGTTCTGCTTTAGGAGAGGGTATGGATTGTATCAACCGAAACAATTGCTCGGTATCAGCAACATCTGTCTTATAATACTTACCGTCAGATGAGGGCATTTTCAGTTGACTACAATTTGTAGTCAACTCACTTCCCTCTTTTTTTAGACGAGTTTTTAACACACTCCAATACTTCCTTGGATTAGGACTATCAGTTAATACCGCTATCACATCTACTATTGAGAAATACCATTCCTCTTTGTCGCTGTCCCATACGGTACGGACTTTCTTTTCCTCAAAGACTTTTATTGCATTCTGCTTTGTCATATCATTCTGCTTTTGATTGTTACAAATATACCTGTTAGGAATGAGTTATCCTATAATTACCGACTGTCGTTTTAGACGATTTGAGCCACCAAAATATTCTACTGAATACTTTATCCGTTTTTAAGATTGCCTTGGCTGTACCGTTCCAATAGACGACTGTTTTTATTAATTCGATTTGATAATAATTGAAAGGGTAAGGGACGACGTGGCAGCGTTCGGCTTTCTACCCTTTCAATTATTGTCAGGTCGAATTCTCAAATAAACTCTATAAGGAATCATATCTTTAAATACGTCTATTTATATTACACCACATTTAATCTTCCCTACTCGTTCAAAATAGAATCCCAATGTACTTCGGTACATTCTGTAATCTTATCATTAAATTCCCGAATCATATTTTCTTCTATTCCTTTATCCTCATTAAGCATTTTAGTTACCACCCTCTTCAATCTTGCAGCTTTCCTATCTCCTTTCTCACTAAATGAATCAATTATTTTTAATATATCTTGCTTCCTGCTTCTATCTTTTAATTCCCAACGTAACAAACCCATTAATGTCATTTCAAACTTAGGTTTCATGATGTCAATCTTAATAATGTCATCATATTTAAGATACCATTCAGCAATCAAATCAAGATACACAATAGGGTCTTTTGCAAATAGTTCCTTTGCCTTTATATTCCGTTTGAAATAGTGTTTCAACCAACTATGTTTATACCTGATTTCGTACCGGAGGATGTTTTTGTCCAACATTTCAGAGGTTAATAAAGGGTCTTTATGAGCCTTAGCCTCCTTTACCTTGTCATAAAAGCAAAGTTGACACCATTTTTGCTCATAATATAGTGAGTTTCTACGAATATTACGCTCAAATCACTGATGACGAAGTGGGCGAAGCATGCGCCCGCCTCGCCGGAAAAGCGCTTGCCTGCCGGGAAGCGTCCCCCGAAGATATGATAAAGGCGATGCGCCTGTACCGGGCTATCCGAAAGATTGTGGACGAAGACCGCTTAAGCGCGCTCACCCTGAGCTGCTTCCGTCTGATAGAGCAGACGGGCACTACCGGATGCCTGGCGCTTTCCCTGCTGAACGACGAGGGTATCATCGCCGGATGCGAAGGTGATTTGCAATCCATATTCACCATGCTCACCGCCAAAGTGCTTACAGGGAAACCCGCTTTCATGGCCAACCCGTCCATGATTAACGCGCGCACCAACGAAATCATACTGGCGCATTGTACAATCGGCATCGCGCAGACAGAGCAGTTCATCATCCGCAATCACTTTGAAACGGAAAGCGGTATCGGCATACAGGGAATACTGCCCACCGGAGACGTGACAATCGTGAAATGCGGCGGAGAATGCCTGGATGAGTATTACCTCGGTACGGGTACGCTCATCGAGAACACCAATTACATCAATATGTGCCGCACGCAGGTACGCATAAAAATGAATGCTCCGGCAGAATATTTCCTGAGAAATCCGCTGGGAAACCATCACATTCTGTTGCATGGCAACCATGAACAAATACTTGACGAGTTCTTGCAGTCGAACGGATGCAAGAGGATAGAATAAGGCTGTAAACGCTCCGCAATTACATTACATCACATCGTCGCTCAGTCTGACTTCAAAGCGGGTTCCTCTGCCCAGCTTTGAAGTTACCGTTATCGTTCCATGCAGACGTTCCACAATCGTCTGGCAGATACTCAGCCCCAAACCTGCGCCTTGCGTAAAGCTGTCCGCCTTATAGAAACGCTCGAAGATATGTTTCTGGTCTTCATCGGATATACCCGCCCCGGTATCTTCCACGAAGACGGTTGTGTATCCGGGTTCTTCCATACTGTATCCCAACGTGATACTGCCCTTCGCGGTAAACTTCCTGGCATTGTTGATCAGGTTATTCACAACCTGCTTCAAACGCACGGAGTCGGTAACGATATCTTTGCCTGTCCCTTCCGGAAAGTCGGTGCGTAATTCCACCCCTTGCGGCATGCTCAGCCTCTGAGAGTCGTAGACCTGCTGCATGATAAACGTAAGGTTGTAGGAAGAGAGCTGAAAGTCCATTGTGCCCGACTCGATGCGTGAAAGGTCCAGAATATCGTTAATCAGAGCCAGCAACAGGGTACAGTTTATATTGATGGTCTCGACAAACTGCTGCACTTCTTCCGAAGAAAACGCTTCCAGGTCTTTCAGCAAATCGGAGAAACCGACTATCGCATTCAGCGGAGTGCGTATCTCGTGGCTCATATTGGCAAGGAACGCCGATTTCAGTTTATCGGCCTGCAAAGCCCGGTCACGGGCGGCGATAAGCTCGTCTTCGGTGTCTTTATAGCGCTGAATACTCTGGCACACACCCAATACCATATAAGGAATATCCGCCGTCAGACCGTCATAAGCGGTACTGCGGAACTCCCACCACTCGTACCCGCCATCCGCGTTTTGCAGCCGGAAACTCATACGCGAGTTCGGCTCGTGTCCCAGCATGATATCATTGAAATGCTTGCGTGTACGGGGCAGGTCTCCCGGATGGATAATCAGGTCCAGCTCTTCCCTGGATATATACCCCGTATTGTCATAGCAGTTGAAGCGTTGCAACAATCCGCCGGGGAAGTGGAAACATTTCAGCCGTGTGTTGTACTGCCACGGATAGATGGAACTCTCTTCGATGGCCATATTGAAGAAACGCCTCTGCATCTCTTCTTCGGATATGTTACGGCAGACAATGGCCATACCCGTCAGCTTCTCTTTCGCAAAGATAGGAACCACCTCGCCCGAAACCGGGAAATAAGCGCCTTTCGTATTCTCCTGCATAAACGCCTTTTCCGGTATAATAACAGGTTTCTTGTCCCGTATCACCTGCTTCAACAAAGTTTGCAGGATATTCTCGCCATTCATGTAGATATGAAAAATGGAGCCGGCAATCTGCCCTTCGTACGAACGTGCCATATACGTATCGGACGATAAGCCCAGCATCTCCACCAAAGCCCGGTTGACGAAATGGATCCGCAAATCCGTATCATACGTTATCAGCCCGTCGCGAATGGAGCAGAAGATCTTATCGAATTCATCCCGTTGCTCCACCAAACGGTGCTGTACCAGCAGACGGGTCTGCGCGTGGATGCGCTTGCGAGCCTCGCGCCGGTTGCTCCGATAAAGCCAGGCCACAAGAAACGCCAGTGCGCCCACCGTCACCGAATAGAAAAGGATAAACCAAACCCGATAGCGATCCATTAAAGGCACATTCAGAATGGTTCCCCGCTTCTCAACGCTCTCCACGTCCACATGGAAAAAGTCCAGCTGCTTATAATCGAACAATAACTTACCGTCCAAATCCCCCACCCCGAACGAATCGGGCGACCGCCCTTTCAGAATGTCCGCCGCCTGTACGCCCGCAGCATAGGTATCTGCCGCCGGCTCTACGTCATAAACGCATAACACGCCGCTCGTCATCGCCAGGTTCTGATTGGCAAATACGGGAGCTTTCAGCTTCAAGGAAAGAAACGGAATCCATTTAGGAGCTATAACAATGTGCTTATACGCGTGATAATCGTAGCAGATAGAGGTAATAATGGTGTTGAGGGACTTCTCCTGCACATTCAGTTTCTTCAAACTGTATCCGGGATGCTTCTCCTTAAAAGCCACCCAGGCATCTTCCACTGCTTCCACTCCTTTGGAGCTCAAGAAGCTGCTGTCCGTCAGGCAGACAATCTCCTTGCGCGCGGGAAACAGACGTATGGCTTCTTCAAGCAGCACATTGAAATCCGTCTTTGAAGTGAAGCCCGAAACGTTCGGCATTCTGTCAAACAGCTTCTTATCGGGATACTTAATGCCCGAAACCACCACCGGTATCTGATACGGCAAAGAATCGCCGCAATGGGTTAAAGTAAAGAAAGCCTCATCGCTGGACGTCACAATCAAGTCTGTTTTACGCTGCCTGGCACGTTCGCATATACGGCGCATGATAACGCACTCCGAAGCGAAAGTCCAAAAGTCGGCGTTCAGGTATTCCGTTACCACGTCAGCCTTTACGCCACCCTTCTCCAAGCCGTTCTGCAGACCGGTAATAAGATTATCATGCCAAGAAGCGCTGTTGGTATATGATTGTATGAAAAGTACGTTATAGTTGTTTTCCGCAGCCGAAAGTGTTCCCGGTATCAAGCACAGGAAAGCCCATGAACATAGTAAGAAAAAGTGTTTTCCCATTTCGTTTGTTTTGATTTGTCTGCGTAAACTTCTTTATAGTCACGCAAATATACAAGGTTATATTGAGAATTTACACCTTTTTCCTTAAAAAAACTTTATTCATCGTGCAATGCCTCGGCCGGATGTACTTTCATCGCTCCATAGGCGGGATACCAGATTCCGGCAACAATCATCAGCGCCATAAGCATCCATGTCAAAACAAGAGCCGATAAAAAACGTACGGCATCGAAAGGCATCTTGCCCACATCCACCAGCTCGGCATAACCGATATTAAAAGCTATGACAGCCGCCGGCAGAGCCGCCAACGTAAGCAGCAGTATCCCCTCATACATGAGGTAGGAGAAAATACCCCGGCGCGAGCTGCCCATCGCCAGCCGCAACGCAACCTCTTTACGACGCTGCTGCGTACGGAACCAGAATGTTCCGATAACACCCAGGAAGATATTCAGCAACAGGAAACCGAGCACGCAAAGCTGTGTCTTCCATTCGTTCATGTCTTCCAGCTCGCAGATTTCACGCAAATGCCCGAACGGTGTAATATCCAGCAGATAAAGGTTGCCCACCTGATAAAGACGGTCGGCGTCATCCATCAGCTTTTCGGCAAAGTCCTTATCGGCATCTTCGGAAACGCGCAAACTGACGGTGATATAACGGGGGTCTGCAAAATCCCGTAACCTGTTCACGTCAAGCGGAAGGGCGGCAAAAGCCCCGCCCCACTGCGACGGCGTATGGAAATGCGACCAGCGCACAGGCGTACCCACCGCACCGATGCGGCGGCGGACGTCCTTACCGTAGTTCAAAAGCGAAACTTCCCGTCCCTGCAAAGATGCGCTACCGCCCGTTTCCGGATGTCCTTCGGTGAGGTTGGAAGATACCACCAGTTCATCGTTACGGAGTGCGGCCTCTACTTTGGCGAAATCCGCTTCTTCCGTAAAGGAGTAACGGAAGACACGGAAGAAGTCCGCGGTGACCCAAAGAAGACGCGCGTTGACGGCCACAGAGTCAATGCCCAAGTCGATGCCGTTGCTACCCTCATTGTATGGAAAACAGTTTTGCGAAAGGGCGACGGCCTCTACACCGGGACAATGACGCAGCCTGTCCGTAAGCCGGAGTAAATCATCCATATCGTCATCCGCAGTCAGCTCCGGATTATAAAGAGGCGAGTTCGCTCCCAGCCTGCTTACGGTAATGTTGTAGCAATGCTCCGTATCAAATCCCATCGGAGCGTGATAGACGCGTGTGGTGACAAGCGTCCAGTCCACAATATACCACAGCACGACAAAGACCAGCAGCAACTCCACAAAGAGAAAAAGATTGCTGCTCCACTCGTTCTTTATTTGTTTCAATATCGTTTTCATAATCATCGTTTACCTTTGGTTAATCGCATCCGTTATATTCATTCTCGAAGCGCGCCATGCCGGTATGCCCGCCGAAAGGATGTTCATCAGCAAGCAGAAGCCGAAAGCCGCAAGAAACGCCCAGGGCGAAAGCAGCATGCCCGGTGTCAGTGTGGTTTCACCGCTGAGATAGGCATTGGTGCTGTTGTCGAAGAGGAAGCCGTTCAGCAGGAAAGTGGCGGCATAGCTCAGCGCAAGTCCCAATACGCCGGCAAACAATGTCAGCAACAGGTTCTCAAAGAATATCTGGCGCATCAGCTCCCCGCCCGTAGCCCCGAAAGCCTTGCGCACGCCTATCTCCGCCATGCGCTTACGCATACGGGAAAGCGTCATGCTGCTCAGGTTGATGGCAGGTACAAGCAACAGAATGACGATAACGAGCGTGTAATGCAGGATAATGGCTTTGGTATCGGGCGTTTCGCTCCACTTGCGGTAAAGATTGGCAAACTGTTCATCGGGTTGCCCGCGGTAAAACACTTCCGAGTCACGCAGCCCGTCGTTATATTTGCGGCGGAGTTGTTCCACCTCCTCACGGATAGCTGGAAAATCGGCTACGGAATGTGCGAGGATAACCGCTCTCATCTGTCCCATAGTGTCTTCCCACCACGTCAGCCGGTTAATATCCGTGGAAGTATAAGGCACCCACACCTGCGCATAAGCAGAAGTGGCAAGTACGGACACATCCGCCACCACACCGGATATACGGTACTCCACATGGTTCAGTTGTACCGTTTTTCCCGCAACGTCCGTCGTGCCGAACAGGCGGCGTGCCACCGTAGCGCTCAGCACGGCGCATGGCAGTCCGGCATCGCTGTCGGCCTTTGTAAACGCCTTGCCGCTGAGAAACCGGAACCGGAAGATAGACCAAAAGGCATCGTCCGTCTGCACCATGTCGGCAGTGGCCTTGTTGCCCGCCGGCAAAGACACACGTACCTTTTCGGGCAAGGAAATCAACGTGACCGCTTCCGCCGTGGTGAGATTCTTAAAGCACTCGCGCCCCGTACGTACCGACATGCGGGCGTTGGACGAATCACCGTCGCTCCCACCCTTGTTCTTGACGGACATGGCAGACACATACAGCGAACGGCTGCGGTTCACTTCCGGCTCACAGTCCACAAGCCTTACCTGAAAGGTGATGACAAGCACCATAATCATACAGATGGCCAATGCCGTACCCAGTACGGAAACCCACGTTATGATAGGATTCTCGCGCAAATGATATAGCGCTTGCTGAAAATAAAGACGTATCATATTCTGTTATCGGTTTAATTTCTTGAATTCATTCATCGTGCAGAGCTTCCGCCGGTTGTACCTTCATCGCCTTACGCGCCGGAATACCGATACCAATCGTAATCATCAATCCTATCAGGACGAAACTTACGGCCGCGCAAAGCAACAGACGCCCCCACTCCAGCGTCGTACCGTTGCGCCAAGAATTCAGTTCCATGCTTGCCAGGTTATAATCGATGATGAATGCTATCGGGGTGATAAGTAACAGCAAAAGCAGTCCTTCGCTTATCAGACGGACGAAAATACTCATGTCCGATGCTCCATGCGCCTTATGCAGGGCAATCTCCGAACGGCGTTGCTGGGTACGGAACCAGAAAGTGCCGAGCAGTCCCAGGAAGATATTCAGCAGCAGGAATCCCATTCCCATCACGTAATTACGCAAATCATTGCTCCATGACTGCTGGAAATTACGGCGGATATCCTTAAAAGAACGCACTTCGGAAATATAGACATTGCCGATGCGGAACTGCTTCTCGCTGTCCGCCTTCAGGCGCCGGATAAAATCATGGTCTTGATTAGCCCGGACACGCAAGCAAAGTTCCAACCCAATATCGTACCAGTCCAGTTTATAGAGAAAAGTATAAGAGCTTCGAGCTTGTTGGAAGTCGTTGTAACGTACATCCTTTAAAGCCGCCCCCAATCGATAAGTTTGTGTTGTATCACCAAAAAGCTGGCAACGTTTGCCTACAAGTTCTGTCAGCGGACGACCGTACTTCCGGTAGAGGTTATCGGAAGCAAGGAACTCTCCTTTTTCCAACATCCCGGCAAGCTGTTCGGGCGTTTCACCGCGTGTACCCTGATAACGAAACACACGTACAAAATCGGGAGTTACCATACGGCGGATAGTCCAACTATCAGAAACCAGGGTATCATACCGAACCATATCAGTAGAATTGCTGCCATTGTATGGATAGGAATTTTGCGAGAGACTTACCGCCTCAATTTCCGGACGGCGGCGTAAGCGGTCTACAAGTTCAAGAATATCGGCATCTTCCTGTTCATCGGTTTGGTTCGGAATATAATCAGGACTCTTGTCCGTGAGTTTTCCCATTTCAATAAGGTAACAATGACTGATGTCAAAGCCTCGCGGTTCCAAGTAGGTAGCTGCACGCGTATAGAGATAATCTACCACAAACCACATCACAACGCTCACAACCAGCAGTTCCAAAGCCAGCCACAGGTTATTGCGCCATTCATTCTTTATCTGTACCAAAAGTTTCTTAGTCATTTCTTTCTGCGATTAATAGTTAGCGACGAGCGTTTAGTGCAACCGTCCACCCAATGCATTCACTATCCCGATACGTGAAGCGCGCCATGCCGGAAAACCGCTGCTCATCAAGTTCAGCACAAAGCAAAAGAGCAGCGCCCAGGCAAAGGTGGAAGCATGCAGCAGGATTGAAGCGTCCACTTCCGGCGGATTCAAAGTCTGGCTGAACTCCTGCGCAAAAAGCAACGTGTTGCCCACGTACGCAAAAACCACGCTCAGCAGCAGGCCGACAATACCGGCCAATAAGGTTATCACCAGATTCTCCGCTATAATCTGCCCCATCAACTCCATGCGTGTACTGCCGAAAGCACGGCGTACCCCGATTTCCGCTACCCGCTGACGCAAACGGCTCTGCGTCATGCTCGAAAGATTGATGGCAGGCACTATCAGCAAGATAACGAAGATGATAATCCGCTGGCGGCGGGCTGCATCCACATCCGGTTCGATATTGGCGCCGAAAGCGATGGCATTCTTTTCCTGGTCGTAAGGACGGTTACGGTAAATCAGTTCCCATCCGTTCTTTCCGATGAGCGTGTTGTACGCCGATTTACGGCGTTCGGCTTCCCGGCGGATAGCGGGAAAATCATCCCGGCTACGCGCCAGTATCGTGCAACTCATCATTCCCATATGCCGGTCGTTCCACGTATCATTATCCATACCCGTCGAGGTATACGGAACCCATACCTGCCCGTAAGCGCAATCCGCCAGCGTGGACACATCTTTCACGACACCGGCCACGCGATAGGGCGCATGACTGAGGAGAAATTCACGTCCCTCCACATCGGTCGTACCGAAAAGGCTGCGCGCTACACTTTCCGTAAGTACGGCCGCCGGTTGTCCGGCGTCGAATACGGCTTTATCGTAGGGCTTTCCATTGATAAAGGAGAAGTCGAACACACGCCAGAAAATGTCGTCCGTCTGCCGCAAATCCACGCTGACCGCCGGCTTGCCCGGCAAAGAAACAGGTGTGGATACCGGGAAAATGGTATAAATAGTGACAGCTTCCGGTGTTTTCAGCGACTGGAAACATTCACGGGCGGTCTGCACACTCATCGGTCCGTTGCTTGTCCCTTCGCCCCAGTTCGAGTTGGAGATGCTCATCGACTTGACGTGCAGAAAGCGGTCGCGATTGCTTTCGGGCGCGAAAGGAGCCACCTTTACCTGCTGCATCATTACCACCAGCATAATCAGGAAGATGGCAAGCGCTGTACCGGCTATACCTACCGCACTCATCAGCGGTTGCTGGCGAAGCTGCGCCCACGCTTGTGTAAAATATTGCTTTATCATCTGTTCATTCGCTATTTTAACAGTACACTATAATCTGTTTTCTACTTTTACTCTTCGTGCAATGCCTCTGCCGGCTGTATGCTGACAGCTTGCTGCGCCGGAAACCAGATTCCCACTATCACCATCGACGCCATCAGCAGCCATGCGCCCAACGTGCCCGACAGGAAACGAAGGAAACTCCATTCCACCGGCCAGGTGGTAATCAGTTCGGTATGTCCCATCGTAAATTCGGCAATGCCCACATTGTAGCATACAATCATGGCCGGGAGCGTAACAAGGGTCAGCAACAGCAATCCCTCTCCCATAAGCAAACAGAATATCTGCTTCTTCGTGCTGCCCATCGCAAGCCTTAAAGCTATTTCATTGCGACGGCGGCGGGTACGGAACCAGAATGTACCTATCAGCCCCAAAAACACATTCACCAGCAGAAACGCCACTACGACCGTCTGCGTATTCACTTTATCCACATCGCCTCTCACCACCTCAAACTGATATTGCTGTTCCGTATAAGGAACGACGTCGGCTATAAACATATTGTCGGTGTCCAGATGCGGAGCTATCTCTTTAAGGAACCTGCTCCTGTAATCGGGAGAATCCATGTTTTCTTTCACACGGAAAACAATCTGCGCCGTATAATCCTTCAATTCCGTCCGTATTACATTCTCGTCCATTCTCCGGAAAACCCACTTCGCGTCAGCCCCATAACGATAAGAACGGAAACCGCCGATCATACCGCTTTGGGTAACGACGTTCGCAGAATCCCCGTACCAGTTCAGGGGAGTATCCAATGAGAAGCCGGGCACTCTCTCCTTAAAATAAAGAACCGCATCCTCGCTCAGCATTACATAATTGCCGGCGGTAATATCACTTCCTACGGGCATTGCCGCAAACGGACGTTTGGCATCTTCTTTCATACGGAACACCCGGGTATATCCTCCGGTAGCGTTTATCATGCGCAAATCGCATCCGATGGTATCTTGCACAGCCAGCGAGTTATAAGAATTATTACCGCTCATCGGCAGGCTCCAATACGACAGGGCGGCCACTTCCACCGTGGGTTCCCTTTCGAGTTTTTGCAGAATACTTATATATTTATCCCCTTTTGTCATTCCGGCATCCCGGCTTTCACCGCCCGTAATCATCGAAAGCTGGTAAACATGGTCTATGTCATACCCCAACGGGCGATAGAACGTATACTTCAGGCATCCCAACGAATCGCAGAGAAACCACATCACGATAAACACCAGAAACAGTTCCGCAAGCACCCAGCCGTTATTACGGAGACGCGCCCGAATCATACGTAAGTTATGTACTATGAATTTCATAATCAATCTCGCTTTATTTATCGTTCAAAGAATCTACAATCGTGTGCCGTGCGGCAAGCCATGTGGGCAGACCCGCGCTCAGCAGGTTGATGACCAGGCAGAAAAGGAAAGCCAAGCCAAACACCGCCGGACTGAACAGCACCGACATGCTCAGGTCGAAGTCACCGGAAGTACCGATGTTCTGACTATTGGTGAACAACCACGTACGCATTCCATACACAGCCAGATAGCTGAATACCAGCCCTACGACTCCGCCTATCAGCGTCAGCACAAGGTTCTCGTTCAATATCTGCCTTATCAGTACGCCGCGCGTCGCCCCGAATGCCTTCCGCACTCCCAACTCGCTGATGCGCTGCTGCATACGGCTGTTGCTCAGCCCGCAAAGATTGAGTGACGGCACCAAAAGGATAATGAGCAATGCCAGGAAATACTGCATGTACAGCATCCGCAAGTCCGGCCCTGTGTTGGCCCACACATGATTGACATGCGCCACGATTTCATCGGGTTGTTCCATGATATCTATCAGCATTTCGTTCTGCACGGCATTGATGTCTTTCACCCGCTTCTCCATTCCTTGCCTGATGGCCGGAAAGTCGGCAGATGAGCGCGCCAGCGCAACGACCGTATGCGCGCCGATATAGTTCCGAACGGAAACGGCATCCTGCAAATCGGCCGGATACATGCGCCACACCTGTGCGTAAGCGTCTTTGGCTATTACGGACACATCCTTCACCACCCCGCACACACGCGCCTCGTTGCGGTTCAGCAGCACCGTCTTACCTACCGCATCCGTAGTGCCGAACAGTTTCCGGGCGACAGAAGCAGATATCACAATAGCAGACACATCACCGCCCCGGTCCGAATCATCGAATCCGCGTCCGGCGACGAACTGCATCTGGAACACTTTCCAGAAACCCGGATCCGTCTCCATGGCATCCACCTTTACGCTGTTAGTGCCATCGGGCATGGAAACCAAAGCAACTCCCGCCGGAACAAACGCCGTACAAGCCTCCACTTCCGGCAACGGCTGCACGCACTCTTTCATAAAAGCCGGCGAACAGGAGCTATAAGTATTCCACTCCTTATTTTCTTTGCCCTGCAAATGCATCTTACTTATATATAAGCAACGGCTGCGGTTCACTTCCGGCTCCATATCCGCATATTTCATCTGCCAGGTAATTACAATCGCCATAATCATGGTTATGGCAAATGCCGTACCCAATATGAAGATGGTACTCAGCAACGGATTCTGCCGCAGAAGCATAAGGGCTTGACGAATGGTTTGCATGGTAATGAGGGGGGGATAAGTTATGGGTTATGAGTTATAAGTTATGAGTTATAAGTTATGAGTTATGGGGGATGAAGGGCGGGAATTATTCTACCTGACGGCCGTCGAAGAAGCGGACGGTACGGCTGGTCTGTCTGGCCTGTTCTTCATTGTGGGTCACCATTACGATGGTGCGTCCGTCTTCTTTATTCAACTGATGCAACAGCTCCATGACTTCCGCACCCATCTTGGAGTCCAGATTACCGGTAGGCTCATCGGCGAGTATTATCTCCGGATTGCCGATGATGGCGCGCGCAATGGCAACACGCTGGCACTGACCGCCGGAAAGCTGTGTAGGCATGTGGCGCATACGGTGGCTCAAACCCACCTTCTGCAATACTTCCTCTGCCAGACGGCGACGCTCCTTGGCCGACACCTTTCTGTACAGCAAAGGCAGCTCCACGTTATCCAGTACATTCAGCGAATTAATCAAGTGGAAAGACTGAAACACAAACCCCAGCTTCCGGTTACGGAAAGCAGCCAGTTCCCT
>OGTB01001713.1_pt1 | contig 13983 bp, 15 predicted proteins | sample 1553611 | NCBI WGS metagenome assembly OGTB01 (sample SAMEA2580032, study PRJEB22360) | human gut metagenome | biome: human gut; feature: human-associated habitat; material: faeces | place: Denmark | collected 2008/2010 | reverse complement strand
GGCAGGCATCGGGGGGAAAAACCCGTTCCCCTTGCCCTGCCGCTGACCAACCCCATGCTGCTGTGCCAGGACCTTTTGCAGCTGGACCTGTACGGGACCATCCGCGCCGCGGTTTCCACTTTCGATACCTATAACCACATCGGTCCGCTGGAAAACTTTGAAAAGGCCATCGCAAAAGCCGCGTTCTTTATGGAAAAAGACGGCGTTTTTGTGTTTGATCTGAACACACCCTATAAGCATGAAAAAGTGCTTTCCGGCCAGACTTTTGATTTTGATGAGGATGACGCCGCCTGCCGCTGGAGCAACCGCTATGACCCACAGACAGGTCGCGTGGACCTCAGCATTGATATCCACTATAAAGATACCGGGGAAGACTTCCATGAATCTTTCTCGGAATACAGCTACCCGCTTGATACCGTCAAAGCGCTGCTAACCAGATACGGCTTTGACCCGGTCAAAATTGCCGATGGCGAAAGCTTTGGCCCTGTCCGGCCGGACAGCCAGCGCTGGATCATCACGGCAGTCAAGCAGTATACACAGGAAGCAGACGGCACCCCGGCCTAACCGCCGCACCCCTGCTTCGGGAGGTCATTGATTCTATGTGTGAAACAAAAAATGAAAACAGCAGCAACCTGCTGCGCGGCATTTCGGAAAACGGCGGCATCCTGTTCTATGGCATTGATTCCACCGCCATTGTGCGCCGAATGGAGCAGCTGCACAAAACCAGCGCCGTTACCACCGCAGCCCTGGGCCGCCTGCTCACCGGTGCGTCCCTGATGGGCTCCATGCTCAAGGACGATGGCGATTCCATTACGCTGCGTGTGGCGGGCGGCGGCCCCACCGGCACGGTTGTTGCCTGTACCGATGGCACCGGCAATGTCAAGGGCTGTATCGACCACCCGCTGGTAGAGCTGCCTCTGAAAGCAAACGGCCATCTGGATGTGGGCGGTGCTGTGGGCAAAAACGGCGTGCTGACTGTCATCCGTGACAACCGCCTGCAGAAAGAACCCACTGTGGGCCAGGTGCCTCTGGTCTCCGGCGAGATCGCCGAGGATCTGACCAGCTACTATGCTTACAGTGAGCAGGTGCCTACCGTCTGCGCTCTGGGGGTGCTGGTGAATACTGACCTGACCATTGCCTGCGCGGGTGGCTTCCTGCTGCAGCTGCTGCCCGGTGCCACCGATGCCGAGATCACCCAGCTGGAGCAGAACATCGCCGCAATGCCTTCCGTTACTGAACTGCTTCGGGAAGGCAAGACCCCAGAGGATATGATGAACCTTGCACTGGCAGGCTTCAACCCCAATGTACTGGATGAGCGCGAGGTGCAGTACAAGTGTGACTGCAGTGAAGAGCGTACCGAAGAGATGCTGCTGAGCCTGGGCCGCAAGGAGCTGGAAAAGCTCCGGGATGAGGACCCTGACTGCGAGGTCGTCTGTCATTTCTGCCACACCAAGTACCACTTTGACTTGAATAAGTTGGTAGAAAAGGCCGCCTACAAAAAGGAAAAGGCCGAAACGCAGGAACCGGAAGCCTGAGATGGAAAGTTATTACACGCCTTGCAAAGAATTTGATGCCTGCAATGAACTGATTGAGCGCTACTGGAAAACGGGTCAGTATGAACAATGTTTTCGAGGGCATTTACAACTTGCAGAGAAGGGGTATCCGCTGGCAGAATGCCAAGTAGGATATTTTTACTTGGAAGGCATCGGTGTCCAGAAAAATTTAGAAAAAGCTTTTTATTGGACGGAACGCGCCGCACAACATGGCGACCGTGATGCACAGTTCAATCTTGGCTGGTTCTATGAAAATGGAATTGTTGTGCCGAAGGATTTGAAATGGGCAGAACGGTGGTATGTTCGGGCGGCAAGTCAACGACAAAAGGAAGCACTTGAAAAAATTAAAAAGATTAAATAAGCAAAACAGCCCGGAGCGAAAAACTCCGGGCCGTTTTCAGGTGCAGATGTCAGCGATGATGGTGTAGACCACCCGGTAATGCAGCATATTGTTCTCGGTTGTGACATCTACTTTCTGCGCCACAAATTCTGCGTCCGGGTAATCATTTTGCAAGGCCTGTAAGCCATGCAGACGGGCCAGTGCTCTGGCTTCATCCTCTGAGGAATGAACTTCACTTTCTGCCTGTTCGTAATAGGTGGTTTCCTCGACGGAAAGCGGGAGCGTCAGCCCCAGAAGCTCCGGTTGAAGATGCCGTGTGACCGCCGTGGAATCGTCCGCAGGAGAGAAAAGGGAAGGCAATGGGAACACCCGCCCGGCAAGGAAAAGCCTTCGCTGAACAACAGTGTTCCCGGTCAGCTGGAATGCGGCAGCCGTCAGTGGAAGCTCTTCCGCAAACTCCCACTCGAACTGTGCCCGGACGCTTCCAGCGGCAGGCTGAAAGATCAGCGTGCCGTTCCGTTCAGCCCGGGCAGTGCCGATGAGTCCCTGGCCTTTTTCCACTGCCTGCCCGGGAACCACCAGCATCGTCCCGCTGATAAGGTTTGTGTTGACCACCGTACCCGCAGTCTTTGCCCGCAGGCCATGGAGCGTTCCGGCGGCGATCTCCGGCACCGGTTTGGCTTCTGCCGCTTCCAGTTCCAGCCGCCCATCCAGAAAATTCAGGCTGACCCACGAGAATTCACCGCTTTGCAGCAGAGCATATTCCCCGGCGGCAAGTTTTTCCTGCGTGACGATACTGCCCGGCATCAGGAAAACGGTTTCCCGCAGCACGGAAGCGGCCCGCGCCTGCTGGCCGGTCGTCAGGCTAGAAGCATCCACAGCCCAGACAAGGCCCTGTGACCAAAGCAAAAGCGGCACAAACAGCAAAAGCCCGGCCCACAGCCCCCGCCGCCGGAGGTAGGGCCGCAGGAGAAAAAACAGCCCTGTCTTTTTGCGGATGCACAGATGCACCCGCCGCTTGCGGGCAAGTTTTGCCAGCCGGAGGTAACGCCATGCCGCACATCGGGCTGTAAAGCCGCCGGGAGCAGGGAAGATGTCGGTGAGATGCAGGCCTGTCCGTGCAGCTTCGGAGAGCAGGCCCTCGGTATCACCGTTCCGGGCAGAAAATGCTGCCCCGGCCCAAAGCTGTAAGATGCTGCATCCCTCCCTAATTGCTGGAAAATTCTGTGCGTAAAAACCGCCCCCGCAGGGTAATTCGGTGAGCGGCCAGCGTTTCGATTCTAAGCCCGTCCCCATACACGGTGAACAACCCGCCCGCGAATTCCAGGCAGAGCCTGCCCTCCTCATAGGTGCGCACCCTGCGAAAGTGCTCGATCTCCATCACACCTCCGCTCAGATAGACAGAGGGCTGGCCGTAAAAGCCCCGGGGAGGCTGGCGCAGCATCCGGCCAAACCAGCCGCGCAGGGAGAGCCGCCCGGTTTTCTGCTGTTTCACACCCGCTCCCTCCCCGCCGGGCAAAACTGCGCCCCGTATCACATATATATGGAACCGGAGGGCGTGTGTATGAATCAGCTTTTCAGATGGGATCAGATGGGTTTGTTTTTGCTGGCACTGGCGGCAGGGATTCTGCCGTTTGCAGTGCCGGGGCTTTTACGCGCTGCTCGGCGGGAGGGCCTGCCCCTCGGCAGCGGCCCGCTGCTGCTCTCGCTGTTCCCGTTTCTCGTGGTATCGCGCTTACTCATCCAATGCCCGGAAAGCGACCTGCTGGCCCTGCCGTTCCGTCTGGCGGCGTGGGGCATCGGCATCCGCACACCCTGTGCAGCACGGGTGCTCTGCATCGGGTTCCTGGGTGGCTTTGCACCAGCGGCCAGTGCTGCGGCGCAAGCAGTCAGGACCGGTCAGCTTACGGCTGAGGAAGCGGACGCTCTGCTGCCTGCCTGTATTTGTTCCGGGCCATCCTTTGTGGTTCTGACGGTAGGGCAGAGTCTGCTGGGCAGTGCAGAGCTTGGCGTGCTGCTGTTTGCGTCACAGATCACCGCAAACTATCTGACTGCCGCCCTGCTGAACCGGTTTGCAGGAGTGCGTTCGGTCAAATTGGGATCTGCAGCGCCAGCATCCCCTGCACCGCCGCGGCTGGATGAGATCCTGGCCGATGCCGCCATAACGTACTGCAAGCTCTGCGGTTTTATCCTCTTTTTCCGGATGCTGGCCGCCGGGGCAGGGGCGCTTTTGCCTGCCGATGCGGGCACACTCTGTTCCATTCTGCTGGAGGTCTGCTCCGGCTGTGACCTGGCCTCCCGCACCGGACGATGGGGGAGCCTGCTCTGCTGTGCAGCACTGAGCGTGCAGGGTCTTTCCGTGTTGCTGCAGGTGCGCACCATCTGCCCGCCGGAAATGACCCTGCGCCCGCTCTACCGGGCCAGGATGCTCCATCTGCCGCTTTCATTGGCCCTGTTCTATCTGCTGCTGCCGGGCGGGGAGGCGGACGTGTTCAGTACTCTGCCTGCCCGGGTCCTTTTGATGCGGCGGGTGCCGCCGGATTGTGCCCTGCTCGTTTTTGCAGTGTGTTGTATGGCAGTCTGCACTTTGCGCAGTGGAATCCGTCAAGTTGAACAGAAACAGATGGCAAGAAATGCAGGTGGGTGTTGTATAAATTCCAAAACTTTGCTATAATAAGACGTAAGCATTCAATGACAGGGAAGCTTCCCTGAACAGATGGAAATAAAATAAATGAGCACACGCTTATTTTAGATGGAGGACCATAGAATGGATTTACAGAATATGGATCTTAAGGGCGGGAGCCTGCAAATTTCCACCGAGGTCATCGGCAAGATCGCACGCTGTGCTGCACTGGAAGTGGACGGTGTGTCCGAGGTCTCCTGCGGTAAGCAGAACAAAAAGGTCAAGGAGCTGCTGGCTGCTGCCAGTATCCAGCCCCCTGTTACCGTGGAGATGCGGGACGGCACCGCTGAACTGACCCTGAATCTGGTGGTCAAGTTTGGTGCAAAGATCCCTGCTGTGGCCGAAAAGGTACAGGAGAATGTCAAGTCTGCTGTTCAGAACATGACCAATGTCACGGTAAGCCGTGTGAACCTTGTCATTGCCGGCCTTGCGGCTGAGGAACAGGAATAAAAAGTAGAAGAGGAAGATTATGGAAAATATTTTGCCCCGTCGTGAAGCCCGTGAGAATGCGTTCCTGCTGGCTTTTTCCCAGACCTTTGGTGATGTGCCCCTGCAGGAAGCACTGGATACGAACAACGAGTGTGGCGAAGAGCGTCCTGTGGATGTGTTCGGCCAGCGCCTGCTGAGTGCCTATTACAGCCACTCTGCAGAGGTGGATGACCTCATCCGTGACCATCTGCGCAACTGGACCATGGAGCGCCTGCCCCGCGTCAGCCTGACTGTCCTGCGTCTGGCTCTGGCTGAGATGCTGTATGGCGACGAGCGTAAGCCCGGTGTTGTCATCAATGAGGCTGTGGAGCTGACCAAGAAATACGGCGCAGATGAGGACTATCAGTTCGTGAATGGTCTGCTGGGTGCTGTTGCCCGTGAGCAGGGTCTGGATACGGAGCCGGTGGAGTCGGAAGAACAGTGAGCCACTATACGCTGGGCATCGACACAAGCAACTATGCAACCTCTCTGGCGGTTTTTCACACAGCCGGAGAGGTTGTTTGCGCAAAGAAACGTTTTCTGCCGGTCAAGGAGGGCCAACTGGGCCTGCGGCAGAGTGATGCGCTCTTCCACCATACCGCGGCTCTGCCCGAGATGCTGGAGGAGCTTGGCCGGGAGTTTGATCTGACCCAAATCTCGGCAGTGGGTGTTTCCCAGAAACCGCGCCCCGTGGAGGGAAGCTACATGCCCTGCTTCCTGGCGGGTGTCAGCGCGGCCACAGCCTTTGCGCAGGCCCGGGGCATCCCGCTCATCCATACCACCCATCAGCAGGGACACGCGGCGGCAGCGCTGTTTGCAGCAAAAGGGGAAGAACTCTTCCGCCAGAAAGTGCTGCTCTTCCACATCTCAGGCGGTACAACGGATCTTCTGCTCTGCAATGAGGTAAAAGAAATCACCACACTGGGCACCAGCACCGACCTATACGCCGGGCAGGCAGTGGATCGTGTGGGGGTCAAGCTGGGGTTTGGCTTCCCGGCAGGTGTGGAAGTTTCCCGTCTGGCTGCCTTGTGTGAGGAACCCATTAAGCCCAGATCCAGCGTGAAGGGGATGCAGTGCAGTCTTTCGGGGCTGGAAAATCAGTGCAACGCCCTGCTGAATGAGGGCAAAACCCCGGAGTATGTCTGCAAATACTGCCTGCTCTGTGTGGCAGACACTGTGGTCAAGATGACAAAAGCCGCCCAGAAGGAATACCCCGGCCTGCCGGTGGTTTGTGCGGGCGGTGTGATGAGCAGTGATATCATCCGCGCCTGGGTGCAGCAGCGCCTGCCGCAGGTGTATTTCGTGCCCGGGCAGTATTCCAGCGACAACGCCATCGGTGTGTCCATTCTTGCCGCACAGGGGGCTGGATTATGGCTGTAGTGATCTCAGTCTCGGCCCTGAACCGGTACGTCAAGAATCTGCTGGACGTGAATGATGTTCTGTTCGATCTGGCCCTGCGGGGCGAGATCGCCAACTTTGTGCAGAACGCCCGGAGCGGGCACTGCTACTTTTCCCTGCGGGACGAAGCCGCCAGCGTCAGGGCTGTGATGTTCCGCTCCGATGCGCGGCGGCTGGGCTTCCAGCCCGAAGAGGGCATGAAGGTGGTGGTGCGCTGCCGTGTGACCCTCTACGAGCGGGACGGTGCGTTTCAGGTCTATGTCAACGACATGTTTCCGGACGGCATCGGTTCGACACAGCTGGCCTTTGAACAGCTGAAGGCAAAACTGGACAAAGAAGGACTGTTTGCACCGGAGCATAAAAAGCCGCTGCCCCGGTTCCCGCAGTGTATCGGCCTTGTTACCAGCAAGACCGGTGCTGCACTGCAGGATATCCGCAATGTCATCGGTCGGCGCTGGCCCGCAGTGCGTCTGCTGCTGGCTCCTGTGAATGTGCAGGGCTTTGAAGCGGCAGAGGAGATCGCCGATGCCATTACCCGGCTGGACAAAAGCGGGCTGGTGGACGAGATCATTGTAGCGCGCGGCGGCGGAAGCCGGGAGGATCTGTGGGTATTCAACGCCGAGGTCATTGCCCGGGCGGCCTACCGCTGCAAAACGCCCCTCATCAGCGCCATTGGTCACGAGATCGATTTTACGATCCTGGATTTTGTGGCAGATCAGCGCGCGCCCACGCCCTCAGCGGCGGCAGAGCTTGCTGTGCCCGACCGTGCCGAACAAGGACGAAAATTATGCACTTTGGAAGAAAATATTCACAATTGTATCCAATTTAAGCTGAGTTTATGTTATAATAGGCTGGAACAGACCGAACAGCTGCTTTCCCGTGCTGGTGTACAGGCAGCGCTGGAGGAACGTGCTGCCCGCCTGGATACTCTGGCCGGGCGGCTGCAAACTGCCGCCAGAGGTAAGCTGCAGGCCGGAGAGCTGCGTCTGAAGCATACGGCAGCACTTGCCGCATCCCTGAACCCCTACGGTGTGCTGGCCCGCGGCTATGCCATGGTGCAGGACAATAGGGGAAGGATCTGCACGCCGGATGCGCTCCGGCCCGGGCAGACCTGTAAACTCCGGGGCACGGAACACCGCGTGACCTGCACGGTCAATACAGTGGAGGAACTGGATGAGAGCACCCAAAAGCTTTGAGGATGGAATGACCCGGCTGGAAGCCATCCTTGAACAGATGCAGCAGCCGGAAACAACGCTGGCGGAATCGGTCAAACTCTATGCCGAAGCCGCATCCCTGATGGATTATTGTAACGGTACGCTGGAAAAGGCCACGCTGCAGCTGGATGAGATCGACGCGCAGCGGGCCCCCCGGCCGGATGCCGCACATTAAGGAGGAAGTTTCATGGATTACGCGAAGCAGTATCAAGAGTATCTTGCCCGGGCAAATCAGGCACTGGAAAAGGCCTGCGAGACTTTTTTGCCCGAGGAATCTGAGGTCTGCCGGGCTGCCCGTTACAGCCTGCTGGGCGGCGGCAAACGCATCCGCGCAGTGCTGGTTCTGGCCGTGTGCGATATGCTCAACGGCAGCGCTGAAGCAGCCGAGCAATTTGCGGCGGCGGTCGAGATGCTGCACTGCTATTCTCTGATCCATGATGACCTGCCCTGCATGGACAACGATGATTTCCGCCGCGGACGCCCGAGCTGCCACAAGCAGTTTGGCGAGGCTACGGCCCTGCTGGCCGCGGACGCACTGGTCACGGCAGCGTTTGAGGTCCTTGCTCATGCAAAGTGCTCTGCCGAGAGCCGCATTGAGGCCGTGCAGCTGCTGGCCAGAGGCGGCGGGGACCGCGGCATGCTCTACGGCCAGGAGCTGGACAAGCATTTTGAAACTGTGCGCGCCGGTGAGGCCGAGCTTTTAAACCTGCACGCCCACAAAACCGGTGCGCTCATCATTGCCGCCGTCGAGCTGGGCTGTGCCGCCGCAGGTCTGCGCCCCGACACGGACACCCGCAAGGCGCTGGCGCGCTACGCTGCCGAGCTTGGTCTGGTTTTCCAGATCGTCGATGACATTCTGGACGTCACCTCTACGACGGAGGAGCTTGGCAAGCCCGTGGGCAGCGACGCCGACAACGACAAAACCACCTTTATCACGCTGTACGGTTTACAGGGCGCACATGAGGAAGCCGAGCGCCACAATGCCGCAGCGCTGGCCGCGCTGGATGCGCTTGGCCCCGGGGCAGATTTTCTGCGCCTGATGGCAGCGGAGCTGCTGGAACGTAAGAAATAAGGATGTGATCCCATGCCACTGCTGCGCGCTGCGCTAAGTTGGAATTTTGTGCTGGCTACGGCGATCTGTGCATCGCTGCTGGCCCAGCTTATTAAGGTTCTTCTGAATCTGTTTATCTTCCACCGCTTTATTGCCGAGCGTATGTGGGGTGCGGGCGGCATGCCCAGCTCCCACTCGGCCACGGTCTGCGCCATGGTCGTTGCCACGGGGCGGTACTGCGGCGTCAATTCCCCGCTCTTCGCCATTGCGGCGGTGCTGTCCATCATTGTCATGTATGACGCCATGGGCGTGCGCTACGAGACCGGCGAGCAGGCCAAGGTGCTGAACCGGATGTTCACCGAATGGATGGATCAGGGGTTTGAGCAGTTCCAGCTGCCCCACGGCAAAAAGCTGAAGGAAATGGTCGGCCATACGCCGATCGAAGTTGTGACCGGTGCGGCGCTCGGCATTGTGCTGGGCTTTGCCATGCCGATGGTGTAAAAACGAGGTGCGTATATGAGCTATCCCTTGCTGGAGCGCATCAATGCGCCCGGAGAAATAAAAAATCTGCCCGCGTCCGATATGCCCGCCCTGTGTGAGGAGATCCGGCAGTTTTTGATCAAGAGTGTTTCCGAGACCGGCGGCCATCTGTCGTCGAACCTCGGCGTTGTGGAGCTGACGGTGGCCCTGCACCGCGTGCTGGACTTCCCGCAGGACAAGCTGCTGTTTGACGTCGGCCATCAGTGCTACACCCACAAGCTGCTGACCGGGCGGCGCGAGGGCTTCGCCCAGTTGCGCCGCAAAAACGGCATTTCCGGCTTTCCCAGCCCGCGGGAGAGCGATTGTGACGCCTTTATTGCCGGCCACGGCAGTGCGGCGCTGTCAACGGCCATCGGCATCGCCCGCGCCAAAAAGCTCAAGAACGAGCCGGGCAAGGTCGTGGTCATCGTTGGCGACGGTGCGTTTACCGGCGGCATGGTCTACGAGGGCATGAACAATGTCAGCAAGCTGAACAATCTGATCGTCATCCTGAACGATAACAAGATGTCGATTTCCAAAAATGTCGGCCAGATGGCGAATTATCTGACCAAGCTGCGCACCGACCCGAAGTACTCCCACGTCAAGGCCCACATGGAGACGACGCTCGAGCGCATCCCCGTGGCAGGTGACGCGCTGGTCAGGGTCTTGCAGGGCGGCAAGCAGCTGATCCGCCGCGGCATCTACAAGTCCACGATGTTTGAGGAGATGGGCTTCCAGTATATCGGGCCCATCGACGGCCATGATGTGGGCATGCTGACCCACACGCTGACGAACCTGCGCGGCGAGCAGTATGCGCCGGTTTTCCTGCACGTCGTCACCAAAAAGGGCAGGGGCCTGAAGCCCGCCGAGGAGAACCCCGGCGAGTTCCACGCCGTATCGTCCATCGATTTGAACCATCTGACTGACCCCGAGCTGTCACCGAAGGATTCCTTCTCGTCTACGTTCGGCTGTGCGCTGGCAGATCTGGGCGACGACGAGCCGCGGCTGTGCGGCATCACCGCCGCCATGAAGTACGGCACCGGCCTGAACTTCTTCAAGCACCGCCATCCCGGGCGTTTCTTTGACGTCGGCATGGCGGAGGAACACGCTGTCACGTTTGCGGCGGGCCTGGCCAGCCAGGGACTGCTGCCCGTGGTTGCCATCTATTCCACATTTTTCCAGCGCGCCTACGACCAGATCATCCATGATGTCAATCTGATGCAGCTGGATGTGCTGTTCGCTGTGGACCGTGCGGGGCTGGTGCCCGGCGACGGTGCCACACACCAGGGCATTTACGATGTTGCGTTCTTTTCGAATGTAAACATCCCGATTTTTGCCCCCGCCAACTATGCGGAGCTGCGCTACTGGCTGACCTATCTTGTGCGCGAGGCACACGGCCCGCGGATGATCCGCTATGCCCGCGGCGGCGAGAACCCCGCACTGGCGGCGCTGCCCTGCACAGGCGCGCGCTACGATGTGCTGGACCCCGTCGATGGCGCACGTGTCGCGCTTGTCAGCTACGGTGCCGAGACCGAGGAGATCATTGCCGCCAAGGATCTGCTGGCCCAGCATGGCGTGCAGGCGGACTGCGTCAAGCTGACGCAGCTTTACCCGCTGCCGGACGGTGTGTGCGATACACTGAAGCACTACGACACGATTTTGTTTGCCGAGGATACGGTGCGCACCGGCGGCATCGGCGAGCAGCTGGGCTTTGCCATGCAGCAATGCGGCTGGCAGGGCAAATTCCTGCTGCATGCCGTGGACAACAGCCATCTGCTGCACGCCAATGTGCCCGAGCTGCGCAAGGATCAGCAGCTTGACGCCGCGGCCCTCTGCGCAGATATTTTGAACGCTTTAAAGGAGAAACAGGCATGAGCAAGATTCGCCTGGATCAATACCTGTGCCAGAACGGACTGGTACAGAGCCGTGAGCGCGCCAAGGCGCTCATCATGTCCGGCATCGTCTTTGTCAACGAGCAGAAGGTCGACAAGGCCGGTGAGATGATCGCACCAGACGCCAAGGTCGAGGTGCGCGGGCATGACATCGGCTATGTCAGCCGCGGCGGCCTCAAGCTGGAAAAGGCCATGCAGGTCTTTCCGATGCGCCCGGACGGCAAGGTCTGCATGGACATTGGCGCGTCCACGGGCGGCTTTACCGACTGTATGCTGCAAAACGGCGCGGTCAAGGTCTACGCCGTCGATGTGAGCTACGGCCAGCTGGCGTGGAGCCTGCGCACCGATGCGCGCGTCATCAATATGGAAAGAACGAACATCCGCAATGTAAAGCCTGAGGACCTGACAGAGCCAGTTGCGTTCTTCAGCGTGGACGTTTCGTTCATCTCGCTCAAGCATATCTTTCCGGTGGCAGACGCCATCTGCACGCCGGACGCTGTCGGCGTCTGCCTGGTCAAGCCGCAGTTTGAGGCCGGCCGCGAGAAGGTCGGCAAAAAGGGCGTCGTGCGCGACCCGGCTACCCACCGCGAGGTACTGAAAATGGCCGAGGGGTATGCCATGGCGAACCACTTTACCCCCGCGGGCCTGGACTTTTCGCCCATCAAGGGACCCGAGGGCAACATTGAATACCTGATGTACGTCCAGCACTGCGATACCCCGCAGCCGCTGCCGGAGGGCCTGATTGAAAAGGTCGTCGCAGCCTCCCACGATACGCTGGACAAAGCGCCCAATCTGCACTGAGAAAGGACCCTGACACAATGTCGGTTTTGCTGATTCCCAATCCGACCAAGGACACCGGGCTTGCCGTTACGCGGCAGGCTGCTGCTGTGCTGGCCGGGTTGGGCGTGCCGGTCTTGATGCCGCAGCCCTTTGCGAACGAATTTGGTTCTGCCGGGCTGACGGGTGTGCATTTTCTGCCCGAGGCAGATGCCTACCGCGCTGCCGATCAGGTCGTGACCATCGGCGGTGACGGCACGCTGCTGCGCGCCGGGCTTTCCTGCATGAAGCACGGTAAGCCCGTTCTGGGTGTCAATCTTGGCCGCACCGGCTTTCTGGCGACCTGCGAGGTCGGTGAGCTTACGGCCAAGCTCAAACGGCTGGCCGCGGGGGAGTTCACCCTTGCCAGCCGCCGTCTGCTCCACGCCGAGGCCCCGGCCCACGGTTGGCAGGCTGACGCCATCAATGACCTTGTGGTGTTCGGTCAGACCCGGCTGCACCCGATGGATTATAAGGTGTACTGCGACGGTGCATTGGTGGGCAGCTACCGCAGCGACGGCATGATTCTGGCAACGCCGACGGGCTCCACCGCGTACTCGTTCTCGGCGGGCGGGCCGATCCTGGACGCCGCCGCGGACGTATTGGTTCTAACGCCGGTCTGTGCGCACAATGTACACGTCGCGCCGCTTGTGTTTGCGGCTGACCGCCATCTGAAAATTATCGCTGATGCCGAAAACCGCGACGGCAGCTTTGCCTGTGCGGACAGCAGCGCCCAGTGCGACCTGCTGCCGGGCGAAATTCTGCTGGTGCCCGGCTGCGGGCAGCGCCTGCGGTTGATTGCCTTCGACGACGCGGAACAGTTCCATGCGATTGAAAACAAATTGATGAGGAGATGATCCCTGTGAAAAGTGCACGTCATCAGGCAATTCTTGACCTGATCGAACAGCACCCTATTGACCGGCAGGAGGACCTGCTGGCCCACCTGCGGGAGGAAGGCTTTGACGTGACGCAGGCCACGGTATCCCGCGATATTCGTGAGCTGCAGCTGGTCAAAACAGCCACCGCTGACGGGCGTTACCGCTACGGGCCGGCGTCTGCGTCCGGCAAGGTAACGCATTCACCCAGCCGGTTTGAGATGATTTTCCGCGAGTCGGTGCTCAAGGTGGATTACGCCGGGCACATGGTACTGGTCAAGTGTTTTTCCGGCATGGCCAACGCTGCGTGCGAGGTGTTCGACGCCAAGCAGTGGGACAATGTCGTCGGCACGCTTTCCGGCGATGACACGTTCTTTATCTTGATGCGCAGCGAGGATGACGCAGCCGCCATCTGCAAGCAGCTGCAGCAGTACACCCGCCGCGGGTAATTTTAACGACAGGGAGGAGCTGCCCCATGCTGGCAAGCCTGAAAATTGAAAATGTAGCCGTTATTGAAAAAGCCGAGGTGAATTTTACCCCCGGCTTTAACGTGCTGACAGGTGAGACCGGTGCCGGTAAATCCATCCTGATCGACTCCATCAATGCGATTTTAGGCAACCGCACCTCGCGTGAGCTGGTGCGAAGCGGCGCACAGAAGGCGTGCATCTGGGCAACGTTTGAGAGTATCCCGGCCTCCGTCAAAAAGCAGCTGGAAAAATGCGGCTACGAGGTCACCGACGACCTGCTTTTGTACCGCGAGATCAACGCCGAGGGCAAGGGCAGCTGCCGCGTCAACGGCATGCCCGCCACGGCGGCGGTGGTGCGGGACATTTCGTCGGGGCTGCTCTCCATCCACGGCCAGCACGACAGCCAGAGCCTGACAAATCCGGCACTGCATCTGGGGCTGCTGGATCAGTATGCCCAGAACCGCGATTTGTTCGCCGAGTATTACCGCCGCTACCGCGAGCTGGTCACGGTCAAGCGGCAGCTGGATGCCCTGAACGCAAGCGAATCCGACAAACAGCGCCGCATTGAGGCGCTGACCGCCGAGATCGACACCATCGACGCCGCGGCCCTGCAGCCCGGCGAGGAAAAAGAAGTGGAAATTGTGCTGGCTGACAAGGCATTTGCCCTGTACAACGAGGACGCACACTTTATGCTGGAAGCAGGCGAT
>OGTB01001690.1_pt1 | contig 14103 bp, 6 predicted proteins | sample 1553611 | NCBI WGS metagenome assembly OGTB01 (sample SAMEA2580032, study PRJEB22360) | human gut metagenome | biome: human gut; feature: human-associated habitat; material: faeces | place: Denmark | collected 2008/2010 | reverse complement strand
TCCGCGACCGGGAAAGCTATGTGACGGCCGAGAAGGTGAAGAACGCCTGGCTGGGGTTCGGGAAGCGTTACCGCACCCTGCTGTCCACTTTCCGCAGCTTCACGGAGGATCTGCACGGGCGTATCGGCGTCGACCGCTCGAAAAACACATGGTACCGCTATCTTGCGACGATGAAACACCTGCAGGCGTTCCTTACGGCGAAATACCGTGTGAGCGACATCGCCCTTGCCGAACTGGAACAGTCGTTCATCGAACAGTTCCATGTCTACCTGAAGACGGAACGGGCGCTTAAACTCACGAGCATCTGCCGTTATCTGGACTGCCTGATCAATGTGGTCAAGATTGCCTTCAACGACGGGATCATGCCCCGCAACCCGTTCGCCTCGTACCGTTACAACGAACCCACGCCGGAACATGCTTTCCTGAACGAGACAGAAATCCTCACCCTTCAGCTCACCGCGCTCCGGACGAAGAAACAGCGCCTCATCCGCGACCTGTCCCTCTTCTCCTGTTTTACGGGTATCTGCTACGCGGATCTGAAATCCCTTGCCTAGAAACAGGGTGACCCAGCCGATGATCGACCGGGAAGTGGAGATGCTCAAGGAGAAACTGGCCGGACGCTTCGCGGGATAGGGAACCGTTGCGCCGGTCTCTGGAGACAAGGAGCAGTTGCTTTCAACAGGCTCGCAGTTGTGAAATACCGGGGATTGCGATATGAAGGAGCGACGCATTGTTTTGTCGATTCTCATATTCCTTCTTCCGCCCGCAATCGCGGAAGCGGTATTTCCGGGCTGTTTCGCTTGTCGGACATCAAGAAGCAGACAAGCATCCGGTCGGAGGTATAAGAGGTATAAATGGACTCCGGATAACGATTGACGGTATTCAGAAGTTATTTCCGGAAGTGTACCGGCGAAAATTCGCAGAAAACAGGTTTGCCGATTCCGAAAAAACAGGTATCTTTGAAAACACATTCCCAAAGTTTCATACTCCAACGAAATTTGTGTTACACTTTGCGGAGCGGGCCTCGTTGAGAAACGGTGCCCGCTCGTTCGGTATCCCCATATGTGGGCATACTAAAAGCAACGACCGTGTTCTCACTACGCTATCGCTGCTGTGTTTCATCCGATATATCTTCAATTGTTCTATAAATATGTAAACCGGGTAATTTGCAATTTATTCCCCCCTTTATATTAATTTGCGAGTGTCCCCCGTTTATTCACAGCACACCTCGTTCTGTTTTCGGTTGCTTCCACCTCCTCTGTCCTCATCCGTAGGGCGATACTATTCCATCCCGCGTCGGTTGCCTCGTGCAAGCTAATCCCGCTCGCGGTCGGCGTTGCGGGATTGGAAATCTTCCCGAGGCAACCGACCCTTTCGGGAAAAGCCTCACCATCCGATTTTATTCATCCGCCTGTACGATCCGAACGACAAAGGGCGTGCAGGCACAGAAACGTGAGACACACGGTAAAAACTGTATTCAGGTTATGCTGAAAGTTCAAAGCATGTCACATGCACATGCAGCACGGCCGACGTTACTTCCCATTCCGGCACCCTTTGCCGATCCGGGAGCGGCTGCACCAACGGATACCGCAGCGGTTCTGGATTCGTTCCCCGCAGGAATTCCCTACGATCCGGAACAAGTACTGCAGCCGCTGCTTATCCCCGAAAACCCGGATCTCGAACCCGATACCCGGATGCCGGAGTAGTTGAAATCGGCGGCATAGCCGAGTGACAATCCCCGAAGGCCCGGAGCAGACCTGCGCTGCTCCGAATCTTGTTTTCATGTATCCGGGCTAAAAGCATATACGGACTATCGCCTTTCAGTCCTCAACCTTTTACCAGGGCGCACAAACATCCGGAGCCTTTTCTTTCCCCGGAGGCTCCACAGGAAACGAAGCCGCCCGTCAGCATATAACCATACGACGAGGAGGGGTATCGCGGCGAAACCCGCATGTCAAACCTGAAATCGATTCGACAATGCAACTCATTAACCGGAACAGGGTGAACAGCTATTCGCCTACGATGTCAGCCCGGCGCAGAACCATCTGCGTAAACCGCCACGGGTATATCTACCTCTCGGGAGTGTTGGCCGTAGAGATGGGTCTCGGGGACGGCGGCAGGAGCGGAGACGCCGGGCTGATGTCGCCGATCTTCTTGTGCTATTCCCGTATGTGGCTTGCGATTGCCGGAGTTAGGCAATCACCCCAAGTTGTCCCAAAACTCAATTTTTCAACGCCTGAATTTTCAACTCACAGGTGTCTTCCCGAAAAAACAGGATCGAAGGCAGTGTATTTAGCAAAACTTGTCGGTAAAACTTACGAATTGTAAGTTTGCGCAGCTTCGGAGTTGAGTTTTCGGACGGGCTCCCCTTCGGGCGACACCTTACTGCCTTTTCCGGCCTTGTTCTTTCGATACGGCCTCTTCCTGCAGCCCCTGGCGCTGCGGGAACGGATATCCCGCGAAGACTTTGTTCGGCGCATCTATCATCTCCTGAATCCGTACGGCTGTCGCCTTCCATGTGTATTCATAGCCGGGCAGCGGCTGCGGATACCTGTCCGGTGCGATATCGTTGAAGTACAGGAACGCCTTCACGGCTCCGACGACATTCGAAGAGGGGTATTTCCGTGAGTAGCACGCCAGCATGGCATTGAGCGACAGACGGGCGGACAGGCAGGCAAGGTTCGCGAAGGACGACTCGCGTGTGCCGTCGGTTTCGATCTCACGCAGCGTACCGGCCGCACAATCCCCCAAGCCGCACAGGCGCAGGCCTGCCTCTTCCACAGGGCGGCTCACCAACGTATGGCGCTGCTCGTGCAGGAAGATCTCCGTCTCGCCGATACGCCCCCGCAAGCCGTCGTCCTCACGGCGACCCTGAAAGCCGTAGCTGTCCCGAAAGAGCTCTTCCAGCAGCTCCCAGCAGACAACATCCGGAAGGAGCAGCTCCGCAGCACGGCACGCGCGGTGTCCCAGATGCAGGGCGAGGGCCATGCGGCCGGTAAGGCACGATATGCCTAAAGCGGGCTCCGACTGGAGTCTCTTCAATAATCCCAGAGTTGCAGGCGCAACTGTCTGCGCGTATAGCATCGTAATTCTTCCTTTTTAAGGTCGAAAACTTTACAAACGAAATTCATATCCCGCTCCGGGAGCGTGGCGACCTCGCGGAGAATCCCCCGGAAACCCTCTATGCCCCCGTACAGGTCGAACGCCGCGAAGTAGTCCTCCACGCGGCCACGCTCGATCACGCGCTGCACGACGAGGCGACGGCTGCGATGCCAGTCGAAACGCTGCAGGTCGTATTCCCAGAGAAGCGCCGGGGAAATCCGGTGTTTACCCTTGTTTTGTTCGTATCTGTCGAAGATGATCATCGTGCAGGGAAATGTCTGTCGATAGCAAATCGACGAATTTTTCTCCGCAAACGCAAGGTTGCGACACGGGGAAAAGCAGGATGTGAAACATGTGGAAACGGCAACGAAGAGTCCGGGGCATGTTGACAGGGTGTTCAGCCGTATGCCCATCGGCACTACGCTGCGGGAGGGCGCGACGGCTCCCTATACGATTATCCGCAAACGGGATGGACACCCGCCTCCTGCTCCGGCACGTACCGCAAACAAGAGGGTAAATCAGGCACTTGCAAGATTTGCCAAAAAAATATTTTTGTTTTTGGCAATGATCGTTTTCTGAAATCCCCGTTCTCAATAGTCGAGTCCGTTTTTTCTACAATAGATAGGAAATTTCTTGTATTTTCCTGAATAACAGTGATAAATATAGAATTTGATGACGATATAACTATGCTGAATTGCTACGTTTTGTATCTCGTCGAACAACTCTATGCATATAGAGTGTTTTTCATAGAAATAGCAAAAACGACGATTGAGTTTATGTAAAATGCGGACAGAACTTCCACCCACGTTCGTTATTTAACGCTATAGCTCCCTATTTTTTCATTGTTGCGTTGCATATAAAAATTAGCGGAAGCCGCAGTGGAACTGCGATAAATTTATAAAGTCCGGCCGTTCCACGCGGCCGGACTTTATAAAAAAGATGAAAATACGCGGAAGAAAAAACGAACAATTATTATTCTTCTGCAGGATAGTTCTCTACTGATGGATAGTCCGATTCAGTAGCGGTTGTGAAGACGTTTTGTGTATAAATCGTACCGAATGCGTCTGTTGCACGGATTTCTACTATGCTTGCCGTGGCATCCTTGAGCGTATAATGGTAGAAATGGTCGTACTTGCCGTTTCCGTGCGAGCTGGCGTTCGCTTTAAGCACTCCCACATGGTAACCCGCACCCCACGCATCCCGGTCGGAGTAACGCAGCTGTTTGGTCATCTCACCCGTCTTGGCGCCGTTTTCATAGACCTCGATTTTCCAGCTGCTGTCTGCATTCCAGATGTTGGCCACGATCTCGTTGGACGCTGTATAGGAGAACTTGTAGTTTCCGGCATAGGAGGTTTCGGCACGGTACATGCGAATCTGGAAGTCTTTGGGCAGGCAGGTGGGTTTGTAGTACCAGTCCTTGACCTCGGTGCCTGAGATGTCGTAAACGCCGTATCCGTTGGGCGTGCCATCGACGTTGATGGTCGATTTCCACCATGCGCCGCACACGGCGCCGTGGATATGCTCGTAGATGTCGCGCTCGGTGTCGATGTAGTTTTGTCCGTAGTGCGTGTGCCCGGTCATGATGTGCACCTGGGCAAACTCTTTCAGCAGATTGCGCACGGCTTCGCGGTTATTGGAGGTGGCATTGCGAATCGGAATATGCACGCAGAAGATGATAAGTTTATCCTTCGGCACGAAGCTCAGGTCCTGCCGCAGCCATTCCAACTGCGCATCGGTGAACCCCGAATCGTAGGCCGACGGATTGTGTTTCTCATTCAGCAGCAGCACGTTGTCCATACCAATAATATGGGCGTTGCCCCGGTCGAAGGAGTAATCGCAAGGCCCGAATTTGTATTCGAAATCACGGCGGCCCGCCAGGTCGTAATTGCTGCTTTCGTCGGTGATCTTCGGCTTCATGCAGTTGTCGTGGTTGCCCATCACCTGAAACACCTTCAAGCCGATTTCGCTCTCACGCATGGCCTGCGCCATGAGGGGCATCATCTGGTTGGTCACGTAGAGGTTGTTGGTGTTGAAGACGATGTCGCCCAGCGTGATGCCGTAAACCGGGCCTTCGAACGTCGAGACGTGTTTGCAGACGTCGGGCACGCACTCTTTCTTGAATCGGGAGAGATCCGTGTCCTTCTGCACCTGCGGGTCTGCCAGGCAGACCAGTTTGAAACCGGTCTCAACCTCCTGCTTCTGCATCAGCCTGAAGTCGTAGCGCTCCTGCGCTTTCGAAAGCCGCTGCCAGAAGCAGGGACGCCCGTCCGACATCGGAATCTGGCGGTCGGCGGGGATGCGGTAGAATACGTGGAAGGCATCGGCGCTGCGCGGCATCTGGTAAACACCGTTGGCATCGGTCGACACGCACGAGAAACCGTCGCTCACGACGATTCCCTCAACCGGCGCCCCGCTGGGGTCCGTCACCACACCGTAAAGGTTGTTCCCCTCTTCGATGGGGGTCTTCAGCGGAGTCGTTCCATCGTCGTCGGAGCAGCCCGTAAAGAGAATCCCGGCGGCAAATAACAAAGAATATATGATTCGCTTCATTGTTTAAATGTATTTATGGTTTATGGATCAAAGATCCGCAGCGAACAGCCGGCTGAGCTTGTCCGCCGCGGAATCCGGAACGTTTATTCCCAAGCGGCGTTTTGTCCCAGATCCGGATTCTTGTCGAGCGCCGTCTTCGGAATCGGATGAATGTAACGCTGTTCGCTGAAATGGCGTGCCAGATTGTAGATCAGCCGGCCGGAAGTTCCGTTTTCGAGTGCATGCGAAGAGTCGAGCACGACGTACTTCACTCCAGGCTCGCTGCCGGCCTCGCCGGTCACGCAGCACACGTCGTTGATTCCGTCGCCATTGAGGTCATAGGCCTTGTCCACTTCGCCGATGTAGATGCCGTACCAGGTCTTGTTGAGCAAGTGGCCCAGATGCCAGCGCATCAGGTCGTCGTAGCGGCGTCCTTCGAGCAGCAGTTCGATGGCGCGTTCACGGCGGATTTCCAGGATGTCGCAGTCAGTGATCTTGTTGTTGCCGTCGTCGGGACTGAAGTAAGCCTCCTGCAGGTATTCGTCGATCTTCGTGGGACGCGTTCCATCGACACCTGCACGTTCGCGCAGCAACTTGATGGTACGGTCCCAGACCGTAGCGTCGAACTCGCCCAGTTCGGCTTTTGCCTCGGCGTAATTGAGCAGGATTTCGGCGTAGCGCAGGATCGGCAGCGAGTTCCAGCAGATACCCGAGGCTTCGTACGAGTCGTCGTCGATGTTGAACTTGATCACCTGATAGCCCGTATACCCCACCGAGAAGTCGGGAGCAAAGAGCTTCGAGACCCCGCCCACCAGCTTGCGGTATTCAGGCGAGATGACCGTCTGCTGCAAACGGTAGTCGCGGTTCTGGAACTGCTCGGCATAGGTCGTCGACTTGTAGTCGGAGCGGTCGGTGAAGCGGCTGCCGTCCCTATTCAGATAGGTGTAGACAAAATCGGCGTCGAGCGACCAGCCCGGGCCCATCGACCCCGACGTAAAATACCATGTCACATCGTGTGTGACGTTCTTCTCGGCGCTGTATTCACGGGCCCACATCACCTCCTGCTTCTGGACGTCGGCCGACGTGAAGAGCGAACGGTACTGCGTCGACACATTCGCCGGAGTGCTTACGAGCGAATAGATACCCGCTTCCATCAGCTCTTCGCAGGCTTTGGCCGCTTCGCGCAGCCACTTGTTGTCCTTGTTGTATTCGGGATCCCACGCCTTACCCGTCGACGGATCGACACGGTGGTATTTGCGATAGGTTCCCTCGAAGAGGCAGATGCGTGACTTGATGCCCAATGCGATGTAGCGGTTGATTTTCTGGTTGTTGAGCCAGGCCGATAAACTGTAGCAATGCTCACAGGCGTAGTTCAGGTCTTCGAGCACGCGATCCATGACGTATTCGCGGCTGTCGCGGTGCTTGTAGAGATCTTCCTGGTTGTCGGAACGGATGACATGGTCGTACCACGGCACCGCACCGAATGTTTTCACCAGTTCGAAATAGTTCCACGCCCTCCAGAAACGGGCCGTTCCCTCGTAGTGGGCGAAAGTCTCTTCGCTGACGCCTTTGGCCTCGCGCATCCGTTCGAGAAAGGTATTGATGTAATAGACGAAATTCCAGGTGCCGGTGCTCCACCCGCCCTGCAGCGTGGGGTTCCAGACCGGCTGGTAGAGGTAGCTCGACGTGGCGCGCACCTCGATGATGTCGCAGTTGCCGTCGCCGCGCGTGATGGCGCCGGATCCTGGGGTGTAGGAGTTCAGAAAGCCGTTGGCGTACTTGTCCAACGACGCTTCGTCCTTGAAGTATTCGTCGGTGCCGATTTTTTCAATCGGCTGCTTGTCGAGGAAATCTTCACAGGAGGCGAGTGTCAGACAGGCGATTGCCGCATAGATTATTCTTTTCATAAATTTCGTTCAGATTAGAAAGTGATACTCAAACCGATGCTGTAGGAGCGCATGACGGGGTAACCGTCGCCGTCGCCCGAACCGTCGCCGCCGCGCGTGCTCGAAAAGTCGGCGTCGCCGGCGTAGATGCCCTCCGGATCGTAGTTCTTGGCGTACTTTTTCAGCGGGGATATCGTCAGCAGGTTCTCGCCCGAAAGATAAACGCGCAGGTTCTGGATGCCGGCCTTGGCGAGCATCTGTTTGGGGAAGGTGTAGTCGATGGTCAGGTTCTTCAGCCGGATGTAGCGGGCCTTCTGCAGATAGCGCGTGTTGGGCTGCGAAAGGAGTCCGCCCGAACTTTGCGCCGAGTAGCCGATGATACGCGGCCAGTAAGCCTTGGTATTCTGGTTCTCATCGGTGTATCGGTTGCTGTGCCACGGCAGCGCCATGCTGTACGGGCGGCCGTACTGTCCCCAGAAGTAACCCGATTCCTTGGCGGGATACCAGTCGCGCTGACCGACACCCTGCCACAGCATCGACAGACCGATGCCGTTCCAGCGTGCGCCGGCGGCGATGCTGTAACAGTAGCGCGGCGTGGTGTTGCCGATCTTTTTCAAGTCGCCGTGGTCCTCCAGCCGGTTGGCGCCGTTGTTGACTTTGCCGTCACCGTTGATATCTTCGAATTTCGGATCGCCTTTCTGCCAGACGACCTTGTCTATGGTGAATTTCGAATAGTCGGCGTAGGTTTGCGCCTCTTCGTTGCTCTGGAACAGGCCGTTGCAGGTGTAACCCCACAGTTCGCCCAGTGTCATCCCTTCGTAATAGTTCGTGGTGTAATTGGTCGGCAGCGTATTGGTGGTTGCCGTGTAGCGGGTGATCTTGCTGATGTTGTCCCAGAAGGCGAACTTCAGGTTGTAGCTGAAATCCTTGCCGCCCAGCTTGATGTTGTCGCGCCACGAAATGCTTGCCTCCCAGCCGTCGGTACGCATGTCGGCGTAGTTGCCTTTGGGCGCCGCATTACCGAATACGGCAGGAAGTTCGGGGCCGACGACGATCATGTCGGTGGTCTTCTTGCGATAGATGTCGCCCACGATCGACAGACGGCCGTTGAGCATCTCCAGGTCGATACCCAAGTCGTAGGTCGTAGCCTTCTCCCAGGTCAGGCCGTCCGGTACGAGCGATGGTTTTCCGGCATAGATGAGCGGGCTGCCACCGACGAGGAAGCTGTTGTTTTTCGAGATGGCCACCGTACTCAGATAACTGTAAGGCGAGGCGTTGCCGTTGCCGGCCGTGCCGACCGATGCACGGATTTTCAGGTTGTCCAGCCAATTTTTAGCGTTCTCCATGAACTTCTCCTCCGAGATGCGCCACCCGATCGAACCCGAAGGGAAGAAACCCCACCGCTGGTTCGTCGGGAAACGCGAGTTGCCGTCGTAGCGGCCGCTCACTTCGGCCAGATACTTTCCTTTGTAGCCGTAGTTGACACGAAAGAATGCTCCCACGACGCTCCAGGAGTTGGAGCCGTTGCCCGTTACGATGGGCAATTCGCCGGAGGTGAGACTCAGACTCGGATGGTCGGGGTCGACAACGTCCGTGTTGCGGGTGTAGGTGGCCAGATGTGTTTCGTCTTCGAGATTCCAGCCGCCCATGACCTTAAGCCAGTTGTTTTCGCCCAATTTCGGCGTCCAGGTCAGCGTGGCGTTCGACGCGATCCGCTCGTAGTTCGAATAGCTCTCGCTGTACCACGAGGTCGCCGGGCGCTCTCCGTAGCTTTCGGGCCCCGTGTAATAGGTATAAGGTACGGCCAGCCGGTGCAGTTCGGTGTGGTTGCGGTAATAGCTGACGTCGAATTCGCCCACCAGCACGTCCTTGATAAGGTTCAAGGAGAATTTGGTGCGGTTCGTGAGGTCGAACTTGTCTTTCTCCATCCACGTATGTCCCTCGACGAAACCGGCCCAGCCCAGGTAAACGGCCGCTTCGGTCCACGTCCCGTCGGGGTTTTTCTCAAGGGTCATCGGATAACCCTGGTGATTGAACATACGCACGGGCGTCATCCAGAACGACTGGTCGCCCGTGGTGAGCATGGGTTCGTGGTGGAAACGGCTCATGAACGAGGTTGTGTTCTCGACGGTGAGCCACTTGGTGACCTGAACGGTTCCCTTGCCAAGGACGTTGTACTGATTATAACGTTCGTCGCCCGCGTTATAGATACCGTCCTGGTGGAAGAAGCGGCCCGACAGGTAATACGACGCCTTGTCGCTGCCGCCCGTGATCGAGAGATTATGCTGATGTCCGGTCGTGTAGTCCTTGTAGAAAATCTTGTACCAGTTGGTGTTGCCGAAGTATTCGTAGCGGTTGTTCGACGGGTTGACACGCCACTTCTCGTACGACGGGTCGCCGTTGCGGCGTTCGAGTTCGGAGTACCAGGCGCGGCTGAACTTGAAGACGTTGTTGATATTTGCCGGATCGACACCTTTGTTGTTGATATAGGATTCGAGATAGGAACTTGTCCAGTCGTAGCCGTTATCGACGATCTGAGGCGTCACCGTACGCTTGTAAAAGTTATACGAACCGTTGTAGGTGATCTTCATCCGGCCCTTTTCGGGTTTCTTGGTCGTGATGAGGACCACGCCGAACGTACCGCGCGAACCGTAGACGGCCGTCGAGGAGGCATCCTTCAGGATGGTGTAGCTCTCGATGTCTTCGGAGTTGACGGTGGTGATGTCGGTCTCGACGCCGTCGACCAGCACGAGTGCGGAACCGCCTGCGCCGATCGAGTTTTTCGAGCCGCGGATCTGGATCGATGCGCCACGGGTCGGCTTACCGTCGGAAAAGGTGACCGTCATGCCCGGTACGGAGCCTTGCAGCGAACGCGCGGCGTTCTGGTAGGAGCTGAACCGATTTTCGATGTCCTTGCTCGAAACGGTCTCGATGGCGCCTACGATATCGCGTTTTTTCTGCACGCCGTAACCTACGACCACGACCTCTTCGAGCGAGGTGTTGTCCTCCAGCAGAACGACGTCGATCGCCGTTTGGTTGTTGATGTGGATGAGTTGGGGCTTGTAGCCGATGAAGCTGAAATTGAGCGACTCCTTGCCGGAGGCTTTGATGGTGTAGCGACCGTCGGTATTGGTAGACGTACCGCGCGACGTGTTAGGGATTGTGACGGCTACACCGATAATGGGATTGCCACTCTTGTCTTTAACGATACCGGAAACGGAATTTCCCCCCCCCCCTCTGCTGGGCGGCGGCCGTCGTGGCAGTCAAAACAAGTGCAACCATAAAGAACCCGATGCGCCGGCAGCAGTTTGCGAGCGTACGGACTCTTCTTTGAGTAGAGCATTGTTTCATTATTAAAACAGTTTAAGTTAGAATTCGGTTTGTGTACGGCCCATTCGGGCTTTCGCACGCTGCAAGGTTGATCTGGTATAAACTGTTCCGGGAGGAATGAAAAAAGGTTGGTTAAATTTACTTCATTTGTTTTTTAAGTCGTTTTTAGGTTTGGTGTATGTGATTAATGTGTGCTTTAAAGAAATTTTGTCTTCGTAAATGTAGAGAAAAAAAATAGAAAAGCAAGAAAAAATAAAATTAAAATATGATTAAAATATGTTTTTAGGATGTTTTTTTGTTGTAAAAGCAGAAATAATGGTATGAAAAAATAAATTGCCCGCTGTGAAGAAGTCTGTGAAATCGAGATATATTCGATTTTTTAGAAAAAAGTTGCATGTCGGAACATTTTTTTTTATATTTGTAACGCAAGTTGATCTAAATTTTCTTGGAGGCAGGATACATCACCGGATGTTTCCTGAAAACTATTGTTCAATAGTATCACTCTAAATCAACTGAATTTTATGAAACTAACGAAATGGATGGCTGCAACCGCGTTGTTCCTGTCTTTTGGCGTTGTCGGCTGTACCGAAGACCGTACCGACGAGGTGAGTCAATTGACACGCGATACCGACGAGGTGAGTGTGGCTTATAACAAGGATGCGACCACTCGCGTCTCGGTTCGCGTACCGGGAGCATGGTCTGCATCGGCGGCATGCAAGGATGCCGCAGGCGAACCGACGGCGACCTGGCTGCGGCTCGACCCCGCAGAGGGAGCCGGCAACGGCCGGGATTACCAATGGATCACGGTGATCGCCGACCGCAACGTCGGGGCGAAACGTGAAGCCGTGATAACGATCGTGGACGCTGCGCGCGGCACCTCTGTTGACGTGACGGTGGCGCAGGAAGACGGTACGTTCGAAGTGAAACAACCGGAACTTTCGGGTAAACTCAAATCTGATTCTGAATCGAAGGCACTCCTGGCTATCGCCTACAGCAAGGCCAAAGGCGGTGAGCCTGTCGAGATCGATTTCTCATTCGACGGCGACAGCCGCGGCCTGGCGATCAAGGATTATTCGGGAACGATCGAAAGCGAAGGCGACGGCAAGATCGAATTGCCGATTACGGGAACCCCTACCGATATCGGCGTCGTGAAGCTGAATATGAAGATGGTCATCGAGGGCAAGACGATCTTCGACGATGTGGTTCCGCTGAACATTCAGTCCTCGAATTTTATCTTCAGCATGGATTTCGGCAAATTCGTATGGGGCAGCGACCTGATGGCCAACAAGAGCGGCGTGACGCCCAATCCTTCGGGCGGAACCGCCGGCAAGGAGTATAACGGAACCGAACAGGGAACCTACGAAAGCAAGGTCGGTGCCGACGGAACCAACGACGTGTTCAACACGATGACCATCCTGTATCGCACGAACCGCGATGTGGCCGACTGGTCGGGTGCACGCGTTTACGAGCATCCGGGATACATCAAATTGGGCACGGGCAGCGGCAACGGCTGGATTCAGACCCCCAAGATGAGTCAGCTCACGTCGGCGCCGCAGACGGTCGTCGTCTCGTTCGATGTATCGCTCTACGACGGGGCCGATGACAAGGTCATCTTCTCGGCCGAAGGAGCCGGCGAAATCGAAGGCAGCGGCGAGGTATCCCTGCCGACTTTTTCGGGCTGGGCGAATGCCAAGTGGACGAACTGCACGTTCGTCGTCAACGGCGCCACCTCGGCCACCTCGTTCAAGTGGACGACAACCAAAACCGACGGCAAAGGACGTTTCCAGCTGGACAATATTTCGGTGATGGCATCCGCCGTCAAGGAGCGCACCGAACCGCTGGACAAGATCGACACCGAGCAGTTCGTCTATTCATCAGGAGCGGATTGGATCAAGGTCGACTGGGCCGGTGTACCCGATGCCACGGGCTATGAACTGAAACTGGCTCCGCAGGAGAATCCCTCGTTCGTAAACAAAGTGGTCGTTTCCGCCGACGAGGGAACCGACGGCGCATTCTCGCACCAGTTCGACGAGCTGAAGCCCGGATTCTACCTCATCGATGTCGTGGCACTCTACGAACCCAACCCCGAATTCAATTCGGAAAAGGTTTCCATCCTGCTCGGCACGGAGGGTTACGTCGCCGGGCCGCTGAAGACCCCGGAGGTGACGGCTTCGTCAACCGCCTACACCGTCACTCCTTCGTGGAAAGCGGTCAGCGGAGCCACCGGTTACAAGGCGGTGCTCAAACAGAACGGCGCACAGATCGGCGAACAGACGGTCAAAAGCGAACAGTTGTCGGCGACGTTCGGAGACTTGACGCCCGATAGCGACTATGCCGTCTCGGTACAGGCGCTCTACGAAAGCAATTCCGAGTACGATTCGAAGTTCTCGGAGGATGTCGCCATACGGACGCGGCCGCTGCTCACCAAACCCGTGGCACAGCTGTACAGCGGGTTCGACGTGACACACAACATGGCTGTCTTCGAGTGGAACATCGACGCCTCGGAGCAGGAGGACACGCAGGCATCGCTTCAGATATTGAACGGATCGACGAAGGTCTACGATTTCTCGAAGTGGTCGATGCCTATCGCGGGATTCCCCTACCGGCGTTTCGTCGTGGGTGGACTCCAGCCGCAGACAACCTATACGGTACGCGTCAAACGCGTGACGCGTGACGCCTCCAAGTTCGGCGATTCGGATTGGGGTGAGTTCCAGTTCACGACCACGGCCAAGGCCGACCATTCGGACTGTCTGTTCTACGCCGACTTCAACGAACACTGGTGGGGCGGCAACGGCGAGCACCTTGCATTCGGCATGTGGCCCAACGGAGCGCAAAATCAACTCGACTTGACGGGAGACCTGACTAAATTCTCCTATTCGCGCGCCAATCCGGTCAACAACATGAATAACCCTAACAATGGCGTAGGCAAGAATCCGGCCGATTACCACCGTCTGTTCTTCTCGCAATGGGATGCCGCGAAAATGAAAACAGGTACGGAAGACTATGTGCTGCGCGCTTACATGACCGCAGGCCTCGTGAAATTCGGCACCGGATCGGGCAACGGCTACCTGGCGGTTCCCCTGACACAGCTGACCGCTCCGACGACGGTCGTGCTGACGTTCCGTTCGTCGCCGTACGTCGAGCCGAACCGCACGTCGAATAGCTTGGAGAACCCCTATGTAATCGATGGCAAGGAAGGTGTCTGGGTTCGTTTGAGAGTGGCCGACGGCGCCCGGATCGTCGAAGCCGACGGTAT
>OGTB01001688.1_pt1 | contig 14121 bp, 12 predicted proteins | sample 1553611 | NCBI WGS metagenome assembly OGTB01 (sample SAMEA2580032, study PRJEB22360) | human gut metagenome | biome: human gut; feature: human-associated habitat; material: faeces | place: Denmark | collected 2008/2010 | reverse complement strand
GTTTCAGCAGGCGTATCCCCGAACATTTCCTCCTCGGTGAGTTCAGGAAGGGGATCTTCAGCCATATCTTCGGCAGAGGTGTCCTCCAGGGGCTGATCCATTTGCCCCAGCAGTTCGTTCAAATCCAGACCATCGCCAGCGTCAGCAGGAAGGGATTCAGGTTGAGCGGTATCGGCCAGCAGAGTTTCGTCTTCTGACATAACGGTTTCGGTAACAGGAGCGTCCTGTTCCAGAAGTTCTTTTTTCTTGGTTGCCATAGATTAAAACCTCCTATGAATTTGATAGTTTTGTTTAAGACAGGATGGAATCCTTGTCTGTGGTGATAATGCCTTCCGGCGTACCGGCAGATTTGGGGGCCGGAGCCTCTTTGGGTGATTTATCCATGGGGGATGCCGGCTTTGTGGCTTTGCGCTTTGCCGGTTTCTTTGCTGCCGGAGCCGGTTTCGGAGCGGGCTGCGGTGTTTTGGCGGCTTCTTCTTCCAAGCGGCGCCATTCCGGTACATGGGCAGATGCTTTGCAGGAACGCAGGTACTTGGCTTCCGGGTGTTTGGAGTAATCCATTTTGTCTACCTGCAGAACCTTCTTGCCGCGGATGATGATGAGAGCCTGATCCAGAGGGAGCCGCAGAACTTCATCAGGCGTAAGTACAGGGCGTTTTCCAACACCGGAGGTCTCACGAAACTCCGGTGTATAGTTGGAGATACGCCAGGTGCCCAGCTGTTTGGACTTACTGGATACTGCTACGGAGGCAAGTCCTGTCCTGGCAGAAATAAATTCGGCAGTAAGCTGGTCTGTACAGCCTAAAAACAACTGCGCGTCACAGTTTCCAATGATCTCCTGCCACAAATTCTGCGGGTATCTGTTCTGCAATCCTGCGAGATTTTGGAACACACAGGACATGGAGATATTCCGGGAGCGTATTACGCTGAGCCGGCGGGAGAGGTCTGGGATCGTGCCGCACGCTGTCAGTTCTTCCCCAAGGATATGGACAGGCACAGGCAGTTTGCCGCCCTCGCAGTTGTGGTCTGCATATCGCACCAATTTGATGAAGCAGAAAGATAGAAACAGCGAGGCCAGAAAATCAAAGGTGCTGTCCTGGTCGCTGGTAACGAGGAAGTAGGCACAGGGCTGCTGACCCGGAAGCTCCAGATCGATCTCATTCTTAGCGGTAATTTTTTTGATCAGCTCAGACTGGAATACCTGCAGGCGGCTGCCCAGACCGATAATCACGCCGCTTCGCACTGTGTCGCTGGCCTGCTTGAACAGGCTGTAGGGTGCTTTGGCAGGGTGCGTGGAAGGAAGCGCCTCGAACAATGTGTCAAGTTGGGATTCCCCATTGAGAGTCAGCAGCCGGTAGACTTCGCCAATGTTGCGGTTTTCTTCCGCATAGCCTTGATCCACATACAGTACCAAGGCCTTGAGCAGATTCATCTCGCAGGCATCCCAGAAATGGTCGCTCTTGCCGTTGTTCGTGGTGTTCTTGATGATGACATCTACAAAAAGCTGGGCCATTAGTTCCTGTCCCTCAACTTCGGCAAGGCAGCACCAGGAATCTGAGTTTTCAGGCGAAACGAGGTTGAATACCTTGACACAATAGCCCCGGCTGCGGAGAAATTCGCTTGACTTCTCGTACAATTCCGATTTGGGATCGCAGATGATCAACGATTCTCCGGCGCCATTTTCACCTCGGACAGTGGCCTGAAGGATACGGTTCATACAAAACGAACGGGTTTTCATGGAACCACTGGCGCCGTAGACTGCCAGATTACTGTTGATTCTGGTATCTTCCGGTATGCAGACTGCTTTGCCATCCAGCATACCCAGTACAACACCCTTGTGTTTTCGCAGATCAGGCACCAGATCCAGTACGCCGGACATCTCTTTGCGGGACATCCAGCCGGAGGTGCCATAAGTGCCTTTGGCGGAGTAGGAGAAATTACGGTCTTCATCATACTCGCCGGCATCACCATATCCCATGCGCATGACCATGATGAGCAGCACTGCTAACAAGCCAATGCAGATCAAAATGCCATACACGCCATAAGGCGGTCGGAGCACAGAGGAAAGGCAGAGAAGGAAGTCGGGCGAAGCGGCCAGCGGTGAAGTACCATCGCCGGGAATACCGCCGCCCTGTTTCCAGGTTGCATAGTTACCCAAAAGCTGCGCCAGAAAGCCGCCTGCGTATAGGATCGCAAGAATGGCAAAGGGCGCTGCAATCAGGCTCACGATCAGTTTTTTCTTGTTTATGGGAACAACCTCCCCTCGAATTTTGTGAAATCAATGGTCTGGAAGCGCACCCGGGAACCGCAGTAGCTGCGAAGTACCTCTGCCTGGAAGTCAAAGCAGATCAGTGTGCCCGGGCGCTCGGATAGTTCGAGAGAGGTGTTAAAGCGTGCGATACGGGGCAGATCGCAGAAATAGCCAAACAGGACTGGTGAGCCATCCGGTGAAATGCCGTCATGCTCAATAGCCAGTCCGGGCTGCCTCGCAGTAAGACCTTGGAGCAGAATGCGATCCAGCTCCGCAGTTTTCCCAGGGTCGCACAGCAGTGCAAGTATCACCTCCCCCTGATGGTCGTTGGTAAGATAAAGAAAATGCTCATAGCTGCCATCCAGCATGAAGAAATCATGTTTGCGTCCTCCGGTGCTGGTCAAGATCTGGTAAGCCAGATCCATGCTGTTGCCCAGAATCAGTCCATGAACATCCTCATGGCGAAACTGTAGGGACAGGCGCTGTTGGCAGATTACGCTCCAAATCAATGCCTTGACCCGCATTTCCGATTTGTAGCGCCACTTCATCAGGGCGCTGCTGCTGTTGTAGGTCACGAAGATGCCGGAGGGCGCAAGGAGTATTCCAGTGGAGCGGGAACTGCGGATCTTCGTGGTGTCGATCCCCATTTCTTTCACTTCTCTGGAACTGAAAAAAGCAGGATAGACAATCCTGCCGCCAGCGTAACCATCCGGCGCAAAAATTGCCGGTTTTTCATCCCGATACACACATACACCCGCATTATCCATGGTCACATAGGTTTCTGCCAGGCGGTGTAGCCGGAGTCTTCGGTCAATTTCGCATTTCAAACGGTTGGTGTCGGTATCTCCTGTCAGGTAGCTGGCAAACCTGTCCGGCCGGCTTTCCAGCAGAGTGGCTTTGGCTCGCGGCCCCAGACGGTAGCCGCGCAGTTTATCCCGGTAATAGGTACGCAGCAGCCCGTCTTTTTTCAGTGCAGTGACAACAGACTCCAGATAATATGGACTGCCGGGAAGTCTGTTAAGCTGGTCTGTGGGGAACTCGCCGGAGATGGCAGTCAGAGAGAGAAGCCTGTACGCCATCGTGTCTGGCTGTGGGAATTTCCCAAGTGATCACCTCCTTGTGGTGTGTGGCTTTTACCGAGACTGCAAGGAACTTCGGTAAAAATCCGTGGTGTAACGACAGAAAAAAGCCCCGAAATCCGGGGCGAAATACGATGTTGCGGCAGGTCGGACAAGCAATGGCTGAAAATGCTCAAAAATCCGAGATGGATTTTAGGGTGTTTTCATGCTCAGCAAGCCAGGCGGGAAACCGCTTTTTTTCCATGACACTGATTCTGGTACAGTCCTTTTCGCCCAGCGCAGCGGTGTTGTAGGCATCGCAGAGCAGGCCGGTATCGTCAGCCATGACGAAGGTGGAGAGGACATCCAGAAGCTGCTTTTCTTCCAGATTGTCGTAGTCACGGATACGCCGGGTGGGAAGGCACTGGTCATAAACCTGCGTAAAGCACACCACACAATCGCTGAAGCGGGGCATGGGATGCTCTTTGGCGTATTGCTCCAATGAGAAGTAGAACGGGTCGAGCAGAAACTCAGTGTTTTGCCTCTGCTTGCGTTTTGGGAGCAGACCAGGCAGGGTGACCTCCAGTACACCGTCCTCATAGACAACCTCAATTCCGTGTACAATACCGGCGGATGTCAGGTAATCGCCTTTGCGGATGGTGGTGCTGGAATATATCAAATGCCGCAGCCTGCAGGCAATTTTCTCTGCCCGCAGGGCGGCGTCAGTGGATAAGACTTCATAGTTGTCCGGATAGCGCTGAATATCCGTGGTATCCATCGCGTAAAGAGCATTGCTCAAACGGGATATATCATCAAGAATGCTTCCGATTCGGTGTGAGATGATTTTTCGTTCCAATCAAGTTCCTCCTGTTTTCTTAAAGTAATGCACCTGGCCCGCTGCATCCACGGTGCAGAAACCGGAAATGCCAGGGCAGTCAATGCGGCGAATGTCTTCCGGATTATCGACCAAAATGATGCGGCGTCCACCGCTGCGGTCATCCCGAAGCGCATGGTTGATTAGGGCCTCCTGGCCGGAAGCTGCGTAGACGATTTCATATAGTTCACCGTTTGCAAAGAAGATAAGCTTGACCGGAAAATCACCGGGAGCATGGTATTCCACCTGCCCGATAAAATCCAAGAGTACCCAGACAGCCCGTATCAGGGAGTTGTCTGATTTTGCTGCCCAACCAGACGGAAAGTAACCGCCTGTATCAGTTTGAAAAATACGGCCCTGCTTTTGCAGATGGGAGAGCAGGGTCTTGATGATTTCTTCTTTGCCAGGGTGAAAGCAAAGAAGCTGCTGCATATTGAGACCGGGATACATCGTGACGATCCGCAGCAGAGCCGCAGCTTCATTTCCATAGATTTCAGCCCTGGTCTTCATGGGTATCACCTCCAATGGCGTAATATAGGCGTATTCAAGACGCATTAAAATAGGAAGGAAAGCCAGTCAGTGTAAGCCAAAAGATGATCTGGTTGGCAAAACTGGCTTTTAGGCGTAATACAGACGCAAAGCAGACGCATAGCGGCGTCTGGCAGGAAAGTTGCACATGGGAATCACCTCGCTCTTCAAATTGTTATATCTGCTGTTCGGCAGATGTGGATTGTTCACGGCGTTTTCGCTCTACGATTTCACGCAGCTCGCGGCGGTCGGTAGTAATCAGATCCTTTTCCAGAGGGCTGGCTTTGAACTCCACCATAATATTGTTGTTATTGGTAGAAATCAGACCGTGACCTCTTTCAAAGTGAGTGATCTCCATTGTTTCAGCATCGGACAGGTGCAGGGCTTCCTGTACCCGCTGGGCTTCGTCGTCCTCCAGATTCAGAATGATCTTGGTCTTGGAGTTGTTGATGATGCCCTTACCAAATCTGCCGCCGTCAAGGTCAAAGAAATCGGCAAGATCCTGGCTTGCAAAAATCGAGGCGCCGCCGTAACCGCGTATGGTTTTGGCAATTTCCAAAAGAAAATCACCGGCCAATCTTACACCAGCAGCACCGGCACCGGATAGAAGCTGCCAACACTCATCGATGAAGATGGCTTTTTCTTCTGTACGGTCGGCTTTGGCTCTGTCCCAAACAAAGTCCAGCGCCACAAACATACCTACGGTGAGCAGGTCTCCGGTGAGGGAGGAAATATCCAAAACAGTGTACTTGTTGTCGAGCCGAACATTGGTCTGCTTATTGAAGGTGCTGGCGCTTCCGTTTACCAGACGGTTTAGGATGTGGGCCATGCGCATCGTTTCCTTGGAGGTTTTCAAAATTTCGTACAGGTCACCAAGCACCGGCATCTCACGGTACTGGCCGGGCTTTGCAGGGTCTTCCAAAGAGGCATTATCATGAGTGATGCCTTTTGTGTTATAGGTACGAACAAGGGCTTCGTCCAAAAGCTGTCGTTCTTCGTGAGACATATCGGGGATCAGCAGACTGAAAAATATGTGGAGCTGCTGGATCTTTGCTGCAAGTTCAGATAACTGGATGCCTGGACCGTCCAGAAGTTCATTCACCGAGCGGTCTACCCGCCGAATCTCCATGACATTGATGCAGTGGGGACTGGCCGGTGAAATCTGGATAAAGGAGCCGCCCACATTGGAGCAGGCGCGATGGAATTCATGGCCTTTTAGGGGCGCAACAATGAAAATGGGGATATTTTTCCGCCTCATTCGCAGCGCCATCAACTGCATGGTAAAGGTTTTGCCGGCTCCGCTCGTGCCAAGGATCGACATATTGGCGTTCTTATAGACCGCAGAATTGAAGATGTCCACGATAATAAGGGAACTGTTGTACTTGTTAACACCCAGCAGGATACCGTTATCATCACACATCTCATAGGATGTAAAGGGATAACAGCTTGCCGCACCGCCTGTCAGCAGGTTGCGTTTACCGCGCTCATACAGTTTCTTTTCCATTGCCACCAATGGAAGGGCAGATAAAAACGCCTGTTCCTCCCGAAAATGGCAGGTGCAGGCGTTCATGTCCTGTGAGAGCAGGAGCTTTTTCATTTCGCTGACCTTCCATTCCAAGTCTTCCTCGTTGGAGGCAGTAATGGTAATCAGCAGATTCAAGTAGTAGAAGTCCTCGTTGTTGGCAAGGCCCTCTTTGAGAAAGTACCCGCTTCGGATAGCGCCATCAATGTCATCAAAGTCGGTGTTGGTGTCGCTGGCGTCCTTGATTTTGGAACGGTTGATACGCAGCTGCTGTCCGACTTTCTGGATGATGGTTTCTTTGGGCTGACGGGAGAGGAACATATCCATATCGATCCCATCACCGGCATTGACGATAAGACTGAGCCAGCCGGCTGGAACCTGCGTTTTGTAGCCATCAGAGGGCACCAGCAAATAAGCATAATACAGACCGTCAATGCAGATATGGTGACCATGCGTGAAGTCAATGCTTTTTGGCGCACAGAATTCGGTGGCAGGGATATGGTCGATCTCACTGTCGCGCCCTTTGGCAAGGTACTCAGCCACAACCTCCTGTGCCCGGACGGAGAGCGGCTTTACAGCACTTTCATTTCTGCAGAGCAGGTTATAGAGGACATCTACGGTAAACTCATCCCAGTTTTCCGGAACGATGACCTCGTTACCGCACTGACGGAGGTAGTTGGTAGCAGTATGGACTGCACTTTGCAGGGCATTGATTGCCTCGCCTTCTTCATCAGAGCGCTTGGTGTTGCTCCACGGCTCATATTCAAAAATCAGGAAGAAACGTCGGGTAATTGCCTCACGGGAACCGATCTGCTGAACGAACTGGAGGTAGTCTTCCTGCATGAGCAGACACTGTTCATTGGTCTCCTGTTCCATCTCCTTCCGAACGGTATCCAGATGGCGGTTGATCTCTGCCCGACGTGTCAGTACCTTGATTTGCAGCTTGATGGGGCTGATTTTCAAGTAGGATACAAAGGAATAGATGATGTTCCGCTGTTCCTGGGCGCTGCGCAGCATAAAATTGATGGGTACTACCTCGACGACCTTGACATAGCGGTGGTCCTTCGTGTAGATGATGCCGTTTTCAATTTTGGAAATCGGCAGATAATCTGCTACCGGGTTAAGGCAGGCGGGCTTCGGCTCCTGGGTGCGGATAGGGCGTTTTACTTTGCGCTCCTTGGAGACCTTCTTTTTTTGCTTGGCGGCTTTCTTCTCCTTGGCAGGCTTCTGCTTTTTCACAGGACGGAGTTTTTGGCGGATCTCGTAGCTGCGAACTTCATCAAACTCCGCTGGGAAATCCTCTCTGCCGGAGCGCCGTGACCGCCTGGGAGCCTTATCGGGCTTGTGTGCCTTCTTTTTAATATGCTTGCCGCCATGCTCTGCCGCAGGAACCGCATCTTCTGCGCTGTTACCGCCTACAATGCGGCGGTTTCGCAGGTACTTTAAGAAAATCAGCAGAAAAGAGGAAAGGCTCTCACCGGAAATTCCGATAAGCGCCACCAATGCTGCTGGCAGTGCGGTCAGGCACAAAGCGATGATACGGGCAGTCAGGCTAAGAGGGAGCAATGAAAAAACCGGCACACCAATGGCAAATGCCAGGATGCCGGCTTCAATCACATTTCGGGCTTTGAACATACCACCGAAGAAGGTGCCTGACTCGATGAAATTCGGTGGTATTATGTAGGTATCTCGGTCGATTTTATGATTCATGATTAACCTCGTTTCCGAAGCCGGGCGGGCACATCAGCCGATAATCCAGAACGGACCGCCAGCTCCAGCGCGCCGGCTGGCCTCATTTAAGATAATGGACAGATCCCAGAGCTGTTCGCTCCGTGTGTAACTGGCAGGGTCAGCCACCATGATCTTGCCGTCTTTTACGCCACGCAGGACAATGAAGTGACCGGATGAGGTAAAGTGGCCTTCAGACATGATTGCTACTACCAGTTTACCATTAGCCAGTGCGTCTGTGATGCGCTGTGGTTCCGCAGTGGTACAGCCGGAAACCGGAAGCCCCCATTCCCCAGCGGCGGCAGGTATCAGTGCATGGTAAGAACCACTGCTTTTACACCAGTAGCCGTTGTTGTAAGACCACTCGGCCATCTCCACAGGGTCAACCATATCGTCCGTCAGAGAGGACACCACGATTGCCATAGCGGTAGGGCCGCAGCCATAACCGCCAATATTGTCCGTGCCATAGGCTTTACCGGCATAGCGTTCATCCAGCTGATTGTAGTAAACAACAGGTGTGATCCCATCGGTGAAAGTAACATCGCCCAGAGAGGTGATGCTGTTTCCGGTCCACGCTTCCAGATTCTGCAGCAGACCATCGCCCAAGAACAGGCTTAGGTTGGAAGCGTAATCAGATGCAAGCTCCTTTTGGTCATCGGTAAGCTGGAATACAACATCAGAAAAATAGGACTCACCGTTGTAACGGACAGTATAGACCATCCATGTTTCTGGCTCTGTTGTTTCTTCCCCAGTCTCCGGATCGGTCACGGTGCTCTCACGAATCTCTTGCTTGCTGGTGTAGGAATATAGATGCTGCTTGTTTTCCCGCAGGGTGGCGGCAAGGTCATTTAGAGAAATGCTTTCAAAATCCTTGTCTTTGGCTGCACAATACTGAGAAATAAACAGGTTGGCGTTATAAATGGGACCGCCGGAATAGGCATTTTTGACCTCCATATGGTCGGCTCCCGATGCCGCAAAGTCAGCTTCGATCCGGGCAAGTACATCATCCAGTGCCTCGCCCAAGATGCCGTTGAGGGTAAAGGTGATCTCGTTGGCGTTCTCAATAATCGCTGTTTCGCTATTCAAAATCGGAATTTCGGGGTCAGATGGCGAAAAGGCATTGGTCAGTCCGCCGAAAATAAGACCGGGGAGCATGAGAACAAATAATACCGGCAGCATAAGCAGGGCAATGACTGCCACAATGATTTTCCCGATATGCTTCCGGCCTGCCCACACTGCGCCTGCAACTGCACCGTAAGGACCGCCTGCGGCAGCGCCTTTGGCAGCGGAGGAAATAGCTTTTCCGGTTTTGATTGCGCCGCGGATGGTATGCGCTGCGGAGGCGCCGGTCTCCACAGCTTCGGAAAAACCGCTTTTCTGATCTTCTGGCATTTATATCTTGTCCTTTCTCCTCGGGGCTGGAGGCAGCTTTTTGACAATGGACTCGTTGAAGGCGATAGAACCGTCAGGAGCCATATAGGGCGATTTGTCAACAGCATCCACAGCGTACTGCTTATACCATGCTGTGCCATCCACGGCATGAACGGTGGTGTACTGGCCTTCCGGGGCAACATATTGGTCTGCGTGGTACATACCAAAGGAGATACCTTCGGGATGTTCTGCAGTTACTTCTGTACCGGTGATGCGGCCGCCGCCGATTTCGACATTCTGGAAGGTCGGAACATTTTCAGCTCCGGATTCCAGTGCCGCGTATCCCATGTAAGAGTGCAGGGCTTCGGCGGCTTTTTCACCGGAAATGGAACCCATCTGGCTGATACTGCCCGTGGCTACGCTGCCGATTACATTGTTGGCAAAATTGCCGCCCTTACTGACGGAAGAAGCGTACATATGGCCGCCGACCCCCCTCGGCGGCATCATCGCCTAAAAGACTGCCAAGACCGGAGGGCTTGGAGCTGGGAGTTGTGGTGGCTGTTTTGATGGCGCTGTTTGTGACTTTTCGGCTCACCACTCCAGCAAGACCGCCGCTGGCAAACCCTGCTCCAAAGCCGCCGCTGCCTTTACCACCGTTTGAGTTGACATTGGTGGAACTGCTGTTTCTCCCGCCGCCAAAGTGGTGACTGGAAAAGTTCTTGATGCCGCCGATGCCTCTGGCAGCAATCATAGCCTCAGCCAGCATGCTGCCGCCGGTATGTCCTACATTGACACCAAGACTGGAGAGGAAGGAATCGATTTTCTGGCCGACTTTGAGAAAGCCGATAGCACAGAGAAACCAGATAAACACATTGCCGGAAACGGCTTCTTTTCCCACAGCGTCTACCTGAGCCTGCACATCGCTTTCGGAGATAGCGGCAAAAGCCGGCTGGCAGAGCAGGCAGGAGAGAATTGCGACTGTAAAGGCCGCAAATAAAAATTTTTTGAGTTTCTTCAAGGATAAGACCTCCTTACAACGAAAGCGGGTTCGCAAGGAAGGACCCCACCATGCTTGTGAACAGGCGCAGGCACCAGGCGTTCATGACCAATAGGAAAATTTGACCGCCAAGCATCCGGCACCAGGATTTCCAGATGTTTGCTGTGGTCTGGCTGGCGCCCATAGAAAAAGCCACAGGAGCCGTGTAGACCAGTACACCGAGCAGCACATACCGTTCGGCTGCCTCGAACAGAAGTTTTAGGTAGTTCCAGGCCAGGATGAGAACCAAAATCAAGGTAATCAGCGCCACAGCCCCATTGGCACACACACCGATGATGACCAGCATCACGGAATTGAAGTCTGCAAAGCTTAATGCAGGAAGGTCGGACTCCATGATCCAGTGGTAGGGGGTGCCGCCGATGGTAAGAACAATATTGACGATTTCATCTGAAAAGAGCGTCAGCAGGATAAAAATAACGGAACGGATACTCAGCTTTACCGGGTCTTCTGCTTCCACACCTGCGCCAAGACCGAAGTTTTTGAATAACTGCCAGACCCAGTTGAGCAGGATGATCCCGATTGCCAGAGCCACGAAAACAGAGTACATAGTCTCTGCTGCGGGAAAATAACGCAGAAATACAGCCATATCACAGCCCAGCGCACCCAAAACCGATGTGGTCACCAGATCAAGACCGGCCATTACCTGTTCTGCGATCCATTCCACTATGCCGTCTAAAATGCCCATAAATGCAAGCCTCCTTTCCGGCGAGCAGTCAGACGGTCAATCAGCCTGTCCATTGTCCGCCACTAAAGAGCGGCGTCACATACGCCATGATAAAGCCCAAGCCATTGAGGATAGCCCAGGTGATACAGATTCGTTTGAGCCAGGCGCGGCTTTCATCCACCGTCCGTCCGGAACGGGAGAAGTTCATGAGCAGCAAGGCTACCGAAGCAGTGACGATGGCGGCGATAGTGGAGATGGCAAGGATTTGGGTGTATACATCCTGCATGATCTCTTTGGCCTTGGTCCATACATCTGTTGCCGCATAAGCCGGCTGGCAGAACATCATGGACATCATCACACACAGGAAGGCGCTGTAAGCCACTTTGGGCAGCGAAAGCCTGCGCTTGGACTGGGTATCCGGCTCCTGAAGCTGCGGAGTTTGAGGGGTTTTCGTTTTCTTCAATTTGCGATCCTCCAATTCTGAATGATTTTTTGATGCTCAATAGGGAACAGAAAAACCCACACCTGTCAAAACAAATGTGGGCTTTCAAATGGCCGGGCGGCCATCTGGGCAGCAAAAAAGCACCCTGATGAAAGGTGCCGTTACTGTCCTGTTCGGTTTTGGGTGCAAGTTTGAGCATATTCAGTTTAACACATCGGTATTTACACTGAAAGAGCAGAACCATGCCAATTTTGTTCCCGAATTGTGCCAATTATTTGCCCGATTGTCCGGAAGGTGATTTTGTCTCTGGAAAGAACTGTTCCAGCATGTCTAAACTGTCCTTGGAGGTATAGCCCCAAAGAACGGAACTGAGGGCTTCAATGGCTTCCCGGCGTTTGCGGTAGTAGGTTCTGAAACTGATGTCACGAATATGCGGTCGTAGGGTCTCGATGATTTCCTCAACATTTTTGAGCTGCTGCGGCGAGAGGAAGGAGTAGTACAGCAACCAGTAATATGCCTCACCGTTTTTGTGCTTGGTACGCAGCAATTCGATTGCGGAATCCAGCAGCTTGAGCATTTTGTGGCTGCGTTCAATGCATTTGGCATGATGCTCGATGTCGCTTCCGGCCAAATCAGCGCCAGCCAGATAGACTGAATCCAGAAAATCCTCAATGGAGGTGCCATACTCGATCTCAAACTTGGTGCGGACATGCTGGACAGAAAGCTCCAGGCTCCACACAACATCCCGGTATTTTTTCAGCAGTTTCCAGGTATCATGGTACAGGGGATTATCAGCAACATCAGGTTCAACAAATTTTCTCATTTCAGGTTCCTCCTATTTTCGTGCTCCTCAAAGGGAGTGAGTGTAAGTTCAAAAGTGGCGATTGAAGTGTTTGTGCCGCAGAGGATGGTCAGACCAAAGTGGGCCGTGGATTTCCCTCGCGCACGCGGAATCAACTCTTCCCAGCAGTCGTCCGATAAGGGATATAACTTATAGCGGGAGAGCGGGCAAGAAAAGCAGGAAATCCCTTGCGTAGATAGGATGTCAGCCATCTTGCGGAGTATCGTTTCAATGTGCGATTTTGAAACGCTGGAAAGTGCATCCGAAACAATGACCTCATGCTCAGAGATGGAATGGCTCTCTTCGGTTTCAGCAGTTTCCGGAAGCTCCAGATGAATGTTTAAGGTCATGGCAACTTCCTCCTTGTCGATTAAAACATCGGAAATCTCAAACATGGTGGACAGGTAGTTCTGCAGGTAGATCACGCTTCCATGCCGGCCGGGAAACGACATGATAGAGATATACCCAAGACCGTCCAGTTTTTTCAGTATACGGCATACGGTAGCGCGTGACAGCCCCCAGCGGCAGGAGAGTTCGGTATAACTGACCAACGGGTTTCCTGTACCATTGCGAAAGTAGGCTACCGGACCGACCTCTGACCCCTGAACCTGTGTATCGTTGTAGACAGCGGATACCCACAGATCCAGAACGATGTCCATTTCAGAGCAGCGGGCAGAGCTGATCAGTTCCAGGGCGACAGAGATTGGCAGGAAGAAAAAACCGGTATCCTTTTGGCAGGGGGCATTGTACTCCAGTGCGGAATTGTGGCGGGCCCAGTGGAGGATTTTATATTTGACTACATTGCCACGGCCCAGCAGTGTATAGGAAATCAAGTGCTGCTTCTGAAGGGTATCCAGCATGGACAGCGCCTGCCGATGAAAGCGGGTGCGGAACCAGCAAGACAGTTCCTTGACGGTGCAGACCCATTCGCCGGGGGAGACTGTGTAACTGATCCCGTCAATACGGCGATATGAGGTGCGGAAGTTTGCATAGCTGCAAAGTACAGTAAAATGAAAAAGGCCGGAGCCTCCGTTTATGCGGATGCTCCGGTCGTTGATCAGTTTGTGGATGAACTCACGATAAATCCGGCATCGTGGGTAATCTACCACTTGTTTAATTTGAAGTTGGTATTCTGGCATAGTGAACCTCCTAGTTTTTTATGCAGACAAGTAGTTCGCTGAAAAATGTTGACTTGAATAACTGATGGGGGTATACTCATATTTATATGAGCTGCAAATAAGCAGTTTGTGCATTGCTGGTTTCCGCAGTTTTAGCATTGATACCTTATAATATAGGCTAAAAGCGATAAAGAAACAGTATCAGGGATGTTCTTCATGGCTCTACAATGTGCCAGTCCTTTTCATGGAAAATTTATCCAATTTTTGACATTTTGGAGCTGACACACTTTTTCACAAAAAAATATGCCTACAAACAACTACAATTTTTATACAACTTTTCGAGTGAAGCGGACGGCCCAATAGGACACAAGACGGATGATAAATAGTTTCAAAAACCCAGCAATTATGCGGATTTTGCGCACTACGGAGCGGCATGGGGCGGGATGGAGAGAGCAAAATTTTATTCCCGACGATGAAGCCGCTCGATATGCCGAAGAAAGAAAATACAAAGGCTGAAGCCGCACCCGCCAAGGCGGAGGAAAAGCCCACCGAGGCCGCTCCTGCTGCAAAGCCTGCCCGCAAGACCGCTGCCCGCAAGAAGACCACGAAGGCCAGCAAGTAAGCACGGCTACATAGCATCATAGCAAAAAGAGCACCCGCTCTCCACA
>OGTB01001677.1_pt1 | contig 14184 bp, 15 predicted proteins | sample 1553611 | NCBI WGS metagenome assembly OGTB01 (sample SAMEA2580032, study PRJEB22360) | human gut metagenome | biome: human gut; feature: human-associated habitat; material: faeces | place: Denmark | collected 2008/2010 | reverse complement strand
AATATAATATATAAATAAAAAGAATTCAATAAATTTAAATGTAAATAATTTAGGGGCAAGTATTGTATATTTTGGATGAGTGTAGTATATTTAAGATGACGAGAAAAAATAAAAGAAAATTATTAAAAATAAAAAGAATTTACAGAAAAAAGGAGCTGCATATGATTCTATATCATGGGAGCAAAGAGGTAGTGGAATATCCGGAAATCAGAAAAGCCAGATTTAACAAAGATTTTTATTTTGGTTTTTATTGTACAAATATTGAAAAGCAGGCAGAACGATGGGCTATAAGATATGGTAAAAAAGGATATATTAACAAGTATGAGTATACAGAAAATCAGAGATTAAATATTCTTAAATTCGATAAAATGACGGAAGAATGGCTGGATTTTATTATTTCCTGTCGAAAGGGACAGGCACATCAGTATGATATTGTGGAAGGACCAATGGCAGATGATACAATCTACAATTATCTGCAAAATTATCTGGATGGAAAGATTTCAAGAGCTGCTTTCTGGGAATTGGTAAAATTCAAGTATCCAACGCATCAAATCAGTTTTCATACAATTTCAGCACTGGATACATTGAAATTTGTAGGAAGTGAGGTTGTTTATGGCGAGAAAAAATAATAATGCTTTGTTTTTTACCTGTAGTTTGATCGAGTACATAGGACGAACTCAAAAACAACGTCGGTGGAAAGTTACGGATTATCTTGGAATGGAAAATATAAAGCGAATATATAACTATGCGGATGTCTTTCACTGTGAGCCAATAGAAAAAGTTGCGGCAGAATTTACAGAGCAATGTGATATTCCGGAGGGCGAATTTGACAATGTATCAATATGCAGGTATGCAATTCCGGATTACTGGGATATTGGAGAAGTATATGAGAGATTAATAGAAGACATATACGATGATACAGAACTTGAAAAGGGAATATGGGAAATTTATCATTCCTGGATTGATGCACATATTTCGGACTATAATACAGATTTTTATTATCAATCACGAGATTATATAGCAGCATGTTATAAAGCTGGTGAAATAATATGAGAAAAGAGGGAAAGTGCCTATGGGAATGGGAGTAAAGGTCAGAGTGTGGGGGGATTATGCATTATTTTCAAGACCAGAGATGAAAGTAGAACGGTGTTCTTATGATGTAATAACACCGTCGGCTGCCAGAGGAATTTTGGAAGCAATTTACTGGCATCCGGGCATGAAATGGTGTATAGATAAGATTTATGTGAAGAAACCGGTTAAATTTACCAGTGTAAGAAGAAATGAAGTGAAGAGTAAGGTATCTGCAAGTAAAGTGCTTGAAGCCTATAATGGAGGAATGAAACCCCTATATTTAAGCAGTAAAGAGGAAATTGTACAGAGAGCGTCTTTGTTGTTAAGTGATGTAGAGTATGTTATTGAAGCTCATTTTGAAATGACGGAGAAAGCAAATGAAACGGATAATCCAGGGAAATTCAAGGATATTATTATGAGGAGATTGAAAAGAGGCGCATGTTACAGTATGCCTTATTTTGGGTGTCGGGAATTTCCTGCAAATTTTGAGTTGTGTAATGAAGAGGAAATTCATACTGCATATGACGATGTAGAGGAAAAAGATTTTGGATTTATGCTATATGATATTGATTATTCGGATGAAGAGAATCTTAGCCCCATGTTTTTTAGAGCAATCATGAAACAGGGAGTAATAGATGTGCGAAACTGCGAGGTGGTTCGATGATACTGCAGGCATTGGTGAAATATTATGAAGATTTGGAAAGACAAGAAAAATTACCCAAACAGGGGTGGTGTCAGGCAAAAGTTTCTTATGGAATCAATTTGTCTACAGACGGGGATATAAAGAATATCTTATGGCTGAAGGAGGAGAGACAGGCAGGGAAGAAACAGATTTGGATTTCACAAACAATGAAAGTTCCGGCAATGCTCACGCGATCATCCGGAGTTGCGGCGAATTTTTTATGTGATAATTCGAAATATATGCTTGGAATTGATAAGAGTGGTACAGGAAAAAGAATTACAGAATGCTTTGAAGCGGCAAAGGAGAAGCATCTGAAGTTGTTGAAAAATACTTCCGGAGAAATGGCACAGGCTATATGTGCTTTTTTTTATAAATGGAATCCGGAAAAAGCAAAAGAAAATGCTGCTGTTTTAGAAAACTGGGAGGAGATCACGGATGGTGGAAATCTTATATTCTGTATGGATAAAAAATATGCCCAGGATGACAAGGAAATAGAGCAAATATGGAATGTAGAAAGTAAACAGTCGGAAACAGATATAAGTGGAATTTGTCTGGTAACAGGAGAAAAAACTGAAATTTCAAGAATTCACAGGAATATAAAAGGGGTGCCGGGAGCACAGTCCAGTGGTGCAGCTTTGGTTTCTTTTAATGCACCATCATTTGAATCTTATGGAAAAGAACAGAGCTATAATGCACCGGTCGGAAAATATGCAGAGTTTGCTTACACAAGTGCGTTGAATTATTTGCTGGCACAAAAGAAATATACGTTTCCGCTGGGAGATTCTATTATTGTATATTGGGCAGAGGAGGCAAAGACGGAATATCAGGATGCGCTTTTAGCATTGTTAAATCCGGTAAAAGATAATCAAAGTGAGGTACATGGATTTTTTGAAAAACTCAGAAAAGATGAACAGATCATAATTGATGACATTGAATTAAATCCATCTCAGAAGTTTTATATTTTATGTCTGGCACCAAATGCTGCCAGGTTATCTGTAAGATTTTTTTATCAGAGTTCATTTGGAAATATTACGAAAAATCTGGCATGTCATTATGAACGAATGCAGATGATAAAACCTAAATGGGAAGAGCGGGAATATCTTGGAATTGAAGATATGTTAAAAGAAACAGTGAATATGAATTCACGGGATAAAAAAACAATCTCCAATATGGCCGCTATGGCGTTTTCAGCTATTTTACAAAATTCCAGGTATCCGGCAAGTTTGTATACAGATACATTAATAAGAATACGGGCTGAGCAGGGATGTGTAACATGGGGAAGAGTTTCTATTGTTAAGGCATTTCTGATAAAAAATTATAAAAATACGGAAGGAGAGATCTGTATGGGATTAAATGAAGAATCTAATGATGTAGCATATGTATTGGGAAGATTATTTTCTGTGTTGGAGTCGATTCAGACAGAGGCAAATCCTGGAATAAAATCAACAATTCGAGATCGGTATTTTAATTCAGCATGTGCAACACCGGCATCAGTATTTCCAGTATTGTTTAAATTAAAGAATAGTCATATAAAAAAAATAGAAAGAGATAAAGGGTATTTGAAAAGAAAATATGAAGATCTTTTGGGCGAATTGGTGAGTAAGCTAGAAGCTTATCCAAAACGTTTGCCATTGGAGGAACAAGGAAAATTTATTTTGGGGTATTACCACCAGAAACAGGAAAGTATTTGGGAAAACGGGAGGGAAAATAGATGAGCGAAGTTATTAAAAACAGATATGAGTTTGTAGTTTTATTTGATGTGGAAAATGGTAATCCAAATGGAGATCCGGATGCAGGAAATATGCCAAGAATAGATCCGGAAAGCGGCTTAGGGCTTGTTACGGATGTCTGCCTGAAAAGAAAAATAAGAAATTATGTGGAAACAGTAAAAGAGGATGCACAGGGTTACAAAATTTATATTAAAGAAGATGTTCCGTTGAATCGAAGTGACCGAACGGCATGTGAAAATGTTGGAATCAAAGAAACAGATGATAAGAAAGTAACGGAAGCATTAAAAAAACTGAAAAAAAGTGATCCGGGTGTGGATTCAAAATTGCGGGATTACATGTGTGAAAATTATTATGATATCAGAACTTTTGGGGCAGTAATGACTACTTTTGTAAAAGCTTCTTTAAACTGCGGACAGGTGCGTGGCCCAGTTCAGCTTGGATTTGCCAGAAGTATCGACCCAGTGATCAGTCAGGAAGTTACCATTACCCGTGTGGCAATCACAACAGAAAAAGATGCCGAAAATAAAAGTACCGAAATGGGAAGAAAGAGTATTGTGCCATATGCATTGTATCGCGCAGAGGGCTTTATATCTGCAAATCTTGCACGAAAAACAACAGGATTTACAGAAGAAGATCTGGAACTTCTGTGGGATGCGATCATAAATATGTTTGAAAATGACCATTCAGCAGCCCGTGGAAAAATGTCAGTACGTGAACTGATCGTGTTTAAGCACAGTAAAGAATTGGGAGATTGTCCGGCATATAAATTGTTTGATGCAGTTGAAGTAACACGAAAAGAAAATGTAGAATATCCGAGAAGATATCAGGATTATACAGTTGAAATTCATAATGATAAAATACCGGAATCTGTTGAAGTAAAAAGGATGATTTGATGGAGTATACAGAAGATGATTATTTGATGATATCAGGTATACAGCATTTTAAATTTTGCAGAAGACAGTGGGCATTGATCCATGTTGAGCAGCAGTGGGCAGAAAATGTTCATACAGCTGTTGGAAAACTGATGCACCAGAAGGTACATGATCCATATTTGACGGAAAAAAGAAAAGATACTATTTTGGTAAGAGCTTTGCCGGTTTCTTCAAGAATTATGGGAGTGAGTGGAGAGTGTGATCTTGTAGAATTTCATAAATGTGAAGATGGAATACGGCTTCATGGACATCGGGGAATGTATTCTGTTTATCCGGTAGAATACAAAAAAGGAAAAGAAAAATCAACAGATGCCGATAGATTGCAGCTTGTGGCACAGGTTTTATGTCTCGAAGAAATGTTTTCTGCAACAATACCTGAAGCAGCTCTTTTTTATGGAGAAACAAGACGAAGAGAAGTTGTGGAAATTACAGAGGATCTGAGAAATGCAGTCAAAGATATATTTGAAGAGATGCATCAGTATTACAATAGAGGTTATACTCCGAAGGTAAAAACAGGTAAAATGTGTAATTCCTGTTCATTAAAGGAACTTTGTCTGCCCAAATTAAACAAACAAGTTTCTGTGAAACATTATATAGACCAGATGCTGAAGGAGGAAGAGACATGAAAAAACTTTTGAATACGTTGTATGTAACTTCTGAAAACAGCTATTTGGGTTTAGATGGAGAAAATATAGTTGTTTTTGAAGAGGATAAAGAAAAAGGAAGACTTCCATTACATAATCTGGAAGGGATAGTTTCCTTTGGATACAGGGGCGTCAGTCCGGCATTGATGGGATCTTGTGCAGAAAAAAATATCTCTCTTTGTTTTATGACGCCCCAGGGAAAATTTCTTGCGAGGATAACCGGAAAGACAAGAGGAAATGTGCTTTTGCGAGAACAGCAGTATGCAAGCAGTTTGGATTCAGCAATCAGCCTGGAAATTGCAAAAAACTGTATACTTGGAAAGGTGTATAATGCAAGATGGGTGTTGGAACGCTGTGTTAGAGATCATAGTATGCAGGTAGATGCGGACAAAATAAAAATAGCATCAGAAAAGCTGAAACATACGTTGGGATTAATTCAAACATGTGAATCAAAAGCACAATTAAGAGGTTTTGAAGGGGAAGCGGCCAGCGTGTATTTTGGAGTTTTTGATGAAATGATTTTGCAACAGAAAAAGGATTTTTCATTTCAAGGAAGAAATAAAAGACCACCGTTAGATAATATGAATGCAATGTTGTCTTTTGTATATACGTTGTTGACAAATACGATTGCTTCTTCCCTGGAGTGTGTGGGGCTGGATCCTTATGTGGGATATCTTCATACCGAAAGACCAGGTAGAGTATCACTGGCTTTGGATATGATAGAGGAATTAAGAGCTGTATTGGCAGATCGTTTTGTATTATCGCTTGTTAACAAAAAGATTGTAAATGGAAAGAATTTTACCAAAAAAGAAAATGGAGCTGTTCTGATGGATGATGAGCTGCGAAAAAAGCTGTTGGTAGAATGGCAGAAGAAAAAGAAGGAAACCATCACACATCCGTTCTTGAAAGAAAAGGTGGAATGGGGAATGGTTCCTTATGTACAGGCAATGTTGTTGGCAAGATATTTAAGAGGAGATTTGGACAGTTATCCAGTGTTTTTGTGGAAATGAGGTGACAAAGTGTTGGTAGTGATTACTTATGATGTAAATACAGAGACAACTGCAGGAAGAACTCGTTTGCGTAAAGTGGCGAAGCAATGTACAAATTATGGAAGAAGGGTGCAAAATTCTGTATTTGAGTGTATTTTGGATAGCGCTCAAAGTGTTGCTTTGAAGGGGATATTGTCTGATATTATTGACAAAAATAAAGATAGCTTACGTTTTTATTACCTCGGAAATAATTATCAGACTAAAATAGAACATGTAGGTATAGAACGTGGAATTCCAGTAGATCAACCTTTAATTATGTAGGTGCGAATCAGAAGTACACATAAAATGCCGGCAGGATTCGCACTACAAAAATCAGAAAAGTAACATGAATAACACTAAAGAAAAGAGAGAAGGGATAATAAAAAGTAGAAAAATTATATTTATTGCATAAAAAAACAAAGAATATTTGTGAAAATTTGCCGTCGTTCCCCACGAGGGAACGTGGATTGAAATTGCCATTCTGGTTCCTCCTTATGTTCTGATTTCCGTCGTTCCCCACGAGGGAACGTGGATTGAAATAAAACAGAAGAGGACAAGCAGCTCTACGAAGAACGTCGTTCCCCACGAGGGAACGTGGATTGAAATAAGATACAAGGCGGCTGCCTCCTCGTAAAAATCGTCGTTCCCCACGAGGGAACGTGGATTGAAATCTCAACAATGGTATAGGTTCCTACTGGAATATAGTCGTTCCCCACGAGGGAACGTGGATTGAAATGGATATGCTTTACCGCAACCAGCCAGCATAGATGTCGTTCCCCACGAGGGAACGTGGATTGAAATCGGCAAGGGGAAAGGAAGATCAAATAAGGACCTCGTCGTTCCCCACGAGGGAACGTGGATTGAAATGGCAATGCTCTGGTGAATGTCATCGTGATCCCGGGTCGTTCCCCACGAGGGAACGTGGATTGAAATTGAACATAATCAACTTCTGCATGTCGGTGTATAGTCGTTCCCCACGAGGGAACGTGGATTGAAATCGCTTACTCCACGAGTTACAGTATACTGCCACCGTCGTTCCCCACGAGGGAACGTGGATTGAAATTATCACAGGTCAGCAGAAAAGTTGTGGTACATGTGTCGTTCCCCACGAGGGAACGTGGATTGAGATCATAGTAAATGGTATTTGTAATAGGGCTAACACCGTCGTTCCCCACGAGGGAAAGTGGATTGAAATCTGGATATGACCTTAATTTTTTTTCGCATTTCGTGTCGTTCCCTACGCAGGAATGTGGATTGAAATCCCGATCACATATGCGATCACTGTAGCTCCAGCCGTCGTTCCCTACGCGGGAACGTGGATTGAAATGCAAAGTAGTTAGCTGCATTCTGGTAATATGCCGTCGTTCCCCACACAGGAACGTGGATTGAAATGAGTGTAGAAGATAGTGATAGCCTGGTTGATGATGTCGTTCCCCACGAGGGAACGTGGATTGAAATATCAACGCAAAGAGATTCGTGGAGATTGAAAGGGTCGTTCCCCACGTGGGAACGTGAATTGAAATAACAAAGAGGAAATCAAACGGTGTGGTACATGGGACATTCCCTATGCGGGGACAAAAACCGGAAATCGCAATTAATACTTGCATTTAACAGACATTGGTGTTACAATGAACGAAACTAAGAACTTGTTGGCATAGGAGTGGGCGAGAGCCCGCTCCTATTTGCTGAGAAGGAATTTGTTCAGAAATAGGCAGAAATAGGAAAGGCAGGTGGGAAGCATGAGCAGACGGGAAGAATATGAACAGAAGACAGAGGCGATCCTTACACCAATCGTGGAGTCCAGGGGCTTTGAGCTGGTAGACGTGGAGTATGTCAAGGAAGCCGGAACCTGGTATCTCAGAGGCTATATCGACAAGCCGGGCGGAATCACAGTCAATGACTGCGAGGACGTAAGCCGTGCATTCAGCGATATACTGGATGAGCAGGATTTCATCGAGGACAGCTACATTATGGAGATCAGTTCTCCGGGACTTGACCGGCCTCTTAAAAAAGAAAAAGACTTTAAGAGAAGCCTTGGCAAGCTGGTGGAGATCCGTACCTACCGGCCCATCGAGAAACAGAAAGAATTCTGCGGTATTTTAAATGCATATGATAGTAACAGTGTGACAATCGATGAAGACGGCACAGAACGTACCTTTGATAAAAAAGATATTGCCCTGATTCGTCTCGCGATCGAATTCTAAAAGAGAATCGAATCTGTAAAATTCAGGAGGAAAAAAGAAAAATGAGCAGAGATTTAAGAGATGCGCTGGACGTTCTCGAAAAAGAGAAAAACATCAGTAAGGATACACTGCTGGAGGCAATTGAGCAGTCACTGATCCAGGCATGTAAGAACCATTTCGGAAAGGCAGATAACGTTCACGTTATGATCGATCCGGAGACCTGTGACTTCAGTGTTTACGCTGACAGAACTGTTGTAGAGCATGTGGAGGATCCGGCGCTGGAGATTTCTCTGGTGGATGCACAGAAAACAAACACGAACGCAGAGATCGGTGATGTTATGAAGGTTGAGATCCAGTCCAAGGAATTCGGACGTATCGCAACCCAGAATGCAAAGAATGTCATTCTTCAGAAAATCCGTGAGGAAGAGCGTAAAGTTCTTTACGATCAGTACTATGGAATCGAAAAAGAAGTGGTAACCGGTATTGTTCAGAGAGTAATGGGCAAAAATGTCAGCATCAACCTTGGTAAGGCAGACGCAGTACTTACAGAGAACGAACAGGTAAAGGGTGAGACCTTCCAGCCAACTGAGCGAGTAAAAGTTTACATTCTTGAAGTTAAGGATACACCGAAGGGACCGCGTATCCTGGTTTCCAGAACACATCCCGGTCTTGTAAAGAGACTTTTCGAGTCCGAGGTTGCAGAGGTAAGAGACGGTACCGTTGAGATCAAGAGCATTGCCCGTGAGGCAGGCTCCCGTACCAAGATCGCTGTATGGAGCAACGATCCGGATGTAGATGCTGTGGGAGCATGCGTTGGTATGAACGGTGCACGTGTAGGGGCAGTTGTTAACGAGCTTCACGGTGAGAAGATCGATATCATCAACTGGGATGAGAACCCGGCGATCCTTATTGAGAATGCATTAAGCCCTGCAAAGGTTATCGCAGTTATGGCTGACCCGGATGAGAAGACCGCACTGGTCGTAGTTCCGGATTACCAGCTTTCCCTTGCTATCGGTAAGGAAGGACAGAACGCACGTCTTGCTGCAAGACTTACAGGCTTCAAGATCGACATCAAGAGCGAGACACAGGCAAGAGAGTCCGGTGACTTCTACGATGATTACGATGAGGAACACGAGGAAGCAGAGGAAGAAATGACAGAAGAGGCTGTTTCCGAAGAGCTTGAAGAAGTAGAGGAAGATACAGAAGAGACAGAAACAGAAGCTGAAGAAACAGCAGATGGAGATGCCGAAGAATAATGAAAACGAGAACCAAGATTCCCATGCGTCAGTGTACCGGCTGCAGGGAAATGAAAAGCAAAAAGGAAATGATACGAGTTCTCAGGACATCAGAGAATGAGATCATCCTGGACGCTACAGGTAAGAAAAACGGACGCGGCGCATACCTTTGTTTCTCAGAGGAATGCCTGGAAAAGGCTATCAAAAACCATGGCCTGGAGCGTTCCTTGAAAATGGCAGTTCCGGATGAAGTGTATCAGAACCTCAAAAAGGAGTTTGGATCAATTGAAAAACAATAAGGTTTTATCACTCATCGGACTTGCGACAAAAGCAGGAAAAACAGTGAGCGGAGAATTTTCCACAGAGAAATCCGTAAAAACAGGAAAAGGTTTCCTGGCACTGGTGGCAGATGATGCTTCCGAAAACACAAAAAAGAAATTTCGGAATATGTGTACCTATTATGAAGTTCCGTTATATTTCCTTTCAGACAAAGAGAGCCTGGGCAGAGCAATGGGCAAAGAATTCCGTGCCAGCCTTGCCGTGCAGGACGAAAATTTTGCAAAGGCGATCATGAAGGCGCTGGAAAAAGAATCCGGCAGATAACCTGCATGATACAGGCGTCTGTAAGGAGGTTTGACGATAGAAATGATAAAAGATAAATTCAACAGATCGGGAAAGGAGCAATATAGACAATTGGATACTCCAAAAACAGAAGAAAAGACAACAACGGTGAATACAGAGGGTAACAAATCTGAAGCACCGAAAAAGAAAAAAAATATCATCCGTGTATTTCATGCACAGAATGCCAGCGATGGCGGTAAAGGAAGAAGAAAACCGGCAGCAGGCGAGAGAAAGGGACCGGCACGTCCACAGAACGGCGGTCAGAGAAGCGCAGGAGCAAACACAAGAAATGGTGAGTCCGGTGAGCAGAGAAACGGTCAGAGTGGTCAGAATCGTACTCAGGGCGGAAGACCGCAGGGCAACCGTCCGGAAGGAAGAAGAGACGGAAATCGTGACGGAAGAACCTTCGAGGGAAGAAGAGACGGAGGAAATCGTTTTGGCGGAAACCGTTCCCAGAATGGTGAGGGACGTCCGGCAAGACAGGGCGAGGGAAACAGAGGCCCACGTCAGAATGACGGAAGAGGCGGAAGCCGTTTCGGCGGGGGAGCAAACCGTGGCCAGGGAGGGCAGGGCGGAAGCTTTGAAGGAAGAAGAGACGGAGGAAATCGTTTCGGCGGTGGAGCAAACCGTGGCCAGGGAGGCCAGGGCGGACGTTCCGAAGGCGGAAGAAGCGGAGACAACCGTTTCAGCGGAGCAAACCGTGGTGGCCAGGGCGGCGGACAGCGTCCGGGACAGAGAAGAAGCGGTGGCTCTTCAGATGCTGTATTCACTCCGGAGCTGACCAAGACATCCAAGGACAGCAAGCGTGAGCGTGACAGAGAGAATAAGAACAAGAAGAAAGAATTCGAGAAAGGTACCCAGGGCGGACGCAGACCAAATCAGGGCGGACGCAGACCGAATTCCAGAATCCCGAAAGCACTTCAGAAACCGAATCCACAGCCGAAGCAGGAAGAGAAGAAACCGGAGATCAAGGAGATCACCATTCCGGAGAAGCTTACTATCCGTGAGCTTGCGGACGCGATGAAGATGCAGCCGTCAGTGATCGTTAAGAAGCTTTTCATGGAAGGTGTCATGGTAACAGTAAACCAGGAGATCGACTTTGAAAAGGCAGAGGAGATCGCACTTGGCTTTGATATCATTGCTGAGAAGGAAGAAAAGGTGGATGTGATCGCAGAGCTCCTCAAAGAGGACGAAGAGGATGAGGATGATATGGTTCCGAGACCTCCGGTAGTCTGTGTTATGGGTCACGTTGACCATGGTAAAACATCTCTTCTGGATGCCATCCGTAATACAAACGTAACCAGAGGCGAGGCCGGCGGAATCACACAGCACATCGGTGCTTACGTGGTAAATATCAAAGGTCAGAAGATCACATTCCTGGATACACCGGGACATGAGGCGTTCACAGCTATGCGTATGCGTGGTGCCAACGCTACAGATATCGCAGTTCTGGTCGTTGCCGCAGACGATGGTGTAATGCCGCAGACAGTAGAGGCGATCAGCCATGCAAAGGCAGCCGGTGTTGAGATCATCGTTGCCATCAATAAGATCGATAAACCAAGTGCAAATGTAGAGCGTGTAAAACAGGAGCTTTCCGAGTATGAACTGATTCCTGAGGACTGGGGCGGAAGCACCATCTTTGTTCCGGTATCCGCACATACAGGAGAAGGAATTGAGAATCTTCTTGAGATGATTCTTCTTACTGCTGAGGTTTCCGAGCTCAAAGCCAATCCGAACCGTGAGGCAAGAGGTCTTGTTATTGAGGCTCAGCTTGATAAAGGTAAAGGACCGGTTGCTACCATCCTTGTTCAGAAGGGTACTCTTCATGTGGGAGACTTTATTGCCGCAGGTGCATGCAATGGTAAGGTACGTGCAATGATGGATGATAAGGGACGTCGTGTAAAAGAGGCAGGTCCGTCTACTCCGGTTGAGATCCTCGGACTTGGTGATGTTCCTAATGCAGGTGAGATCCTGATGTCCTTTGAGAGCGATAAAGAAGCCAAGAACTTTGCAGGCGCATTCGTTACAGAGAACAAGAGCCGTCTTCTCGAGGAGACCAAAGGCAAGCTTTCTCTGGATAACCTGTTTGACCAGATCCAGGCCAGCGATCTTAAGGAGCTTCCGATCATCGTCAAGGCCGATGTACAGGGATCTGTTGAGGCTGTTAAACAGAGCCTTACCAAGCTTTCCAACGAGGAAGTTATCGTTAAGGTGATCCATGGTGGTGTAGGTGCCATCAATGAGTCTGATGTCAGCCTTGCTGCAACATCCAATGCGATCATCATCGGCTTTAACGTACGTCCGGATACTACAGCAAAACAGCTTGCTGAGCAGGAGGGCGTTGACCTTCGACTTTATAAAGTCATTTATCAGGCGATCGAGGATATGGAGAAGGCCATGAAGGGTCTGCTCTCTCCGGAATTCCGCGAGAACGTCATCGGCCACGCGGAAGTGCGCATGACCTACAAGGTCAGCGCCATCGGCACCATTGCCGGCTGTATGGTCAAGGACGGCAAGGTCACCCGGGATTCTCAGGTGCGTGTTCTGCGGGACAACATCGTCATCCACGAGGGCGAGATCGGCTCCCTGCAGCGCTTCAAGGACGCGGTCAAGGAAGTCACCGCCGGTTACGAGTGCGGCATGAGCGTCGTGAAGTACAACGACATCAAGGAAGGCGACATTTTCGAGTGCTTTGTCATGCAGGAAGTGAAACGCTAAGTTATTCGCCGTGCCGCACGGGGAAGCTCTGGATAAACTGGCAAGAGCTGACAGCGAGAGATTTTTCACCAGATGAAGGCTTCCAAAGCGGAGAAATACTTTGTGTATTTCCCGCTTTGGAAACCGCACAGCTGGGGGAAAAGATCCGCTGCTCAGCCGCAGACGGTTTATTCAGAGTTTCCCCCTCGCGGCGCGGCGAAAACTGTTATTGCACAGAGGGGGAAGCTCCCAATGTGCTGCTGAAAGGAGTACCCAATGTCATCCAACCGAATCAATCGGATCAACGAGGAGATCCAGAAGGAGCTGTCCGCCCTGCTTCGTACCGTGAAGGACCCCAGAGTGCAGGACACGATGATCTCCATTACCCGGGTGGAAACCACCCCGGATCTGCGCTATACCAAGGTATACGTCAGCTTTTTGCAGGAGGAGCGGGTGAAGGACGCCATGGCGGGGCTGAAATCCGCCGCCGGATACCTGCGCCGTCAGCTGGGACACAACCTCCAGCTGCGCTACAGCCCGGAGATCGTCTGGTCTGAGGACGATTCCATCACCTACGGCGCGAGAATGCTGAAGCTGATCAACTCCCTGGAGGTCAAAAACGATGAAGATTCTGACGAGAGCTGATGCGGCGCGTTTTCTTCTGGAACACGACCATTTTGCCATTCTGTCCCACCGCCGCCCGGACGGGGATACCGTCGGTACCTCCGCCGCTTTGTGCCGGGGGCTGCGGCTGCTGGGCAAGACCGCCCATGTGCTTGTCAACAAAGAAGTGACGCCCCGGTTTGCGTGGCTCCATGAGGGGCTGACCAAGCCATGGGTGGAGGAAGGCGACACCATCGTCTCGGTGGACGTGGCGTCTCCCGAGATGCTTCCTGCGGATTTCCGGCCGCTGCTGGGGAAGATTGCCCTGCGCATCGACCACCACAGCTCGGCGACCTCCTTTACGGAGCAGGAGCTGGTGGACGGGGACAGCGCATCCTGCGCCGAGGTGGTGTGGGACGTGCTGGAGCTGATGGGCGTCAAGGCCGACCGGGCGCTGGCGGAGGCGGTGTATGTGGGCGTTTCCACCGATACCGGCTGCTTCCGCTTTTCCAATACCACGGCGCATACCTTTTCCGTGGCGGCGCTGTGTACCCGGGCAGGGGCGCGGATCTACGAGCTGAATCAGGAGCTGTTTGAGACGAACACGCTGGAACGTCTGAAAATGCAGGCGTGGATCGTGGAGCATCTGGAGCTGCTGCGGGGCGGCGAAATGGCTATCTGCGCTATCCCCCGTGCCGTGGAGGAGGAGATCGGCGTCAACGAGGACGATATGGACAACATCTCCAATTTCCCCCGCA
>OGTB01001669.1_pt1 | contig 14219 bp, 16 predicted proteins | sample 1553611 | NCBI WGS metagenome assembly OGTB01 (sample SAMEA2580032, study PRJEB22360) | human gut metagenome | biome: human gut; feature: human-associated habitat; material: faeces | place: Denmark | collected 2008/2010 | reverse complement strand
ATGTAATATCTTTATCTAAACTATCATACAAACGTTCGATATAGATATCATGATTGCCAGGTACTACTATTACTTTCTTACAAGGAAGTTTATCTACCCAGTTTACAAAAGTAACACTCCACCATTTATCTGATTCATCGCTATCTCTTTGAACAATTAACTCTACTACATCACCAGCTATACATAGTACATCACACTCAGGTATATTAGGTAGATTACCGTGTAAATCACTAATTGCACATATTTTCATATTGCAAATTTTTTGTTAGTTTATATACTAATAATGTATAGAAAATCAACATCCTTTCAAATGTTTTATTAACTCATCTACTTGTTTTTGATTATGAACTATGTAAAATTTTACATCAATTTCACGTCTATACAAATAGTAGTTAAATAGTTTCTCACGTAAAGGCCATGCCTCATTAGGATAGCCTTTACATTCGATGATAAATCCATCACCTACAAAATCAGGTAGGTAGGTCATTGGACGATATTTCTTTTCTCCAAAAGTAAAAGCTGGAAGAAGTTCAAATCTGTGCTTTTCATAATCAGCCTTGATTTTTGCTTCTTTCAGCTTCTTATATGTATAGGTTTCAAGTTTACTTCTAAACTTTATACCGTCATATTCATTTGGAGTAGCGTTTTTTACTTTTCCTTGCTTCTTTGTACTTTTCCTTCTTACAAATAACATCATGATAAGACTACACTCTTACAATAAGTTATAGAATCATTCTTAGTAGAAGCTCCAAATGTACTTTTTAATGTAACAGGTTCGCCTTTTATAGCTTTATCCATTACAAATTTGATAATACTCCATGCAGCCTTCCATTTTGCATGACAAGCTTTTGCTTCTCCAGCAAGTACTTGAGCAATATAGTCAACTAAGAATGCAGGAATACAGTACATAATGAAAAGTATTTTGACAAAGTAAGACAATATCTTACCTATATTTTTAATAAATTTCTTCATAAAGCCAATTTTTTATAGTTTCAAAATCATTTGCTTTAATAGCATCTGATATATCTTTAGCCTTAAACTTTTTATGAACTAATAGGCCTTCTAAACCTGTTTTAAGGCTCATTTTGCGAAGATATTTTACACCAGCTTCATCTCTATCAAACATTATAATAATGCGTTTAAAACGCTTCTTAAGTTGTTCTAATGCCTTATCAGGTATAAAAGTTGATTCTGATGATGGGCTTATCGCAGGAATACCCATTTCGTATAAACACATGACGTCTTTCATACTCTTTGTTATAATGAGTATATCACCAGTTTTAGGTAACTGTTTAAATCCCTGAATATCGTTTTCAGTCAGGTTATTACGCCATTTTGTATATTTATCTGCTAAAGGTCTATATATCTTAAAATGATTATATACCTTATAAGCATACATAGGATTCGTATCCTTGTAAATACTCTTTACAATACCATTACACAAATAATATTTGATACTACTTACTCCGAATTTCTTTAAAGTAGTAGTACTAATATTGAACTGAGACCAGTAATTGATGTCTGTTAGAGTAAAGTCTTGTCTTACTACACCAATTACTGTCTCTGTTGACGGTATGTATTGCTTAGAGCTAACGAGTTGCGTATTGTTAGTAATCTTAAGCTTATTAACTATATCATTCAGTATATCTGAATAATTAGTTAAACCAGTAAGTAATGAAACAAACTTAATTACATTACCGCAATCACCTGTGCCATGATCTTTAAACATTAACTGTTTAGTAGTCCTACTATAGAAACATCCAAATGATGGATTTTTATCTTTTCTAAAGGGACTATTATAAATCATGCCAACTTTAAAATTACCTATATACGCTGAATATATATCATACTCTGTTACTTTAGATAGTATATACTCTAAAGTAATATTCTCTTCATCTTTTATGTTCGTAGTGTCATATAACATATGATATATCTTTAGTGGAATACTACGGAATCGAACCGTAAATCAGGCGTATTATAATAGATAGTTCTTGCTTATTTTATTCTATCCATAATATTCAACTATTTCTAGCTACCTTGTTTTACCATTAAACTAGTATCCCTTATAAAAACGTGAGTGCATGCTATTACAAATCTATGAATTTTGTAATTCTCCACCGCCTTTCACGGCTTGCATCGGATTTCTCTAAGAGTCATGCCACCGACGAATTACTCACATAGCGGCATGCTACTCACGTATCGCTATATTATGCCTAGCGTAGGCAAGCTGTTAAAAGATTATATTAGAACGGCAAATCGTCATTCTGAGTATCTGCTACTCCTTTATCTACCTTATCTAACGGATTAATGTCTGTTATTTCCTTATCTGCTGTGATAGGACGAACAAAGACATCAATATTCAATTCTGTAATCTTACTTACTTGACCCTCAGGTAAATTCATCGGTTCAATGAAAGTAAATTTACAGTAGTTAGGTAATGTAGTATAACCTTTATTGTTATAAACTATCTTTACTCTAAGTAAAATATCTTTATTTGCTGCATTCAGCAAATTAACAACCCAATTAGCAAATTCACTAAATGATGAACCTGCAAAGACGAGAGCTTCTTTAGGATAGAAACAGCTAAGTATCTGCAATATACGCTTTACTTGTCTATTTGCTCTGTTCTGAAAGTCTTCTTCAGATTCCATAGGTTTCTTAGTAGACTCCCATTCAGTATGTGTCATAGTCTGTTCATCTTTCTCGAACTTAAATTCAATAAAGATGTTACCATTAATGGACTTATCAACTCTAGCACTTACAAACTTCACATTATCGTGAATACCTGCTTCTAAGTACTTATTTTTACTCTCTTGTATCTGGTTTGCTAATTCTGTACTATAAATCATAACTTAATCTTTTAAACTGATATAAAATACTGTTAAAAGTTACTCAGGCAAATATATTTTGTCCCAATATACCTTAATATCATTGTTTTCATCGCTTTCTGCAATAACAATGTTCTTACCTCTTAAATGAGGCGCTCTTGCTTCTCTAACAGAGTTATCTCCGCCTTCGAAAGAGATATGAGTTTCATTTCTCTTTCTATATACATAGCCAACAGCATCTGCTTCGCCACATACAATATTAGCAAGTTTACCTACTAAGTCAAGGGACATTTCTGATAACTCTTCTCCTTCCTTATTAATCAACTTATCTCGAGTATGACCAATAAGTATAAAGTTATCACATAAATCTCTAAACATATCTATAACTTTTCTTACAGCCTGTTGTAGATACATATAACCAGAACCATTAGGTAAGGTTCTTACGTCATTTCCAGAGTAATTCTTACCCATAGGAGTTGCTCTATACAACTGTGCTGCATAGCTAAGACATATCTCCTCTAATCTTGAGGCATTGTCTAGAGTAATATATTTGTATGGTTTCTTACCGGTCTGTTTAATTTCTTCTCTAATTGCTGTAGCAATATCTCCTAAGTCTTTTACAGACCTAGCTTGTACAGCAAGAGCTTCGAGGAACTCAGAACCACCTTCTAAGTCTACGATTAGATTGTTATCTAATCTAGACGCTAGAGTGGTTTTACCAGCTTTTGGTTTGCCAAATATAATTAAGAATCGAGGATTCTCTACTTTGGCTTTTACTTTCTCTTTCGGTAATACAATCATAAAGCTTTAATTATATTGTATCCTCTGAGAATGCTTTGGTAGTTTCTGATAGTTTGGATATTTATTTAGAATAAACCACGATTTTTAATCTTAATCGTGATATCAATAATAGTCTTTTTAGTTTTCGGTTTCAAATGGTTCAATGAACCAGTTGCAATCGGGATGATATCGTAACCAATCTGTACGAAGTTATCAAAAATCTTAATCGGTGTACCGAATTCATCTTCAAAGTCATAATCCTTCTTAAAAGGATAATTCTTCTTAGCATAAATATCAAGTGCAGACAATGCGTTAAAGAATTCTTTTTCAAGGTCAAAGTTAATGCTACCATCAGCAAAGCACTTGAACGGACATTCTGCACATTCCTTAGGCAACCATCCAATGTTATGAGTCTTACTCAAGCCAAGAGTAATATAATCACCAGCACCAGCATATTCAATGCCATAAGTGCATTTAGGATAGTCATAATTACTTTCTACTGTTAACCAAGGATAAGCGTTAACAACACGTTTCATCAAAGATTCTTTGTAGATATCTGCAGTTTTATTGTTTTTCGGTAACTTAAATGTATATGTTTTCATAATTTTCAGCCTTTTTAATTGTTATTACTAAACGAAATCTTCATCACTGGTTTCTCATCTCGTATAGTCTCAATTAAGTTATTGTATTTCAAATCGTTATCAAACTCTAATATCGCACATTCTCCTGCATCCCTATTTTTAAGTATATGCAAGTAGACTTTATTCTTCACTAGTAAACGATTTGGTCCATACTGTTGTATATTGAGTAGTTCCGGTCTGTGGATACATATAACATAATCAGATGCATGAAATATAGTATCAGCGGAAGATATATCACTACGCATTGGATAATGCATAGAGGGGTTATTAATTCTTTCAGGACTCTCAATGTTTCGATTCATCTGTGATAACTGAATTATAGTAGTATCAGGTAACTTCTTTACTCTGATAAATAGTTTCTGTAAATCTGAAATCACTTGCAGGGCTGTTTCACGAGCTTGACTTTCAACAAGTAAAGTATGATCAAGTATAATCACAAATTTTTTGCCTTTAGCTTTATTCTCGTAGAAATAGTTTATAGTAGATGCTATATCGTCAACAGTACCCGGTGTATCTACATAATATATCGGATATGATTTTATTTGTTGAGAAGTTTGTTCAACTTTAGCTAATAAATCATCATCTAATTCATTATTAACACTGTATAGCTCTGCAGTAGTTTGCCTTAGCTTACTGCTCATTTTTCTACCTACCTGCCTAAAACTTAACATCTCAAATGAGAAATTAAGTACTATAATATCCTGTTTAGAATTTAAATCTATTAAATCAGTTTCAAGCGTATTCACAAATGAAGATTTCAGTGTTGTTATCGTATAGTTTTTTATCTATACTTCTATGTTTTGTTATTCAACATAGCTCCGCGTACCTTTTTATCCACTTATTTCAGTTGGGATATCGAACACTCTTGGGAATATTATATTTATTCAATTCCTACGCTGTACGGTGATAAATAGCCTTTCGTAATCTATTTATTTACCACGGGATTAACATTTCAGTCTTCCCCGTATTTGCTCGATAATTATCATATATCATTCCTGATATAGACGGCAATATTCTGTGTATCTGTCAAATTTACGTTTTAAATATATTGTTGCATCTTTATATATATAATCTAATATATATTTTCCTCTACTTTTTTGAAAAGATAAATTATAAATATTTTTAGTTTTATTTAATTTATTTTTCTTTTCTAACGGAAGATAATTTTGTAAAGTGTTCAAGAACTTTTCAGTTCCTAATATCCGTAAAGTCATATGTTTATGATCTTTATCACAATAACTTATACAACCATCTCCATCAATATATCCTCTAATAAAGTGTTTAATTAGTTCTTTATTTTCAAATATATTTTCGTTAGGAAATTCTAAAGTTAATGATTTTTTTGGTATGCAACCATAATTATTTAAAACATTCCAGAAATGTTTATTTGCAAATGTTATTCTACATCTTTCGTATTGATATAGATTTCCTGCTTTTTCTATTCTTATATCTTTATTAGAAGATATAAAATTATTAAACTTTTCTAAATGTTTTAAATCTTTACTGGATAAATTTAATTCAAAATTATGCCGTATATTTTTAGTATTTATAGAAGCAATATTTCCATCTGCGTATATAAAACCAAGCCAATAAGCTTTTTCTTCTGAATCAATTTTATCAAATATATTAAAATTAGCTATAGTTCTTACTTTTATGAATTACTATAGTTTCGTATATCGTTTAAAATACACTATTACCACTACCAGATATACCTACTATAGTATATATTGTATTAGGTTCAATACCACCCATGCAGGATTTATTGAACTTATTCCATCTTGTACGTAGTGAAATAATCTCATGATTTTTTCTTCTACATATATACTCTACTGCTTCATTTGTAGCTGAAGATATATGACGGAATGGTAGCGTTTTAGATAAGTTCTGTTCCATAATTATAGTTATCTATGGTTGAAGGTTTATCTAATTTCATTTGTTCATCGTAGATCTCCCACTCGTGTTGAGTGAGCCATTTCCACATAGTTTTCATATAACCCATTTTACCGGTCATCATCTTGTTATCTATCTCAAATTTAAGACAATTAATAAGATGTTGATGCATAGCTTTGCTTTTGCCTACTATACGATTATACTCTTTTCTACATTTGTTTACATTTGCTCTGAGGAAACCTTTAGTTCCATCAGGTCTCATAACATAAACTGGAAATTGGTCATAAAATTCATCAAACATAGTTTTATCTTCTTTTAGAAGTTCAACCAATTTGCTTGTTTTATTTATGACTTTGGTATCTCCATCATACTGGATAGAGATTAAACCTAAATGCTCTAACTCTCGTATTTCTTCTTCATTAACTAGGCTGAGAAGTCTCTGAATGTCTTGATTGATTGTTTTGATATCACTCAATACGATAGTTAGGAATACTAATTGATTAATAGTTAGGTTGGGTATTCTATCTAAGATAGAAGTATCTATTTCTAAAATCATATTCTCATATTTAATATGAGCTTATAGTTCTTTGAAATATTTTGGTAAAGCCTTTGTTAATCCCATAGGCTCAGTTGTAACGGTTTTAAGTCTCGGATTATCTTATAGGCTTCATAAATATAATACCTATAGTTAATCTTTCTCTCTTCAATTGGTTTATCATCGAACTTATTTAAAAGAGTAACACCAGATGCAGTAAGCATATTCTGATATGACTTTTCTTTTGCAATATAGCTTTGTCTTCCTACATAAGGTTTATAGTATTCTACTACTTCACCTTTTGCATGACCTGTATATTTCCATTTCCATAAGTATCCACCATTAGTAGATGCATAGAAACGATTAGTTCGCTGTTGTTCTTGGTTCATGTATTCAACATGCCATTGTTTACCAGTTTTCTCAGACATTAAGAATTTACGTATATCTGTACATCCTTTTATAGTGTCTTCTACTGGTATACCATCTACAAAGTACTTTATAATAGCTTCAGGTATTATCTTTGCAGATAATCCCTTACCTAATAGTACTTTAGTAATAAACATACCTTTTGTCTTAATTAAATCAGGATTTTTAGTTTCCTTATATCCTTCTTTAACTGCAATGTAGTCATTAATTGCATATTGGTACATAGCTTCAAAACGCTCTTCTTCAAGAGTAAGTCTTGTAAGTTGTTCCCATTCTTGACAAATCTTGTTAGCCTGTTCATATATACTTTTCTTAAGTAATACAAATAAACCATCAGTATTTGCCTGGACGATTCGGCATCCTATTTGTGTTAGCCTTTCAGCTAACATTAGCAATAATAACTGTCCATTTATTCTAATTTGCATTACTGCAAAAGGACTATAACAGAAGTTATGTTGATTTTGTAGATTACCTGACAAACCATTCAATGCCAACTTTAATGTCTCATTCTTCACTTTATCTCCATTATGCTTAGCTTCTATTCTTTCATCTTTAATTTGAGAATATACTTCTAAGAATTCTGGACCAAGCTGCTTAGGATAGAACTTATATTCTATTAGCATACTTGGATATAGTGAAGCAACATCAATATCTATTAGCATTTCGTCTTCTTTAGGAATAATGATTTCAGGATCATTTTTAGAATGAATCCCTCCTACTCCCACAGTATAGCGCAAACCATTAAATATGAAGTTGTTTTCGTAACCTTTCCTACCAGGAGATACTATCTGACTTTTCATATCATCTAATACTCTTTGTAGAATAGGACTATCATACTTAATGAACGGTAGTATTACATCCTTTAGTGGTATATAATCCATTGGTGATCTTAATCCTTCGATATCCCGCCAGGTTAAACCTGTTTTCTCAAGATACTTTTGAGTTAAGATCTTCATTCCAATGTTTACACCATCCTTACTAAGGACTCGTACTCCATATTCATCTTCAATAGCTATACGTAAATCAATATCTTTCTTACATCTATTTAAAAGCTCTGCAGTTGACTCTATATCATTGATATTATAATCAATCATATTGTCAAAATCTTCTAATAGAAGAGGCTTACTCCAATCACATACAAATTCTTGTACATTAGGATATTGCATAGTTACTTGAATTTCTTTCAAACCTACTCTAAGTTTATTAGAGTAAAGCATAGTAAGTAAATCAAAAGTATCAAACCAAATCTGATACTTCCAATGTTTCCAAGCTTCTATATTATCTTCTGTAGAAGTAGTAATAGTCCTACTTAAGTTAAATATAGAACTACATATTGTAGCTACATTATAACTCATGAGTTTATCTTCATACTCTATAATATAATTTACTATAGGGTTATCATAATGTAGATTATTGTATCCACAGAAGATAACCTCAGATTTTATTTCTAAATCTGTAGTATAAAAATCACCCCATTTTATGTAAGAGTCTACTTGTTTAAAGAACTTTACTAATTCTCTTAGTTGATTCTTTCTTTCAGAGATTTCAAATTTATATATTTCTCCTGTTTCTGTATTTTTAACAGAACAGTGAAAGATATTTTGAAATACTTCAATATCATATACATAGACCTTCTTGTCGCGTATAATCATATCAAAAATATTAGTTAGATTCCGTGGTCAGACTCGAACTGACACAATCACACAGACTTACATTTTGCTGCGGCTCTAACCTCTTCTTAAGCTACACGGAAAACAGTACCATTTTAGTTCTGGTACAAGAACTTCATGAAAAAAAAACGAAGAATTAAGCTGCTCTAAGCATAGGCTTAATTACCTTACGATAATAGCTACGGCTAGATGCTGTATCGGCTGTTCTTTTATCTTTTCCTTTACAGCCTCCAACATGCTGTTTTCTGTTCTTATTTCTACCTTCATAGAATGATAAGAATTTCAAGGGACATTTAGGTTTCTCTAAACGAAGCCTTGCTTCTTTTTGTTTTGCTAATTGTTTAGCTTTTTGTTCTTTAGCCTGTGCTTTTTTCTTTGCACGAAGCTCTTTCAATCTCGGACTTGACCAGTCTTCTGGCTTTTTATCCTTATTCTTTTCTTTATCAGCTACACTTTGTGCTAAGCGTTTATCACGCTCATCTTTCCATGCTTTATGTCTGATTCTTTTAGCTTCTGCTAATTTCCACTCTGTATAATTCTGCTTTCCCATAATCTTGATAATTTTTAGTTAATAATTAAGCTGCTAATAATGATTTACCGTCATAGTAGATGATGTTATTATCACCCTCTATGTCTTGTACAGTAATACCGGCAAATGAAGTATCTTTTTTAAACTTCTTTGCTTCTATTGCTGCTTTCTTTTTGGCATCGTCTCTTGTAAGTGCAATAAAGTAGTCTGTCTTGAAGTCATAGATACGTTTTTCATCGTCACTACGTCTTCTCTGTACAGTATACTTAAATTTGCGCTTGTTAGGCTTCTCTTTAACAGCTAATTCAGCCGCTGTAAAGCCTTTTTGTTTGCCTTCCTTACTGGGTAAAGGCTTACGAGCTTCTTCTTCAAATTTAGCCTGCATTTCTGCAAGTTTAGCCTTCCTACTTGCTAATTCAGCTTTTTTGGCTGCTCGATTAGCTTTCAACTTATCCTTTATCTGCTTTGTAGTAAGCGTAGTAGGTTTAGCTTTGACAAATAAGTTGTCTTTAACTATACGAGTAAATTTCTTCTTCTCTTTACGGGTATAGTTCACAGTTGGATCATAGCCTGCTTTCATAAGAATTTGTTTGATACGTTCTTTCTTAGACTGTACTGTAGCCTTATTCTCCTTCATAGCTTCAGTAGCTACTTTAGTAGGCTGTTGTTTCTGTTTAGAACTCCAGGAGTTCCATTCTACTGTTTTCCCATCTTTAACTACAGTTACTAAAGACGGACCGATCTCGAAATCCCTTGTAGTTTCTACTGGACAATGTTTCTTGACGAACTTGCTGCCTACTACGATTCTGGGATAATTACGCTTTTTAGCTTTAACTGATCGTTTCTGATTTCTTAAAGTTTGTCTCTTTATCTTAAAGTTCTTATTCTTTTTCATAATCTTGATAATTTTAATGGTTATTTACTAAAGCCTTTTATTGCTGGCTTCTTTTTCTCTATCTCATAATATACCATGATAGCTTTGTTATTCCAACTTACTGAATCTATGGTATTGTTATCAGCAATATCTTTGAGAATAGAATTTACTCTATTCTCAAATTTACTGCTACTTTCAAAAAAAACTTTTACGTATATAATATACTTTTTTTCATTTTTTTATGCTGCTAATGATAACGGTGCTTCTTCAATATTGAGTTCTGCACCATTATTGAAGTCTTCAATCTTCTTGTTCAAGGCATTTATTTCCAGCTGTAATTTAGCCTTCAAACTACTAATATAGGCAGAAGTTAATTCTTCTGTCTTATCTAAGTTTTTCTTGCCTTTAGCACGCTTAAGTTTAGGATCAAGAGTCTTAATCTTACTTAAGTGAAACAACTGTTCTTGCTTCTCTGACAAAGTAAAGATATCAAGATAGTTGTTAGTTATTGGTAACTCAGAGAACTTCTTATAACCCATATTGATGCACTGTAAGTACAATTTTAACAGGATACGTTCTTCTGCTTTTGCTTGGATGTCAAGAATCAGCGCCTTCAAATCAAAGTTACGCTTAGCTCCCGTAGGGATAACATTTTCATTCTTGATAATATTCCAGTATTTGGTAATCTCGTTACTAAGTTCTTTACGGCGTGTAATAATATATTTAGATGTAATTGATTTCATGTTCAAGTTGATTTTTTTAAGTTAATACTTGACCAAATTACGTCTACTAGTGTAGTACTGATGGGGCTCAAACCCATAACCGTCAACTTAGAAGGTTGATGCTCTATTCAATTGAGCTACAGTACTGTATTTAGACGGGGCCAATTCACCCCGTGAAAATATATAGTTTTTAGATAATATTCCAATTCAAATATTATAAAGTTTTAACCTTGCCTAGTTTTACAGGTATAACTACGCCTGGTCTAATTTCAATACCAGCGAAGCCAAAAGTGTTATCACTAATGACTACTTTGCCGGTTAGGCCCTTCTCTTTTGCGAATTTTTCAATAGCTTCCTTATTGATATATTTAGAGCGCAGCTCTCCAGTCGAAGCTGTTCTCAAGCTATCAAATAAGATATCTATAACACAATCGAGATCACGATTTTTTACTGCTTCCTCAAGTAATGCTTGTGTAATACCATTGAAAGCTATTTCATTCCTGGTTCCACCAGAACCAGTTATTGCATCTGCAATACGAATTGCTACATCAAGAATACTCACCGATTCATAAGTATTCAATAGCCGTTGCCACCATAAAGGTCCTTTGCCATAGTAAAAGAAGACCTGACCATCCTCTCTTACAGAAGTAGCATTAGGAGTTATCTTAGAGCTTCCGTCCCAACTCTGAACTTTAGCTAATATGGTAGGCTCAGTGTTAATAAGTATTTGCAGAAGATCAACTCTAGATTTAGATATTCTGCTCATAGCTTACTTACTCTGCAGATTCTTCCAAGTTTACCTGGAGTGTAACTTCAGATTCATCAGAAACTACGCCACACTGCCGTTGGTATTCCAGTTCCATGCGTGCTGACTGGTCCATCATATCTCGTACAGTCTCACTAAGCTTAAGATACTTACGAGACAATTCCTCATAGAAGTTGAGGACACCACGATTGTGAATAGCCAGCATTTCGTTCAGCATAGACAACTCCTCTGCTGCGAAGAACATCGGGCGACTGCCTTTCTTGCCGATACGTTCAATACATTCTGCTACACTTTTCCGGTCTGCCTTGCTAAATTCTGGCTTAACTAACTGGAACACAAGGTTCGGGTCGTTATCGTCAGGATTCAACATAATTTTTGGCTCACCGTCCAAGTCTTTGGCAATGAACTTAACGTCTAAGATGTCAATAGCCTTCACTATAAAGACATTGACTTCTTTCCGTAAAGTATTCTTATCGTTGAGCACATCTTCCTTCCACTTCAGGTCAGGATTGGTTGCTACTACGGTATAGATTTGTTCGCCAAAATAGCGACCATACTCTTTTGCTGTTGCCCGGTAACGAGCTAAAACTTGAGAGGCAACGCTCTGGTTACCTACTAATGCACTCACTACTGGTGCAGATGCTTTATTATCCATAAGAATGTTTCCTTTCTGAGTCCGTGCTTGATTTCACCAATACGAAACTCTTCTTAATTTTTAGTTAATACTTTGTTAATGCTCTCCACCTTTCGATTATTTGTTTACTAATGTACTCGTCTTATATAGTACCGCTTTAAAAAGCTTTGAAATATTAGCGTGAATTCAATCACATAATCTACTCAGTTTACTTTGAAAATAAATTTGAAAAATCTATGAGAAATACTCTGAGAGTTACTTCTGATAAAAAGATATGAAAATACTTTGTATGTTTGTAGATAGAATTATTTGCTTACAAAAAGTCTATCAACTCTTGCGTATTCATTCAGACCGTTTTTACGTTGCGCTGAACTTTCAATACGAAAACGTCCGTACCATATATTACATAATCTAGCATAAGTATTGTACTAGTATAATATACAGGGCCTATCATTGACAACTGGTATGTCTACAGGCATATAGGAATTACAACATTCTACGCGAATGAGGGTCGTTTAATCTAACGTTACTAAAATCACAAGCTCATTGCTTATAGCATGACCCACTTGTACCATTTCCAGGATTTGTTTGTTTATACTGCACGAATATTGGGATTTCCACCCTTTATCATTCCCTTGTCTTGCTTATGGATACTTCACATAAGTGTACTACTACCCTTATAGAGACAGTATAAGAAGTAGCAACAGGTTGCTAACGATTCAGCGTTCTCTTACATATATAGTTGCTGCTATATACTTTACAAGTGTCTTAACAGTCGGCATAACGGTTGGCAGTCGGGGTGACTCGGACTCCATATTCCATACTTACAACGTATGTTTATACTTCTGACCTATCATTGAACTTCCCAGTTATTAAAGGTTAAACATTAAAGCACATTTACTCATAGCTGGCTTTATTCAGCGTAGATACATTAGTAAATATAGTATAACATCTTATACTCCTAACCTAATGACATAGTCTTCTGTATCTCCTTAATTTAAGTACATCTATTAATAACAACAATTCTGGATTGAACCGCATTATATTAAGACGAAGTTTACATATCTTGAAACTTATAAGCTCTGCCGTTTTTTAATAGGTGTTTTCTCTGCGTCACCTTAGTGTATTTTTGCTGCATAATATGACTTGCTAAAGGTCACTGCATCTAGAATCAGGGTTATCGCGCCCTCAAACCGCTTAGTCCATCTGGAACTAGTCATTCCTCATTCAATTATACTCACACGAACGACTAAGCACGTGAGTCACTTCAGTCTTGAAAGGCTGTATCAATCTCATATACATCACCCCTACTTCATCCTTGGAACATTGCGTATCCACCTTCACGAGGACCCTATTTACCATAAGGCACAGGATTGGCTCCTGCTCCACGATAATCAGTCAAGTTTACATAGTGTGTACCATAACACGGTTACCCTTACATTAGTATCAGTAATTTACTACCTTCATAAGCACAAGTTCCAGTATCCACAATTGCATACTGCATCACAGCTGATGTGTGCTGAACACTATAGTTAGCAATCTATTTTTCCTTTCTAGGCGTATAGTTACGCTTTTGTTGACCGATTTTGGAGACCGGTGGTCGCGTTTCTGCTATCTCTTTTTTTCCATGAGTTGGCTGCTTCTTAAGGTGAAACTAACCTTTGCCTCTCGGCTTTACCTATCCTTTCCAAAGGGATAAGTCAGGAACCCTATTGCTCCTGTTTCATCATCGTGTTTATACTCCTTTTTGATTCATATCTTGATAATACATACGAGTAATATAGAAGATTTCGTTCTCCTTGCTTGCTTTGTAGTTCAGTGTGTCTTCTCTTAAACTACGAGTCTTTAGTAACAGTAATCGCCAATACGGTTCTCATCATATCGTTACTTATAGAGGGTTATGCACTCTGTCCCCCTTTTACCT